>Ga0172369_10007285_pt1 | contig 12872 bp, 8 predicted proteins | sample LakKiv25m_FD_114539 | JGI IMG/M metagenome (GOLD analysis project Ga0172369, IMG submission 114539) | Freshwater microbial communities from Kabuno Bay, South-Kivu, Congo - kab_022012_11.25m | ecosystem: Environmental > Aquatic > Freshwater > Lake | place: Democratic Republic of the Congo... | reverse complement strand
TCTTGGCTTGATAAGGCTAAGACTTCTTTTAGTAAATCTTTATAGTCCATTTTTTAATCCTTTGTTTTATACAAAGATAATAAATTTTTTTAATATGCAACGCTATTCTAAACTAAAGCCTATGTTTATTATATGTGTCTTATTATGAAGGCTTTGGCATGCCTATCTTAGAAGCAATGAGCTGTAATGTGCCGGTAATTACATCCAATCGTTCAGCAATGCCTGAAGTTGCTGGAGATGCTGCTATTGTTATAAATCCGGAAAATATTGATGCTATTGCAGATGAGATGATTAATTTAAGAAAAAATTCAAAAGCTAAAGAAAGCATGTTAGCTAAAGGGCAAATTAATTTAAAAAGGTTTTCATGGGAACAATCTTCAAAACATTTCTGGAATAGTATTCTAAAAACAATTCAATAACATTAATCGATTTGCTTAAGATAAGAAATAATTAATTGAGCAGCTTGTCCATTCCCATACGGATTTATCATATTAACAGGTTGTTGATTAATAATAGTTTTAAACAAACCAATTAGCTTTTCTTTATTTATTCCAATTACAAACGAGTATCCCATTTCTACTGATTCTGACCTTTCGGTATGGTCTCTAATTACAATAACAGGGATGTTAAAACTTGGAGCTTCCTCTTGCATCCCTCCTGAATCAGTTATAATGAGTCGAGTTTTTTCGTAGAGAGAAATTAATTCAAATATATTTATTGGGTGTAAAATGTGAATATTGTTAATATCATTAAATTGTCCATTTGTAAGTTGCTTTTTAACAAAAGGCGTTACATGTGATATCCAGATAAATTGTAATGATTTGTTTTCGATTGCCAATATTTTGATTGAGTCAATTAATTCAAGGTATTTCTCATTTTGATTTTCTCTTCGATGGCATGAAACTAAAACAATGTTTTTTGAATCAAAATGTTTCACAATAGAATTTTCATTTACTTTAATTAAAGCCAAAGGTCTTAGCATTTCAATTGCATCTACAATTGTATTTCCTGTAACTATAATATTCTCATTCTTTACACCTTCGCTTAAGAGATTTTCTTTTGCTTTAATTGTTGGCACAAAATTAATTGTAGAGGTTAATGATATTATTTTCCGAAACATTTCTTCGGGATAAGGATTCGCTAAATCATTTGTTCTTAGTCCTGCTTCAATATGCCCGAATGGTATATGATTGAAAAATGAGCATAATGCAGCACATGTACAACTCGTTGTATCGCCTTGCCCTATAATAATGCTAATTTTAAAATTATTTTTTACATTTTCTATGACTTCTTGGATACCAGAAAGAATATGAGAAAATGAATGACTTAGAGAATTGTTATGATTTTTCAATTGCAAAGCATATGACGGTTTAAAGCTAAATATTTCAAATAAATCACTTATTAAATCAGTATGCTGACCCGTATATATATAGATATAATCATTGTCTAAATGCTGCTGTTGAATTTCAATAATAACAGGAAGCAACTTTATAAATTCAGGACGTGTGCCAAAAATAATGACTTTCTTATTCATTTGAATCCAATAATTTTTGATAAAAGCAGATCATTTCTTTTGCAGTATTTTGATAATGATATTTCTGAACACTTAAATCTCTGGCATTTTTACTAATAGTCATACAAAGTTGCCTGGAATTTACACATTTTATTATTTGATTAGCAAATTCGGAAGGAGTATCTGCAATTAAAATATTCTTGCCATTTTCGTAATCAATACCCTGAGCACCAATTGAAGTTGAAATTATAGTTTTACCTAATGCTAAACCTTCGATAATCTTGGCTCTAATTCCACTTCCAGACCACAAAGGAACAATCATAATTTGTTTATCCTCCTGAAATTCTAAAGGATTATTCACTTCATCAATAATGTTCAGTATATTAGATTTACGTTTAAAAACCCATGAAGGCATTTTCCTGCCAGCAATAATTACTTTTGTTGAAAATTGGCGTTTTTCTAAATATGGAATAACAAATTTTATAAACCATTGAACAGCTTCAATATTTGGCATCCAATCCATTGACCCGAGATGGTAAATAATCGGTTTATGATTAAATTGTTTATTAAAATCATAATTTTTAATTTTTTCATAATCATAACCCATTGGAACAATATTTATTGGGATTTTATTGGAGAAAGATCCAAATACGTCAGCATCTTCCTTTGTAAGCACTAGTATTCCATCTAAATCCGCTGTAACTGTTTGCTCAAATTTTTTTAAGCGTTTTGTTGCTATTTTTAACATTACTTTTTTAAATGGATTTCTGAGACCTTTAATATAACGCTCCCAAATAATATATTCAACATTTTGAGATCGTAATATTATTTTTGCATCTGAGAATCTTTTTATTGTTTTAATATACTTACAGAGATATAAATGCTCTAACTGAATAATATCAAAAGTTTCGGCTTGTAATATATCTTTAAGTTTCGTTTCAAAATCAAGAGAAATAAATCTTTCAATAAAATATGACTCCGATCGAAAAAAGTTAATAAGAAATTGCAATGGCTTTATTGCAGTATCAACTGTTACACATTCAAATCTTGTAATTGAAATATAATCGGAAGGCAATAAATCCAGGCTAATTAAGTTCCGAGTTGGATTAATGGCTAATGTTTTAACATTTATACCATTTTCCAACAATCCCATGGTCGTAAAATGCATCAACTGAGCTCCTCCATCCATTGGAGGATTAGGCATTTTATTACAAATTTGAAGAATTTTCAATGCCTTTATCTTTAAGAATGTAACTTGATAATTGGTGTGCAACTGTAAGACATCCTTTTGAATTCAGATGAACGCCATCGAAGAAATCATCGTCAGCTAAATTACAATCAAAACTCCTTAGATTATTCTCAATGGCTAATTGTTCAATGCAGGAATTAAATTCATTTACTTGCTCATTCATTGAATAATTGTAGGGATAAAAAACCTTTTGTGTGAAACGGGGAATTTTAAGTAGTAAAACATTATTGCCAATTGACAATAATCTTAATTTAATAATTAACTGATTATAGGCTATTCTGAAGTCATTAATACTCACATGTGTTTTTATATCATTTGTGCCGATCATAACTGTGATTATACTTGGATAAGAGTTTTTATAATTATCCAACATTGGATTAATTGATCTAATTAAATCCATAGTAGTGAACCCATTTGTAGCATGATTAATCACATGCCATTTTTTATCTAATTTTACACCAAGAATATCTCCACAAATTTCAGGATATCCTATATAACTTCTTGCACCGTATGTGATACTATCACCAAAAGCTAATAATGTTTCCCAGTTCATTTTTTTTGTTTTATCTATTTTACCTACTCTTTTTTAGCCCTTTCAAAGGTACACTTTATAAACTACAGTATTCCGTTTAGCCTTACTTTTGGGCACATATAATTTTTTAACAAATATAAGTTTTTTCTTAATTTAAAAGTATTTTATTTATACGATCATGCCTTCCAATATTCCAATATTCCATTTTTCCAATATTCCAATTTCCCAATTTTCCATTTATTTTCTTAGTGGTTTGTTATTGTACTATTTTGTAATTTTGCAAATAAAAATCATGTCTTGTTTTCTGTTTGATAAAATTATTTTTGGTCCTGTGCAAAGTCGCAGGCTGGGTGTTTCATTAGGTATAAACCTGCTTCCCAAAAACAAAAAAATCTGCACTTTCGATTGTGTGTATTGTGAGTGTGGATGGACAAAACCCAATCATTCCTTTTTAGAAGCCCCTTACAGCAGGACAGATGTAAAAGATTCACTTGAAGAGGCTTTAAGACGCATCACTGAAAATAAATCAGGATTAGACAGTATCACTTTCGGAGGCAATGGCGAACCTACAATACATCCTTCATTTTCTGAAATAGTAGATGATGCCATTATCTTACGCGACACCTATTTCCCTGAAGTTAAAATTTCTGTTTTAAGCAATGCGACTCAGTTGGACAGAGCTTCTGTGGTTTCTGCCTTAAAAAAAGTTGACAGTCCCATCCTGAAATTAGATGCCGGTTCTGAATCGACCTTTCAACTTATCAATAAGCCAATTATCGGTATCTCTCTAAATCAAATAATCAGCAATTTAACCAATGCCCACATTGAAAAGGCAATTATCCAAAGTTTGTTTTTAAGAGGTCATTATAAAGGAATTGACATTGATAACACCACCGAATCAGAAATAAATTTATGGCTGAAAAACCTGCAACTGATTAAGCCAAGGTCTGTTATGATTTATGGCATTGCCCGTGAAACCCCGGCTCATGATCTGGTTAAAATTCCAAAAGAAGAACTGGAGTCCATTGCAGAAAAAGTAAGAACTTTGGGGATAAAAGCTGAAGCTTTTTAAGGAGGAGGAAGGTATAGGGGAAAAGGAAGGTATAGGGATATATAGGGAGGAATTAAGGAAGGAAGGAAGGAAGGAAGGAATAGGAAAAAGGTTTTAGTTTGGGAAGAAAAGGAATTGGGCTTACATTAAAGGGAGATACTAAAACACACAACACACTTACTAAAACCATATTTTATAAAAATATAAAGTCAAACACAATAGATTTAAATCAGATTCAAAATAATGTTAGGATTTAACCAATTCCCCCATATTCCCTTATACACTATATTCCCTATATACCTTCCTATACACATTACCTTTATAATTAATTTTTTATGTTGCTTTCGAAATATCCGGTAAAAATAATTCTGCTGCTTGAGCTTGCAGTCTATGGTAACATAGAGCCACTTATGTGGTTGATGGAGAACGATTATCCCGAACTGGCTGCCTTTGCCAACGCCATCAGAAAAGATAAAAGAGCGTATGAATGGCTCATTAATAATGGCTACCCCGATCTGGCAGCACTGACAGATGCCATTGAAGATAATTACAATGCCTATATGTGGTTGAAAAAGCACAAAAGGGATTTTTATATAATCCTTGCCGATGCTGTTCAACCTAAAGATTATGCTGTTGAATATCTGAGAGAGAACAATCTGGAGATTTTTTTAAGATTATGTGTTGTCATTAAAGCCGTAAAAGACCAGCAAGCAGAAGATGCCACTGATCCACACAAGGCAAGTCCCTTTTATTAAATATTGGATTGAATTTTAAGCAAAATTTCTTTTGGAAACTGTCTGGAAACGGGTATCTCAAAATTGAGATCTGCAAGTAGCAGCTTGTATCCCTGTGCATTTCCGGTAATACTTCTTATATGTCGTATATTTACAATAAACGATTTATGACAGCGGATGACCTCATCATTTCTGTTAAGCTGTTCTTCTATACGCTTTAACGTTGTTCGAAAAAGCTCCTTCTTTTGAACATTGTCTTTAAAATAATAAAATGCCGAATAATTGTCATTGGCTTCAATACAAATAAGGTCTTTTAAAGCTATTTCAAATTTATTTTTTTCATTTTCAAAATGGAAGGCAATAATGGAATCATTTTCTGGCATTTTGTACTCCTGTATCTGTTCTGAAATCTTTTGTGCCGTTTTAAGATTTTTAATCATAAGAAAACGTTCGGCCAGTAAAACAAAAACAAAAATGGGCAAAGTTGCAATTGTCAGCACATCAACAAATGATGTAAATAAAAGATAGATATCAAAACCTCTTTTATAAAAACCTGAAAATTCAATAATAAAAGTAAGTAAAAGCAAAAAAACAAATATCAGAACACTGAATAAAAGAATGTTTTTTGTTTCAGGTAAAATTCTTCGCATATTGCTGACTGCCAAAAAGATAGACAATAAAAAAGTGATTAATAAAAAGTATTTATTTCTTTTTTCAGTTTTAATAACTTTTTCAGAAAGTTCAGCGGCATTCTTTAAATAATTAATAGTACTTTCCTGCTTTTCCATTTCAAATCTGGTTTCCAATTCAGATACCTTGCTGCTTATTTCGGCATTGTTAATTGTGTCATTAATGTTTGTATAAAGACTGAGGTATCTGTAAGCCGACTGATAGTTACCCTGTAAACTATAAATATCTGAAAGTTCTTTATAAGCAAGCCTCATTATATTTCGCAGTGTTATCTGAGACGCAAAATAAATACACGAATCAAAAGCAACTATTGCTTTTTGATAATCATTTATAGCTTTATAAAGAGCTCCTAATTCACTATAACACAAAGAGATGCCATTTTTATCATTTATTTCTTCAGCAATTTTCAAAGCTTTTCTGATACTGATCATGGCACTCTCAAAGCTGCCTTTTTTTGTTTCAATACCTGAAATACCATATAAAGCATAAAATTCCCCTTCCTTATTTTTGAGCTCCTGCTCTATCAGCAACGAATTGAAATAATAAGTATAAGCCATATCGAGACTGTCCATAGCTTCATATATAACACCTATATTATAAAGTCTGATAGAAACCTGCTCTTTGTTTTTCAGAGTGCGTTCAATTTCAAGAGATTTATTAAAATACTCAAGTGCTTTTTTTAAATTATTCTGTGTCTGATACAAGCTTCCTATATTATTCAGACAAACTGATTCTTTATCCCTTAGTTTTAATTGCTCAGCAATGCGCAGAGCATTGAAATAATTCTGAGCAGCAATATCGTATTGACCGAATGTTTTCTTAACCATGCCAATAATTAAATATGAATTTATCATTTCATATTTATTTGAATCTTCCGAAGATAAATTGAGGGCCTTATTGGCATAATCCAACGAAGTGACCGGTGAAATTCTCAAATACTGGTATCCGAGTTTATTAAAAATCTCTGTTTTTGTTGCATTATCAGTTGAAATCTTCAATTTTAATTTCAGACTATCTATACTTTCAGCACAGGCAGAAGAAAAAATTGCAAGAAAAGCAATTAAAATTACAAGATGATTCTTTAAACTGAACATTAAGTGACATTCATTAATAAGAACAAAGATATAACAATTTTAAAAAAATTCTTTACAGAAAATATGTTCAAAAAAAATGGAAAGCTATATTAAAATTTGTTTTTTAGTTTACCATTGACCACAAATTAAATGCATTTTACCCCTAAAATCGCACTTAATCACTTTTTTTTCCTGTAAGCCCCTTATATTTTGCAAAAGTTATACAATGTCATATTTTTGAAATAAAACTACAATAATGTGACATACTCTTTGAAAATGTATTTAATAATTCGGTTATGAAAAAAGCAAAAATCTCAACATTTTTTTACTTACAAGTTATAATCCTTGCATTTATAACAGGCAACACCATGGCTCAAATCACAATCAACAATTACCCTTCGCTTTCTAATGCCCAAGTGGCAAATGCTCTTGTTGATTCATTAATGGGTAGTGGCATTACCTTTTCAAATGCTTCATTTCAGGGAGTACGTTCATCATCATCGAGTTATGGTTATCAAACATGTTATTTTACTACTTCAACAACAACCCAAACTCAAATGGGCATTTCAAGAGGTATTGCATTAACAAGTGGGAACACCAATTTAATTTCAATCCCACAGGGGCAAGATCCATCTGCATCAAATTCATTTTCAAAAGGTTATGTATCGTCAACACCTGGCGAATTAAGAAAATCAACATCTCCCATAAATGATTTAACAGTGCTGGCAGGGCCTGTCAATTGGTTTAATGCCGCCATTCTGGAATTTGATTTTGTGCCATCGGGCGATTCGGTTGTTTTCAGATATGTTTTTGGGAGTGAGGAATACAGTGATAATACAAACTTCACAAACTACCAGTGCACACAGTATAATGACAAATTTGGGTTCCTGATAAGTGGTCCGGGTATAAACGGAACAGCCGGATATGACAACAATGCACGCAATATGGCAAGACTTGTCAATGGATCGGAAGTAGGAATTAACTCTGTAAACAATGGTACTGTTGGTACCAGTGCCTCTCCTAACGGGGCCAGTTATTGTCAGAATACCAATCCTGCATGGACGCTGAATTCACCTACTAATGAATATTATGGGACTATAGCAGGAACATCTCCTAATGGGAACACAGATAATTTGGCCGCTGCTCAGGGCGGTTTAACACCCGGTGCCACCTATCATATCAAATTATTGATTTTAGATGCTACAGATGGGGCTTACGATGCTATTGTATATATTGAAGCAGGAAGTTTTACAAGTCCGCAGCCCGCCCTATCAATCAGTGCCAATCCTCAGACAATATGTGCCGGCAGCAGCACTTATGTTGTTGCACAACAAGCAAATGGCACTCCACCTTTTACTTATGCATGGAGTAATAGTGTCACACATAATTCATCTGCCGTATCAGATTCAATACTTGTTTCCCCAACATCCAATGCCACTTATAGTGTCACAGTAACAGATGCCCAATCAAATACCAGCAGTGCTTCAATAAATATTACTGTCAATCAAAATCAAACACCTGTTGCAGGCACTAACAGTCCGATTTGTCAGGGAGCGAACCTTAATCTGACAGTTAATACAGGTACTACTTGGCACTGGTCGGGGCCCAACAATTTCAATTCAACAGTACAGAACCCTACTATAACAGCAGCAACACCAGCAGCAAGTGGCACTTATACAGTTACAGTTACCAATGCCGGCGGCTGTACAGGCACCAGTTCAGTAATAGTCACTGTAAACAGCAATCCTACACCTTTGGCAAGCAGCAACAGTCCGATATGTCAGGGAGCGAACCTTAATCTGGCAGTTAATACAGGCACTTCATGGCACTGGTCAGGGCCCAACAATTTTAATTCAACCCAGCAAAATCCGTCAATAACAAATGCCACTACAGTTGCAAGCGGTACATATTCCGTAACAGTAACCAATGCCAGTGGATGTACAGCAGTAAGCACAGTAAATGTGGCTGTTAACACTTTCATTACTGTTATTGCAAGCAGCAATAGCCCTATTTGCCAGGGAAGTAATTTAAACCTGACAGCTAATGCAGGAACTACATGGTCGTGGAGTGGGCCAAACAATTTTGTTTCATCTTCACAAAACCCTGTATTAAATAACGCCTCCCCTTCAGTAAGTGGCACTTATACAGTAAACGTTACCAATGCCCAGGGTTGTACGGGCACAGCAATTACAACTGTTATTGTTAACAACAATCCTATTCCGGTAGCAGGAAGCAATAGTCAAATATGTGAAGGGGAAAATTTAACACTCACAACAAATACAGGTAGTACATGGCATTGGGCCGGACCGATTAATTTCAATTCGTCAGTTCAAAATCCGGTTTTAAACAACACGCCAACAACTGCAAGTGGCTCCTATACAGTAACTGTAACAGATGCTAATGGCTGCACCGGAACAGCTACAACATCAGTAACTGTAAACCCTGCTCCTGTTTTAAATGCTTCGGCAAGCCCTTCGGGTATCTGTTACGGCAGTCCTGCTACGCTCTCTGTGACAGGTGCAACAACCTATCAATGGAGTTCGGGAGAAACAGACTCAAGCTTTATTGCAACCCCCCAAACTACCACAACTTATTCAGTTACAGGCACTAATCAGTTGGGGTGTACAAGTTCCACTCAGATACTGTTAACCGTTTATCCGACTTTAGTTGTGAGTATTACTCCTGCCCAACCCTCGATTTGTTTTGGAGAAACAGTTCAGATTACAGTATCATCAACAGGTAACAATCCTTCATATTCATGGGATAATGGAAGCCAGACTGCATTAATTACTGTAAGCCCCACAACGACAACAACTTATAATGTTATAACCACAGATACCCATGGTTGCAGTGGAAGTGCCTCAACAGTAGTTACAGTCAATCCTATACCTACAGTAGATTTTGAAGGTGTGCCATTAAGTGGTTGCATGCCTTTAGAAGTAAACTTTACAAGCATGAGTAGTCCTTCAAACTCGCATGTATGGAGCTTTGGTGATAATATTGCTTCTACAATTGTAAATCCAGAGCACATATATACAACTTCAGGAAGTTTCACAGTAACATTAACAGTAACTTCAGGAGCTGGCTGCACTAATGCCAAATCAAAAACCAATTATATAGAGGTCTATCCTAAGCCCATTGCTTCTTTCAACACTTCATCAAATATCACAGAAGTTTTTGAATCTGTCATTACTTTTATCGATCATTCATCAGGAGCCAATGCATGGTTTTGGGATTTTGGAGAAGCCGACAGCACCTCAACTCTACAAAACCCAAGTTACACTTATACACAGGATGGAAGTTATACTGTGTGGTTATATGTTCAAAACCAGTATGGATGTAGCGATTCAACATCAAGAGAAATATTAATCAGACCTCTTACTACAATATATGTCCCCAATGCCTTTACTCCTAACGGTGATGGTTTGAATGATTACTTCGGACCGATGGGTATAGGTATGGACCTCGACGATTTTGAAATGTACATCTATGACCGATGGGGAAAATTAATTTTCTTGACCAAAGACATAAACTACCTCTGGGATGGCAAAGTAATGGGTTCTGACCTTTATGCCGTAGAAGATGTTTACAGTTGGGTCATTTTCATGAACAAACAAAAAAACAGTGATCAGCATTTGTACAGAAAAATTGGGAATGTCACTTTGCTCAGATAAAAAATAAACAATACTTTATTTTTATATTATTTTTTTTATTATTTTGTATTTTATTATTAACTCACGTTTATCTACTATGAAAAAACTCTGTTTAATTACAATTTTATTGGCATCAGCTTTTCTATTTACTTTAGAAGCTTCTGCAACAAAATATTATGTGAATGACATTAGTTTAACTAATGATATTTACACCACTGCAATAGGAAATAATTCAAACAGCGGTACATCTCCCAATGCGCCCAAACTTACTTTAGGAGCTGCAATAACTGCTGCATCAGCAGATGATACAATTTATGTAGATGCCGGAACATATACGGGGACAGGTAATATCTCATTAAATATTACTAAAACACTCACTATCATTGGTGCGGGTACAGGCAATACTATTTTTACAAGCCATACCAACAACAGATTTGTAAGAATACAAGCTTTAAACGTTACTATTTCCAACATGCAGATATATGACTTTTTTCTCGAAGGTCATGGTCAGGCTATTATGGTGGATGCCAATAAAACAGGATTTACACTCACAAATATTGTAATGAAAAGAAATCTGGGTGCAGGCAACGCCGGAGGTTCCAGCATATATTTATCTTCAGGTTCAAGCACAACCATCAACAGTATTCTGTTCAGTTGTTCAGGTTTTAATGGCAGCTACGGAGGTGCCATTAAGGTTGATAATGCGACACTGGTAATGAATAAAAGTGTTTTTTTTCAGGCCAGAGATAATGATGGATTGGGAGGTGCCATAGGCATTTCAGGTGCAAGCTCAAACATAAAAATTTACAATTCCGTTTTTAAACAGTGTAATTCAAGGGCCGGAGGTGCAATTAGTCAGACAGGTGGTACATTGTTAGTCAGTGGGTCTTGTTTTATGGATAATTTTATTCAGGGAGATGCCAGCAGTAATACTAATGGTGGAGGTCATTATTATTCAACAGGAACGATTGTTTCAGCTAAATTTTCTAATTGCAGTTTTACCGGTGCATTTTTCTGCAGCTCTACAAATCCTCCTTCGGGGTCTATTTGTGAATTCAGTTCTAATACCTCAAACGACGGTAAAGCCATAAGTTTAAGAACCGTTTCTGGAAATTTTACTTTTGACACTTGCTATTTTGACAACAGCAATATAAGTACTAGTTTTGATCTGGGATTAGACCTCTACTTAAAAGGAGGTGCTTCATGCTTTGTAAATATTAATAGTTGCAAGTTTGGTAATGACCAGATGCCAAGCAATGCTAATAAATCAAATATTTATAATGCTGATTTACCTTCAGCCAATCTTATTGTAACTGCTTCAGGAGCTGCTCAAACCACTCAAAATCAAGATGGCACAGATGGGAATAATTTTTCATATAAAGGAAATGCACCCGGTGGCACATCTAATAACAACCTCCCAACAACTGACCCCATTACCAGTTGTACAAATGTGACTATTGCAGGATGTGACAATATTTCAATCAATTGTGCCACTGAAAACAATCCTCCAGTTATTATTTCCTGTGCCACAGACAAAACTATTACTGATTGCAGTGCCCTTGGTGATTATCGTTCAGAAGTAGCAGCTTTTGATGATTGCTCATTAACTGTTTCACAAAACCCTCCTCCGGGCACCCAACTTAATGATGGGGCACACACAGTAACATTAACTGTTACTGATGAAGCAGGAAACAGCACAGCATGCAATATCACCGTTACTGTATCGGGTTGCGGATGCACTCCACCCGCTCCACCAACAGGCACTTCTACCCAGAATTTCTGTGCTATCGACTCTGCCACTGTTGGTGATTTGCAAGCCAATGGAAGTAATATTCAGTGGTATAATGCACCAACAGGAGGAACTCTTTATCTGAGCACTGATGCTCTTGTTAATAATTCTACCTATTATGCAACACAAACTGTAAGCGGCTGCGAAAGCACTACCAGGCTTGCTGTAGTTGTAACTATAAGCAACCCCTCAGCTCCTACTGGCACTTCTGCTCAGAATTTCTGTGCTATTGACTCAGGCACTGTGGCTGATCTTTTTGCTATTGGCAGTAATTTGCAATGGTATGCTGCACCTACGGGAGGCACACCCTATCTGAACACAACCCCATTAGTCAATGGACTGACTTATTACGCCACCCAGACTGTAGGCTCCTGCGAAAGTGAAACCAGAATGCCTGTTTCTGTATTGATAAGCAACCCTGCAGCTCCCACAGGCACTTCAGCACAAAACTTCTGTGCATTAGACTCAGCCACTGTGGCCGATTTAGTAGCCAATGGCAATAATGTTCAATGGTATGCAGCACCCACAGGAGGCACACCTTATCTGAATACCACTGCATTAGTCAATGGGCTGACGTATTACGCCACC
>Ga0172369_10007284_pt1 | contig 12873 bp, 10 predicted proteins | sample LakKiv25m_FD_114539 | JGI IMG/M metagenome (GOLD analysis project Ga0172369, IMG submission 114539) | Freshwater microbial communities from Kabuno Bay, South-Kivu, Congo - kab_022012_11.25m | ecosystem: Environmental > Aquatic > Freshwater > Lake | place: Democratic Republic of the Congo... | reverse complement strand
TATCGGCACATGGAATATCCGTGGCTTTGGGGATGTTTTCAAGAGTTGGGATGAAAATCCCGGCAGCCCTAAGCGTAACCTGCGGGCAATGGTATACATTGCCGAGATCATACGTCGCTTTGATGTGATAGCCGTTCAGGAAGTGAAGCGTGATACCAGCGGGCTGAGAATGCTCCTTGAAGATTTCCTTGGCCCTTCTTGGGGCATGGTCATCAGTGATGTTTCTGGTGGCGCAAAAGGGAATACCGAGCGGTTGACCTACATCTATGATCGCCGGCGGGTCCAACCCTCCGGCCTGGCAGGCGAAATTGTCCTGCCACCTACCGCCGAAGGCAACCCGGCTCAGCAATTTGACCGGACCCCCTATATCGTGGGATTCCAGACTGCCCATGAAAAATTTTCCCTGCTGACCGCGCACATACGTTATGGAAAGAATTCGGCTGACAGGATTGGTGAGATCACTGCTCTTGCGCAACACAGCGCGAACGAGATTCGCAAGCGGGCAACAAGCGGGTCAGACGAAAGCAACTTGATTGTGCTGGGTGATTTTAATATCGAAGATCGTGGTGATAATCCGCTCTTTAAGGCTTTTGTTTCCACTGGCCTGGTGGTGCCATCCGAGCTCCTGAATCAGAAAACCACCTACGATACAAAACCGAAATATTATGATCAGATTGCGTGGTTCATGGATGGTTTGAACTTGCCCGCCAGTGGACTGGCAGGTGTGATCGATTTTTCCGGAGCGATCTTCAAGGAATTATCATTGGCCGAAATGTCGTTCCGGGTTTCTGATCATTTGCCTCTCTGGGTGGAGTTTTCACTTGATCGGAGCACCGAGACCATGGCCAAAGTATTAGGCATCGATCCCGGTATGCCCGATCCGTTTAAAACGATCCCGGATTGAATCGTTAAGGGGTTTTATACTCATCTATGCCGCTTGGATCGGTCCATCAGCAAGTTGTATTTTAAGCGCCGGTCTTCGATTTCCTTTAGCAGTCTCTTTCGCTTTGGCTCATCACTGATTGCTGTGAGTTTTTCCTTAAATTCCGAGATCTCATTCAACAGCCGCACCTCTTCGGGTGGGATGTTCGCATTTTTTAGCAAGGAGAACCCAACGCGCAGTTCATCTGGTGTGTCAAAATAATCGGTCAGATCTAGTTTCTTGCCTTTATTTGGCAGATCAGAAAAGTCTCCCCGCTCCATTGCCTCCCGGATGATTTCATCGACTGATTTTGGCATTTTATCCTTTCATAACCAATAAAATATTTGGCTGTATCATGTAGCGAGAACTTCCTTGATGATAATGCGGATCAATTCTCGCAATTGCCTCGAATCTGGCGAACATATTTTAACTCAATACCGGGAGATGGTTCGAATGTAGATGCGCCGACCTTTTGCTGGTAGTCTTTACTCCAGTTGGTTGTGGGGATCGGTCTGCAAGAATCGAATTATTGATCACACTCGAAAACTAGTATAATATTTTTGTGAATTCGGTCTGCAGATCACATTTTTGAGAAGTGAAAAAGCATTACATCACTTGCAAAAATTAAAGGGATTGGGAACTCATAAACCTGATTGATGACAAAAAAGACTATCTGCGTTTTCACGGTGCAGGTGGGATTTTCCTGGTTTTGTTAAGGAGATAAAATGCAAGATTATGAAAAGCTGGGTGCGTTTTACTTGGGCCGCGAGTATGATTTGTCTGCCCAGAAACTTCAAGATAACCTGTTGTTGTACGATTCTCGCGATCTCGTGACGCATGCCGTGGCAGTCGGAATGACCGGCAGCGGCAAGACTGGTTTGTGTATCGATCTGATTGAGGAGGCTGCCATCGATGGGATACCGTCGATCCTCATCGACCCCAAAGGCGACCTCACCAATCTTCTATTGAATTTCCCCCAGTTGCGCGGTGACGATTTTCTGCCGTGGGTAAATGCTGAAGATGCGGCTCGAAAAGGGCTGTCAGTACCTGATTTTGCCAGCCAGCAGGCTGGTCTCTGGCAAAAAGGTCTTGGTGATTGGGGGCAGAGCGGCGAACGCATCCAGCGTCTGCATGATGCCGCTGAATTTATGATCTATACTCCTGGCAGCAATGCCGGAATTCCAGTTTCCATCCTCAAGTCTTTCGCAGCCCCGCCTGCAGAGATCATGGAAGATGGTGAACTATTACAGGAGCGCATTACCACCACTGTTACAAGCTTGCTGGGTTTGCTGAACATTGACGCTGACCCGCTTCAGAGCCGTGAACATATCCTGATCTCCACCATCATCAGCCAGTTATGGCAAAAAGGGCAGGATTTGGATCTGGCAGCATTAATTGCTCAAATCCAAAACCCGCCCGTAACCAGGATTGGGGTGCTGGATATCGAGTCGTTTTACCCATCGAAGGAACGCTTTGGATTGGTGATGGCGTTAAATAACCTGCTTGCATCGCCAGGCTTCAATGCCTGGCTTGAAGGTGTTCCGCTCGATATTGGTCAGATACTCCATACCGCGCAAGGCAAGCCAAGGGTAGCTATTTTCTCAGTGGCTCATCTGGCTGATAGCGAGCGCATGTTCTTTGTTTCGATGCTGTTGAACCAGATCTTGGGTTGGATGCGGGCTCAACCAGGTACCACCAGCTTGCGGGCATTGGTTTATATGGATGAGATTTTTGGATATTTCCCGCCGACCGCCAACCCGCCGTCTAAAAGGCCCCTGCTAACTTTACTAAAGCAGGCGCGTGCATTTGGTGTGGGGGTGGTATTGGCTACCCAAAATCCGGTCGACCTGGATTACAAAGGCCTTGCAAATACAGGCACATGGTTCATTGGTCGTCTTCAGACCGAGCGCGACAAGGCGCGTGTGATGGAAGGGTTGGAAGGTGCCGCTGCCAGCGCTGGTGGCAACTTTGACCGCCAGAAAATGGAACAGCTTTTGGCTGGTCTTGGCAACCGGGTTTTCTTGATGAACAACACTCATGAAGACGCACCGGTGGTGTTCCAGACACGCTGGTGCCTTTCCTATCTTCGGGGACCGCTGACCCGTGTCCAGATCAAGCAGTTGATGGATCCTCTCAGGAGTTCAACTATTTCTCCAGGGATCGTTACGCCCGCAGCGGCCAGTGCATCCACGTTTTCTGGAACAGTCCCCGTCCAAACAGAAAAATCATTGGCTTTTGTATCTGGTGGACAACCCACATTGCCAGCCGATGTGCCTCAATATTTTGTTCCGCTTCGCGGCAGTGGCGCAGATGTGGTCTATAAGCCCATGCTCGTTGGGGGCGCACGGGTTCGTTTCAGCGATGTTAAGGCTAAAATTGACATGTCCAGGGATGTCATTGCCATGACTCCCATAATAGATCAGGTGGTCGCCGTTAGCTGGGAAGTCGCTCAGGAAGCCAATTTCTCCCTGAATGACTTGGAGAAAAACCCGGCGCAGGGTGTTAAATTTGGCGAACTACCTGCAGCGGCGCTAAAATCCAAAAATTTTGCTGAATGGAATAAGGATTTTGTCAGCTGGTTATATGGAAGCCAATCGCTGCAAGTGTTGCGCAGCCCAGGTCTTCAGCAGTTTTCCAAACCTGATGAAAACGAGCGTGATTTTCGCGTCCGCTTGCAGTTGGCTGCGCGCGAGCAACGCGATGGACAGATCGAAGACTTGCGTAAAAAATACGCCGTTAAAATTAATGCTGCCCAGGAAAAGGTGCGTAAGGCAGAGCAGGCTGTCCAGCGCGAAGCTGACCAGGCCAACCAGGCAAAAATGCAAACCGCCCTTTCGTTTGGCGCCACCTTGCTGGGCGCATTTACCGGACGAAAAATTGCAAGTTCATCAACCATTAGCAAGGCATCCAGTGCCTTTAAAGGTGTTAGTCGGTCCATGCAGCAGCAGGGTGATGTTACACGGGCCAAGGATAGCGTTGAAACCTATAAAAGCCAGCTGGACGATCTGAATGCCCAATTTAAGGAAGAATCGGATGCCCTCGAAGGCAAAATTGACCCCGCCACCGAGACTTTTGAAACAGTTGTTATTAATCCCAAGAAGACTGATATCAACATCCAGCTGGTAGCTCTCGCCTGGGCACCTTACAGGGTTGACCAACAAGGACAGGCTGTGCCCGCCTGGTAATATTTATTCGATTATTTAGTAAACACCCCGCCAGGGGTGTTTACTAAATTTATTTACTTTGTTATGGAAAATTTTTATCTTCCTCTGATGGCGGCTGTTTTCGATAAGATGAGTGTGAGCAAAAGACAGATCTCTTAATCTGGTATAGCCTTGAATTACCTACGGGAGCAAAAAAATGACGGGTTTACTTTATCAGACTGATGCCTATTTAAAGGAATTTGACGCCAATATTACTGTTGTCGATCCTGAATTGCGTGCGGTTGTTCTTGACCAGTCCGCTTTTTATCCAGGCGGTGGTGGTCAACCCTGTGACTTTGGCACCTTGCTTGTGGACGGAATCGAATTCCCTGTTATAAAGGTTAAGAAACAGGGAGATGATAGTTTTCATTTCATTGGCGGGGATGGAAAATTGCCTTCTGTTGGCAGTATTTCGCACGGCTCTATTGAATGGCAGCGCCGCTACAACTTAATGCGAACGCATACTGCGCTTCATATCCTGTGTGGTACGGTATTTCGAGATTATGGCGCTCTCGTGACAGGGGGCGATATGGAGCCGCTTGGCGGCCGGATGGACTTTGAATTCGAACGTATGCAGGCTGGGCTGGTGCATGATATTGAAACTGCGGTTAACACGGAGATCGCCAATGCACGGGATCTGCGTGTAAAAATCCTGCCACGCGAAGAAGCCTTCCAGATCCCCGACCTGATCCGCACCAAGATCAATTTGTTGCCTGAAGGCATTGCCAATGTGCGCACCGTGGAAATCGTTGGTCTTGACTTGCAGGCGGATGGTGGTACCCACGTCAATAATACATCCGAAGTAGGTCGGGTGCGGGTTGTAGACTACAAATCCAAGGGCGCGATTAACAAGCGTATCTATATTGCCATCGAGTAGTCACATTATATTTCTAAGAACAGGTCGAATGTTTCCCGTTTACCCTGTGAAGCACCGATTGGTGCTCAAATTATCGCAAATCTATCACACCGGGCTGATATTCTCTTATGACTGCGAAAGTTATCCTGAATCCGTATGCTAATCGTTGGAATGCCCAGAAACGTTGGGCTGATGCCGAGGCCGCCCTGCAAGCTGCCGGGGTGGATTTTGAGCTGGCTGTTTCCAAGGGACCGGGCGATATTTTTCTCCTGGCAAAACAGGCATTCGAAGAAGGTTACTCTCCCTTGATTGCCGTTGGGGGTGACGGTACCATTGGGGAAATCGTCAATTCGCTCGGGCATTTGGCAGTCGGCGAGTCACTGCTCCTTCCGCTGGGGATCCTGCCTTTGGGTACAGCCAATGATCTTGCTTATGGATTGAAAATCCCATTTGATCTCGAGTCTGCTGCCAGGGTGATTGCCGCCGGGAAAATCGGCCGCGTGGACCTTGGTCAGGCTAACGATATTTATTTTGCAAATAACAGTGCCTTATGCATCGAGCCGTTTGTAACTGTTGTCCAAAACCGCATCACATGGATAAAAGGTATTACGCGCTACCTCGTGGCAGCGGTCTGGGCTATCATGCACAAACCCACCTGGAGCGCACACCTGGAATGGGATGGTGGCAGGTTCGACGGGCCTATTTCCCTGGTGTATGTTGGCAACGGACCACGCTCGGGCGGGGTGTTTTATATGGGTCCGCATTCCGATCCGTACGATGGCAAGCTGACCATTGTTACCGCGTATCGCGCCACACGTCGAGGTATGTTTGCCATGTTGCCAAAGGCCATGAAGCCGGATGCAGGTAGTTATGTTGAAAGCGAAGGTGTGCGTGAATTCCCTGTAAGTTGGTTAAAGGTGCATCTCGATAACCCATCCCCGGTCCATACAGATGGTGAATTGTTCAACACCGCGATCACCGATGTTGAATACAAGATTCACCCCGGTCGTTTGCAAATATTTGTGCCGTAATATGTTGACTTTTTCTACTCTTACGCCAGATCGTATTAACGATTTCGAGATTCTGTTCGGTCCGCGTGGCGCCTGTGCCGGTTGTTGGTGCACATATTGGAAACTCCCCGCCAGCGACTATGACAAACTCCGCGGTGACGGTGCGCGCCAGGTACAGCGATCTTTAATTGAACAGGGTGTCGTTCCCGGAATTCTTGCGTACGAAGATGGTTCTGCAATTGGCTGGGTGGCGGTTGAGCCTCGTTCTGAATATCCACGTCTGGCGCGTTCGCGGGTTCTCAAACCGGTTGACGATTTGGAAGTATGGTCGATAACCTGCTTTTTTACAGCCAAAAACCATCGCCGAAAGGGCGTGACTGTAGAATTATTGCGCCAGGCGATCAATTATGTTGGAGTCAAGGGCGGGAAAATTGTCGAGGGGTATCCCGTGGTGCCAAAGGGAACAAATGCTCCTGCTCCATTTGTTTTTACCGGCTTACCAGCGGCTTTTATAAAAGCGGGCTTTGTTGAAGTAGCCCGTTATTCTCCCACCCGGCCAATTTACCGGTATTATATTGAAACTGAGAAGAATAGTTTGGTTGCCTAAGTGTGCGGTTGTTTCACAGATTAATGATTTAAAGAGCCATACCATGCTGCAGGTTCTACTATGGCGGGTATCGATGCGTTTACCGGGCAGGGTATCAATCACTGATCTACCACACCGGCAAAATTTTCCCGATGCGGTTCGGAGAAATTCTACAAAAAGACACAGGGCTTTTACTCACACTCTGGGCATCCCATTCATAAGAATATCCGAAAGCCAAAATATGGTACTGGTAAAATAAAGAAATGCGCAACGCCCGCAATATATCCATTGCACTATTCATTATCTTTTTCATTATCGCGGTAGGCGGTGGCCTTTTTTGGGCCAACCTTAATTTTGTTCATCGGGTGCCAGGCGGGCAGGATCTTGTTGTTCCCTGGAAGGCCATTCGCAACTTCATGATGGATGGGGTAACCCCATACGGGGACCTAACTGCGCTCAATATTCAAAGCATCATATATAAACAGCCCATTTTGCCAGAGCAATACCCATACCTGGTGAATATTCCCCTTTTCATGCTGATGTTATACCTGCCTTTTGGTTGGATCGGCGATTTTGGGCTGGCGCGGGCAGCATGGATGATTTTCCTTGAAGTTGGCCTGGTTTGGTTGGCTATCATATCCGTCCGTCTTGCTCATTGGAAACCTATCTGGGTATTCACCCTGATAATATTGCTGTTTTGTGTTTTCTGCTTGCCTTCAGTCATAATGTTAACAGCCGGTAATTCGATAATTTTACAAGCACTTGTGATCTACACCGCCTTGCGCGCGATTGAATTGGGATCTGATGAACTTGCCGGTGGGTTGGTGGCTTTATCCCTGCTCAATGTGGAAGCGACGGGCATGGTTTTTATCCTATTAATTATTTGGGCTCTTTCCACTGACCGTTGGCGTATATTGGGGGGAATTGGGATGATGCTGGTGGTTTTAATCGTAACATCATTGATTTTAATGCCCACATGGATTTTGCCGTTTTTCGCAGCAACCCTTGCAAACTGGCAGGCGGGTGCTATATTTTCCACGTATGGTTTATTTGAAAGCTGGATGCCGGGGATCGGTCAACGATTGGCTCAGATGCTTGCCGTGGGAGCACTGGCTATCTTATTTATGGAATTTCGTGCTGCCCGTGGAAAAGATCCACGCTGGTTATTTTGGACTGTGTGCTTGACTGCGGCCATTACACCATTACTCGGCATGCCCTTCACCACGAGTATGCTGGTTTTTAGCCTGCCCGGAGTTTTTCTTGTGGTTTCCGTGATGACACAAAGATGGGGAGGATTCGGTTTTGGCAGTGCAATAATTCTTCTTGCGGGATTGTTTTTGGGGGTATGGGCAATACAGTTGCAGGGTAATACACCTATCCTGATTTTATTCTACCCGTTGATACTGACTTTATTGCTTTATTCGGTGCGCTGGGGAGCAGTTCGTCCGCAGCGATTGTGGGCTGATGAGTTCGGGCGAAAGAACTAGCCTTATACCCGGGAAATTCGTCGGTGGTAGCATGGAAGTTGGTGATATTGTCTGCGTGTGTGGCATTTTGTGATATCGGCAGTTGTAACATCGCCTGGAAAATTGCCCCAACTTGACACCTGTGCTATACTCGAAAAATCGAGGATTGGAATATTTCTTATGGACCGAATTTCTGTCATTATTGTTGATGATCATCCGTTATTCAGGCAGGGAGTATCAGATGCCCTTGCTATAAATCCGCAGTTGAATATTATTGGGCAGGCTGCTCACGGTGAACGAGGCCTAGAGATGATCATGTCATTGCGGCCCGACATCGCTGTTGTCGATGTTAACCTGCCAGGGATGAATGGACAACAAATCACCCATGAAATTGCCTCTGAGCGGATTCCCACCCGCGTCATTTTGATGACAGCGTATGATGACGGCGAACAAATGTTGCATGCTGCTATTGCTGGGGCTGCCGCTTTTTGCTCAAAAGATATTCAGCCTGAGGAGTTAACCAATTTGGTACTCCAGGTGGCCGCAGGCAAATATGTTATGGGCGGTCAGCAAATGAACGCAAAGGAATTTGAATTATGGTTAAATCGGCAGTTGGATTCGGCCCGCCGATCTTACAGCGAACCTGGCAGCCCATTTCATCCTCTATCTGATCGTGAAATGGAAGTACTGACCCTGGTGGTTGAGGGAAAAAGCAATAAAGAAATAGCGACCCTTTTGGGTATAAGTCACCAAACTGTAAAAAACCATATCACATCCATTTTACGCAAATTTGGTGTAGAAGATCGTACGCAGGCAGTTGTCTATGCTTTGAAACGTGGTTGGGTCAAACTTGATTATATAACGCGTTTTCAGGAGTAAGTCATGGTATTGTCTGAAGAGAAATCCAGCCCCGCAGAAAATGCCCGCAATAGTATCCAGGCAGAATTCGATGAATCAGGTCGCGCCTTGCGTGAAGTTACTTTGATGTTGGAACAGAGCCAGGTGGAAGTGACCAAACTCTCCCAACGGAATGCTGCGATCACCGCTCATCTGCAACAGATCCAAAACCAGGGCACCGGGGTTTCACTGGAAGAATTGCGCATGGCTTACGATTCAGCACTCGATGCCCAACAGCGACTTTTTGTGATGCGTGGTCAGTTGGATAAACTTAAAGGCGATCAGACTCATCACAAGCAGTATCGGGTCCTGTTGGAAAAGGTGATGGCGCTGCTTGATAAACCGGCCGAAACTGGCGGAGGCCCATCAAAAAGCGCTGCCGCAAGTATTGAGAGTATTATCCAAGCCCAGGAAGCAGAGCGTCAACGGCTTTCGCGCCAGATGCACGATGGACCGGCGCAAGCGCTCTCAAATTTTATTTTACAAACCGAAATTGCGATGCGGTTAATGGATGTGGATAACGCCCAGGCCCGCGATGAACTCAATAATTTGAAGTCATCAGCCATGAGCACCTTCCAGAAAGTTAGAAATTTTATTTTCGAACTTCGCCCCATGATGCTTGACGATCTGGGTCTCTCTCCAACAATTAAAAGATATGCGGATACCTTCAAGGAACAGACAGGTTTGGATGTCACCGTCATCCTTTCAGGGCAGGAGCGAAGGCTTGAATCGTATATTGAAGTGATGATCTTCCGCGCCCTTCAAGAGTTGTTGGGGAATGCAGCCCGCCATAGTCAGGCAAATAGCGTAAAAGTGACAGTTGACATGGGTGAGAGTGCCATCAAGGTGGCCGTTGAGGATAATGGAAAAGGATTCAGCACTGAGGCATTAAAATTGGGGAATAGTCTCGGGTTAAACCTGATCCGCGACCGGGTGGAGATGCTTGGCGGAATGTTTGAGATTAACAGCACAATAGGCAAGGGATCGCGAATTACCTTATCATTGCCGGCCAAATCATTATAAGTTAGTGGCTTGTAGGTAAAAAATGGTTGTTTGAGGACGGGTTATCGTGATTTAAGTATTTCAGGAATATTCCAGATTTCTTTTGCACCATTTCGCACCGGTGATTTGTATGATTATTGCTTAACGTATATGTAATCATCTTCGAAACCATTTTTACTGTATAATCATATTACGATATTTTAAGAAATTAATAAGGAGAGTGATATGAAACGGGGAAGCCGCGTATTGCTGTTTCTGGTTGTTGTGATTATCATCTTGATCGCGGTTGCATTTTGGGTCCTTGGCCCAGGCCGCGGGAGTTTCCTCGGTGGAAGTGCGGCAACTCCGACACCACCATCGGTGGCGATTGTTATCGCTGGTCAGCCAATTAACAGGGATGATCAAATCAAACAGGAAGTGTTATCAACAATGGATCTACCCGCAACACAGCGGACCGAGAAGATGATTACTGATCCGCAATCAATCATTGGCAAGTATGCGGCAATTCCTCTGCCTCAAGGGTGGCCATTGATGGTTGATATGTTCACGGATCGACCTGGTATGAACCAGCCTGGCTCTCAAGCGGCTAAAGTGGTTTCGCCTGGTCTTGTTGCTGTATCCATACCGATATCCAAATTGAACTCGGTAGCCTATGGCATCCGTGATGGTGACCACATCAACATCATCGCTACGACGAGTTTCATCGATGTGGATCCCACATTCCAGTCAAAATTACCGAATCTCACTGCAAAAGTGACCGGAACAGGTTTCATTCCGGATACATTACCAGTGTTATCTGCGAGTATCGCTTCGGGTGGCCCTGGCTCGGAACAAGGTCGCGCAGAGCTTGATCCAACCATTAACCAGGCCTTGTACCTGGTGCCATCAGAGTCTCAACGCCCACGGTTGGTTTCCCAGATGATTTTGCAGGATATCCAGGTATTGCACATGGGCACTTTTGATCTTCCCGGTCAGGAAGCCCAAGCACAGCAGGATACACAGGCGGCCGCAAATGGGCAACCTGCCCCTACAGCCGTACCAGCGCTTCCTCCTGATATCATCACCCTGATCGTAACTCCTCAGGATGCTGTTGCATTGACATACCTGATGTATAGCGATACAAAATTCACACTCGCATTACGGGCGCCGGATGATACCACCCGTGTTGAGACTGAAGCGGCTACTTTGCAATACTTGCTGAGCCAGTACGCCATACCCGTGCCTGCCAAGCTGCCTTATGTTATGCAGAATGTTGTACCAGCACCAGCAACCGCTCCTTAAGGCTTGATCAGCCGGATCAGCATCGCAGAATTGGAGCCAGTTTTATGCCGGAAAAGAATCGCGTCCTCGTCGTAGATGATGTTACCGAAACCAGGGAGAACATCAGGAAATTATTACAATTCGAGGCAGATATTGAGGTCGTTGGTTCAGCGCGCTCCGGACGGGAAGCGATTCAGTTAAGTGATGAATTAAAGCCGGATGTCATCCTTATGGACATTAATATGCCCGATATGGATGGCATCACGGCTACAGAGATGATTCGCCAACGTAGCCCAATAGCACAGATCATTATCCTGTCGGTTCAGGGTGATCCAAATTATATGCGCCGCGCCATGCTGGCGGGTGCGCGAGATTACCTGACCAAGCCCCCGATGGCTGATGAATTAATTTCAGCAGTGCGGCGTGCGGGCGATATGGCTCGCGTGGAACGTGCAAAAGTGGTTCAGATCACTTCTGCAACATTGTCAACCACTCAGCAGGTTCCTGGGACAGGCTTAACGGATGGCCGTATCATTATGGTCTACAGCCCCAAAGGTGGTACAGGGGTAACTACAATTGCAGTGAACCTGGCGATTACACTAAACAATGATGAAACCCGCACTGTCTTAGTGGATGGAAATTTGCAATTTGGGGATGTTGCGGTTTTTTTGAATGAACAAGGTAAAAATACCATTTTGGATCTCGCCCCACGATCCGATGAACTTGACCCTGAAGTTGTTGAAGGAGTAATGATCAAGCATGCCGGTTCGGGCCTTCGTGTTCTGGCTGCCCCTTCCCGTCCGGAACATGCCGATCATGTAAGCCCGGATCAATTCGCAAAGCTCCTCAAATACCTGCGTAAGGTCTATCCCTATGTGGTTGTGGATACGGCTCATAATCTGACCGATATTACCTTGGCTATCCTGGATGTTTGTGATGTGTTGGTATTGGTTGTTACCCAGGATATTCCCGCAGTCAAAAATGTTCGATTGTTTTTGGACCTGATGAATAATTTAGGTGTTACAAGGGAACGGGTTTGCTTTGTTTTGAACAAGTATGACAAGCGCATTTCGATCACGGCTGAAAAAATTGGTGAAAATCTAAAACAACCCGTTGCTGCCGTCATACCGCTCGAAGAACGGATTGTTATCCCCTCTGTCAACCGGGGAGTTCCATTTATGATCGACAATAAAACCCAGCCAATAGCGCGTACAATTTTTAGCCTTGCCGAAACCATTCGCGCGCAATTATCTAAATTGAATGAGTAGTTTTTTATAGGGTTGTGACGGAGGTACCAAATGTCCTTACTTAAGCGAATTGAACAGGGTCAAGCCCGATCCGGTGATCAACAATCATCCCAGCAATCCAGACCTGGATTACCCGCTACACCTCCGTCTGGTGGTGATGGTGGTAGTGGCTTATCGGCATTGCAATCAAGACGTGTGAACGCGCCTAACACTACTCCACAGGCAGGAACATACTTTGATCTGAAGACAAGGGTACAAAACAAGCTACTTTCTGAACTTGATCCTTCCATGGATATCACCAAGACGGACGAAGTTCGTCGCACGATCATGGAACTTTTTGAACAAATTTTGAACGAAGAGAATATTGTTTTATCGCGACCTGAACGGCAGCGTCTCTTTGAACAAATCTCTGCCGAAATCCTTG
>Ga0172369_10007282_pt1 | contig 12876 bp, 9 predicted proteins | sample LakKiv25m_FD_114539 | JGI IMG/M metagenome (GOLD analysis project Ga0172369, IMG submission 114539) | Freshwater microbial communities from Kabuno Bay, South-Kivu, Congo - kab_022012_11.25m | ecosystem: Environmental > Aquatic > Freshwater > Lake | place: Democratic Republic of the Congo... | reverse complement strand
CCTATCTCCTTTGTTTCCCATTCGTAAAATTTTGAAAGTTCGATGCACGGTTCGGGATTAGCAGAATCAATATCCGCCCACGACTCCCAAAGTGACGCCGCCTCGGCGCGGCGATTATCTTTTTTGAGAAATGCTCCATACCGTTGATACAACGCCACCGCCGCCGCGTCGCTCAACGGTCTTTCCAGCGCCGCCTTGTACGCCGCTTCGGCCTCATCGGCGCGCGCGTTGTCGTCGTGCCACAACGCCAACCGCAGACATTCATCGCCCGAACGTTTCGGCGTGAGCGGGTCGGCAAAAATATCCACGATGTGCGAAGCGAGCGCGGTCATCGAAAGAATGTCCTGCGCGTTATGATAGATCACGCGCTTCATTTCGTTGGCATCGCCGCTTCGCAAATACTCCACATACATTTGTGGGATCAACATCCCCGGCACGTCGTCGTCGGTGCGCTCACTGCCCAACACCGTTTTCTCCAACGTGCCAAGCGAACAATTTTCATACTGCCCGCGCCACAAGCGGCGGGCAAACGGAAGTAGATCAAGATTCGGCATCGCACGGAAATTGAATCGGCGGCGCGAGAGGACGAAACGGGATTCGACAATCGGGACATCAAACGAGCGCCCGTTGTAGGTGACAACGCCGATTCGATCCTTCAACGCAGATTCAAGCCCGAACAGCATCGCCGCCTCTTCCGATGGATCGCGCAAAAAGTATTGGCGCAGGATGTAGTGACGATCTTCAATGACGCCGACTCCGATTAAGAAAGCCAACGTGCCGCTTCCGCCTGCCAACCCCGTCGTCTCAATGTCGAAGAAGGCGAACTGGGCAAGGTCGCCGATTTCTTTTTGACTCAAGCGGATCGTCGTGGCGAGATCGCATTGAAGCCAGTCGCCTAAAGAGCGAATGCCCTGACGGTGATCGAGATCATAAACATTCTCGATCACGAAATACGATCCGTGTTTGGTTTGCTCTTCGCGCCCGTTGACCAACGATTCAATCGGCGCGGGAGCCGAATCATGTCCCCGCGCTTTGGGTGTGGGTGGCGGCATCCCCTTAGCACCACGCTGCACGCCGAGGCGGCGCAACCGTTGGCGAAGATCATTATTGATTGACGACACGGTGTGATTATACGTGATGCGTGATACGTGAATCAACGTCACGCATCACGTATCACTCGTCACGAATTCTATTTATGCAGTGTAAGCAACAGTCTGTCTACGACCGCCAAAATTTCATCGGCGTTGGGGAAACGTTCTTGCGGTTCGCGGGAGAGGAGGCGCATGAGGAAATCTTCGACATCAGGCGAGAGGTCAGGCAGAAAGACTCGCGGCGCAAACGGCGCACCTTGCAGCTGTTGAGCAATAGCAAGTTCCTCTATTTCGGCGTGGAAGGGATGCGCGCCGACGAGCGCTTCGTAGAATAGAACGCCCAAAGAAAATTGATCGCTCAAAGGGGTGGGCGGTTCGCCACGCAGTTGTTCGGGCGCGCGATAGGCGGAGGGGAGTTCAGCCGTAGGAGGAAAAAGCGGAGAGCGCGAGATGCGGGCGTGACCGTTGTTGAAGACAAAACATTCGGGACGCAGATCGCCATGCACGACGTTGTTGCGATGCGCGTGATCCATCGCATCCACCATCTCACGCAGCCATCGCAGACCGACTTGAGGCGACACCCGCCCGCCGTTTTCGGCGAGCCACTGAGACCAGGTTTGTCCGTTGGGTCGTTCACCGACGTAAGCGATCATGCCGCCCGTTCTCTCGATCACTTCACGTCCGGGAACCAGGCGAGGGTGTGTGAGGCGGCACCACTCACTCACCGAATGAGCGAAATCAATCCGCTGTTGAGGAGTGATCTCGTTGCCAAGAACTTGAATGACGAGCGGCATACTGCCCATATTGTGAAGGGACAGCGTGTCGCCATTTCGTAGGGCAGAGTAGATCGCGCCGTACTCGTCGGCGGCAATAGTTTTGTCGAGGCGATAGTTGCCGAGCATACGTTCATGCAAATTGAGGTGTGCCGGACCCACCAGCGCCGCAATCGCGTGAGACCGTTTGCGGAAAATGGGGCCCACTTCGTGCGCGTCGGAATGTTCCAAGTTGCGGCGCGTCACGGCTTCGGGGGCGACAAACGCCACGTGCGCTCCGCGCACACCGCGCACACCGGCAATCAATCCGCGCACGCCAATCGCGTCAATCACAGCGATGAGAGTCAGGTCAATAATCGCACGATGGTTGGGCGCCTCTCGCAAAAATTGATAGAGAGCGATTTGAGCGTCAATCGCCGTGTCCGCTCCCAATCGTCCGGCAAAAGCGATCAACCATACATCCGATTCTCGATCTTCGAGTATCTCCAAGTGAATCGCTGGACCGAGGAAAAGCTCCATGCCTTCAGTGCCGACGATCACCTCAAGCGGAACAGGCCCCGGCATAATATCGGCATAGCGGCGAGCCGAGTCGCCCACGCCATGAATCTGTTCGTCGGTATCCACCGGATCGTAATGGGTGGTGATCAGTTTCTTCACCCGCGCCTTCTGGGCGATCTCCACGCCAATCATCGCCGAGGAGTGTCCCCAATCCGCCTTCGAGAGCAATACATCTCGCAGTGAGAACTGGCAATCGAAAACCAAGGCGTCGGCGTCGGAAAAGAATTCTATGAAGCGACCCAAGCCTTCGTCGTCCAGTGATTTATATTCGCCGTCAGAAGCGAAGACAAAAACGCTCTCGCCGTCGTCGAAGCGATAGGCGTACGCGGTGCCGGGATGATAGAGCGCCATGCTCGTCACACTGATGCGCCCGATCTGCACACGCTCCCCCTCACGCAATTGCACAAATTCAAAATCGGCGGGCATTTGCGAATTGGTGATGGGGAAATAGATCGGCGCCAGTTGCTGATGTTCGAGGTATTTACGCGGATCGTTGTTGACCGCGTACATGATCAATTTGTTGCCGGGGACGTAGGCCGGGCTGAAAAAGGGGAAGCCTTGCAAATGATCCCAATGGGCGTGGGTGAAGAAGATGTGCGCCGTGCCTTGCCCACGACCAAATTCGTGCGACATAAGCGACAGACCGAGAGGGCGCAAGCCGGTGCCGCAGTCAATAATGATCGTATCGTCCCCGCTTGTGATTTCGGCGCAGGTGGTGTTGCCGCCGACCACGCTATTAACCGAAGGAGGCAGACCCGCGATGAACGCCCGCACTTCCGCCGGATCAGAGAGATCAACATTCTGCGCGGCTGTTAATGCTTTCGAGAGCTTTTCTTGGAGTTGCTCAGTAGTAAGAGGAGCCGGGATTGACCCTCGAACTCCCCAGAATTTCACGCGCATCATTTAAAGAAAAAATATTCCGCAAGACGCAAAGATAACATTAGCATAGCATGGAGAAGGAAATGTCACAAACGCTTTGATAAAGTTTTACGCCAAGCGTCCGAGAGCGCCTCCACGCTCAACAATCGCTGGAGACTCCGCCCATCATCACATTGATGGTACATCACTTGATTGGCAAATTCAACACTGACGCCATTAGAATGGCGAGAATACAGCTCAAAAGTATCGCCTTGCCTCACCCTCCCTTCTGATAACACGCGCAAATAGAATCCGCTAAAACCCGTGGCGTGGATCAAACAACACACTCTCTCGCACAAATTTTACTGTGCAGCCCTGAACTCTTAGGGAGCAAGTGCGTTCCAATTTCAGCACAGTGTCGCACAAAAATGGGGGTCTGGCGAAATTTTTTATGAGTCGCTTACCGTTCCATTTTCAGCCTGCCCTGAACCCAAACGACTTTATTGACAAAACTATTAACTGGTAGTATTCTTTTTTTGTTATTTAGAAACTGGTAGATTAGATTACAGTATGACTGTTCGCAATGCACTCCTAGGGCTTTTGGCTCAACGTCCGCGTCATGGTTACGATCTTCATGCTGCCTTCGAGGCAGTCGTGGGCGGCGAAGAGAATTGGGATGTCAAGCCGTCGCAAATCTATACCACCCTCGCCCGTTTGCAAGAGAGCGGGTTAGTCGAGGAGGAAAGTGTTGGGCAAGGTGGAGGACCCGAAAAACGAATCTATGCTATCACCCGCGCCGGGCGTCATGCGCTTGCCGAGTGGTTTTCATCCGCAGTGGCACGTGAGCATCAGCGTGATGAGTTCTTTATCAAATTAATTTTAAGTCTGGCAACCGGCGACGTTAACCCGCGCAAGGTCATACAGACTCAGCGCGCCACGCTTTTCCAAGATTTACATGGCATGACCGCGCAACGAAATCACTTTGATCCCAAAAACGAACTGGCGCAGATTTTTTTATTCGATAAAGTGATCATGCATCTCGAAGCAGATTTGCGCTGGCTCGATATGGTCGAGTCACGCATTGACGAAGTGAAGCGGCAGCCACTGCCCGAACCCGAAGTGAAACCGCGCGGCAGACCAAAGAAAGAAGTTAGAAGTTAGAAGTTGGAGATTGGAATGGCTCTCATCCAAACACAGGATTTGCTCAAAGTTTACGGAAGAGGTGAAGCAACCGTCACCGCGCTGAACCGAGTCAACGTTCAGGTCAACGCTGGCAATTTTGTGGCGGTAATGGGTCCGAGTGGCTGCGGAAAATCCACATTGCTTAACTTGATCGGCGGGTTAGATCGCCCAAGCGGCGGCGGCGTTTTGATTGATGGCGTGGATAGTGCGACGCTTGAAGACACCCAGATGACTGAACTGCGCCGCCGCAAGATCGGGTACGTCTTTCAATTTTTTAATTTGATCCCGGTGTTGGACGCAACCGAGAACGTCGCGCTGCCTCTCACCCTTAATGGCGCGAACCGGAATCACGCCAAAGAGAAAGCGAAGGAATGGTTAAGCAAAGTAGGACTCGAAAGTCGTCTAACAAGTCGTCCCGATCAACTTTCGGGCGGGCAGCAGCAACGAGTTGCCATTGCTCGCGCCCTCGTCGCCGACCCCAGGCTGGTGTTAGCCGACGAGCCAACCGGCAATCTCGATTCGCGCTCGGCAGACGAGGTAGCAAGTCTCTTACGCAAGATCGCCGATGAATGGAATCGAACCGTATTGATGGTGACGCACGACCCGCGCATCGCCGCCTACGCTGACCGCATCATCTTTCTCAAAGATGGCGCAGTGGTGGATGACACCTGGCTCAGTCATGGCGCCATCGAGGCGCAGATCTTAAAAGAAAAAGTGGAAGCTCTGTAAAACCAAATCCCTGACAGGGAAGGATGCTAAACAATGTTCAACAAAAAAAATCTTTTCGTAAGTGTAGTTGTGTTCAGCCTGATTGCCGCCGCCTGCGGGAGCGGAACCGCCACGCCCGCCGCCACCAAAGCACCTGTCGTCGCCGATAGCGGCGTGGTGATCGCCGAAGGGCGATTGCAGCCCAAACAATATGCGGCGATCTCTTTTGCCGTCGGCGGTCAGATCGCCGAAGTGCTGGTGAGCGAGGGCGCGCAAGTGAAGAGGGACGAGGTGATTATCCGTCTCAAGAATCGCGAGTCCTTGCAAGCCGAAGTCTCCCGCGCCGATCAGGAACGGATCAACGCCGACCAAGCTTTGAAGGATTTGAAAGACACCGCCAACGTGGCGACGGCACAAGCGTTGCTCGATCTTTCCAAAGCCAAAGACGCGCTCGATAAAGCCGAGAAAGATTTACGCAACTTCAAGAACCCCGATATTGATTATTACGAGCGTCAGGTTGCTAAAGCGCAAGACAATTTGAGCAAGACGCAAGAGACCCAACAGATCAACGACATCGCCGGTCTCTCGTCCGCGCTCAAGGCGGCGCGTGACGCTTTGAAAGATTTGAAAGAGAAAGTAACACAGACCACGCTCAACGAAATTGAAGCCTGCCAAAACAAAACATGCGAAGAGAAATACGTTGCCTGGATCGGCGGGCGCGGCCTGAAGCTAACTGACGCTAAAGATGCTTACAACGACGCCGTCAACAAAGTAAAAGTCGCCGAGATTCAATTGGAGCAGGCGCAGCGTAACGCGTCTGTCACACAACGCGATCTGCAAAAGATTCTGGATGATGCCAAACAGAATCTCAAGGACGCACAGAATCCGGATGCGCTTAAGGTCGCCATCTACGAAGCGGAATTGGCAAAAGCCAAAGCGAAAGTTGCCGAAGCCCAGCGCAATTACGACAAGGTGAAGAGCGGGGTGGACCCCGATAAACTTGCTACCGCCGAAGCGCGAGTCAAAACTGCCAACGCCTCACTCGAGGCAGCCAAGACCGCTCTCGCCAATGCCGAACTCAAAGCGCCGTTCGATGGCACAGTCTCAGAGATCAAATTGAAAGTCGGCGAACAAGTTTCGCCCGGACAAGCCGTCGCGGTGATAGCCGATTTCGCTAACTGGGTGGTGAAGACGAACAACTTGACCGAGATCGAAGTGGTGAAGGTGAAAGAGAAACAAAAGGCAAGCATCAAACTCGACGCCATGCCCGACAAAAAATTAAATGGCGCGGTGGATTCCATCGCGCCATTCTTTGAAGAGAAACGCGGTGACATCACCTACACCATCACCATCGCCGTCACCGATCTCGATCCCAAGATGATGTGGGGTATGACGGCACAGGTGACGTTTGAGAAGTAACACTGATAGACCTGTGAGGCCTTAAAGACCTCACAGGTCTTGGCAAAGTAACAGGAAAGAAGGAAGTAGATGTCCCTCATTCAAGCAGACAACCTAACGAAAGTTTACGGCGATGGCGAAGCCGCCATCACAGCCCTCGATCACGTGAATATCAACATCCATGCCGGAGAATTTGTGGCGGTGATGGGACCGAGCGGCTGCGGCAAATCCACACTTTTGCATTTGCTAGGCGGATTGGATCGTCCCACCGAGGGCGGCGCCAGCATTGACGATCAACCCCTTGCCAAAATGTCCGACGATGCCTTAACCCAAGTGCGTCGGCGCAAGATCGGGTTCGTATTTCAGTTCTTCAATCTCATCCCGATTCTTTCGTCCGTTGAGAATGCCGCGCTGCCACTCTTGCTCGACGGGCACAGTGTAGCGAGCGCTAAACAAAAGGCAACCGGATGGCTGATCAAAGTTGGATTGGGCGAACGATTGGCAAGCCGTCCCGATCAGCTTTCAGCGGGGCAGCAACAGCGGGTGGCGATTGCCCGAGCATTGATCACCGACCCGATTCTCATTCTTGCCGATGAGCCAACAGGCAACCTCGACACAAAATCGTCAGATGAGATTGTCACTCTATTGAAACAAGTTTCTCAGCAGTGGGGGCGTGCCGTGTTGATGGTGACGCACGATCCGCGCATTGCCGCGCATGCGGAACGCATTGTCTCGATGAGAGATGGAAAAATTGTCGAAGACAAACGCAATGGAAAATAGGGAGTAACGGCAGAAGAATTGCTCCGTCATTGCGAGCGCACTTTGCGAAGCAATCCGGTCACACTTGGAGATTGCTTCGTCGCGAAGAACGCTCCTCGCAATGACACCTGAGCAGCTTCCACCCTGAAAGGCTTTTGCAATGAACCTCCAACTCATACTCGCCGCTCGTTATTTGTGGGGGCGCAAGTTGCGATCGACCCTGACCACCCTCGCTATTGTGATCGGAGTGATGGTGATCTTCGGGATGGGTATTTACTTGCCGTCTTTTATGAATGCTTTTCAAAAAAGCCTCCTCTCGGCATCCGGTCAAGCCGATGTGATGGTCACCCATAAGACAGGTGAAGCCTTCTCCGCGACCACGTTGAACAGAGTCAAAGCCGTCAAAGGGGTCGCCGTCATCGCCGGGTCCATCGAGCGCGTGATTAACCTTCCCCCGAATTTTTACGGCAAGAACTCGACCGTAACTGGGTTGGCGCTCGTCGGGATCGATCCGGCGGTGGCGCCGAATCTCCACGACTACCGGATCACTCAGGGTCGCTTTTTGAAACAGGGCGATGGCAACGTCGCCGTGATTTCAGAGAGGCTCGCCGATTCGTTGGGCGTGAAGCTGAATGATGCGATGAAATTGCCCACCACCGAGGGCGTCGTCAAGTTAACGATTGTCGGTCTAATGCCGGGACGCGCCTTGGTCGGCAACGAACAGGTACTGGTCACGCTGTCGCAAGCACAAAAATTGCTCGACGCGTCTGGACGCATCAACGTGATCGAAGCGAACCTCACGACCAAAGACAAAGTGGAAAGCGAAGCCATCGTCAATACGATCAAGGCGCAACTGGGAAACACCTACACGCTCGGAGGATTGTCGAGCGGCTCGGAATTCCTCGGCGCGATACAGATGGGACAAATCATTTTCAATCTCTTTGGTTTTCTCACGCTAGCGATGGGCGGGTTCATTATCTTTAACACCTTCCGCACGATTGTTGCCGAGCGCCGTCACGACATTGGCATGTTGCGCGCCATTGGCGCGAATCGCGCGACCATCATTGGTCTTGTGCTGACCGAAGGATTGGTGCAAGGCGTTGTCGGCACAGCGATTGGCATTGGGTTGGGTTATTTATTGGGCCTCACCATCACTGCCGGGACAGCTCCCATCATGAAACAATTCATGAACACGGAGTTGGCTGTTGTTGTCGAACCAGCACTGGTTTTTATTTCGAGTGTTCTAGGTGTTGGCGTCACGCTCTTTGCAGGCTTGCTCCCTGCCGTTAGCGCAAGTCGTGTCACGCCGATGGAAGCTCTGCGCCCCTCGCTCAGTGAAGTCATGCAGCGCATCAGTCGCATCGGCACCATCGCCGGCGCAGTGATGATTGTTATCGCGTTAGTCGGACTGCTTACAGGCAATTTTGCGCTCGTTGCGCTGGGTGGCTTTCTGTTTCTCATCGGCTTGGTGCTCGTCGCGCCTGCCTTGGTCAAACCAATTGCGAATCTATTTGGCGTTTTGCTCGCGCTGGTTTTTGCGCGTGAAGGCACCGGCGAACTCGCGCAAGGCAATCTCACGCGGCAGCCGTCGCGCGCGGCAATCACGGCGAGCGCGACCATGATCGGTCTTGCCATTGTCGTGGGCGCGGGTGGAATGATGTTCAGCCTCACCGATACCGTGAAGGAGATGTTTAACAAATCAATGGGCAGTGACTATTTGCTCATTCCACCATCCATTGCCATCTGGAAAGGCGATGTTGGCGCCAGCGAAAGCCTCAAAGCCAAAATTAGTTCGGTGCCAGGCGTCGGCGTGGTTAGTTCGTTGCGCTATGCTCAATCGTCGCTTCAATCCGCCTCACTGAAAACTGGCACGGGCGACACAGCGATTTCTATGCTGGGAATTGACCCGATCGTATATCCGAAAATTTCGAGCATGGATTTCCAAAAAGGCAACGCCCAAGATGCTTTCAACGCTCTCGCCTCTAACGAACGCAATATCATCGTCAATGGCATTCTCGCTGCGACCGCGAATCTTCAAGTCGGCGATCTCGTCCCACTGGCAACGCCGACGGGACAACAAGATTATCAGATCGTCGCGATTGGCGGCGACGTGTTGAGTATGAAGATCAACACGGCGTACATCTCGCAATCCAATATGAAATTAGACTTCAACAAGAGCGAGGATATTTTCTTCCAAATCAACCTTGCGCCCGGCGCAGACGCCGCCCTAGCCGACCAATGGCTTAATCAAATCGTCGCCGACTATCCGCAATTCCGTTTGGTTGTAGGGCGTGAATATGCCGCCGAATTCATGTCACAATACGACGCGATTTTTGCCGGGATGTATGTGCTTCTCGCCGTGCTCTCGTTCCCGTCGTTGATTGCGATTCTCAACACGCTGGCGATTGGCGTGATCGAGCGCACACGCGAAATCGGCATGTTGCGCGCCATTGGGGCGACTCGCGGGCAAGTGTGGAAGACCATTGTCGCCGAAGCGCTTTTGCTCGCCGCGCTTGGCACGGCGCTTGGCATCCTAGCGGGCTTGTATCTCAGTTATGTCTTCGTGCAAGGCATGGGTGCGAGCGGCATTTTCAAGATGGCGTACTCGTTCCCGCTCGCGGGCGTTCTCGCCGCAACAGCCGCAGGATTGATCTTTGGCGTGCTGGCTGCGCTCTTGCCTTCACGTCAAGCCTCGAACATGGAGATCGTCAAGGCGTTGAGATACGAATAAAAAAAACAAATTTCAAATCTCAAAAAAGAAACCCGCTTTCGTGAAGAGGCGGGTTTTTGTTTTCGGCAATGCTATACTGCGCCCATCATGACTGACCCCAACTGGCTCACCCCTTCACCAAACGATCCAAATGAATCCTCTGTCGCGAGTGAGATCGCCGCCCACGTGGTTGACGCCGCCCCAACGGTGGCGCCGACACCGTTAGAGAAGCCGAGACCACAATCGGCGTGGGTGATCCTTGCGTTAGTGGGCGGCATCGCCGGAGTCGCTGTGAGTTGTTTCACTCTGACACTCATTCCATTTGCTTTCTTGCAGCCTGCCGCTTTACGGTCTATCAACGCGGCCTCAGCCGCCACCATCTCCTTCATCTCGATCAGCGGGGTAGGATTGATCGGCGCGCCATTGGCATGGCACGCCCTTCGGCGAATGCGCCGCGACGGGATCGAGATGTGGAGGAGCGACTGGTTTTGGGTGGTGGTGAGCGGCATCGTGATCCTCTTGGCATTGATCGCCGGTCAATTGATTCTGTTTCTCAAATGGTTCACTGGAATCATCGGCGTGCTGCAATACATGGCAACCATGCTTGCCGCGCTCATGGTGCTTTCGATCACGGTGGGGAGTTGGGCGAAGTTAAGCAAACTGCGCGTGTGGGGACATTTGGCGAGCGGCGCGTGGATGGCAGTGCCAGCCGCATTCATTATCGAGGTGGTGATCGCCGTCGTCGTGGCGATCTCGGTGGCGATGGCGCTCGCCTCGTTCTCACCCAGCGAGTTCTCGCAATTGCAACGACTCTTTCAACTTTATCAACGCACGCGCAACCTCACCTTGTTCAGCACATGGGCGGCTAAGCCCTGGGTGATAGCGCTGGGTTTCCTTATGCTCTCACTCGTCTTGCCTACTGTGGAAGAGTTGCTAAAACCTCTCGGCATCGTCTTCATGCTCAAGCGCAAGCCAACACCGATGGAATCTTTTGTGGGTGGCATGTTGGGCGGACTCGGTTTCGCCGCCGTGGAAACCTTGAGCAACTTGACGGCGATTGGCGACGTGTGGCTCATCACCCTTCTGGCTCGCTTTGGCACGATGGTGATGCACGGACTCACGGCGGGTATGGTCGGCTGGGGTTGGGGTCAGTTGGCGGCATCACGCTCGGCGTGGAATCTGATTCGATCTTTTTTGGGCGCGGTCATCCTGCACGGAATCTGGAACGCATCGGTGGTGACTATCGTGCTCATCAGCTTACGATTCGGGAGCAACTTGCGCGCGCTGCAAAACGTCGGCACGTCGGCGGTCTTGTTTGTGCTTTTGGGTTTCAGCGTGCTGGTGTTGATCGGACTATCGCTCGGCGGGTTTGCCGCGCTGTGGGGAATTGGAACGAGGTTGAGGAAGAGTGAAGAGGTGAACGGGTAAACGGGATTCCAATCTGTCATTCCGAGCGAAGCGAGGAATCTCTGGCGCAAACTAACGAGATTCCTCGTCGCAAAGAACGCTCCTCGGAATGACATTTTCTGCTTACCCGTTAAAAACGGGAGAGCCTTAGCTTTTCATAAACGCCCGGTCATAAATCACTGCCGCAAGCGATCCACCGAGAATCGGGCCCACGAGATACACCCAGAAATTGTTGAAGTCGAATAACGTAATCGCCGGACCAAACGTGCGCGCCGGATTCATGCTGGCGCCCGTCAGCGTGCCGCCCATCAAAATATCCATCGTCAACACCCAGCCGATTGCCACGCCGGCCATGTTTCCATTTTTGTTGGCGACCCCCGACGCAAAAACGGCGGTGACCAAGAAGAAGGTGAGTATCGCCTCGACGGCAACACCGGCGACAGGTGACACATTCGCCGCGAGTTGAGTCGCGCCCAAGTTACCCGTCGTTCCCAAAATGAATCGCAGTGTGTACCCTGCCAGCGCCCCGCCGATCAATTGCGCGATGAGATACACCACAGCTCGATCCCATTTCACTTTGCCAGTCAGTGCCAAGCCGATGGTCACTGCCGGGTTGACGTGCGCGCCGGAGATCGAGCCGAAGGCATAGATGATCACCATAAGGGCGATGCCATGCGCCAACGCTACACCGACGATGCCGGCGTTGGTCGCGCCCGACCCAGCGCCTATGAACACTAAGATGAAAGTGCCGATCAGTTCTGCCAATGCCGGTTTGAAATGGTCGTTCATAACGGGTCTCCTTGAATAGTTTCACTTCTATCGAGTTCTACCATCAAACACTCTGTTCTAACGGCAAGCGCACGGTGAAGGTAGTTCCATGCCCGGGTTTGCTGGTAACGTCAATGCGCCCATGATGGGCGTCCACCAACGTTTTAACGATAAACAATCCTAAACCGGTGCCTTTCACTTTGCTTTGCCGCGCGTCGTCGGTGCGGTAATACAGTTGAAAGAGATGAGAGAGTTGTTCCTCGGTCATGCCCCTGCCGTTATCGGCAACCTGCACCACGGCCTCATCATTTTCGACGCGCGCCTCGACTTCAATATGCCCGCCCTCGGGCGTGTATTTAATAGCATTGCTGATCATGTTGTTCAGAATCTGCCGCAGGCGTTCACTATCCGCTTGGAGTTGCAGAGGCATTTTAGACAGATCGAGCTTCATGGTGATCCTGCGCAATTCACGCGTGACATCCAACGGCTTGATCACCTCGCAGATCAATTCATTCAGATCACATGGTTTAAACGCGATGATCAACCTGCCCCGATCCATTTGATCCAAATCAAGCAGATCAGAGATCAAATGCTCCAGCCGATGCCCCTGCGCTTCGATCATGGCAAGTGCCAAGTCTCGCTCCGCATCGTCCAGCACCGGCGG
>Ga0172369_10007281_pt1 | contig 12878 bp, 10 predicted proteins | sample LakKiv25m_FD_114539 | JGI IMG/M metagenome (GOLD analysis project Ga0172369, IMG submission 114539) | Freshwater microbial communities from Kabuno Bay, South-Kivu, Congo - kab_022012_11.25m | ecosystem: Environmental > Aquatic > Freshwater > Lake | place: Democratic Republic of the Congo... | reverse complement strand
CTCTCGGCCGAGAGTTTGCACGCTTCGTGGAGAAGCGCCTCCGGGGTCTTTTGGTGCAACAGGATACTGACCGACGGCGAGTTGGTCTTTACGTGACGCATCGCCCTCAGGCACAGAAACGACAACTCGTTGGTGGCGTCCCTGCGGTGCTTGTTCAGCCCGCCGACGTCGAGATGTGCGTAGCGGAAGTATCCGCCGGCCACGAACGAGTGCAGAGTCGAAACCAGCCAAGGGTTCGCCGTGAGTTTGATGTAGAACTCTTCGATGAACTCCATGGCGCCTTCCGGCGTCAACGTCCCGTCCTCGATTCCGCGACGGTAGAACGGATACATGAACTGGTCGAAGCGGCCGATGCTTCCGGCCGCACCGGATCCTTCGACGTACTGGAACAGCAACACCAGCCAGACCACTTCGAGGGCCTCGTAGAAGTTGCGCGGCGGGTTCCACGGAACGTGCTTCATCACGGATTCCATGTCGAGCAGTTCCCGCTTGCGGACCGGATCCCGTTCCTGGGCGGCTTTCTCGGCGGCAGCCGTCGCGTAGTTCTCGGCGAATTGCCTGATTGCCAGACACACATCCGAGATGCCGTTGTAGAACTCGCGCTTGGCGATCGAATCCGGATCGTTAGGATCGAGCGCGGCCAGCGCTTCGCGCGCAATCGTGTGGTACTTGCAAAATCCGTTGCCGAGCAGGAAGTCGAAATCGGGCAGAAAATGCGAGCCCAAGTTCATCAGGTAGTTCGAGATGACGGCGGCGCCGCCTTCGGTGACGAGCGCGAACTCTTGCTCCGTCATTCTTTTCGAAAGCAACACCCACAGAGTCTTGTCCCTCCAATAGGGAATGTGGACCTCTTGAAACTCCTTCTTGTATTCCGCAGGGATCGTGAACGGGTCGTACTCGCGCGTTTCGATTTGGTTGAGGTCGTCGCCGATCCAGTGGGCGTGAAGCTCCAGCACCAGCTGGGTTCCGCGGATCTCGTTGGTCGCCCACCCGGCGAGCCTCTCGTAATCGTAGATGACGGGCTTCAGCGAGCGATACGCCTCGGCCATCGCCTTGTAACGGCGCACCAACTCCGGCTCGCCCTCGGTTTCCTTGAAGACCTTGGTGAAGGCCCGCGTGCGTTGGATGTCGACGCTCGGGCGAGTTCCGTGCAGCAACCCGTTGAGTTCCTGGATGCGCCTGGTGCTGCCGGTTTTCGCGATCTGGCCGTCACGAATCTGCAGACCCAGTTGGCCCCCGCTCTTCACGTCCTCGACCATCTTGCAGACCTACTCTCCCTGACGGCGGCCCTCGCCGCCCGAATCGTCGCGCCGGCTCGGCGTGACGGAGCCCGTCATAGCCTCTGCCTTTCGGCCCGGCCAGTGGTCAGGAATAGCCAAGGATCGCCTGGATTTCCACAACCGATTGCCGGCCGTGCGTGCCGAGTTCGCGGCCGCGCCGGTGGGACGGGGCCTGCATTACGTTCGAATCGCCGCCGCGCTCCAGGTCTATCAGCATGTTGAAAAACCGCCCATCGGCCTGTTCAAAATGGTCCAGATGCAAGGCGCGCGCGAAAGTCGTCCGCTACGAGGCTTGGATCTCGCCCGTCGCCGGCTCCGGGCTCGCGTCGTAGCGAGTGGTTTCGCGCGCACGAGCGCCGAGTTGGCGAGGGGCGAGCACGAGTAGACAGGCGTGATCCTCGCGCGTCGCCAGCTCCGCGCTCGTGGGCCATTTTCAACGGGCCGCTATCAGCGGCTCAGGATCGTCACGCACATCGCCGCGGCATCGGGACCGAGCATGCCGCCGCCGTTGTGCGCGAGCGCGACCCGCGCGCCTTCGACCTGACGTGGTCCGCAACGGCCGAGCAACTGTTCCCGCAGTTCGACGATCTGCGCCGCCCCGGTCGCGCCGAGGGGGTGGCCTTTGCGCAGCAGACCGCCCGAGGTGTTGACCGGCAACCGTCCGCCGAGCCGGGTCGCGCCGCTGCTCACCAGAGCGCCGCTCTGCGACGGCGCGCACAGCCCCAGCCAACCGTAGACCATCAACTCGGAAGGCGCGCAGGCGTCGTGGCACTCGATGACGTGGAGGTCTCGAGGACCGACACTGGCCTCTTCGTAGGCCTCGCGCGCGCACACCGAACTGACGCTTTCTTCATCGACGCCGTGATCCCAGCCCGAGCGCAGAACGCTGGAGAGCACCCGGACCGGCTGCTGCAGACCGAGCCGGCGGGCTTTGGCCTCGCTGACTACGATCACGGCCGCCGCGCCGTCACCGATCGGTGAGCACATCGCGCGCGTCAGCGGTTCGGCGATCATCGGTGCGGCCAGGACCTCTTCGACGCTGAGCGCTTCGCGGAACTGCGCGCGCGGGTTGAGGCTGCCGTGGAACGAGGTCTTGGACGCCACCGCCGCGAACTGCTGCACCGTCGTGCCGTAGCGAGTCATATGGTCACGCGCCAGCCCGGCATACATTTGCATGAACAGCGCGGTGCTCGCCGGTTCCGCTTCTCCATTCGCAGCGCGCGACGACGCTTCGACGTCGACCGCTCCCGAGAACGCGGCGGCGACCCTGCCACGGTCGGTGTGGTAGAGTTTTTCGACGCCGAGCGCGAGCACCACGTCGTAGCAGCCGGCCGAGACCATCGCGCAGGCTTGGTGAAGCGCGGTCGAACCTCCGCCACAGGCGTTCTCGACGTTGACCACCGGGATCTTGCCGATTCCGACCGAACGCAGGATCACCTGGCCGCGAATGCACTCCTGCCCGGTGATCACGCCGGCCGCGGCATTGCCGACGAAGGCGGCGTCGAGATCGGCGCCGCAGACTCCTGCGTCCTCCAACGCGCCGGTCACTGCCGCCGCTCCGAGCGCTTTCAACCCGGTGTCGACGTGCTTGCCGAACGGAGTCATTGCGCTCCCGGCGATCACCGCTTTCATTTGCATCGTCGTCTCTCCTCACGGCCGAGCGTCAGTTCTCTTCCATCGACCGAGGCCGCGCCGCACGATGGGCCCGTTTCCGCGAGCCGGCGTCGGCTTCTCAATAGATCAGCACGCCGTTGTGAGACAGGAACGACACCACGTGACTGCGACGGCGGCGCGCCTCGACGCCGCGGCCTGCGGCTTCCTCGAACTCCTTGAGTTTCGGCATCAACTCGTCGCGGCGCTGCTTGCTCGCGAAGCGTTCGCCGGTGGCACGCTTGCGCAGGAAACAGAACGCGACCAACGCATCGGGGTCTTTGGCGATGAAGTCGCAGAACGCGGCCAGCGTCTGCAGTTTGGCCGGATCCTCTGCAAAAGGATCGCCGCCCCACTGCCCGCGCAGGCCGCCTTCCCAGGCAACGACGCTCTCGTAGCTTTCGATCGGCCGTTCGAGCACGGCGCTATTCGGGCAGACCCAGACGGCGTGCCAGATCGCGCAGTTCCTGCTGCCGGCCGGGAAGCGGCGCCGGGGCCTGTATCATCTTCCTCTGCTTAAGTTCTTCGACGACGGCCTCGTCGCGGCGGAACGGCTTGCTGACGTGCCCCTCGAAATAGAGTTTCTCGAACGGCGGCCGCGGCCGTTGACCGCCGGCCTCGCGCGACTCCAGAGGATAGCCGAGGTTCATCAGGTAGTGCGGAATCCAGTCGTCGGGGATGCCGAACGCCTCTTTGGCGGCTTCAGTGTTGAACGCGGACCAGCAGGCGCCGAGCCCTTCATTGAAGGCCATCAGCAGCCCCAGCGTCGCGCAGCCGCCGTCGTCGAAAGCCATCGCGGCCGGATAATTGGGACTCGTGGTCAGCGGCTCCAGCAACTGAGGCCAGACGAATTCATCGACGAAGCGATACGTCCAGCCATGACTTGGCGCCAGCGCGCCGATGTCGATCAGCTGCTTGGGATTGCCGCCGTGATCCTTGGCGATGACCGACGTGTCGCCGTAGCAGTAGATGTGCACCGGAGCCAGTTCCATGAGCACGCCGGCCACCGGCAGCTTGAGTTTCTCGAACGTGTCGGCAGGCAACTGGTCGCGGTAGACCACGACCGCACGCAACCAATGGGCGTTCATCGCACACGACCCCAGACGCATAGCCTCGAGGATCTTCTGGACCTTCTCGCGCTCGACCGGCCGATCCGGATCGAAGAACCTGATCGATCGCCGACCGCCGATGACCTCTGTAAACTCCATCGCAGACCTCCTGTTGATTCACTCTCCCGTCAAAGCGGGTGCCCGGCCACGTCCTGCCCGACTGTCACGGCTTCGTCAACTCGATGAACCGCGTCTTGTGGGCGCTGCGTTCGTATTCGTACGGCTTCGCCCACGAGATCTGCGGCGAGAACTTGAGGCGATCCTTCATCGCTTTCATCAGCTCGGATTCGAGCTCGCGCAGCGCAGATTCGGGAGTGTGCTGCCCGCGTTCGATGCGCAGCCGCAACGGCGGCACCACCCGCGGCGGCGGCTCGTCGAGCAGAATGCGGAACTCGCCGGTGACGCGCGGGATGAAGCCGGCGATCACCGCGTCGATCGCCGCAGGGTAGACGATCACGCCCTTGACCTTGAGCATGTCGTCGACGCGTCCGACGATGCGGTAGCGAAATCCGGAACCGCCGCAGGGGCAAGGCGAGGTCGCGACCCGATGGATGTCGCCGAGAGTCAGCCGCGTCCAGCCCAGACCTCCGCCGACCAGCGTGGTGAAGACCGCTTCTCCTTCGGCACCGTCGCACAACTCGATCGGCTCGTGGCTGACCGGGGCCATCAGTTCGTAGATCCCGAGGTCGTCGCCTACCCAGTGCATGCCCTGATACTCCGGATGGTGGCACGACACGCCGAGACCGGCGCCGGCGTCGTAGAGTTTGGCGCCGTAGGCCGATTCGATCCGCCGCCGCACTTCGGGAATGCCGGCGCCCGGCTCGCCGCCGCAGAACAGGATCTTGATCCCGAGCGCGGCGATCGGTTCGCCGAGAATCTCGGGGGCGCGCTCGATCATGTGTTCGGCGAGCGATGGCGTGCAAGACAGCACGTTGCCGCGAAAGAAGCGCGCGGTCTTGAGGATGCGCGCCACTCCGCTTTCGGCGCCGACCGGGATCTGCATGGTGCCGTCGTCGTGGCTCGACTGCAGAGGTGGGACTCCGGCCGCGAACATCGAGAGTGCAAACGCGTGCACCAGGCGGTCGCCCGGCCTCACGCCGGCGCGCCACCGCGCGCGCTGCAGATATTCGCCCCAGAAATCGTCGAGGTCCACGCGCGTGAACGGATACGGTTGCGGATCGCCGGTGGTTCCCGAGGTGGCGGCCATGCATACCAGATCGCCGAGCGGCACCGGCAAGGTTTCGTCGAGCATCCGATAGACGTCGTTGCCGCATTCGTCCATCAGCGCTCTATAGTCGGCCTTGGTAAACGGCGGCAGTGCGCGCGGCCAGTCGGCCAGGCTGCGAATGTCGGCAGGCCTCTGCACCCCGCGCTCGAGCAACTTGCGACTGAAGTACGGCGCGTGCTCGAAGTACTGACCGACCCTGGTGCGCAGTCTCGCCAGTTGCAGCGCGGCCATGCGCTCGCTGCCCAGCAACGGCTCCATTCCCATGTTCCAGTACGGCCGGTCTTCCATGCCTGCTGCCCTCCGCTTATGCGCACGTATTCGTTTACACGTTCACGGCCGCGCCGCTGCCGTCATCCGGAGATCCCGCCGTCGTCCAGCACCAGTGCGTGCCCGTTCACGAAGTTCGACTCGTCGGAGGCGAGAAACAGCGTATTGCTCGCGACCTCCTCGACGGTGATCATGCGCCCTTGTCGCGCGCGCAGCAGTTCGCTGATCGGCACGCCGTAAGTGTTTTCGTAGCTGTCGACGAACCTGCCCCCGAGCTGCGTATCAACCAGCATCGGGCACACCGCGTTGAACCGCAGCCCGCGCCCCCTGTACTCGTGGGCCAGCGCCCTGGTAAACGCGATCACGGCGCCTTTCGACGCGCAGTAGGCGCTCAGTAGTCCCTGCCCGACCAGACCCGCCGCCGAGGCCATGTTGATGATCGCCCCGCCGCCGCTCGCTTCGATGGCCGGCGCCGCGTACTTGCACCCTAAGAAGACGCCCTTCACGTTCACCGCCATGATCCGGTCCCACTCCACTTCCGTGACCTCGGTCATCGGCTTGATCAACTCGATTCCGGCGTTGTGGACTGCGACGTGCAAGCCCCCGAGCTTCTGCACGCCGGCGCTGACCAGGTCTTGGACGTCGCGTTCGCGGCTCACGTCGGCGTGGACGAAGTAGGCGATTCCCCCGGACCGCCGAATCGACTCGGCTACCGCCTCACCGGCCTCTCTTTCGACGTCGCTCACGATCACCCGCGCCCCTTCGAACGCAAAACGCCGCGCCACCGCCTTGCCGATTCCGGCCGCCGCACCGGTCACCAGCGCGTTTCTTCCTGCCAGTCTCATTGTTCCGTGTTCCTCATCCGGCCTTCGCGTGCCGGATCGCTTCGATCTCTACTCTGGTGTCACGATCGGTGTGGGCGGGCTGCATCGATATCACCATCGGCCGCAGGTGGAACTGCTCGCCCGCCAGTTCGACCGCGTTGAGCGGCGTGGGAATCAGGTTCTGATACCCGCGCCGGTTCTTGAACTGGTAGTTTTCCCAGGCGTGGTAGATCACCGTCATGCCCGAGCGCATCGACGGTGACACCTTGGCCATGACTTCGAACTCGCCGAGGTCGTTGAACACGCGCACGCGTCCGCCGTCGGCGATGCCGCGCGCCTGCGCGTCGTCCGCGTTGACGTAGATCACCGGCTCGCCGCGTTGCTGGCGCAGCATCATCGCGTGATCACGCCACGCGGAATGGATGCTCCAGCGCGTGTGCCCTCCGCTCATGATCAACGGATAATTGCCGCCCGCTGTCGGCGGATCCTTGTGTACCGGAAGTTCCTCTTGCATTTCGAGGTAGAGTTCCTGGTCCTGGTAGAACTGGATGCGGCGCGAGACCGTCGGGTACGGCTGCTTCTCGAACACGTGTTTTGTGAAGTGGGTGATGGTGTCGTCGGGTCGAATCTCGGTCGCCGAACCGACGCTCGGTACCGAGGTACCCAGAGACGTGAAACGCGCCCACCCGCGCTTCTTGACGTCATCCCAGCTCACCCCTTGCAGGTTCGACGAAAGCGCGACCGTCGCGGCGGCGACCTTCTCCTCGTCGGCCGGACCGAACTGCCCCTGGCGCGTGTAGTTGTCGTACACATCGTCGAGCCGCCGCTGGTTGCCGTAGCGGTCAGTGAAGCCCCGCAGCCCGCGTTCTTTGGCGCGCCGCTGGACGGCCTTGGCCAGCAACCCGAGAACTTCCCAATCCGACTTTGACTCGTGGTACGGGTCGGCCACTTTGCCGCCGCCGTGCACAAACGGGGTGTTCATCGTCACGTACTTGTGTTCGGCACGCTCGTACCAGGCCGTGACCGGCAGCACGTAGTCGGAATGGAGAGTCGTAGACGTCACGTGCGAGTCGAGCGTGACCACGGTGCTGAGCTTGGGCCACAGGTTCTTCAGCGCCAGGTGATATGAGCGCAAGCGCCGCAACGGATTGCTGCCGATCGAAATCATCACCCGCGGGTCGTTGCCGGGACGCGGCCACACGTACTGCCAGCCCTTCTTCAGCGACTCGTCGAGTACCTCCTTGACCGGACGCTTCAGGTAGGGATCCCACTGCTGGAGGTTCTCGCTCGCGTCGAGAATGCCGGCGTGGACGTACCAGAACAGAGCGCCCGACGCTCCCATGCCGACGCCGCCCGTCGGACGGGTACGGCGATCGGTTTCGTAGACGATCATCTCGGGCGTGTAGCCCTGCTCTGCGAGCGCCTTGGCGTCGGGCAGCAGTTTGGCCAGGAATGCATTGCGCTGCAGTTCGGGCAGCGCGCTGAAGACGAACTTCTCGACACCATCCTGGATCAGGAACGACTCGCCGGCCAACCCGCTACCTTTCTTCCCGAAGTGACCCATCAGCGCGAAGATCAGAGCCTGCGCGCGTACCGCGAGGTGACCGTGGTAGTACTTGCCGAACATCGTCGTGGTCACCGACGCTGCGGCTTTGGCGCCGGCGAATCGGTGAGCCAGTTCACGGATCAGCTGCGGACTCGTACCGCACAGCTTCGACGCCTCTTCCGGCACGTACTCCTTCAATTGCTCGCGCAGCCGTGCGAACACCGGGCGCACGACGACCTTCTTGCCGTCGCGCAGCGTCACCTCGAAGGCACCTTCGAGCGACGGCTCGAGTCCGGCCAGATCGAGGCTGCGGTGCGGCGCCGCCACGACACCGCGCTTCGCGTCGTGCAGGTAGACTTCCTCCTGGTTTCCGCTCTCGCGCAGATCCGATCCGCGCAGATATCGCCTAGTATCTTCGCGCACCAGCATCGGCAGGTCGGTCTGTTCGAGCACGAAGCGGCGATCGATCAGATTCTCCTCGATCAGGACGTGGGCGATCGCGAGCGCCAGCGCCGCGTCACAACCCGGTTTGACCGGCACCCACGTGTCGGCGTGAATGGTGGACGGGCTGTAGTCGGGCGCGATGCACACCAGATGCGCGCCCTTGTACCTGGCTTCGGTGAGAAAGTGAGTCTGCGGGATCTGGGTGTAGAGCGGATTGCCGCCCCAGATCAGGATCAGATCGGAAAAGATGAAGTCGTCGCTGGAGCGGTCGAAACACAGTTTGCCGAAGGTTTCGACGTAGCCTCGGCAGCCGTCGCCGATCTCGGTGTTCATGTCGAGACTCGTCGAATCCAGCAGCAGCGCCAGGCTTCCGTGCGCGGCCGTCAGCACCCCGAAGGTGTACAACGGCCCGAGATCGTAGATGACCCGATCGCTGCCCTCCTTGGTGATCGTGTCGAGCATCGAGTCGGCAATCGCGTCGAGCGCCCGGTCCCAGCTGACCCGCTGCCATTGCCCGGCGCCGCGCTCGCCGATCCGCTCGAGCGGATATTTGAGGCGCGTCGGGTCGTACATACGGTGGCTGAAGCACGCGCCTTTGTTGCAACCGCGCGGGTTGAAGTCGGGAACGTCAGGTCGTGTCTGCGGGTAGTCGGCCGCCTGCTCCTCGCGCCAGGCAATGCCATCCTTGACGTAGACGTTCCAGGAGCAGTGGATTTGCGGCCAGCAGTTGACGAAGTGGGTGCTGCGTCCGACGCGGTCCCAGGTCCACTGCCGGCGATAGACGTCTTCCCACGTTCGATAGTCCGGCAACCCGGGCACCGCCGCGCCGGGCTGCTCGGCCGCCCACACCAAACGATCGCAGCACAGGACCAACAGCCCCGCACCTGCTGTTTTCAGGAACTGTCGCCGTGTGAGAGTCGTCATCGTCTAGCTCCCGCCGGTCTCTGCGCTCGAGCCGCCGCGCTCTCATCGCGCGGCGGCGGCTGCGGCCTGCGTCGCGTCTCGGCGTAGCTCGAGAGTTCTCGATTGCGTCTCGCACGCGACAGTACCATTTGCTCCTATACAGTACTACGGGTACCTTCAGTACCATGACGCGGTCGCGCAAGTCAACGGAGGAATCGCTGATCGGGGCGGCGCCGCAGCCGCGGAGCTTCACGCCGCGCGGCAGGCGCATCCTCGACGGTCTCGAAGACATCTTCCTGCGCGAAGGATTCCGGCGCGTCACGATCGGCGAACTGGCGGGCCGCCTGCACTGCTCGCGACACACGCTCTACCAGCTCGCGCAGAGCAAGGAGGAACTGGTCTTGGTCGTGCTCGCGCGCGTGCTCGGCCGGATTCGTCAGATCGGACTCGAAGCCGCCCGGGCACGCGGCGACGTTCGCGAACGGATCGTGACGCTGGTCGAACCGGGGGTGAGCGAACTGCGCCACGCCACCAGTCTGTTCTTCGCGGACGTGGCGGCATTCGCGCCGGCGAAACGAATGCTTGAGCAGCACCAGAACGCGCGCCGCGAAGACGTGCAGCGGCTGCTCGACGAAGCGATACGCGCGCGCACCTTCCGCAACATCAACAGCCGCTTGGCTGCCGAGGTAATCGTCGCCGCCGTGCAGCGCGTCATGGACTCGAGTTTCCTGGTCGAAGTCGGCTTGTCGGCGGCAGACGCGATCCGCGGCGCGGAGGACCTGCTGCTACACGGGCTGCTCCACCTCGCAGAAAGAGGCGACCGCGCGACGCCGCCCACCCCGCGCCGTCGAACCGCGGCGACGCCGTCGCCGTCGCCGTCGAAGGCCACGTCTCGCAAGCCGCGAGTTCGCAAATAGGCAGCTCGCGCCGCTCAGCCGCGCCCCCACCCCTCGGCATACAGTTGCTGGCACAGCAGCCCGAAGCGCATCGTCAGGACGTAGTTCTCGCCGTCCTCGATCAGCGCCGCCTTGGTGTCGCGGAAGAGTTTTTCGATCGGATAGTCGCGCGAGGTGGCGTTGCCGCCGAACAACTGGAACGCCTCACCGACCACCTTCATCGCCTCTTCGGTGACCGTTACTTTGGCCGAGGCCGTGGCATACGGATGCGAAGCCGGCGACAGGCGCGCGTAGGCGAGAAAGCGACGCGCCACGCTGCGAGAGAGCTCGACCCGCCGCATCATGTCTCCGATGCGATGGCGGGTGAGTGGGTTGTCTATCAACAGGCGGCCGCCCTGACGGCGCTCGTGACAGTATTGCAGCGTCATCTCGAAAGCCGCGCGCGCCACCCCGGTGAAGACGTTGGACATGTGGGTGCCGGCGTGCGACCAGGCCGCGCACAGGTTCCCGTAGTACTCGCTTTGCAGGGCCACCGCGAAACGCTTGGGCACGCGGACGTTGTCGAAGTAGATCTCGCCCTGCGGCAGCGCGCGTTGGCCGATCTTGTCGAGCGGCTTGCCGCGCGTGATGCCGGGCAGATCGAGCGGAATGATCAGCGCCACGCCGTTGGGCCGTCCGTCGGCCTCGAAGTAGCCGTTGCCGTAGTCGGCGACGAGATAGGTCAGCGCGACCTGAGCCACCGGACCGTTCGACACCCACGCCGAGCACTGTCCATTGATGATGATTTGGTCCTTGCCGACCTTGGCGAGCAGGTTGCCCTTGTTGCCGGGAACCCCCTGAGGCCACTCGCGCGGCATGTCGAAGATCTGATTGTCGCTACCCCGGTCGGGCTGCGTGGCCATCCAGCAACCGATCTTGCCGCTGCACAGGCCGATGAGTTCCGGGTCGCCAAGAGCCTGCGCCATCAGCAGCGGGAATCCGCATACACCCAGCGAGACGGCCAGGCCGGCATCGCCCCACCCGAGTTCCTCGCCGACCAGCGACTCGATACGAATCGCGACCTCGGGCGAGAGTTCTTCGGACGGCTCCGAATCCAGACCGAGTTTGGCCGCTTCGGCAAACACCGAATAAAAAGGAGACCCGGCAGCAACCACGTCTTCGGCGCTCATCTTGTCGAGTTGCTGCCCGAGCGGCCGCAGAAGGTCTTTGGCGAAGCGGTGCACGGCTGCCTGGGTGGCAGATTCGTCTTCGCTGAGCGGAGTTTCGAAGCCGGACATGCCGACCGCGGGAAGCGTCAGTTCGGATTTCAGTTTCAACATCTCTCCTCTCCTGGGGTGGTCTCTACACCCAACGATTTGGCTGTTTACCGCTCGGGAGTTCTTCCGCAAAGCCGGCCTGGCACGCTCGGCACCGCGCGCTGTGCCGCACGGCGGCGCGGTCGCGTACGAGTCCGCCGACCGCGTTGCCGTGTTTCAGTCGCGTCGCCTAGCCGCGCGCCGGTAGTGCACCGCCCGCCCTGCACCGAAGGACTCTATGCGACCGAGCGCAACGAGGCGCCGGATCACCTGCTTGGCGGTATCGCGCGGCAGCCCCAGCGCTTCACGCACCGCACGATTGGTGATCTCGCGGTGGCGGTCGAGAAGCCTCAAGACGCCGCGCTGATTGACCGACAGCAGCGACTCGTCGGGGCTCTGCGCGGCAGCTGCGCGGGCCCGGATCCCGTGCTCCGAAATCAGGTCGAGCCACAAGTTCAGCCACCGGGTCACATCCGGCCGCGGCAGGTTGCGGCTGGCTTGGCCGCGGCGAAGGGCCAGCTGACAATCCGTCCATCGTTCGGCGACGACGGCGTCGAGTGACACGCGCGCCACCTGCTCGTAGCCGCAGCGCAGCAGCAGCAACTGGCCGAGGATCAGTGCCAGCCGCGCGTTGCCCTGCTCGAACGGATGGATCCACACGAATTCGAACAGGAACGACGCGATCGTCAGCAACGGGTGGAAGGCAGAGCCGCCGAGCCTGGAGGCGGCCCACTCGACAACTGCCCGGGTCTCACCCGGAACCAAGTGAGCAGCCATCGGCGCTGGAGCCGTCGCGTCACGCCGACCGCGTACCGGCACGAGTGTACGATCGGCGAGCGGCCGGTATTGACCGCGACTCTTGCGGCTCTCGGGTGAGCGGCTCAGCAAGTTGGCATGGAGTTCGAGTAACAGTTGCTCGCCGAACTCCATTTTCTCGTAATTGCAGAGCACCAACTCGAGCGTCTCGGCATAATCGGTGCGCGCCGCCGACGGGAATCCTCGTGGTATCAGGTATGCGTTCGGCCGGTTTTCCTCGAGCCCGAAAACCCCGACCCGAGCGAGCGCTGCGAGCGAATCCTTGGATAACTGCCTCGCGCTCTCGGCGACGGTGACCGACACCGGCATCTCGCGGCTCCACCAGCCCTTCAACTCGTCGATCGCGCCGAACCTTACGCTCAGCGCGTGGACGGAAGCGGACGAAAGCTGCAGCAGCCTCGTGTCGAGCCGATGTTCCATCCTCTTTGGCTACCTCCCCATGGTCAGCACACGCCCATTTATGCCCACTTACCAGAGAATATTCCATCTTCGTGCCACTATACGCCCGATTACACCCACTCCGACCGGAATATTTTGACTTGAGCGCGCTCTCTCGCGAACGAGGGTCTGCATCGTTCGAATTCCCTAGGCCCGGCGCGGTAGAGCGACGGCAGCAGGAG
>Ga0172369_10007279_pt1 | contig 12882 bp, 10 predicted proteins | sample LakKiv25m_FD_114539 | JGI IMG/M metagenome (GOLD analysis project Ga0172369, IMG submission 114539) | Freshwater microbial communities from Kabuno Bay, South-Kivu, Congo - kab_022012_11.25m | ecosystem: Environmental > Aquatic > Freshwater > Lake | place: Democratic Republic of the Congo... | reverse complement strand
GCCTGGATCCTGGCGAAGCGCGCGGAAGCCAAGAGACATCCGTGGCCGCGCATCTATTGTGTCGGTGAAGCGCTGGATGGTCCCAACGCCTACTGGGCTTTTTGCCGCAAGTGCCCGGATGCCACGACGGCCTGCACCGGGGTGCGTGAACTGGCGGGACTCGGCGTGGATGGCATCAAGCTCTACGTCGGCCTCGAAACCGCCTGGTTGCCGGAGATCGTGACGGAGGCGCAGCGTGTCGATCTCCCGCTGATGATGCACCCGTTCGACGCGCCGGGCGCCATCGACGCCGGGGTGGAGGAACTCTTTCACCTCGACGGCTTGCTGGACGCGGTGTGGCCGGCACACCCCGCCGGGTGGCTCGAAGTCTGGGGGCACCCGGACTTTCCGACTGATCCGACCAATCGGTTGCGCCTCGCCGACCGTATCGCCGCTGCGGGGACGATAATGACCCCGACGCTCCATTACTGGCATTTTGCCCACACCGTGCGGCGCGGCAATCCCGCGGACCCATGCATCCCGGCGCTGAACATGCAGTGGCTGACAGGCATGCCCGGCTATACAGCCGATCCTGATGGCGCGGCACAGTATGAGCGTGCATTAGCACATGTTCGGGAATTCATGGGGATGCTCATTGAGCGCGACGTGCTGATCCTCGCCGGCACCGACGAGCCGTTTGGCTTGCTGCCGCCAGGCCAGAGCTTGTGGCGCGAACTGGAACTGTTCACGGAATGCGGCATGACGCCGATCCTGGCGATGAAGACAGCCACCTCTCTTGCCGCCGACCGACTGCGCCTGACCGACCGAGGACGACTGCGTCCAGGCTATGCCGCGGATTTCGTCGTCGTCAACGGAGACCCGACTGTGCGGATCACCGCCGTCCCAGAGATCCAAGCCGTCGTGCGCGACGGGCAGGTGTATGATCCCGGCGCGTTACAGGAACAATCCGCCGCGTATGCCGCAACGATTGAGGACGAATTAGTCGGGATGGAGTTTCGTCGGTTAGCGACACAGGCATGAACCTGGCGTGTGCACGCTCGCGAGTACGTCAGCGGTCATCATCGGCAACGTTTCACCTACCCCCGGTGTTGTACCACCATCCTGAGCTTCCCTAATATCCTCACCTCCTCTGGTCGATACATCATCGGGCGATAGGTGGGATTCGCCGGCATCAGCACGACGTTGTCATCCAGGAATCGCACCGTTTTCAGTGTGGCTTCATCATCCACCAGCACCGCGGCGATGGTCTTATCCGGCACGACGGGCATCTGCTCAATGATGGCCAGATCGCCATCGAAAATCTGTTCCTCGATCATACTCTCGCCACGCACACGTAAGGCGAAGATGGCCGCCGCGGGTAAGACATCCGCTGGTAGCGGCAGCGTCTCCTCGGCGTCTTCCACGGCTAACACCGGCTGCCCAGCAGCAATAGTGCCGAGGACTGGCACCTGCCGCATCGCCTCGACGGGGAAGAGATTGGCAATCGGCCGTTCCGGTTCCATGCACTCGGTCAATCCCAAGAGATACGGCACCGTCACCCCGAGGAACTCTGCCAGCTGCACCAGCGTCTCATATTCCGGTTCGGCGGTCTCGGCAGCCGTCTCCCATTTGGCGACGCCGGAGCGGGTGATCCCCGTCCCGAGTTGCACCGCCATCTCGGATTGACTGATCCCCTTGCGTTGCCGGGCTGCCTTTAACCGTTCCGCGAAGAGCGCTTTGCGCGCCTGCCGTGCCGCTGCATACATGGTGTGCACCTCCCAAAAAATGACTGACCCATAAATGGCCGTGTTTGCTATTGCCGTCCGTATAAGGAACAGCTATACTATACCACACTGAACCGAGCAAGCGCAACGTCACCAGCCCACCACCACACCTGCGAGCGCCATGTTCGGATTCCGACCGTCAGAAGGAGGAGCGAAGATGCAGGAACGCCTGCACGAGCCAATTGACGTGGCGGCGGTGTGTGGGCAAGGCATGCTGACCCCTCGCCACTTCCGCTGGCAGGGCACCAGCTATCGTGTCGAGGCTATTAACCAGCGCTGGTCCGGCAAGAACGGCGGCATCGTCGTCTATTATTTCGCCGTGTCGGCCGCCGGACAGGCCTTCAAATTGGCGTTCCACAGCAAAGACCTGACCTAGTCACTGGAAGAGCGGTATGCGCCAAGCCCCGCACGTCGGATGGGCGCCGGACGTTCGTAATGCGCGTATTGAGAACAGTGGAGTCGCGACACCCCCGGTAGCCAGCGCTGCCGGGCAGCAGACAATGTATTTGGGCACACGTACCAGTCACAGCCATATATCGCAGCAGGAGTCTCCGTTGCCCCTCTGACGGAGGAACAGGATGAAGAATCAGTTTTCGTGGTTGGCGTTTTTGCGGAAGATTCCGCTGGAGTTGTTGGAAGGGTATTTGACGGACGCCGGGGTGTGTGACAGCGATCTCGGGGCGAGTATCCCCTGGACGACGATGGCATATGACCGGGACAATCTGACGCAAGGACTGGCGTGGATTCGGCAAGCCATCTTCACGTGTGAGTTGGCGACGCGCATGAAGATCGCCCAGGACTTTTACGATGTCAACGAGATGGCCGACGACTACGGCATCGCCTCGATCATCAACAGTGGGCGCTTTCGTCCGGAGCCGGTCGATCTGCGCCCGCATCTCGACCTGTATGAGGGCAGCCATGCGAAAGCCTTCTACGTGCTGTGCGAGTGGCCGGAGATCTTTCACGCCGCGCTGCGCTATCGGCGCGTGGATGCCATCGCCGAGCACCGGTGGGTGAAGACGGGCCGGATCGAGGGTGCCGATCTCGATATCTCTGAAGTGGCACAACGCCATCTCGCCGAGGTGATCAGCCGGCACTACCACGAACTCGGGCGCGGCCAGGGGTGCGCGGTCGATGTCGAGTCGCGGGACGAAGAAGTCTACATCTTCCTCTATCCCGAGGATTACGCCCGCCGGCGCCTGGCCTTCGATGACCAGCACCAGCTGATCGCCGAAACGACGCGTCCCGCCTTCGAGGTCATCTTCGTCTGGAACACGATGCAGCAGACCCTGGAATATTTCTCGCCAGGGAATAAACTCGAACGTCAGCAGGTGTTGACGCTCTTCGGCCGCGTCATGCTCGGCGTGGAACTCTGCACCGACTCTCGGCGCCCGGCCATCTTTCACCTTGATCCGTTGACCTCGCGGGGCTTTGACTTTCGCCTGCGCCCGGAAGATCGCATCAAGGCCATCCTGCTGAAAGAGATCTGGCTCCGCAAGCCGCACGACCTGGACGGCAACTTCTACCATTACGGCAGCAAATTGGTGACCGATGCGCACGGCTGTTATCAGGCGATGGACGACGGGCTGCGCCAGGAACGCCTGCCCCTCGCGCAGATGGAGGTGTATCAGGTGCAGTTGCGGGTGCTGTTTCGCGGTGCACAGCGGACCGCCCGCCCGGTGACACGGACGATCACCCTGTCCGTGCCCGATATCTGTTCGCTCAAGCGCAATGATCCCTATTACCTGATCGTGATGCAGGTGCTGCGTCGCTGCGGGATTGACCGCGCAGCAGCGGTGACCGAGCCGACCTGGACACGGGGCGTCGCCTAAGGGAGAACCGCTGATGCAGATCATGCCTGTCTGTGATACCCGTGCCTATCGCTGCCGTCACCTCTGGTCACTCTGGGACCGGCCTGACGGCCACGCCATCATGCATGTCAGCAATGTCCCGCTGGACGATCTGCGTTATCTGGAAGCGCAGGGACTGCTGACCTTTGATGTGATTGGCACCGACTTACGGTGCCCAGGTTGTGACGACCCGTCCGCTGGCACGTGTGTCGTCGACGAAGTGGCGCCAGATGCCGCGGGGGTGCGGCAGTTCGTGATCTCCTGTGCCCAGGAAGGCGTCTTCGTGGTGCCGGAGACACGTCTCTACCGCTACCGGCCGATCTCCGGGCAGGCCATGGCCTGGTGGCTGGCGCAGCAACTAGACTGCACGGGTGAGGCCGAGCAGATCGTGCCGGGGCGCCTGTGGGCGCTGGGGCGGTATCACGGTCAGCACCCGCTGTTCTTCGCGCGCGAAGCGCACCAGCAGGATGCGGCTCAGGTGCTGGCGCCGCTGCACGAGCGGGTGAAAACCCTCCGGGGCCTGGTGCTCCTCCCCGCGTATCGCCCAGCTGCCGGCATCTTGCCGGGGAATACGGACAGTCTCATATTGTCGGACCTGTGGCGATGGGAGGCCGACCAGTTGGTGCTGGATATGACGGTGCTGGATGCCCTCACCGGTACCGCGCGGAAAGCGACGGTCACTGTGCAGCCCATCCCGGTGCCGACGGGCTTCACCTGGCCGCAGGTGCATCTGGAGTTTATTTCGGATGAGGATGTCCGCGTGTGGACCAGCGGGGAACCGCTCGTGAAGACCTACCAGGAACTGGGACTGCAGAACACGCGCAATGGACGCCCGGCGAAAGCTTGGCAGTTGCTTCGCGAATTCGCCGGGCACGACGGTCTGTATGATCCCGATCATCCCTCGACGTTGTATGCGCCGGAAGCGCTCACACGCAGAGGCGGCCGCCCGGCGCTCACCGCGTTTTCCGGCAAGCTGGGCACCGCGCTCTCCGACCTGGCTGGGCACCTGGGCAAACTCTTCCCGACGATCCCGGGACGGGCCATTGCCGTGTATGATGCCCGGAAACACCAATATCGCGCGGCGATCAGGCTGAGTTGGGAGCCGGGCTATCGGCAGCGCAAAGCGGCGGAATATGGGGTGAAGGCCTAATCGCACGAGGAGGAACACAGTATGACACAAGAAAAACCCGCATTACGTTTTGTCCGGCAGGATGAAGAGACGCTCACGTTATTGGCGCGCGTGCAGTGGGTGACCGGCTATGTGCCGACGATGGATGAACTTAGCCAACTGTTGCAGTGTCCGACGACAATAATGGCACGTCAGCGGCTAGAGGAACTGCTCGTTTCAGGCGAAGGCACACATGTGACGTCAGAAGAACGCCGGGAGATGCAGGCAGTTGTCGAGCGGATGATCGATGAGCAGCAACCGCCAACGCGCCTACTGCATCGTTCACCAAGGCAGATGGATAAACCAGGACGGCCTTATCTCCGGTGGGCTACGCCTCGCCAGCAGGGCTAACTTCCCATATGCGCGGCTTAGTGGAAGTTAGCCACTTTGGCTTCCCATATCTACCTTTTCGTGAAGTGAAAGCGTCCCAACTGCTGTCAGACTCACAGCAGTTGGGACGTTTCTTTTGGCCTAGACGGTTTCCTTCACGCGACGGGTGCCTGACAGGGCACGGTGCCACCGGACACGACCCCTGGCATGTTCCCAGGCGAGATAGACCGCCGGGAGGACGCACAGAGTGAACAGGGTTGAGGTGATTAGGCCGCCCACCAGGACGATGGCGAGAGGCTTTTCGATCTCCGCGCCGACGCCGCTACTCAGCAGGATAGGCGCCACACCGAGGGCGGCACAGGCGGCAGTCATTAGCTTGGGACGCAACCGTTGTACGCTTGCCAGCCGGATCGCCTCCTCCTTGCTGTGCCCCTCCGTGACGTAGTCGTTGGTCTGCGTCAGCAGCACCAGACTGTTTTGCACCGCAATCCCGAAGAGGGCAATGAAGCCCACCGCCGAGGAGACGTTGAGCGTTTCCCCGGTGAGCAGCAGCGAGGCCACCCCGCCGACGAAGGCGCTGGGCACCGTGGCCAGGATGAGGAGCGCCTGTGATGCGGACTTCAGCGCCAGGAAGAGCAGCATGAAGACGATGACCAGCGCGATGGCCGTGGCCAGCGCCAGCGATTTCATGGCGCGTTGCTGGTTCTGGAACTGCCCGCCGAAGACCACGTAGTAGTCGTTCGGCAGTTTCACCGCTTGCATGCCGGCCTTGATGTCGGCCACCACGCTGCCGAGGTCGCGCCCCTGGATGCTGGCATTGATGCTCAGCCGACGGTTCATCGCCTCGCGCCAGATGACGTTCGGGCCTTCCGCCAGGCGGATGTCGGCCATCTGGGACAACGGCACCGCCGCCCCGGACGGCGTGTCGACGAGCAGGTTCTTCAGCGCCTCGATGTCGCCACGCGCGTCATCGGCCAGGCGCACGAAGACGCCGTAGCTGCGCTGACCCTGCCAGACCTGAGTCAGTTCTTCTCCGCCGACGGCGAAGTGGAGCATCTCGGAAATCTCCCCCACCGAGACGCCATAGCGCGCTGCGGCCTGCCGGTCGATCTGGATTTGCACCTGTGGGATGCCCGCCACTTGATCCATGTTGACATCGGCGACACCGGGCGTGCGCTCCATGATCTCGCGGATTTGCGCGCCCTTCTCGGCCAGCGTCTGGATGTCCGGCCCGAAGAGCTTCACCTGCAACGGCGCCGGGGTGCCTTCCATGCTTTCGTTGATCTTATTCTGCAGCGGCTGGGTGAAGGCCACCGCCACCCCCGGAATACGCTCGATCTCTTCGCGCACTTCGGCCAGAATCTCCTCGCTCGGTTTCGACAGCTGGTGCTTCGGCTTCAGGTTGACGAACATCTCCCCTGAATTGACCGGCAATACGCAGCCGATGGCACGCTCGGACCGCCCGTTGCGGCGCACCACCTCGACAATATCCGGGTGGTCGAGCAACAACTGTTCGATTTGCCGGGTGATGCGGTCATTCTCTTCCAGCGACGTTTCTGCCGGCGTGGCCGTCGAGACGAACCAGGTGCCCTCATCGAGTTTGGGCATGAAGTCGCGGCCCACCGCCAGCAAGCCCAGCGCTGAGGGGATGAGCAAGGCGACGGTGATGCCGATCACCACCAAGCGGTGGTGCAGCGCCCACTCCAGCGCCGGCACATAGCCGCGCTTGATCCAGGCGACGAACTTCACTTCGCCTTCGGCATTGTCGTGCGGTTTCGGATGCAGGATGCGCATCCCGAGCACCGGCGTCAGGGTGAGCGAAAGCAGCAGCGCCACCAGCATCGCCGCGCCTACGGTGACGGCCAGCGGGCGGAAGAGCAAGCCTTCGATGCCGCCCATCAGGAAGAGCGGCAGAAAGACCGCGATGATGATGAGCGTGGCGAAGGCGATGGGGCGACCGACTTCGATGGCCGCTTTATGCGCCACTGTGCGTTTCACCCCCGGATCATCGAGGTTCGCCCGGCTGCGATGGAAACGGTGATAGAGGTTCTCCACCATGATGATGGAGGCGTCCACCATAATGCCAACCGCGATAGCCAGGCCTCCCAGCGACATGGTATTCAGGCCGACACCCATGTGGCGCATCAGCACCCCGGCAATGAGCACCGACAACGGCAGCGAGACCGCCACGATGAGCGTGCTGCGGAAATGGCCGAGGAAGACCAACAGCACCAGGATGACCAGCACGGCGCCGATGAGGATCGCCTGGGTGACGCTGGAGAGCGCATGAGTGATCAGGTGCGTCTGGTCGTAGTATGGGGTGATGCGCACCCCGGCAGGCAGTGTTTCGCGCAACTCGGCGAGGGTGTGTTCGATGCCCTTCACCACCTGCACGGTGTCAGCATTGGGCTGCTTAATGACCAGTGCCACCACCGTCTCCTTGCCATCCTTGCTGGCGATGCCCCGCCGGACGGCCGTGCTCTCCTCGATGGTGGCGACATCGCGCAGGTAGACCGGCACGCCGTTGCGGGCGGTCACCACCGTCGTCTCGATGTCCTCGACCGATTGGTAGCGCCCCAGGCCGCGCACGGTATACTCCGTCACCCCCGTACTGATAAAGCCGCCGGACGCGTTCTCATTGCCACGTTCGACGGCGTCCTCTACCTCGGCCAGCGACACGCGATACGCGCGCAAGGCACGCTGGTCGAGGGTGACCCGGTACTGCCGCAGGCTGCCGCCCATGTTGAGGACTTCGGCCACGCCGGGCACGTTGAGCAGGCTATAGCGGATCTGCCATTCGGCCAGTTCGCGCAGTTCAGTAGGCGGGAGGTCACCCTCCACCGCGAACTCATAGACCTCGGCCAGGCGTGTGGTGGCGCTGGAGAGGGTCGGCGGTTCGGTGCCCGGTGGCAACTGCCCGGTCACCTGGGACATGCGCTCGGTGACAAACTGGCGCGCGCGCCAGAACTCCGACTCGATGCCGAACTCGACCACCACGGAGGACAACCCCTGCGTCGTCTGCGAGCGCACGCGCTGCACACCGGGCAGGCCGTTCATCGCCGCTTCCATGGGGCGGGTGATGGTCGTCTCGATCTCTTCTGCGGCCATCGATTCGTTCTCGGTGACGATGGTGAAGACCGGGATGGTGATGTCGGGATAGACGTTGCGTGGCAACTGCTGGTAAGCGAGCACGCCAAACACCAGCGCGAGCCCCACGAGCATCACGACAATGGCCTGGTGACTGAACGCGGCATGGATGATCTTCTCGATCAGGCTGCCGTGTGGATGTTGCTGCTGCTCCATGCCCCCTCCTTAATGATCGGTGCACCCGGCTTCGAGTTGGCCCGAGCCGAGGGCGGTCTTCAATTGGTAGTTGCCGGTGGTCACGACATCGAGACCGGGCTCAAGTCCGCGGAGGACTTCGACCCGGTCGCCGTGGGTCGCCCCCAGGGTGACCTCCAGCTTATCGAAGGAGCCGCAGCTCTTCCCCGATGCCTGATCCTCCTCGCAGTCCATGCAGGGGCTGAAGACGATCTTCTTGCCGGCCTCGTCCAGCACGGCCGCCTTCGGAATCAGGAGCGCCTGCGCGCCTTTGCCGGTCGCGATGTTCACGGTGGCGAACATGCCGGCTTTCAACCGATCACCTGGATTCGCCACTTCGCAGCGGATACGGGCGGTGCGGGTTTCGGTATTCATCGCACTGCCGATATGGGTCACCTTGCCGGCAAAGGTCGTACTCGGCACGCCGGTGGCCTGAATCTCGGCGAAGGCTCCCAGGTGCACTTTCGCCAGATCCTTCTCGTAGACATTCGCCCACACCCACACCTTGTCGGTGTTGACGATGGTGAAGAGATCGGTGGAGGCTTCCACGGCCTGACCCGGCGTGGCCTGCCGCTCGGTGATGACCCCGCTGATGGGCGCAGTAATGGGGATGCTGACGGCATTGCCGGAAGCGCCGGCAGCACGCAGAGCACGCAACGCGTTCTCGGCCGCCTGCACCTCAGCCCGTGCGCGCGCCAGGCCGGCTTCCGCCTCCTGGATCTCCTGCTTGGCGAGGAGCGCCTTCCCGGCGACCTGTTTCTCGCGGGACAGCACGGACTGGGCGACAGCCAGTTGACCTTTGGCGCGCTGCAGGGCCGCCTCACAGGTATCGACTTCACGCTCGGCCTGGTGCAGCGCGGATTCGGCGGTTTTCGTCTCGGCCGACGTATATAACCCCTGCCCGGCGATGCCTTCTTCACGGCTCTGGGCCTGTTTCGTCAACTCCACCTGCGTGCGTGCGGCACCCTCTTTGGCTTTCGCGTCAGCCAGCTCCGCTTCGGTGGCTTCCACTTCTCGTCGTGCCGCGATGCCGGCGTCGAAGAGTCGCTTGCTGCGATCATACGCGGCTTGCTTCACCTTCACTGCCGCCTGCGCCGATTCCAGTTCCGCCTGTGCGGTCGCCACCGCGCCCTTCGCGGCCTCGACCTGCGGGGCATGAAAGGCATTGGCCTTTGCCAGCTTGTGCTTGCGTTCCAGTTCGTCCGCCGCCAGTTCCTGTGCGTTGCGTGCACGGGCCAGCGCGGACTCCGCTTGCTTGACCTCGGCTTGCGCCGAACTGTAGGCCGCTTCCGCATCCTCGAGCGGGCGTTGCGTAAGCGCACCGGTGGCCGCCAGTTCTTTCACATTGGCCAGCCGGGCACGCGCCGCCTGTTCCTCCGCACGCGCACGGGTTAACGCGGATTGCACATCAGCGACATCGCGGCTGGCGACGATCGCCAGGGTTTGCCCCGCGCGCACACGCAGGCCAACTTTTCCGGAGAGCAGGATGAGTCGGCCAGAGACGGGAGAGCCCACCTTTGCGGTCTGATCCTCATTCGCCTGTATATCTCCGGTGACGGTTAAGACCGCGGTGACAGGCGCCATGACCACCGGTGCGGTCTCCAGGCCGGCAATGGCTACGCCCTTATGACCGTGTGTGTCCTCACTGGCTTCATGCCCATGTCCCTCGTGATCCGTCTCTTGCGCAGTAGTGGCGGTTTTCTGCATGGTGACACGGACAATCGTAAAGACGCCACCCGTGACAATGAGTCCAAGTACAGCGAGTAAGAGAAGACTCCGGGTATTCATCGTGTGGCTCCCTTCGCGGCGGGTGTCGATGGGTGTGGTGCATCGGTACCGCAGGTGTCGCCTGCTTTGTGGTGATGACCGTCATCTGCGTGAGCATTCGTATCAGGAATGCCAGTCTCACAGGCATCACCAGCCTTGTGGCTATGGGCATTTTCGGTGCCATGCGTGCCGGTGTCGCACGCGTCTCCAGCCTGGTGGGTGTGATCACTCGCCTTGCCAGTGTTCGTGCCAGGTGTGTTGGAGTCCGCGTCATTGCACGGATCACCTGGAGCACCGTGTTTATGCTCTTCAACAGCAGGGCGAGACTGGGTTGGCGGATGTGCGGGCGGACGCGTTGTGGTTTTGGCCAGAATCACGCCCGATACGATGCTGACCGCAATCACGGCGAGCACGGCGAATATCATCGGTTTATTATTGGTCTTCATCGTTGTTGCTCCTTGTCAGTCGCCGGCAATGTCGTGCCGACGGCCCATTCCAATTGCGCCAGTGCAGTCTGGTACTCACCGAGCGCAGTCAGATATTCGATATGGGCGGCGCGCAAGGTCCGGCGCGCTTCCAGCACTTCCAGATAGGTCATCGCCCCTTCTTCATAGCCGGTGGTGGCCATTTGCGCGAGCTTGTCTGCTGGTGCGAGCACCTGGTCGCGCAAGGTGCGAATTTGCGCTTCGGCGCTATGTGTTGCGATCAGCGCAGTGCTGATCTCCTGCCGCACCAGTAAGCGCGTGGCATCCAGTCGACGCTGCTGTGCGGTGACCACCGCCTGGGCACGGTCACGTTCAGCGCGCGCCGACCCCCAATCGACCAGTGGGAGCGAAATCCCCAGGCCGACGCCGCCATCGCCATCCCAGGATTCACGCCGCACCTGGATGGCAACGTCTGGTCGTTGTGCCGCACGTGCGGCATCGACTTCTCCAGAGGCGGCCGTAATCAGGGCCTGATCACGCCGGAGTTCGGGTCGATGCGCCACTCCCTGCTGCAGCAAGACCTTATCCTGCAAGGTGACTGGTGTGTAGGTGAGGGACTCGGTCAGCCTCATCGGCGTATTGGGGTCGCGCCCCAGGGCGCCGTTGAGGGCGGTTTGCGCGTGAGCGACAGCCGCGTGAGAGCGTGCCAGTTGCTGCCGAGCCCGCGCCAGTTCCACCTCTGTCTTGATCACATGGGAGAGCGGTTCGTTCCCGAGTTCCACCTGTTTCTTAGCCGTTGCCAGCAGTGTTTCGGCATACGTGACGTTCTCCGCATCAAACGTAGCTACGGCATGCGCTTGCGCTAGACTCCAGTAGGCGGTTTTCACCGCGAGGATCAGGTCGCGCTCGGTCACCTGTTGTTCGGCTTTCATGGCCTCCAGTTGACTGGTGGCGACTTTCATGCGCGCTTGCCGTGCCCCGTTGAGTTCCAGCGGCTGGGCAATGGACAGCAGTTCGTCAGAACCTGCCGGACCCAATACGCCGGGAGTCACGACGATTTCCGGATTGCGGAGCGTCCGTGCGCCACGCAGGTGAGCCGATGCGGCTGTCAGGTCGGCGGATGCCGCATGACGAGATGGATGGTGCGCTAATGCGTATTGAACCGCATCAGCGAGGCTCAACGGCTCCTGAGCCAGTGCAGATAACGTCAATACCGCGAACACACCCGTGAGTGCGAGGTATCGTGTAAACGTTCGCATAGATAAGTATCCTTGTGAATCGACCCTGCACGCGCACAGACGGAATGAACCGTATGCGCCCAGGGATGGGTGACACATGGGAATGGGGAGTCCGACGCACAGCCGCCACATGACATGGCCATGTATTGCGAAACGCGGTAACGCCCGCAATGGCAACCGCCCTTTTGCCACGCGCGTGGTGTCGGCAGGTCACCAACGAGCACTGCCGTGGAACCAGAGCCATGACGTCACGGTGAGGAGACGTGGGTATGCGTCGCTGGTCGAGATGAATCGACCTGTAAGTGAGGGGTTAGCAGGATCTCGGAGGTTGGAAGATGGTAAAGGCGATGTCACGCAGGCACAGCGCATCGCTGCAGACAGTTTCATGGGCGCGTTCGGTCACCGGGAGCGCTGGTGGACAAGAATCCGAGGTATCCAGGCGTACCGGCGCCTGGCAGCAGATACACACACAGACGGCTTCGGTTTCATGGTGGTCTTCATCATGCGCGGCATCGCAAGGCGCGGAGATACACAAGAACGCACCCAGGAGGAGCAATGCCAGTATGCGAAACCATCGTCTGTCGTGTTGAGCCATTTCAGGTGTTTAGTATTATGAGGGATGACCGCATAGCCTGTCAATAGGCATAGCGCCTGGATGCCATGGTAGAACCTGCATAGGACGGTCACGAGGTCGGTGGTTGGAAGCGGGGTGTCTTTCTTTATCCGAGCGTTGGGATACCACGAAGTGAACCTGCGACTTTGGACGATATTTGCCATCTGGAGGAATTTTGCACGGTGACCTGGCAGATGCTAAAATGGGGCATCAGGCAGGCATTTTGAGCGTAAATGTGGAGTAAGAGCTATGCTGTATAGCAAATACACGTTCTCTACCTCCTCGCCTCCTGCCCCCGCTACCACTTGTCCTACTAACTTCGGCTTCGATAGATTCGGAGCCGAAGTTTTTTATTTGGTCAGGGACACGAAACGTGATATCAACGGCCACTTCCACTGGAATCAGTG
>Ga0172369_10007278_pt1 | contig 12885 bp, 13 predicted proteins | sample LakKiv25m_FD_114539 | JGI IMG/M metagenome (GOLD analysis project Ga0172369, IMG submission 114539) | Freshwater microbial communities from Kabuno Bay, South-Kivu, Congo - kab_022012_11.25m | ecosystem: Environmental > Aquatic > Freshwater > Lake | place: Democratic Republic of the Congo... | reverse complement strand
TACCATTGTTACTCCTCATTCTCAATCTCGTTACACAAGACTTCTTATTAAAAATGCCGAGCAATATGATTTATTACAATTATTTGAAATAGATTTTGGGTGTCCCAGTGCGTAAGACAGGAAAAATAACAAGAGTGAAATGAAAATAATTTTTTGGTACACGGCGAATTCCTAAAAAAAAGATGATTGAATAACTGCGGTTTTATTTTACAAAAACCGTTTCGAAAAAACAAATTGTATTTGCACGATTGACTTCTTTCAACTGAATGACTCTACGGAAACAGATAAATAGGTTCCCTTAACGGAAATAAAAAACCCCGCCAAACGACGGGGTTTAATCACTTAACTCACCTTACGCAATTGTAGGGCGATTCTCAGAATCGCCCACGCGTTTTGTTTTCAAAATATCTATTTTCGAGCGAAACGGAGTTTCGCTCTACAATTATGCGTAAGGTGAGCACTTAATTAATGCTTGATTTATTTACCTAACTTTTTTATTTCGATTTTGGAATTAGAAGTCATCATCTTTATTAATTTTCCTCCGCCGTTAAGATTTATGGTTCCTCTAATTTCTCTTTCATCTTCATCAACATTGTAACTGTCGAATTTGAAATCTGAGATAATCGAATAACGCTCTTTCAAATCGCGTTTGGAGGAAACTTTTATTACCGCTTCAATAGTAGCTTTTGCGTTTTCGGAAATCAAGAGATGAAGATTTCCTCCTGAAGAATTTAACTTACTCTCATCGCTTCCATCCGGGGTTAATTCAACATAAACATCTCCGCCGGAAGTATTTGCGCTTACAGAGCCAAAAAGATTTTCCAATCTAATATCGCCGCCGGAAGTGTTGACTGAAGTTTTTCCTTTTGCGCCGCTTAATTTAATATCGCCGCCGGAAGTATTTAATTTTGCAATTCCTGATACTAAACCAACTTCAATATCTCCACCGGAAGTTGATGCTTTTATTTCTCCTCCAACATTACCCACTTTAATATCACCACCGGCAGTATTTACGTTTAATGATTTACTTGAACTCGTTACCGTAATATCTCCCCCGGCAGTAGTCATTTTCCCCTCTCCGTTAACAATTCCAACGTGGATGTCACCACCGGCTGTAGTTACTTTTAAATCACCGTTAATATTTCCAGTGTTAATATCTCCTCCGGCTGTTACCAACTCAACATTCCCGTTGGTAGATTCTACTTTTATATCTCCGCCGGAAGTTGTTCCCTTAATGTTTCCATAGAACTCACCAAGATACGATAAGTCTCCGCCGCTTGTTTTAACATCAAAGTTAAATTGTTCCGGTGTTTTAATCGAGAAAGAAGCATTATGATCATTTCTTAAAACCACGGAAACGGTATTTCCTTCTTGTGTTATTTTCAGGTCATCACGATCTACTGCAACAAGTCCTAAAACCTCAACATAAACTTCATCTTTGCTCCATGATTCCACTTTCACATCCCCGGTAACTTTTACAGAAAGATTATCTCCCTTTTTTACCGAAAAGTTTTTAGTGAATCTGTCTTGAGACATTCCAGTCTGGGTTATACCAACCACAAAAATTGCGGTCAAGATCAGATAGAATAATTTGTTCGTTTTCATTGTTGTACTCCTTATGATTCTAATTTTGTTAACATTGTCTTTGCACGAAGTTTGATGTAACTGTTGTCGTCTTCCTGCATTTTTTTCTTCAAAACATTTATGATGTTCGGGTCTGAAAGCCGTTTGCTATTATTTTTTTCGTCAAGGCAATTGATCGCTTGGATTCTTAAACCGGAATTTTTATCGTTCTGTAAAACGTAGATCATCGCGTCGCTGATTTTTTCATCAAACGGAAGATTGCACAATGCAAGCATCGCTTCTTTCCGTACGCCGGGATTATTATCGTGCTGCACTGCGTTGATAAGCGCTTCTTTTAAAACTCCGGAAGAATGATCTCTCTGTTCCGAACTTATCGCGCTTACGGTTTTCAAACGGATGCCGGGATTTTCATTATCAAGCAAAGATTTTGCGAGAACTTTTTGAATCTCCGTATCCTTCACATTTCCTTTAAGCCGCACCGGAACAACTTTTTCATACACGAGATCCACTTCACCTTTTTCAAAATCAGAATTGATGAATTGCAGATTGGTTAATTTTGTCTCATCGGAAATGGAGTTGGCTGCAAGTTGATTTGTAGTTCCTCTTCCGTTAAAATAGAAGAAAAAAGAAAAAGCAATTACTCCAAGTGCGGCAGCCAATGAATAGGCTACGGTAAGGTTTGTGCGGGTTGGAATTAAAAATAAATCCCAAATTTTTTGCGCGCGGAATTTCTTCCGTTTCAGATTTCGAACTTCGGCAAGCAATTCCTGCCGGGCTTCAAAAAGCGTATCTTCATTTACTTCATCAACTAAAGATGCTTTAATAAGTGCGTGCAGCCTGCTCAATTCTTCAAGTTCATTTTTGCATGTTTGGCATGCAAGCAAATGTTTTTCAAATTCATTTCTCTCCTCTTTTTTCAGCTCGTTATAGCTGTAAAGGATTAGCTGTTCTTTAAATTTTTCATGTTCCATAATGGTTCTCAACTATTAAATGGTTTTTAATTTCAGTTTCAATTTTGCCGTAGCGAGGAAGAGATATTTTTTGATTGTTCCTTCGCTGCATTCCATCATCGCCGCAATTTCTTTTATCTTGTAATCATGCATGTGTTTAAGCATGAACGCCATTTTTTGTTTCGGCGCAAGACTATCAACCGCGGTTTGTATATCAACTTTTGTCTCGGATTTTATAAATTGTTTATCCGGCTCATGTTCTTCGGATGATCTGATATCCATCTTTGGATATTCACCTTCGTCGTCTGGTGAAAGACTCACCTTCTGCAATTTCCGGTAGCGCGCTTGGTGTGTAAGGCAAACGTTGGTGGTAATTCTGTAGAGCCAGGTTGAAAATTCACTCCGGAACTCAAACCGCTTCAATCCTTTATACACTCTCAAAAAAACTTCCTGGTAAATATCCTTCGCGTCATCGGAGGATTGGCAATAATGAGCAATTAAGGAAAGAACATTTCTATCATGCCGATAGACAAGCGCGGTAAATGCAGGATCGCTGCCGTTTCGCGCTTCGATTAGTAGATCGTTATCACTTAGTGAAGATAAGTCTTCCAAAACTTGTACTCCGTTTTTATTGGTTAGACTAAAATAAGATTTAAAAGGTTGTAAGAGATGGGAAAAATATTTTTAGGATAATTTGGGATTTGGATTTTAGGATTTGCGCAAGTCTGCATGGAGAATTTTGCTATTTGTATGCAACCAAATTGTTACTCTACCAGAAACTTCTGTCCATAATCATTCATTGCCTGCATAATTGGTAATAATTTTTTACCCTCTTTGGTTAAACTATATTCCACTTTTGGAGGAATAACTTCATACACTTTTCTGATGACAACGCCTTGTTCTTCAAGTTCTCTTAAAACTTGCGACAACATTTTATCATTTATGGTCACTAAAATTCTTTTTAGTTCACCATAACGTTTTTTCTCATCTCGCAAATTCCAGATTACTATTGCTTTCCATCTGCCGCCGATTATTTGTAAAGTTAAATCAACCGGACAGTAATAATATGTACCGTTTAGTTTATATCGTTTCATACCGCAAAATTGAGCATTAATTAATTGATTTGATCTCTACTTACCAAAAAGGTAGTGCTTTTCTTTTAGGAAGTATCTATACAAATATAAGCATTTGATTTACTTTTGTATCATCATTAACAAACATTAGAAAATTATTATGGTTAAAAGAATAACAGTAATTGGAGCAACCGGAATGATAGGAATTCCGGTAACAAAAGAGTTAATCAAAGCAGGATTTGAAGTTACTGCGTTGGTTAGGAACATTGAAAAAGCAAAGCAATTTTTTCCTGCGGGTGTAAATTTTGTTAGAGGTAATATTCAAAATAAAAATGAAATTTCTGAAGCATTAAAAAATGCTAATGCAGTTTACATCAATATTTCAACTACAGCTAATGATAAAGAAAATGAATTTAATCCTGAAATGGGCGGATTAGATAATATTCTATCGGCATTGAAAACTTCCTCGGTTAAACAAGTAGCATTCCTTTCTTCCTTTTTAGCAAGAAATTATGAAGGTAATTGGTGGGTGATGATTGCCAAAAAACAAGGAATCGTGAAGGTTAAAAATTGTGGAATCCCTTATACCATCTTTTACCCTTCCAACTTTATGGAAAACTTTAATGGCGGCATGAAGTCCGGTAAAAAGATAAATGCCATCGGTAAATCAACTGAAAAAGCATGGTGGATTGCCGGTGAAGATTTTGGACGTCAAGTTGCTAATGCATTTAACTCTGAGAAATCATTGAACAAAGAATATCCGGTCCAAGGATTAGAAGCAATGTCAATGACCGAAGCTTCGAGGATATTTATCGACAATCACACAAAAGAGAAATTAAGCATTGCCGGCTTGCCAATGGGCACGGCAAAGTTTTTAGCATTATTTGTAAAACCATTAAAATTTGTAGTGCCCTTGATGCAAGTAATGAACAATAACAAAGAAACTTTCGAAGCTCAAAATACCTGGAACGAATTGGGCAAGCCCAGCATAACATTAAAGCAATATGCAAAGCGATAAATGGAAAACCTTTTTAATAAACAATATTAGAAAATAATTACTATAAAAATGGAAAAGAAAATGATAATAAATTTAGAAGCAAACAAAGAGACTGCCTTGAACTTATCAAGAGCTATTATGAACGGCGAATGGGAATTTGCCGATACTTTGTTAGCAGATGATTTTCAATATATTGGTGACGGAAAGCCGGCTATCAACAAGCAGCAATATCTTTATTTTATGAAGGAATTGCTTTGCACAGCTATGACTAAAATGGAAATGAAATTTCTTCGTGTGGTGGCTCAAGGTGAAATGGTAGCAGTAGATTACACTAACGAAATGACTAACTCCGGTCCATTTTTCGGTATTCCGGCAACCAATAAAAGAGTAACCGGAACAGGTCAATTTATGCGCAAGGTAGTGGATGGGAAAGTGGTTGCAGAATGGCAGACCACCAACAATATTGGACTTATGCAGCAGCTTGGCGTTATTCCACTTCAAGGGAAATAAATTTAATTGCAGGCAGCACGAAGAACTATTTGATGCTTTTCGTTTTTCATTTGCATTCAACCGCTTCGCTTACGTTAGAAACTCCCGCTTCGTTAAATGCTTCTATTGCAAAGAAATAGTTTTGCCCAACGTTTAGTGCGCGGATTTCCAATTTCGGATCGGCATCTCCCCAAACTTGATAGGTTTGATAAAGTTTATCTTTCGCAATTCCCCAAAGAATATTGTAGCCAACAGCACCCTCAACTTTATTCCAACTGATAAAAGCGTTTCTTTCATCATTATCTCTTTTTACAATCAAGTTCGCCGGAGTCTTTGGTGCATCGCCAACACCTTTCCCAAAAATTCGTAGATCACTTACGGCAAGATTTGGCGTAGGCATATAAACATTTTCATATTTGATGTACCTTGCAAATACACTTTTCGGCAATTCAAAATAACCGTTAGGTCTATCTTCTTTTTTCTTTGAGAGATCAACAATCACTTTCCAATTCTTATTATCTGCCGAAGCATAAAATTTAAATTGCGTATAAACTTTAGCAGGATCATTATCATAAATATCCGATTTATAATCGGTAAAATTTATTTGAAGCGCTTTTACTTCGCACGTTTCTTTTAAATCGATAACCGCCCACTCCCCTTTTTCATTTTGCTTTGCAACCCAAAACGTACGCGGATTTTCATCGGTAATATTTTCAATCTTAAACGTATCCAGCACAGAAGATGCCGTGACCGGTTTTTTATAAGAAAGAAGCATCCATCCGGTAAAGAGTTCATCCTTGCTTGTAAGTTGTGCATGCGGTAAATAGTGAGGAAAATCTCCAAAGCGAGTGTTAGCATAATAAAGATCATCATCATCAAAGAAGGAGGGGAACATTGCTATGCGTCGTTCAAAATTCCAATTGACGGCAATCCAGGGAGTTCCGGTGTTCCAATAATTTCCATAATTATCCTGAAAAGTATTTCCATGTCCGGTGCCCGTCATAAATCCCCCCGGTTTATAAGAGATGGGATTATTTAGCACGTACGTAAAAGGTCCCAAAGGATCATTCCCGACGTAGGTTCCGTTCGCGTAAACATTGTATTCGGTTCCAGGCGCGGCGTACTGCAAATAATACTTTCCGTCATGTTTCGTCATCCAGGCGCCTTCAACAAAAGGTGTTATTTCGGAAGTGTGGTTTTGTCCGAACCGTTCCCATCCATGAATTTCCGGATGAAGTGTGAGCAGCTTTATTATTTCTCCGGTGTAAATTAGTTTTTTTGAATGATCAAGTTCGCTGCCGTAAATGGGATGAATATTTGAAGAACCCCAGTACATAAACCATCGGTCTGTTTCATCATCGTGAAAAATTGCCGGATCCCAGGGACCAATCGTATCTGGTAACAACGGAAGCCACCTATTATAAAACTCAAGTTTTCCTTTTTCCGGTTCAGTTGAAAAAAAGATAGGACGCTGCTGGAAAGTTGATTGAAAAAGATAAAGCGTATCGCGAACTGAAAGAGCCGCGGGCGCGCAGATATCTTCCATCGGCCATTTGCTCGGTTCAACAAATTTCCAATTGAGTAAATCCTTTGAATGCCAGTAGCCGCCCGAAATAGTAACGAACAAATAGTATTCGCCATTGTGATTTACAATCACCGGATCGGCGCCGCTGCGGTAAGAAATTTTTTCATTTAGTTGTTCCCAATTGTATTTGTACCCAATATCCATCGGATTGCAGTAGGTTGTTTGTTTTGAACTTTGCGCGTTTAGTAACGTTGAGATGAAAAAAATAAAAATGATTTTCGGATGAAATTGTGCTTTCATAAATACTGCTGTTTTTTCCACTCAAAATTACGATGAAAGAATTGAATAAAAAGAATCTCTCTTTAAAAAAATAAAAACTATTATCTTTTTTCCCCCGCCCGCCGTTTGTCTCGGAATTCTCTTTGCTCTAATAGTATGGAAGTCCATCATATTACTTGCGGCGATTCTTTTCAATGAATTCTATAAACCTCTTGTCGGAAAGAAAGTATTTAAATGATGAATCGTTTTGGAGATCAGGAAATTGTTCTCCATCTATCATATTTTCTTGATTATCAATTGCGCGCTGCAGATAAGCAAGAGTAGATTCCAAATCTTCTAACTCTGCATAATTACAAGCAAGATTATAGTAATACATAGGATAGGTTGGATCATTGGGAATTTCTTTCAAGAACAACTCTTCGGCAGACGAGTACTTACCAGAAAGACTATAAGCCATCCCAAGATTATCTATCAAACTGCGATAGTAGTCTTTTGTGAGCTGTGGTGAACGGCTTTCTGACTCCAATGCTCTCTTATAAAACCAAATTGCAGGAGGATAGAGCTCTTGATAGAAACTAATACTTCCCATCAACAGAAAGTCTAAAGATGTAACTTTGATATCCTTAGGGTTTTTAGGCAAAAAACGAACGGACGAAATAAGTTCATCAAAACAGGGCTGTTCAATTTCTTGGAATTGTACCTTTGAAATATGAAGATCAATCCAAAATCCATTTTGTACAAAGTGCGCATTTACATGTTTCTGATTAGGAGAATCGTTATTAGACGATGGAACGAAGTACTCATTTGTAGCATAATCGGGATAATCTTTTTTAATAATATTTGTAGCTACTTTTTCCAGTTTTGGAAATAGTTTATAGCTATCCCGGAATTTTCCGGGAGAATCATGAATGACTGCCGGTTCAATGGTAATGGAGATGACTGTTGAACAATCAGCAGAATTCATTAAAAAATATCCGTTCAAGCCGGATTTGTCGGATTTCTCTTTTTCTAGTTTAAGATTCTTATTGGGGATCTGCATTATCCACGGTGATTTGTCTATTGTGACTGATACATGGTCTTCTGTTTTCGTGAAATTGGAGGACGCGCACCCCGCCAAAAGTAGAGAAAGCGTAACGAGTATGATGATGGGAGAATTGTATTTCATATAGTTCCTTTCTTATTTAGTCCGCTATAACAGTGTGTTATCTCGTTTGCGCGAAAATGCAACATTCCCATATTATTATAAAGTTTTTCATTCTTGTTTACGTAAGTAGAACAAACCATTTAATTTGTAATTATCTCAGCACAAAAAAACATTCGTCCAAAATAAACGATATGCTAAGCAAGCCTCCGAGATTCTTTGTTACACGAAGGTACGCGAAGGAGACACGAAGTTACACGAAGTGATTTTTCTTCGTGCTATTCGTGAAAGAATTTTTTCCTGTGCCGTTACCCACGGATAAATCCGTGTTTGTGCTTCTGATCGAGACAACTAAAAGTAACTTTTCAGAACTCACGACTTTAGTCGTGAGGCAGTGAACCACAAAACAAGGAAAGAAACCGATTCATCGGTTTACTAATCATCTACGACTCTCTCGGATGAAAGATGTTATCCATCCATTATTTTGGGAAAAGTTTATACCCACGTGAATTTGTATCTCCAATAACGAATGATGTTGAGTTTAATTCCGTTATTGAAAACAATTCCGAATGAGTATCATCTTTTGAAAGTCTTAGTAGTTTGCCGTTTTCTTCCAATTTCCAATATCCAACAATCCCCATACTACTCATGGAAAATTTATAGAAAAAATAACTCCCATCTTTTCTAAACTCTAATGTTTCAACCAAATCTTTTCCTCGTGAGGTAGTATCCTCAAATGATATTAAAAAATACTCCTCTCCTTTCCAAGAACGAGCGATAAGATTAGTTTTACTTTCTATCTCCGTTGGAGAATCAGAACATCCAAATTGTAATAAAACAATCATTACCGAAATCAAACATAAACGATATTTGCATTTCATAATTTAGTTTCCTTTCTGCCGAATATAGCCGGCTAACCTCGTGTTATCACGCCTTGATTAACAAAAAGACGAAGTTCTTATTTGAACATCCTTCACGTGACTTGTTTCAAAGTTCTATTTTTCTCTTTGCAAGTCCCGACTTGTAGTGGACTCTTTACTTGCCTGTCCAACTTTGTCGGATAAAAAAATGTTAAGCAGTATGTTCTTAAACTGAATATTTCTGTGTAATAGACTTTTGCTGTTTTTTATTCCTCTTCAAACCGTTGAAACGGTTATACTATTATTTTCTGTTCTGTTACCCACGGATAAATCCGTGGGTTTGTACTTCCAATGAAGACAACTAAAAGTTTCTTTTTAGAACCCACGATTTTAGTCGTGGGACAGTGAACCACAAAACAAGATGAAGAAACCGATTCATCGGTTTACTAATCATCTACGACTATCTCGGTTTAAAGAGGTTACTCAGCCATTAGTTATTCAAAGTTCTACTTTGTAAATCATAAATAAAATAATGTGTCGTATCAATTCCATTACCAGAATTATAAACAAGTTTATATCTAATTAAACCAACATTTTCCGAAAAGTACATGAAGGGGAAAGAAGGATTTAAGTTCTGATTTATATAGCCAAAACAACTATACAAATGATTATCAATTTGAATGTTTTGCGTAACTACTTTTATGTTTAGGATGCTATCGGTTTTAGGAATTTGATACTGATAGGTTTCGTTATTTACTGCCGGATACTTGAAAAAAAACGGTGAAGTCAATCCATCAATTGAATCATACATTGATAGGGAAAAACCATCTTTTTCATTTTGCGATGCGAAATATGACGAACCTAATCCACTTGTTGAAATTAGAAAGTATTCTTTTCCTTCAACTGAAATTCTCTTTGTAATTGTCCAAACTACAATGCCGAGAGAATCTGAGGATTGACTTGAAAGCTTATACTTCCAGGTATTTCCGACTGCGAGTGGAAAGAGCGACTTAGATTTTTCATTGATGGGTTCGGTACTTTTATCTTTGCACCCAAAGAACAACGTAACAAAAAATGAAAGGGCAATAAAAACAAATGCTCGAAACATAGTACACCTCATAAGTGATTGTTATTAAATAAGTAACTCCGAATTAACGAAGCAGTAACAATTCAGCTTAATGACCTCCAAGATATTGATAGTACAGACTCAATCTTCCTAACGTGTTAATTTGAAAATTTATTTTGTGTGTGGTGGATATAGAGTTAACCTTCTCCTCCGGAGAAGACACATGATGTATACCAAACGGATTATTTCCCCCGTCCGGTAAAAAAGTTGAAGTAGGTAAATGTAACAAAGAAACAACCGCTCCATATTCTTGTTCAATAAGGTAATCAAAATTAAATATGTTTTAACAAATTACAAATACAATTATAAAGATCATCAAAATTTGAAAGCATTTTGCTTCTCACTAAATCTCAATCTTAATCATAATCGTAATCTCTTCGGTTTTGCGGCGTTTACAAATTACCTACTCTGCTTCATCGCCGTTTATTAACGCATTACAAACTTGCCTCGTTGTATCAAAATCGTATCCTTTACCAACGAGATAGGCAAAGAGTTTTAAGCGGATTTGTTTATCATCAAATCCACGCTTGGTAAGCGAGAGCATCTTCTTTTTGGCAAGCGCAATTGCGTTCTCGTACGATTCGTTTTCATCCACCACAGCCTTCAGCTTTTCTTCAATAAGTGAAAGCGGAATTCCCTTTTTTAACAGTTCTGATTTAATTTTTTGTGCGCCGCTCTTTTTGAAATAGATTCGTTCCGTAATAAATCGTTCGGCAAAATCAGCATCATTTAAATATTTCTTTTCATTCAGTTCATCCAAAACAATCTGGATAAGACGCTTATCATATTTTTTTTGAAGAAGTTTGGTTCGCAGTTCCTGCGTTGAGTGGAGCCTTCTGGAAAGGTAATCAAGACTCTTCTGCTTGATAAAATACTTTTGATTTTCTTCTATCAATTGCAGCCGGAGTTCTTCCGAAATATCATCCCCTTTTCGTAATCCGGTTTCATAGATTAAATCTTTCGAAAGAAAAAGAACGCTGCCGTCTTCCAGCGTAACAACAACGTTCTTTTCATACTTAGAAATAATGCGTACAACAACCAAAGGTTATTTAGTTCCTTTTTTTTCTTTCGCCGCACTCTTTGATTCAGATTTAGCTTCTGCAGTACCTTTTGTGCGTTCAGTTTCAACAACTATCGCCATTCCTAATTTTTCTTTTACTTCATTCAACATTTTGGCGTACATTTCGGGGTACTCAATCATTTTGGCGCGGAGCTGCTCTCTTCCCTGGAACCGATCTTCGCCGAAGGTAAACCAGGAGCCGCCTTTCTTAACAATGTTATGAAGCACGGCAAGGTCCAGCACGTCGCCCGTTTTGCTAATTCCTTCATTATAAAGAATATCGAACTCAACTTCTTTAAACGGCGGAGCTACTTTGCTTTTTACAATTTTCACTTTCGTCCTGTTTCCGATAACGTCGGTACCTTCTTTGATGGCGCCGATTCTTCGAATATCAAGTCGAACGGAAGCATAAAACTTGAGTGCGTTGCCGCCGGTAGTAGTTTCAGGGCTTCCGAACATTACGCCGATTTTACTTCTTAATTGATTTGTAAAAATGACGCATGTTTTTGAACGGCTGATAGCGCCGGTAAGTTTACGCAACGCTTGAGACATTAATCGCGCCTGCTGCGCCATGTGCGCGTCTCCCATGTCGCCTTCAATTTCGGCTCTCGGCACAAGCGCGGCAACGGAATCAATAATGATTACATCGATAGCGTTGCTTCGCACAAGTGTGTCGGCAATTTCAAGAGCCTGCTCGCCGAAATCCGGCTGCGAGATGAGAAGGTTAACTGAATCAACGCCGAGCCGTTTAGCGTAGTTTACATCAAGCGCATGTTCAGCATCGATGAAGGCTGCAAGTCCGCCCAATTTTTGCGCTTCCGAAATAATGTGAAGACAGAGGGTAGTTTTTCCGCTTGATTCCGGTCCGTAAATTTCAATAATTCTTCCTCTCGGAACACCGCCGATACCGAGCGCCCAATCAAGCGATAGAGCACCGGTTGGAATTGATTCCACCGGGTTGATCACGCCGTCGCCAAGTTTCATAATTGCTCCTTTGCCAAAAGTTTTTTCGATACCGGCAATGGTTTCATCAAGCATTTTCAGTTTTGCATCTTTGTCGTTAGCCATATACTCTCCTATTTTAATAAATAAATTGATTTTAATTTTTTGTACGTTGAACCTGACGGATTAAGAATACTTTCGTAGAGCACAATTTCATCCGCTTGAAAATAAATATTTTCAAAAGTGAGGGCTTTAAATGCCGAAATAAAACGGCTTTCAAGATTATTCTTTATCCTTAGCAATGTTATATGCGGGTAAAAAGGTTTCTTGTCTATAAATATATCTAAGTTTTCCCAACATTCCGATAAATAATTTTGAAGCTGCAGCAGATCATGTACGGCGGATACTTTTGCAATAAGCGCAGTTGGTTTTGTTTGGTTTTTGAGAATTCTAAAATTTGTGATCATCGTATTTACCTTTTTAAACATGACCGTCTCATCAAGAACTTGTTCAATAAGCGGGATTTTCTCCTCATTCACATTGCCGAGAAAATTTAAAGTAAGATGAATTTTTTCTTTCGGTTCCCACGGAACGTGATAGTTATTATCGTTGGATTTCCGAAGTTCGAACAATGTATCAATCACTTCTTCCGGAAGAGAAAGCGAAACAAATAATCTCCGCTTTTTAATTTCGTTCTTTGTTTCTTCTAAAATTTTGTTTTTAATTCCTAATTCCACATTCCTAATTCCTAACCTGGCGAAGCCAGAACCAAATAGTTAAAAAAATAATTAAGTTGCATAATAAAAGAGATTACTATGCAAACTGATTTTCATAAAAAACACGAAAACAAAATAGCCGG
>Ga0172369_10007277_pt1 | contig 12886 bp, 5 predicted proteins | sample LakKiv25m_FD_114539 | JGI IMG/M metagenome (GOLD analysis project Ga0172369, IMG submission 114539) | Freshwater microbial communities from Kabuno Bay, South-Kivu, Congo - kab_022012_11.25m | ecosystem: Environmental > Aquatic > Freshwater > Lake | place: Democratic Republic of the Congo... | reverse complement strand
GAGCACCATGGTAAAGCTGAAGTACAACGTTTCTCCCTCAACAAAACTGTCGTTTCTGAGTATGATGTCCGAACAATGGGGCATGGGCTACATCGCCGCCTACAGCTCGATGTATGACCTGGCCTTCGGTCGCGGCAACCAGGCCTACGTGTTGAGGACCGGCGGCGGTGGAGATTATGTGGCGCAGAAGTATAATCTCGCCAACACCAAGTTCCGCAATTTCGGCATCCAATTCGAGCACGTGGTCTCACCAAGCACTTTTATGGAATTTCGGCTATCGCGGATGACCAACGAGTACAATTTCGATCACGGACCTCTCAGAGATACCACAGCCGTGAAGACAATCTCCGCCGAATACTATCTCCTGCAAGCCGACAGCTTACAGGTTCCCGGTTTTTGGGATTCGGCGACAGGAACCTATCAAGCAAGAGATACCACTTTTATAAAGGGGGATAGAATCTGGTGTCCCGCCAGCTCCTGGGATGAAACTCCGGACGGCTGGGTGCAGCCGAATCTTGCCCACAGCACCAATCCGGATCAAGTGGGGAAAGTTGATCTGAACGGCGTGACTCCTGAATTCGAGCACTCGCGCGGGGCGAACACTATTTTCCGCTTTGACATCACCAGTCAAGTCAACAAAGCGCATCAGGTAAAAGCCGGGCTTTATTACACCGAGACGGTTATCGATCGCGATTACTATGAAATCATTGATTACGTCCCGGGAGAAGGCGGCGATGATAAAACCATCCGTTTTACGAAATCGCCATTGTATGGAGCAGTCTATTTTCAGGATCGCATGGAGCTAAAGGGATTCGTAGGCAATTTCGGTCTGCGCGGCGAGTACTTTGATGCGAATACCGACAACTACATGCCGGACGATCCCTTTTCCAATTACTTTTTCATTCCGGATTATTGGCACAACATTTCGCGCATGGAGAAGGAGCGCAGCAAGAAATATTATCGCCTCAGTCCCCGCTTCGGCATTTCGCATCCAATGACGGCTAGCAGCAAGATCTATTTCAACTACGGCCACGCCTATAACGCTCCGGATAATGTCTTTCGCTATGGATTCATTACTCACCCGCAGATCAACTCGCCCATTTTTTGGAAAGGCAATCCCAATTTAAAGCCCCCCAAAACCGTTCAATATTCATTGGGCTACGAGCACGTTCTTTTTGACAACTACCTGGTTCACTCTGAAATCTACTACAAGGACGTGAACGATGATATTGGAACGGTCTATTACCAGAATGTGTTTTCTGACAACCCCACTGGGAAGTATCATACTTGGATCAACAAAAGCTACGAAGATATCATCGGCTGGGAACTGCGTGTTCACAAGCGTCTTGGGCGTTTTCTCACCGGTTGGCTGCAGACTGAGTTTCGCGGGCAAAAAACCGGTCAGATAGGATTCTCAACCCTGTTCGTGGAGGGCGACCCCAACAACGTTTCGATTTTTTCCCAGTTCTCCTACCCTGACGAGCTATTGTGGGAATGGTCTCCCAGCGCCATGGCCAATTTGGATTTTCACACTCCTCACGGTTGGGGACCGGAACTTTTCGGACATGCCATTTTTGGGGGATGGAGCATCAACTGTATTTTGAACTGGGCCGAAGGCAGCAAATGGACCTGGAATCCGACCGGCAATCCGTTCGTCCGCAACAATATGCAGAATGCCAATTACTTCCGCGGCGACTTTCTCATCAACAAGGAAATCAAAGTTGCTGGCTTGCGAAGCACGGCCTATGTGGACGTACGAAACCTCATTTCCAGAAAGCTCTTGAACTACGGCATATTGTACGGGCCGTCGGACGTTCCCCAGTCTGAGCTCTATCAGTATTTGAATTCGTTGAAGGACGGTGACAGAGTCGGTCACTATGAGGCCAGCCACATCATCCGGCCTGCTGAAAAACCCGGCGAGAATTACATCTATCGAGTGGGTGGGCCGATCCGTTTTTATCTCGGCATGCAATTCAATTTTAATTGATGGGAAGAACGACAATGCGCAGAATAAAGCTCACTCCGGCGTTTGCTTTCTTGTTTGGACTGTCCTTGGTTGCCGTCCCCAGCTTTGCGATGAAAAAGGTCGCCCAAAGCGATCTTCAGTTTTTAAAGTTTGGCATCGGCGCCCGCAGCGTTGGCATGGGAGAAGCCTATACGGCAATGAGCGGGGATCCGAATTGCATCTACTATAATCCGGCCGGTACGGCTTTTGTTAACGGTCTCGAAATGGTTTTCAATCATTCTCAGTGGATTGCCGGGATCAGCTATCAATCCGGCGTGCTCGCTTACAACACTGGTCGGTATGGGACTTTCTCGGCAAACTACCTAGGTGTTAATTACGGAACCTTTGAACGCACCGAGGTGGACGCCCATGCCTGGGAAGCTTACGTCAGTCGCGGGGAGTTCGAGGTGAGTGAATACGCCCTCGGCCTTGGCTACGCGACACAAATAACTGACCGGTTCTTTATCGGCGGCCAAATCAAATACGCCTATCAAAACCTAGGCTCCAGTCAAATTTGGGAAAACATTGGTTCCGTTTTTGAGGCGACAAAGGAAGTCAAAAATGAGACCGACGTCGTAGCCTACGACTTTGGCACCTATTACAACTCCGGATACTATAATCTAACCGTCGCCATGGCGGTGCAAAATTTTTCCAACATTCCAATCCCACTCAATTTTCGCTTTGGCTTGGCGATGGATGTCAATCTGCTTCTTTTTCCTTCCCTGGCCGAGCATAACCTAAAAATTGCCTGCGATCTGCTGCATCCTCGCGATTACAGCGAGCGCATGCAGTTGGGAACCGAGTATTGGTACCGGCAGTTTTTTGCCCTCCGCGGCGGCTACCGGATCAACTACGACGAGCAGAGCTTTACCGCCGGCATTGGTCTGAAGCTTAGCTACATGGGAACCAAGCTGCAATTCGATTATGCCCTTAATGACTTTGGCGTTTTTGGCGCCATTCAGCGCTTTACCGTGGGCATCGGCTTCTGAGTATGGGTGCCTTTTTAGCATGGAAGTTTCCTCACTCTAATATTTGGCAAACGGGTGTTGAACGCGAAATGATGAACTGTGTGAGTTCCGCACGAAACTGCAAACTGCTTCATCGACTTTCAAACGAGGAAGAAAATGTCTCAAAGTAGCTTCCGTATTTTGTTGATGATTTCCGTTCTTGCTTTTCTCCTTTCATTCGCAATAGTCACGGGGGCGCATGCACAGGCCATCTCCAGCAAAAAGCATCTGCATGTCGGCGAGCTGTGGCATACGGAGGAGGATCTGCCCAATGGAGGTTGGGAGATTAGCTGGTGCTGGCCCGGCAATCACTGGCGGCGCATCAGCGATGCGGAGAATCACCTCATGAATGCCACCCAGCGTGGCTGCGGATTATGCTATGGAATGAAAGAATGGCGGGACTGGAAAAATGTCTATTACCCGGCCGTAGTCGGCGGCATCAATCCCAACTTGCTCAATAATCCGCCCGGCGGCAGGTTTGGCGGCGTCAACCACGAATTCAAGCTCATTCTCCGGCGTCCGCCTCCCACATGTACAGTCGATGGTGAGTTGCAAGCTCCAAGACAGGACTATGATGTCATCGATCCTAATCTCATGTGCGATGTCATGCTGGTCGTTCGCTGGTCATACGATGTCGGACTGACAGCCGAGCAGCGCTATTACGCCTACGCCAGTCCGCCCTACGACAGCTATATGTACATCGACTATGTGGTCAAGAATAGCGGAAATGTGAATCGCAATGAGCAGACGGTAGAGCTGAAGAACCAGAATCTTCAAGGGGTCTGCTTCGCTTACTCCATTCGGCCATTCGTTTCCATCGAAGGCTCGCAGGAAAGACAAACAGGCTACGAGCATTATAACGACGATTGGGTGGAGTATTATGGAGAGAACTATGCGGACTTTGTCGGCTCCGGCACCCCGGCGCGGCCCAACGGCAATATGAGCGCTGATTCGCTGCGGCTCTTTATTAACTGGGATGGAGACAACCAATACACTTCGGAAGACGATACCGGCGACCCGGATAACAATACTTTTTATATCGAAGAGAGTCCCGGTATGGGGCGACTCCTTTCCCACCAGTACTTCGGCATGGGCTTTTTGCACGTCGATAAAAGCGTAAGCGATCAAACCAATGATCTGACCCAGCCTTATGCCACCACTTGGCGACCGGGAACCGTCACCTTTGTCAATTCAGAAGAAGCTTACGATTTCTACTTCAGCGGGAAGCATCTTGCAAGCCCTCAGGAGATGGGCTACACCAATCCTTTCGATCCGCTGCACGTCTCTCAGCCTATAAGCCAGATAACCGTCGGTCCCTACGATATGCCATTCGGCAGTCAGGTGCACTTTTCCATGCTGGTTTGTGTCAACGGCATCAGCTATGACTTGTGCAATTCAGTCGGCCTCTCCTGGTGGACCCATTGGAAAGGCGGCCCCGGTATGACCGATGCGGAAAAGAATCACTGGGTGGCAACCGGGAAAGACTCACTGTTCAAATACTATAGCCAGGCGACGCGGCGCTATTTTAGGAACATTGAAAAAGGCCGTGACCCCTACGACGTACCGGAGGCTCCACCAGCACCGGATTTGAAAGTCACGGCCGGGGAAAAGTCGGTGATCTTAGAATGGAGTGATGTGTCCGCAACTCCCGATCTTGATACGGGAGTGAACGATTTCGCCGGATATCGAGTGTATCGTGCTCAAGGCCGCAATGATACCACGTTTCAGAAAATCTGGGAATGCGGCGGCAAGAGCGGCGTGCCGGTGACGAATCAATACGTTGACCAGAGCGTGCAAAGAGGATTCTCCTATTACTACTATGTGACCGCCTATGATGACGGCTCGCAAAACTGGGATCATCCGGGTCTCTCATTGGAATCGGGAAAATATTGGAACATGATGTTGCGGGCGACGCCGGTGCATCCATTCATGAGCTCCAAGCCTTTGGCCGATTTGAACAACGTCAAAGTCATCCCCAATCCTTATCACGACAAGTCGGTCAAGTTCAATTGGCCGGGAGAAGAAAACAAACTGCTGTTTATCAATCTACCGTTGCAATGCACCATCAAGATTTTCACGGTCACCGGTGATTTGGTCAAGACCATCCATCACGACAACGGCACCACCGAGGAAGCGTGGAACCAGGTCTCAGACGATAATCAGCTCATCTATTCGGGCGTCTATATCTTCCACATTGACAGCTCGGCGGGCAGCAAAGTGGGACGCTTTGTGGTGGTGCGCACCAGCAGGATTAAAAAGTAAGAAAATCGTCATAGAAAAGAATCTGACAGGGTGCCAAACCCAAACGCTGACTGCAAATTCAAAAATCAAACAGCAAAATGCAAAATGACAAATCAAAATGCAAAGATTTGGTCGGCTGCCTGTCCGGCACTTGATAGTTGCTGAGGCGACTACGCGTACGGAGTATTCATCAAAAGTCACATACGCCGAGGAACGCGCCTTGGTCGATAAAGCGCATAGCTTCCGAACAAACTAATCTTCAGCTTGAGCATGCCAAACGCTTTGAATTTTGATATGTAATTTTCCATTTTAGTTTTTGATCTTTGCCATTTCGATGAGATGAGAGGTAGCATGAAACCAATAGGCAAGCCGTTTTGGATTCTAATCTGCATTATCGGACTTACCGCATCATCTGTTTTTGCCGGCGTCACCGGCAAAATTCTCGGCAAGGTGACCGACAAGCAAACCGGCGAAGGCTTGGCCGGCGTCAACCTCATCCTAAAGGGATGGAGCGGCCAAAAGCTTGTCGATTTAGAACGACCGATGGGCGCGGTGTCCGACCTCAACGGTGAATATTTTATCATCAACATCCCACCGGGGAAATACGCACTGGTTGCCAGAATGGTGGGGTATCAGCAGCTTGAATACACCAACATCGCTATCAGCGCCGATCGTACGGTCGCGGTTAATTTTGCCATGCAGCAGACCGTGATCGAAGGTGAGCAAGTCTCGGTCGTGGCGAAACGAGAGGTCGTGCAAGCAGACATATCCAGCAGTCAGGTTATCATCAGCGCGGAGGAGACACAATACCTGCCAAGGAACACGATTCAGGAAGTTCTCGACCTGACTCCCGGCGTGACCGTCAGCGACTATAACAACAAAATTGACATTCGCGGCGGAGGCTCTGATCAGGTGATGGCCTACCTAGACGGCTTCGCCATGAAGGACAACGTTTTCAACACCCCGTTCCTGTCCTATAACCGCACCTCCATCGAAGAGATCACCATCCAAACCGGTGGGTTTCAAGCTGAGTATGGCGAACTGCGCTCCGGTCTGATCAACGTCGTTACCAAGGAAGGCGGCAAAGACTACAATCTTTCGCTCGATTGGAAATACAGCCCGCCGGCCTATCGCTACGACGGACCGAAAAAGTACCTGGAAGACAAATACTATCTGATGTACGGCAGCGATTGGTCCATGAATGCGGAAATCCTCAAACAGAAATTTCCCAATCAGGAAGACAAATTCATCGGCTGGCCCAAGTACTCGGAAGAAAAGCTCACCGACAGCGATCCCAATAACGACATGACTCCCGAACAGCGGCGGAAATTATGGCTGTGGCGGCATCGCGGGCGAGCGGAAGGCGAGAAACCTGACAATATCGTCGATGCCACTTTCAGCGGGCCGTTTCCCGGTGCAAAGCTGCCGGGTATTGGGGCATTTCTAAACAACCTGTCCTTTATGGTATCCTATCGCGGCGATTATACTGCTTACGCCAATCCCAGCTATCGAGACCACTTTCAAGAACAGAACTTGATGTTCAAGCTGCGCTATAATCTTTCTACCTCCAGCACCCTGTCGCTGTTGGGCATGTACTCTGACCAGTGGGGAATGGGTTACATTGATTACTCGCGGGGAAACGAGCCGATTATCATGCGAACCGGCGGTGGCGGCTCGTACATTGCGCAAAGCAGCCATTTGGCGGAAGCAAAGATAAACAATGTCGGACTTCATTATGAGCACGTCATCTCGCCGCGGACGTTCTTGGAATTCCGCATCTCCCGCATGGACAACGAGTATCGTTTCGGCCACGGCCCCATGCGCGACAGCACCAAAGTAAAGACAATTGCTGCGGATTATTATACCATCCAAAGCGATAGCTTGAAAGTACCCGGTATTTGGAATGCGACAACCGGCCAGTACGCCTTTAGCGACACCACGCTGTATCGCGGCGACAAAGTTTGGTGCCCGACTTCTTATTGGGACGAGACCCCGGACGGCTGGGTCTATCCCGGCGTCAGCCCGACTTTGGATCAGGTAGGAAAAGTCAATTTGGACGGCACGACCAATGATTTTGAGCGCTCTCGCGGCTCCAATACTCTCCTGCGCGGGGACATCACCAGCCAGGTCACCAACAACCACTTGATCAAGGCAGGCTTCTATTACAGCGAAAGCATGATCGACCGGGATTATTACCAGATCCGCGAGTATGCAGAGAACTACGGCCAAACGGAAGGAGAAGGAGAAGACATCTCCATCCGATACCGGGAGATCCCGCGTTATGGCGCTCTGTATTTTCAGGATCGGATCGAGATTAAAGGTCTCACCGGCAATTTGGGTTTTCGCGGCGAGTACTTTGATGCCAACACCAAAAGCTTCATGCCGGATGATCCGTTTTCCAATTTCTATTTTATACCGAATTTTTGGGAAAATATCAATCGCCTGGATTACGAAACCAGCAAACCTTATTACCGATTCAGCCCGAGATTCGGCGTCTCTTACCCAATGACCGTGAATAGCAAAATCTATTTCAACTATGGTCATGCGTACACAGCGCCGGACAATATTTATCGATACGGCTTTAGCACTCACCCGCGAATGTGGTCCAACATAAGCTGGCGCGGCAATCCTGACCTGCAGCCGCCCAAGACCATCCAATACTCATTGGGCTATGAGCACGTGCTGTTCGATCAGTATTTGATCCATTCAGAAGTCTACTACAAGGACGTTACCGATCAGCTTGGTCAAGTGTACTATCAAAACGTCTTTTCCGATAATCCCACCCAGCGCTATTATACCTGGGATAACAAGATGTACGAGGACATCATCGGTCTCGAGTTTCGCATTTATAAACGTATGGGGAGGTATATCACTGGCTGGCTACAGACGGAGTTTCGCGGGCAAAAAGCCGGCGAGATCGGCTACGCCACCCGCTTTGTGGAAGGCGACCCGCAAAACGTCTCCGAATTCAGCAAGTTCTCCTATCCCGATGACTTTTTGTGGGAATGGACCCCCAGCGTCATGCTGAACTTGGATTTTCGAACCCCGACCGATTGGGGTCCAAAAGTGCTTGGCAATAAGATCTTTGGCGGCTGGGGTCTAAACACCATCCTGCGCTGGTCCGAGGGCGGAAAGTGGACCTGGAATCCCAACAACAGTCCGTTTGTCCACAACAACATGCAGAACGCCAACTATTTTGGCGGCGACTTTTATTTTAGCAAGGACATCAAGCTGCCTGGAACCAGCGCCGCTTTTTACCTGGACATTCGCAACCTGTTTTCACGCAAGCTGCTCAATTGGGGCATATTGGCCGGTCCAAGCGATGTGCCGGGAAAAGAGCAGTACGAGTACCTCAACTCGCTGAAGAAAGGGGATAGAGTCGGACACTACCAAGTGTCGCACATAATCCGTCCGGCAGAAAAGCCTGGTGAGAATTACATCTACCGCGTCGGCGGCCCCATTCGGTTCTATCTTGGACTGCGAATAAACTTCACCCGGTAGTAAGGAGCGCGTGCCATGAGAAAAGGAAAAGCCTTATTCATACCTCTGATCATTATACTAAGCGTTGCCTTGCTGCCTGATTTCGTCTTGGGGATGAAAAAGGTGGCGCAAAGCAAGCTGCAGTTTCTAAAGCTGGAAATGGGAGCGCGGGCCATTGCATTAGGAGGAGCTTATAGCGCCATCTCCGGCGACCCCAATTGCATCTTTTATAATCCGGCGGGAATTGCCTTTGTGGATGGTTTGGCCGCGGTATTCAACCGCTCGCAGTGGATCTCCGGATCCAGCTATCAATCGGCGGCCGTTGCTTACAACGTGGAGCGCATCGGCGTCTTTGCGCTCGATTATATGAGCGTCAACTATGGCAGCTTCGAGCGCACCGTAGTAGACGCCCATTCATGGGAAGGCTACCAAAGTCTCGGCAGCTTCGACGTGGGCGAATATGCCTTTGGCCTTGGTTATGCGCGACAGATTACCGATCGCTTCTTTATCGGCGGGCAGGTCAAGTACGCCTACCAGAAATTGGGCACCAGCCAAATCTGGGAGTACGTGGGCTCAGCTTTTGAGGCCTCCAAAGAAGTTAACAATGAGACCGACGTGGTCGCCTACGATTTCGGCACCTTCTATAACTCCGGATTCAAGAATCTGAGCATCGGTATCGCCATTCAAAATTTCGCCAATCAACCCATCCCGTTGAATTTCCGTTTCGGCATGGCGGTGGACGTCAATAAAATCTTCTTTCCAAGCTGGCAAGAGAATAGGTTGACCTTCTCCTATGACATCATGCACCCCCGCGATTACACCGAGCGCATGCAGTACGGCTTGGAATTCCAGTACCAAAGGCTATTGGCCTTGCGCGGCGGCTACAAGGTTAATTACGATGAGCAAGGCTTAACCGGCGGCGTGGGAGTGATGCTGAAAGCACTGAGCGTCGGCTTGAACATAGATTATGCTTTCAACGATTTTGGCGCATTTGGATTGATGCATCGGTTTAGCATGGGATTGGCGTTTTGACTTCTTATGACAATCAAGTGGTTCCGTCTTTTTCGACAGGCATGAAAAAAGGCGTTTGGCAACTTATTGCTGTGTGTTTGGTTTTTGCATTTCCGGGCGATCTCGCATTCTCCCAGCACGTCACCGGGCGCAAATATCTCCGCATCGGCGAAATTTGGCACGAAGACGAGGACATTCCCAGCGGCGGTTGGCAGGCTTCCTTCGCCTGGCCGGGCAATCATTGGCGGCGCATCAATCCATCCGAAAATCATTTGATGAACGGAACCATGCGCGAATGCGGATTGGGCTTTGGCATGAAAGACTGGAAGGATTGGAAAAACATTTTCTATCCCTATATGGTAGGCGGCGTCGGCGAAAGCCTGATGATCCATCCTAACGGCGGTCGCTTCGGCTGCGTCGGACACACTTTTAAAGTTGTGCTGAGGCAGCCGCCGCCCACTTTGGTGGTCGATGGCGAGATTCAGGCACCCAAGCAAGAATACGATGAGCTGAACGCCAATCTGATCAGCGATGCTATTCTAATAATCCGCTGGTCCTTCGACGTCGGCATTACTGTCGATCAGGTTTATTATGCCTATGCCAGCTACCCCTTTGATAGCTATCTTTACATTGACTTTTTGATCAAAAACAGTGGCAATGTCAATTTCAATGAGAACACGGTGGAGTTGAAAAACCAATTTCTGCATGGCGCGTGTTTCAACTTTACTGTCTTGCCGCAGGTCGGATTCGAGGGGGCGCGACAGTCACCGCCCACCGGAACCGAAGCCTGCACCGACGACTGGGTGGAGTATTATGGGGAAAATTACCTTGATTACCTCGGTAACGGCACGCCCTTGCGTCCACGCGGGAATCCCAATGCGGATTCGCTGCGGGTGTTTTTAGCATGGGATGGCGACAATAATCAGACGCCCGGCTGGGATGACACCGGCGATCCGGATTGGAACCAAGGCTACATGGAGCAGAGTCCGGGCATGGGCCGCATCTTATCGCCACAGTACTTTGGCATGGGCATATTGCACTGCGATAAAACCGTCGATGATGAGAGCAACGATTTTTCCCAGCCTTTTTCAACTGTTTGGCGACCCGGTGATCATGTGTTTTCCTCTACTGCCGAGGCCTATGAGTTCTTCTTCACCGGCAAGCATCTGGACAGTCCGCAGGAGATGGGCTTTATCGAGCCGAACGATCCGGTCCGAGTGGCGCGTCCTAATCCTTACGTGTGCATCGGACCTTATGAAATGCCATTTGGCAGCGACATCCACTTTTCCATGTTGACGGCCGTGAATGGTATCAACTATGACTTGTGTAATTCAGTCGGCCTATCTTGGTGGACGCGGCGCAAAGGCGGCTCAGGGTTGACCGATGAGGAGCGAAACAGCATCGTCGCAACGGGACGAGACTCACTGTTCAAGTACTTCAGCCAAGCCACCCGACGATATTTTCGCAACCTCGAAAACGGCCGCAATCCTTTTGACGCGCCGGAAGCGCCCCCGCCGCCGGATTTGACGGTGACGGCGGGGGAAAAATCAGTAATCCTTGAATGGAGTGACGTTTCGAAAGTACCGGATCACGATACAGGAGTGAATGATTTCTCCGGTTATCGAGTCTATCGCACCATTGGGCGTAACGACACCACCTTTCAAAAAATCTGGGAGTGCGGCGGCAAGACCGGGGTGCCCGTCGCCACGCAATACGCGGACCAAACGGTTCAACGTGGATTTGCTTACTTTTACTATGTGACGGCCTACGATGACGGCAGCCAGAATTGGGAGGAACCGGGTCGCTCGTTAGAGTCCGGCAAGTATTGGAACATGATGCTGAAAAATAGGCCTGTGCATCCGTTTATGAGCCAAACGCAAATACCGGACTTGAACAACATCAAGGTGGTGCCAAATCCCTATCACGATCAGTCCGTGCGCTTCAACTGGCCGGGTGAAGAGAACAAGCTGCTGTTTATCAATTTGCCTTTGAAATGCACCATAAAGGTTTTCACGGCTACCGGAGACCTGGTCAAGACGATCCATCATGACAACGGAACCACCGAGCATGCATGGAATCAGGTGACCGATAGCAATCAGCTCATCTATTCCGGCGTCTATTTTTTTCATGTCGAAAGCGACATCGGCAGCAATTCGGGCAAGTTTGTCGTGGTTCGTTCCAGCAGAGTAAATGACTGATGAATAGACTGAACGGCGCGATTTTCTGGGGTGTTCTCTTGGGACTGCTGGCCGCGGAGGTGGCCTTGACCCAGCCCATTACCGGGCGAAGGCATCTGTGGATTGGCGAATTGTGGACCACCGAAGAAGACATCCCCAGCGGCGGCTGGGAAGACTGCTTCGCCTGGCCCGGCAATCATTGGCGATGGGGATTTGGCCGAGAAAATCGACTAATGAACGGAACGGTGCGCCAAGGCGGACTGAGTTACGGCATGATTGATTGGAAGGACTGGAAGAACGTTTTTTATCCGTATCTGGTCGGGGGTGTCAACGAAAGCAATCTGGTACATCCAGTCGGCGCTCGCTGGGGATGCGTTGGACACGAATTCAAGGTCGTTCTTCGCCGTCCGCCGCCAACCCTGCTCGTGGACGGAGAGCTGCAGCCACCCAGGCAAGAATTTGACGAAGTGGATCCGAACCTAATCAGTGATGCAGTGCTCTACGTCCGCTGGTCCATGGATGTGGGCTTGACGGGAGAGATGAGCTACCACGCCTATTCCAGCTACCCCTTTGACAGCTACATGTACATCGACTTTACTGTGCGCAATAGCGGCAATGTTAATTTGAACGAAAAGACTGCCGAGCTCAATGGCCAGGTTTTGCATAGAGTCGGTTTCAACTACATGGTGCAGCCGCATGTGAGCTATGAAGGCGCACGGCAGAACTTGGCCGTCTGGGAGCATATTAATGACGATTGGGTGGAGTACTATGGCGAGAACTATTTGGACTATATCGGCGGCGGTACTCCTTTGCACCCGAAAGGCGATCCTAAAGCGGATTCGCTGCGGATTTTCATCGTTTGGGATGGCGACAATAACAAGGTGCTTGGCCAGGACGATACCGGTGATCCGGACATGAACAGCGGCTTCGAGGAACAGAGTCCCGGCATGGGTAGGCTTTTGTCG
>Ga0172369_10007267_pt1 | contig 12898 bp, 12 predicted proteins | sample LakKiv25m_FD_114539 | JGI IMG/M metagenome (GOLD analysis project Ga0172369, IMG submission 114539) | Freshwater microbial communities from Kabuno Bay, South-Kivu, Congo - kab_022012_11.25m | ecosystem: Environmental > Aquatic > Freshwater > Lake | place: Democratic Republic of the Congo... | reverse complement strand
GGTTGCGACATGTTGAGCGACTTCGCGCTGCCCCCAAAAGCGCTCTTGGGGAGACGGACCGACGGACGACCGCTAGCTCGCCTGCCTGCGGCTGGGCAGTCCATGCTCGATAGCGAAGAGCCGTTTTTTCCGGGTCGGCTCCCGCCCTTCCTCCGCGGCTCCGCCCGAGGCCGACCACCTGCGCCCAGCGTCGGGGGTTCCTCGGGGAAGCAGGATTGCCTACCCGGCCGGCGAGTCCCGCCACTCGACGCCGGCGGCCTCCGCCAGCGCCAGGCCGCGCTTCTCGCAGTAGAGCAACGCCTCCTCCAGCAGCCGCACCTCCCGCATCGCCGACTCCGGATCGTCGCTGCCCGCCAGGTTCGTCTCGACCCGCAGCCGGTTCACCCGCAGCGAGCGCACCAGCGACCTCGCGTCGTCGCCTCCCAGCCACCCGCCGGCACCGTCGAAATTCCCCAGTTGTTTCGGCAGGTTGTCCGCGAGCGGACGCAGCTCCGGGCGGGCGTCGAACAGGCCTTCGAACAACGGCGTCGCCCGCCGGACCACCACCGTGGCCCCGAGCGTGCGCAGCAGATCCGGCAGCAGCTCGCCGTCCAGCCGCCAGATCGGCTGCGACCAGGCGGACAGCCGAACGATTGCCTGGTAGGCCGGGTCGAGCGACCGAACCGAGAGGCCCAAAGAGTTTCGCAGCCGGGCGTTTTCGGCGTCGATCGCCGCGTCGAGTCCGGGATGCCCGGGCGACGGCGCGGAGGCCCACAGCGCCTCCGCCTGCGGATGGAGGGCCCGAAGCTCGACCGCCAGCGCGCGGTCGAACGCCTCGTCGCCGGCCGGGAGCAGCTCCTGGAGCCGGGCGGCCACCTGCTCGGGCGTCGATCCGGCCACCGGCAGCGACCGGCCCCAGAGCTGCACGAACGGGTCGTAGCCGGTCGATCGGGGCGCCGGCGCGGGCTTCGTCACCAGACGGGCCAAGGGATCGAACCACCGCGGCGGCGGCGGGCGCGACGCCTTCCAGAGCGGCACCAGCAGTTCGTGCAGCGCGTCGCGCACCGCGTCGACCCGGCCCACGCGCGCCCGGAGCGTGCGCGCACGCTGTTTCAGCGCATCGAGTGCATGCGGGGCGGGCTCGCCCCCTTCCAGCAGAGCCTCCGCCTCGGGCTCGTCCACGGGCACGAGCACCGTGGTCGCGCTCACGCGGCCTCTCCGCGCCCCGCCTTTCCCGCCGCGCGGATGGCCGCGATCGCCTTCGCGTAGTCCGGCGCGTGGAACACGGCCGTGCCCGCGACGAGCGTGTCCGCGCCGGCGCGGCCGATCGCCTCGGCCGTCGCGGGGCCGATGCCGCCGTCCACTTCGATGGACATCGGCAGGCCGCGCTCGTCCGCGAACGCCCTCAGCGCCCGCACCTTTTGCTCCATTATTGGAATGTACGCCTGCCCGCCGAAGCCGGGGTTGACGGTCATGACGAGCACCATGGCGCAGTCGGGCAGGACGTATTCCAGCGATTCCGCGGGCGTGTGCGGGTTGAGCGCCACCGCGGGCAGCGCGCCGGCAGAGCGGATCTGCTGCAACACGCGGTGCAGATGAGGGCACGCCTCGACGTGGACGCTGACGATGTCCGCCCCCGCCTGCACGAACGCGTCCACGTGGCGCTCGGGGTTCTCGATCATCAGGTGGACGTCCACCGCCAGCTTCGTGGCCTTGCGGATGGCCTTCACGACGCCTGGGCCGAGCGTGATGTTGGGCACGAAACGGCCGTCCATCACGTCCACGTGGACGAGATCGGCGCCGGCGGCCTCGACGGCACGGACCTCGTCGGCGAGCCGTCCGAAGTCGGCGCTCAGGACGGACGGCGCGATGCGGAGCGCGGGGTGTTTCATGAGACTGCTCCGGAAGCGCGCACGAGGCGCGCCGCGAAGAAGGCGTCTGTGCCGTGACGGTGCGGGTCGAGCACGAGATCGCCCTCGGACGAGACGAGCGGCGCGAAGTCCACGGACCCCGGGGGTGGCGGAGCGCGTCGGAAATCGCGGTGGAGCGCGAGGAACCGTTCGACCTGGCCGGGACCTTCCTCGCGGGTGAACGTGCAGACCGCGTAGACGAGCACTCCGCCGGGACGGATGCGCGGCGCGACGGCCTCCAGGAGACGCGCCTGAAGCGCGGCGAGCCGCGTCACGTCCTCGGGCGTGCGACGCGTCTTCAGCTCCGGATGCCGGCGCAGCGTGCCCAATCCCGTACACGGCGCGTCCACCAGCACCAGCTCCCATCCGAGCCCGGGACCGAACGGCAGCGGCCCGGTCGCGTCGGCAGCGTGCGTCGTCACGATGCTGAGACCCAGTCTCCGCGCGCCTTCCTCGACGTCGCGCAGCTTGCCCGCGTGGACGTCGACGGCGTCGACGGTGCCGCGATCGTCCATGATCTCGGCGAGGTGGCACGTTTTGCCGCCGGGCGCGGCGCAGGCGTCGAGCACACGGGCGCCCGGCGCAGGCGCGCAGAAGTAGCCCACGAGCTGCGCGGCCTCGTCCTGGGCCTGCCAGCGGCCTTCCTCGGGGCGCAGCAGTTGCAGCGAGGCATGCGCGCCCTCGACCGTGATGCCTGCGGGCGACCAGCGGGTCGGCATGGCGTCGAAACCCGAAATGGACTTGACGGCACGCTCGGCGTCGGCGCGCGAGCCTCGACGCAGGTTCACGCGCAGCGACAGCGGCGCCTGGCGGTTGAGCGCCGCGAGAATCGCGCGGGCGCCGTCGAGGCCGTGCCGGTCGAGCAGCTCCTGCGCGAGCCAGCGCGGCACCGACTCGACGAGCGACAGATGGCCGGCGGGATCCACCGCGGCGGGCGGCACGAGGATGTTGCCTCGCTCGCGGGCTAGCGCGCGCAGCACGGCGTTCACGTAGCGCAGCGCGCGTCCGTTGCGGATCTCGCGCGACAGGTCGACGGTCGCGTGGACGGCGGCGTGCTCCGGGATGCGCATGTGCAGGAGCTGGTAGGCGCCCATGCGGAGAAGAGATCGCGTCTCGGGATCCAGGCGGTCCAGGCGCGTGCGCGAGAAGTGCGACAGCGCGTGGTCGAGGGAAATCTGCCTGCGAAGCGTGCCGTAGACCAGCTCGGTGGCGAGCGACACGTCGCGCCGGTCGAGCCGGCCGGCGGACTGGAGCGCGGCGTCCAGGGCGCGGTTGGCGAAGGCGCCGCCCTGCTCGACGCGGACCAGCACGGAATGGGCGATGCGGCGCGCCTCCAGCACGGGCTGCTTCTAGACCATGCGGCGGGCGGAGGCCACGGGGGCGGGCCGCCCCCGGAGGAGCCGGGCGTGAACGCCCGGACCGGCAATCGCGGCGCCTGCCGTGGCGCCGGCTGCGCTCTCCATGCCCGTCCGGGCATTGACATGGGTGCAACTCTTGCCAGATCCGACGCCGTGAGGGCGCCCGCAGCCCTCCCCCCCCCCCCCCGACCCCCTCTCCACACGGGCCGCGAAGCGCAACGCTCGTTCCTGCGTGGTTGCGGCCCGGTGGAGAGGGGGAGAAGTGCGCGTCGAATCGTGCGTCTGAGGTGGGGCCGCTCGGCGCGCAGCCGGGAATATCCAAGCCCCTGGATCCAGGAGCGGCAGCCCTCCCCTCTCCACCGGGCCGCTGTGCGAATCAATAAGGGCAGTGCGGTTGTGGCCCGTGTGGAGAGGGGTCGGGGGTGAGGGCCGCTCGCGGGTCCGCACGACGAGCCGGATCTGGCGCGAGCTGCACCCCATTGACATGCCCGGCTCCGGGGGGCGTCCCGTGGAAATCGGGCAACGGGCGCAGCCGGAGAGTCCGGCGCCCGGGTGGTAGAATGTGCGCATGCGCTCGCCTGCCCTGCTCGTACCCGCGGTGCTGCTCGCCTGGTCGTGCGGCTCGGTGGATGTCGGCGATCTGCCTGTCGACGACGGGATCCCCGACGAATCGGCGCAGGACGCCGGCGATGCCCGGGACGCCGCCGTAGTCGAGGACGACGCCGGTCCCGACATCGAGGAGCCGGCCGACGCGGGCCCCGACCGACCCGACGCATCCGCGGGACGCGACGCAGGTCACGCTCCCGACGCGGGCCCCCGGCAGGACGCGGGGCATCCGGCCGACGCGGGACACGCGGCCGATGCAGGAGCGCGCCCCGACGCCGGACACGCGCCCGACGCAGGCCACCGGCCCGACGCGGGCCCTCCGGCGGATGCAGGGCCGCAGCCCGAGCCGTGGTCTTTCGTTGTCATGGGCGACAACCAGTTCTCGACGTCGAGCTGCACGTCGGGCGTGCAGGAACGGCTCGCAGTTCCGGCGGAAATCGTCGAGGCGGCACCGGATTTCGTCGTACACGTCGGCGACCTGATGGATCACGGGTACGAGGCCGGCGCGTACGCGAAGTTCAAGTCCTGCTACTCGGCCATGCTCGCCGACGCGCCGTTCTTCCCCGTCGCCGGAAACCACGACCTGGGCTCGGGCGGCGCCGTGCTCTTCCGCTCGTACCTGGAGGAGGCGCTGCAGACGACGAATCCGCACGTGTACGGCCGCGCGGCCTGGAACCGGGACTTCGACGTCGTGTACGGCGACGACCCGACCGCGTACTCGACGAATCCGAGCAGTCCGTCGCACCGCCCGGATCTGCCCAGCGGTTTCTCGTTCAAGACCTTCTACGCATTCCGCTTCCGAAATGCCTATTTCGTGGGCCTGGAGTCCGGCACGCAGTGGTGGACGAACACGCCCGTGTCGTGGCTGGACCGGCACCTCGCGGCGGCGGACGCGGATCCGACCATCGAGCACGTGTTCGTGTGGATGCACCACCCGATCTACTCCAGCACGATGCCCGACGCGGATTCGTCGCAGGATTCGCTGCAATTCGTGCGCAACGCGTACGAGGCGACGCTGCGCCGGCACGCTGTGACGGCGGTGTTCTCGGGACACGTACACCTCTACGATCGCTTCCTCGTGCCCGACGACGGTCACTCGACGCGCACCTCGTCGCCGCCCGCGCGCTACTCCCGCAGCGAGGCGGCCATCCACTACATCACGACGGGCGGCGCCGGAGGGCCGCTGCCGAACGGGTGCAATCCCACCCCGGGCGAGCGGAGAGAGACGAGCTGGCACTTCCAGCAGAAGCGCGCGTGCGGATACCACTTCATGCGCGTCGAGGTCGAGGGCACGCGGCTGACGTTCGACACGTGGCGCGTGACCGGAAGCGCCACGAGCCACTCGACGCAGAGCTGGGACCACTTCACGATCGAGTGACGGCGATTCGAGCGGCCGTCCGTGCCGCGCGCCGATCTCGTCCGACCCTTCGCGGCGGCTTCTCGGAACGTTCCGAAGCCGAGGAAAAGGTCCGGATTCCGGGCACTTGGGATACCTTCAGCCCGATTATAACCATCGACATAATTACATCGAGCGAGGTTCAGGATGGCGGCCTCATGCACCGGGGGTCGACATGGCACGTCGCACCCGGCCTTCGTGGGGTAGTGTCGGGCGAGGCGGCCCGGACCGCATGTCCGCCGGATGCCGCCGAGGATGGTTCTCGTGCCCTTCGCTTCCTTCCACTCGCGGTTCCCGGAGCTTGCGGAGCGCGAAACCCGAACCATGACGATCCTCCGCGGCGGGGACGGGTTGCCAACCGGCAGCTACGGCTTCGTCGAGTTGTTCTGCGACGAGCCGGGATGCGACTGCCGGCGCGTCCTGCTGCAGGTCTTCGGCGAGAGGCAGCGCCGCCTGCTCGCGACGGTCAACTTCGGATGGGAGGACCGGAGCTTCTACCGAAACTGGCTCCACGGTCAGTGCTCCCCGGAGGAACTGGCGGAGCTGAAGGGGCCGGCGCTGCTCACGGGCGCCCCGCAGAGCGAGCTCGCGCCAGCGCTCCTGCACGAGGCCTCGGCGGCGGTCCTCTCCGATCCGGACTACGTCGCGCGTCTGAAGAGACACTACGCACTCTTCCGAGAGGCGATCGACCGCGAGAGCGCGCCCGTCCGTCGGGGCCCCGCGCCCGGCCGCAACGACCCGTGCCCGTGCGGGAGCGGACGCAAGTTCAAGAAGTGCTGCGGCAGTCCGACGGCCATCGTGGCCGAGCCGCGCGAGGGCGTTTCCACCTCGGCCCGCGTCGTCACTCCCACCGGGCACGACCTGCGCGACGACATCGCGTACGTCGTGGAACGCGCCGTGGAACGCGATGTACGAATCGTCCAGATGCACGGACTCGTGCTGTTTTCGGGCTCGAACGGCGACGCCTGGATGCTCGACCCGTCCGACCGGCTCGCGACGCCCCTGGCGCGTGCGGGCAAGGCACTTGCGTTCGAGGTTGTCGAGTCACGGCAGCGCTTCTCGCTCTCCTGGACGCACGACTACGAGCTCGACGGCGAGCGGTTCGTGACGGTCGATCGCGCGACCGGGGAGAAACGGGTCGAATCCGGGTATCCGGTCGCCCACCTGCGGGGCGCAGGGATCACGTGAGGCGGGCGGGGCACGTGCGGGGGACCCTCGGCCGATTCGCATGACGAGCCCGCAAGTGGCTGCACAGCGCGTCTGGCAGCACCGGCTCGGGTGGCGTAGACTCGGCAACGTGGACCCGAACTTCGGCGAGATGCTCGACACGTCGGCGCGCAATCGGGAGCGGTACTACGACATGCTCCGCGCGATGACGCCGGTGCAGCGACTCGCGCGGGCGGCGAGCCTGTCGCGCGCGGTGCGCGGGCTCGCGCTGGAGAGCATCCGTGCGGAACACCCGGACGCGACGCCGCACGAACTGCAGGTCCGCCTCGCCGTGCGGTTGTACGGGCCCGAGTTGGCTCGGCGGGTGTACGGCGAGGTGCCGTCGGACGCGCGATGACCGAGCCCGTCGACGATCGCGAGGCGCTGGAAAGGGCGCGGGCGCAGGCGTCGCGCGGCGCGCGCTCGGTGCGGCCTCAGTCGTCCCCCGCAAGCTCGGCGACGGAGCCCATGACGACTCGAATCGAGGCATTCGTCGGCGGAGTGAGGACCTTGTCCACGAGAGCGTCCTGCCTCAGTTTCGCCAGCAGCGCGTAGTCGAGCGAGTCGAACCGGATCTCGACCTGCACGTCCGGGCGGACCGCGAGCAGAGGATCCAGAGATCCGAGTTGCCGCTCGATCGCAGCCCGCCGTGCCGGATCCTTCTCGTCCGCGAGATCGCGGGCCAGAGCGTGCGCCCGCCGCGCTGCGTCGCCCTCGACGCAGATCTCCGGAAAGGCCCGCATCGTTTCCGCGAGATCCGCGCCGATGGGCGCCTGCCCGAGTCGGTTCCAGAAGACAAGGTGCGCCTTCATGGTCGGGTGCTTGCCCCGGAGCTCCTTGAAGACCGCCTCGGCCTTTCGCCGAGCCCGAGCCAGTACGTCGGTCACGTGCGTCTCCCTGGGTCAGAACCCGATGGTCGTCCTGCATCCCGTGCGTTTCACCGCAACTTCTACGCCAAGAAGCTCCAGCAGCGTGGCGGCGTCGGGCGACTCGCCGAGAGCCTCCACCCGGCGCCGGACGGCGGCGAAATCGCCGACCGCGAGGTTCGTCATGCGGCCCAGTCGCTCGGCAACGAACCGCTCGTCCCCAGCAGACAGCGCTGCCGCGCACGACGTGCGAAACAGCGTCAACGCCTGCTCGGGCCTCAGGAACCCGAACTCGAGCTTCAGCACGAAGCGCCGGAGCGACGCCTCGTCGATGTCCCGCCAGAGATTCGTCGTGCAGGCAACGACGCCCGGAAACGCCTCGATCTGCTGCAGGAACTCGTTGACCTGGGTGACCTCCCATCCCGCCTTTGCGAGGCGGCGCTCGCGCAGGAAGGAGTCGGCCTCGTCGAAGAGCAGCACGGCACCCTCGCCCTCGGCCTCGCGGAAGGCGCGCGCGAGGTTCGCTTCGGTCTCCCCGACCCACATGCTCGCGATGTCGGAAACGCGCCGGTACACGACCGGCCGTCCCATGCGCCATGCGAGATGCCGCACGAATTCGCTCTTGCCCGTGCCCGAAGGACCGTACAGACACATCGACGGTCCCGGCCGTCCCGTCGGGCGCCAAGCCGCGAGTGCGTCGGCCACCTGCGCGACATCCTGTCGGCAGTGGATGACGTCGAGGCGGAAACAGGCTGGATCGAAGACCGGCCGCGCCGCCGGATCGCGACCCGTGATGAGACGCTCGGCGCCGGCCAGTACTTTGGTGATGCCGGCGCAGTCGGGGCGGCCGTCGGTCGAGAGCAGCGACGCCGTCCGCACCGCCGCGGCGAGCTGCGCCGGGCTCGCGTCGTGTCGGTTGACCACTTCGTCGATTTCCGCCGCTGTCACCGCGGCATTCGGTCCGAGGTGCCGCGCGAGGATTCTGGCGCGCTGGCGCGGCGGGGGCACGCGCAGCTCGAGGACGAGCGAGAAGCGGCGCAGAAACGCGGCATCCATGCCTTGCGTCGAGTTCGTCGTCCAGAGCGTCGGGAGCGGATTCGTCTCGAGCAGCGTGGCGAAGAAGTCCTTGGACATGCGCGCGACTGCGTGCGAGTCCGCAAAGAACGAGAACTCGCGGTGGAACAGGTCCTCCAGCTCGTCGAAGAGCAGAATCGCGCGGTCGCTGCGGGCCATGCGCGCGGCGAACGTCAGCGACGCGAGCCGCTCCCCGGCATCGCGCGAGCTGTCGTCGGCGTCCGTGCCGCCGGCGACGAAGAGACGTGCGCCCACGTCGGCTGCGATCAGCCGCGCGAACTCGGACTTGCCGGTTCCCGTGGGACCGTGGAGAAGCAGATTCACCCCTCGCGCCTCGGTGCGCAGCGCACCCGCGACGACGTCGCGGGCGACCCGAGCGTCGGCCTCGACGTAGGCGAAGTCCTCCCATCCGAGCGTGGGTGGAGGCGCGAAGTGCAGGAAGCGCCGCAAGAGCCCTTCCCGGTCCAGCATCGGGCTGTGCAGCGCCTCCGCGAGCCCATTGCGCAGGGAGAATCTGGAATTCAGCTCCCACGCATCGCCGGGCTCGAGGTCCAAGAGTCCGGAACCGACCAGTCGTCCCTCGCGGGCGAACAGTTCGGCGACGCGGTTTTCCGGAACGCAGATCGCCGCGCCGACGGTCGCGATGAACCGCGAGAAGGTGAGCCCCCCGAGCGACTCGGAAACGCGCCTGAGATCCCGGTTTCCGGCCAGGCACAGGAGGAACTGGAGAACCGCGCGCGCATCGGCGTCGAGTCCCATCGCCTCCGACAGGACGTCCATGTTGCGCGAGATGGGCGACAGCGGCGGCCGCACGTCCCGGGGGTCCGGAAAGCGCCGGAGCCGCTGCCGCAGGTGGTGGCGCACGTGCGCATGGCACGGGCAGTCGTCGTCATCGTCCTCTGCCCGAAAACGGCAGCTCGCCGGGCACAACTCGCGGAACCATCGCCGAACCGCACCGATGTCCTCGATGGCATTCACGTGGTCGCGCTCCAGCCGCCGCAGCGCCGTGCCGAGCAGCAGATTGTGGACGTAGTCCTCCGCACACGGGTCGAGCAGATCGTCGGCGATGAGGGGCCGCTGTTTCGGGTGGGGCTTCCGCATGGACATCTCCTTTCCGCTTGCCACGAACCGACGATAGCGCCATGCTGTGACACGTGAGGTCCAAGGAGTGCACATCGCTGCGGAATGAGCAGGTCGCGCGGATTCTCAGCATCCTGCGCGACCTGGACCGTCTGGGCGGCACGGACGTGTACGAACTGGCGGAGCGCTACGGCACGGCGGTACGCACGATCCGGCGCGACCTGGCGGCGCTGGAGCACGTCGGGCTGCCGCTCGCCGAGGAGCAGGACGGGAAACGCAAGCGCTGGTCGATCCGCTACAGGGACAGGCTGCAGGAATACTCGGGGCTCATCGATGCGAGCCACTACCTCGCGTTGAAGATCGCGACCGAGGCCAGCGGGCTCGCGAACACGAGCGGCCAGTTCGCGGCGCTGGAGGACCTGGCGCGCAAGATCGAGAAGGTGCTCGGCCCGGCGGAGCGCGACCGGCTCAAGGCCATCGAGCGGTGCTTCGACTCGTACAGCCGCTTCGCCTACCGGGAGGCGGCACCGGACGTGTTCTGGCCGCTCGTCGACGCCGTCAGCGCCGGGCGCGTCTGCCGCGTCGTCTACCGCGCGCCGTCACCGCGGCCGCGCGACAAGACGTTCGAGGTGCTGCCGCTGCGGCTCTTCGTACACGATCGGGCGGTGTACGTGCTCGCGTTCGTGCCCAAGCACGAGGGGATCGTCAAGCTCAACCTGCAGCGCCTGCGCCGGCTGCGGGTGCTCAAGAAGACGGCGAAGCCGCCGGCGGATTTCGATCCCGCAAAGTGGGAACAGTCGGCGTTCGGGATCTTCGGCGGCGGCAAGGAGACCACCTACGTGCTCCGGTTCCACCGGAACGCGGCGCCGTTCATCCGCGAGCGCGTCTGGCATCCGAGCCAGACCCTCCGGAAGCTGCGCGGCGGCGGTGTCGAACTCACGTTCACATGCCCGGAGTCGTTCGAGGTCGCGGCGTGGGTGGCGTCGTGGCGGGAGTGGGTGGAGGCGAGGGCGCCGCGGACGCTGCGCAGCGAGTCTCGCTCGCTTGGCGAATGGCTCTGCCGGCGGTATTCATTGCAGCCGACTTCGACGGACGGACGGGCGGCTCCGCGCCGATCTGGCAAAACCGAAAGGGGATCCTTGCCTCGCTCGTGAGAACCACGACGGCAGTCGGACCGCGACGCGACGACCAAGCGGTTGTGTTCAACGAAAGAGGGTGATACTCTGCACCATTGATGCGGATGACAGGCATCCGCCGCGGTTCGGTCAGGAGGAGGAACGATGTCAAAGCATGTTCGCGTCGAACTCAGAGGAATACCGCATTACACCCAAGGCGATCACGACGGCCTATGCACCTACTATGCAGCGACGATGATGATGGAGGCACTGTGGCCAGAGAGCTTCTCGGGCAGGTTCGGAAAGGGTCAGATTCGGAAGGGGCCCGGCGGAGTCGAATGCAAAGACCCGCTGTTCGGGCAACTCGGCCGCGGGAGCGACTTGAAGAAGGAATTCTACCGCTGGTTCTTCGAGGGGAAGAGCGTTGAAGACGCGGGCGGATTTCTCAACAAGGTCGCGGAGCAGGAGGAGACGGAGACGAGGTTCACGTACCGCGAGATGAAGGAGTCTCCAGGCGGATTCAAGGCAATCAAGGATTCGATTGACCGGGGGCTCCCTGTCGTTCTCGGGTGGGACACGCAGGATCTCGGAAACCATGCCGTCTTGGTGTCAGGGTACGAGGAAGGAGACTGCCAGTGGCTGGTTCTGCACGACCCAGGAGGCGATACGGATGCCGTGGAGTGGAGCACTCTCCATAGCGCCAAGAAGTCCAAGCTTCAAGTCCTTTTTGTCGAGCACAACGGACTGCTCCCTGACAAGGTGGTATTCGAGTATCCGAAGGACGATCCCTACAGCCCGAAGCGGACAACCTTCCGCTGGTGGAAGACGACCGACGGTGAGCAAGGCTGGTGCGATCTCAAGGAGCTGCGAAGCAAGATCGCGGCCTAGTTGGCGCTCCCCACGAGCGTCGTCGGGACGCCAACGCAGCGCGGCTTTGAAACCGAGATCTTGACGAAAAAGTCGAGATCGCGTATCTATGCCGCATGGCGCTCACCGACCGCCAGGCCGTCGAGGTTTTCCACCTCCACTTTCTCCGCCAGCTCTGCTCAGGGCCGGAGAAAGGCCGCTTCGCCCTCAAGGACGGCTGCAACCTGCGTTTCTTCTTCGGCAGCTTCCGGTACTCCGAGGACATGCACCTCGACGTCGCGGACGTACCTGCTTTCGCCCTGAAGGAGCGGGTCTCGAAGATCCTTGCCGGGCCTGCGATGACGCTGCCCCTGCGCTCGCGCGGGCTGGTCGTCGATTCGGTCAGCGCGCCGATGCAGACCGAGACAACGCAGCGGAAAGATCGGCTTGTCGCTGCAAGGACGCGAGGCGCCACTGCACACGAAGATTGAAGTCTCGCGCCGCCCGCGGACGCAGGAAGCCGTCACCGAACCCGTCGACGGCGAGATCCTTGCCGAATTCCAGCTTCTGCCGCTGCTGGTGCCGCACTACCCGCTCGACGCGGCGCTGCGTCAGAAAGTCGGCGCCATGGCGAATCGCAGGGTCGCGCAGGCACGCGACGTGTTCGACCTTGCGCTCCTGTTCGCGCGCGCCGGGGGCAGCGTCGACGCCCTGCTCGCGGTGCGCGAGAACCTGCCGCGCGCCCTCGACCGCGCCATGGGAGTGTCGTGGGACGAGTTCCAGGCGCACGTGGTGTCGTACCTCCGGCCGGAGCAGCAGGCCGCCTACGCGAGCCGGAATGCGTGGGATGCGCTGCAGCTCGCGGTCGTCGAGCGTCTCGGGAGCTTGTCGTGAACGCACGCGACGCCATCGCCCGGCTGCAGGGCCTCGGCGTCGCGGCAGTGACCACGGCGGACGCCTCGGCGGTGCTCGGCCTGGCCGTCGATGCCGCGAGCCACACCCTGCAGCGGCTGGCGCTGTCCGGGCTGCTGACGCGCATCCGCAAGGGCATCTGGGCCCTCGGACGCGAGCCCGACCGGCGCGTGCTGCTCGAGTACATCACCGCGCCGTTCCCGGCCTACCTGTCGCTCCAGACGGCGCTCTACCAGCACGGGCTCGTCGAGCAGGTGCCCGAGGTCGTGTACGCCGTTTCACTCGCGCGCGGAGGCCGCGTGCGGACGCCCGTCGGCACGTACAGCATCCATCACGTCCAGCCCGAATTCTTCGGAGGATTCGAGGTCGCTGCCTCGGGCGCAAAGCTCGCCACCGCCGAGAAAGCCCTCATCGACCTGCTTTACCTGTCGCCGGCACGCAGCTGGCTCTTCGCGGCGCTTCCGGAGGTCGAACTGCCGCGAACCTTCCGGCGAAGCGTCGCGCGTTCGTGGGCGCGCAAGGTGCCCTCGGCACGGGTGCGGGCGATGGT
>Ga0172369_10007266_pt1 | contig 12898 bp, 11 predicted proteins | sample LakKiv25m_FD_114539 | JGI IMG/M metagenome (GOLD analysis project Ga0172369, IMG submission 114539) | Freshwater microbial communities from Kabuno Bay, South-Kivu, Congo - kab_022012_11.25m | ecosystem: Environmental > Aquatic > Freshwater > Lake | place: Democratic Republic of the Congo... | reverse complement strand
AGACTCCTAGGGAAGCCGCGGCTGCGGGTTCCCATTCGCACGAAAAACCCAATGAATGACTTCATGGCTTTTCTTGTGCGAATGCCCCAAACAACAAGCACCGATGGAGCTTGGACGGACGATGGTCCGACACACTCCTAGCGCGCGCGCCTGGCGATCCGCTGCGCGAGCTGTTGCGCTTCGGCCACCAACGCCGCATTCGATTGGACCCCCGCCAGGCCCAAGAGTGACGTCGTATCCGGGTGTTCCGTCATCTGCAGCGCCTCGCCGACAGCCTTGTGCGCGTCGCCCTGGTACGCGAAAAAGGCCGGCGCCAGCGCTCGGGCGGCCACCGTGCGCGCCGTCATCGCATCCGCGGCGCGCGACGCGCCGAGTGCCTGCCAAGCCCAGCTCGACGCGGTGATTCCCAATGCACGAGCGATGTTCGCCGCGCGCGCCGCCGGTGGGTGCGTCGCCAGCAGCGCGGCCAGATGCTCGGCCGCCGCGGGGCGCTTGCACACGCCAAGTCCCGACAGCGCCGCTGCTTCCAGGGTGTCGCCTGCCGCCGTGTGGCGCGTCAGCAACGACCACTCGCCATCGCCGCACAAACGGCCCAGGCCCTCGGCCGCGGCGCGTTGCACCGTGGGCTCCGTGGCTGTCTCGAGCACTGCCGCGAGCACCGGCATCGCCTCTTTGGCGCGCAGCACGCCGACCGCCTGGCACAGTGCGACGGTCAGCGAGCGTCGCTCGACCGCGGTCTGCGCCATGCCGCGCGGCGCTCCCGACACCAGGGCATCGAGCATCGGCAAGAGCACGCCGGGTCCCAACGCGCGCAGCTCGCGCGCGCACTCCGGAACCGGATTGCGGTTGTTGCGGTAGCCTTCGTACGAACAGCCGCGCACCGCTGCGACCGCGCCAAAAGCGGAGGCATGGTTGCCGCGGTAGTCGGCAATCGAGCGGAGCAGTTGGCTGCGCGCGGCTGCCGGCATCTGCGCCGCAACGGCGGTGGCCGGTCCCGCCGCGAGAGCAGGCGCGGCACACAGGGTCATGGCGACAAAGGCTGAAAACTTCAAGCGATTCATCGGACCACCTCCCACCAGTGCATGTCCGGATTCGGCGGACCTTCCGGGTTGCTCGCGCAGTGCACCTCGCCCTCAGCGACGTGGTAGCCGCTCCAGTCATTGATGAGGTGCACCTGCATTCCCTTGCCGTCCTTGCCCAGCTTGTGCAGCGCTGAGCCCAGGTGATCCAGGAGGTATTTCGCGTAGATGTCAGCGCCGTTGATGATCGGGCCAAACGGGTTCGGCGTGATGAAGTGATCACCAACCACCAGCGAATTGACCATGCCTGGCAGCCATGCGATCTTGCCACCGTCAACTTCTTCAGTGATAATAGGGATTTCCACGATCTCGTCGTCCGCCAGACCGGCCGCGATCTGGGTGGTCTCGAGGACGCCCAGCGTCTTGACCTCCGCTTCTTGGGACCACTGCATCAAATCCACGTCCGCCAGCGCCTGATCGATCGTCACCGTCGCGGTCTTGAGGGCGCCCGTCTTGGCATCGTAGTTCTTGAGGCCCGTGAACATCTGCACGCTGCCCTGTCCAGCCTTTTGCTGGTCTTCCAACATCTCGATGCCCAGCAGGTCGGATGCCACCAGCAGCTTCCAGCCGCGCGGCGTGGCGGCCGGCGCGTAGCTCAGGACCTCGTCACAGTGGCCGACCAGCAGCCAGGTCGTGTCCACCACGACCGCCGGTCCCTGCACTTTCTGCGCGGCGTAGAAGGCCATCGTCTCCGGCAACGCCCCGGATCCAGTGAGAATTCGACCGAGAGGATACGTCTCCTTGTCCTTGCTGTACGGCGGCAGCAGGTCGTGGTTGCCATGCGAGTCATACGAGGAGCCCGTGTTCGGTTTGCGGTACAGGGTGATGATCGCCTTGTCGCTGCCGAGGTAATTGTCACGCAGCCACTGAATCGGCAGGTATTTTGTGCCATTCTGGCGGCCCCAAGGCCGGGCATTGAGCACGCGCATGCCCTGCACCTTGCCGCCCGCGGCGGGAATCGAGGTCCACGCCGTCTGGTAGAAGTCCTGCGTCCACTGATCGTTCCAGTTCGAGTAGGTGGTGTACTTGACATTGGCGGCGGGTACCGCGACGGCCATGTCGGCAACGAAATCCTTGTAGGTCTTGTCGGAACGCACCTCGTCGAAGGCAGACGTGTTGCCGTTCAAGATCCACGGGGCCACTTTCATGCGGATGCGTTTCAAGCCATCGTCGCTGCCTGGGCTGTTGATGAGGTTGCCATCCTTGTCGACCACGGCCAGCGAGAAGTCGACGTAGCCGTTCCACGCCGCCTCGTCGACAGAACGAACGAAATCGCGGCCTTCGATGCCGAGTTCAGCACCGGAGCGCAAGTCGTCGACAGTGAGGAGCGCCGCTTGCAGCGTGGTGCAGTCACTGCCCGGACACGTGCCCGAGGTGCCCGCGATCGCCTCCCAGGATCCATCGGCTTTGTGCTTCCACAGTCGGATGTTCTCTGCACCGAGCTGATCAATGGCGATGTGCCCGACGGCGCCGTCCGGCGCAGCCGGCCAGGCCACCAGCCGCATGCGTGCGAGATCAAGGGCGTCAGCCTCGCCATTGACGATTTCGTCCAATGCGTCCTCGCGTTTGTCGCCGTCGTCGTCATCGAGGTTGGCCAGGAAGGACGCGCCGTGCTTGTCGTCCCACACGTTGCCGAAGTCCTCGTCTGCGGGATCTCCGGGTTTGACCACACCGTCGCGGTTGGCATCGACGACGAGGTTGATGATGGGGCCGCCTGGCGCGACATCCTTGGTCGATCCGAGGTCCGGCCCCGATCCCGGGTCGGCACCGGTCAGATCGCCGGTCGCGACCGCGTCCACCTGTTCAAGCGGCAGGCCGCCGACGCCGGCTGTCGTTCCGCAAGCGCCGAGAATCAGTGCGGTCGCTGCCGATGCCGGCCACACCTTGCGCCAGAGCCTTTCCTGCCTGAGCCAGTGCCGCGCGCGCTGCATGTCGGTGTCCATCGGCCGCCAGAGGTGCGGGGCCGACACCCAAGCCAGACCCGGCGGACCCCTCCGGCCGCTTGGGCTGGATCCGCGAGGCGAGCACTCTAGCAGGGCCGGTGCACCCATGCCACCGGCATCGCCACGCGGGTCCGCCTGCGCCAAGGCGGAGCCACCGACTTGGATGCATGTTCGCGTTGTCGCTGCTGTTGCGCGTTCGGCGCACCCCGGCACGCCGCCGCGCCTGTCTGATCCGGACAGCAGCGCCGGTTGCCAAGTGCCGCGGCCTGCACTACGGTCTACTCGCCAGCCACTACGGCCAGGCCACCGCCATCCTAGCGAGATTCTTGACGTGCTCAGCTACCTGTCGCGCTTGTTCCAGCGCAAGCCTGCCGTTGTGCTGCCAGCCGGACCGCCGCCCTGGGCCACGGAACTGGCTGACCAGATTGCGAACCAGACCGAAGTCGCCCAGAAGCTGCTGCGAGCGCAGGCCCGGATCGCGCTGCAGATCGACGAACTCCAGTCGCGGCTCGATGCGGGACTGCAGGATCTGCGCAAGACGGCAGCGCCAGCGGCGGTCGAGACCACCGACTGGACGCACCTGCTCGACGCCCTGGACCGCTTGGACGATGTCGTGCAGTCCGCGCACGCCAGTGGCGCAGCAGAATTCGGTCTTGGCTTGCAGCACATCGCGGATCGGCTCCATGCCCAGTTGCGCCAGGACGGTCTCGAACGGCGCGCCGCCCTTGGCCGCACGCCCGATGCGCGCCTCGTGCGCGTCGTGGCGACCGATGCCCGCGACGATGTGCCGGCGGGCACTGTGACGCGCGTGGTGCGCGCCGCAGTCACGCGCGGTGCGGTCGTGGTGCGCGAAGGCGAAGTCGTGGTCAGTACGGCGCAAACACAAGGAGGTAGCGGGGCATGAGTCTATTCGGCATCGACCTCGGCACAACCAACTCTGTCATCGCGCGCATGGAAGGCGGCACGCCGCGGGCCCTGGCCATCGACGGCAGCGCCATCGTGCCGTCCGTCGTCCTCTATGGCGAAGGCGGAGTGATCGTCGGACGTGAAGCGCGCAACCTCGCGCTTTTGCATCCGGAACGCACGCTGGTCTCGGTCAAGCGCAGCATGGGACGGGCCGCGTCGCTGGCGCTGCCGGGACGAACGGTGCGGCCTGAGGAGGTATCGGCGGAGATTCTGAAAAAGCTCAAAGATGGCGCGGAGCTGGCGACGGGAGAGACCGTTCGCGATGTGGTGGTGACGGCGCCGGCCTACTTCGACGACGCGCAGCGGCGCGCCACGCTGGAAGCGGCGCAACTCGCGGGGTTGCGGGTGCTGCGCCTGTTGAACGAACCGACAGCCGCGGCGATGGTCTATGAACAGGCGGGGGCGGTCAGCGACGAACCGCACCTGGTCCTTGTCTACGATCTCGGCGGTGGCACGTTCGACGTTTCGGTGCTCGAGATGTTCGGCGATGTGCGCGAAGTCAAGGCGACCGCTGGCGATACCCACCTGGGGGGTGACGATTTCGATCACCTGCTTGTCGGCCGTCTTCGCGACGAGTTGCTGCGCCGGGAAGGGGCGGACGTGCGCGGCGATCCCGTGGCCGAGGCGCGTCTGTTGCGTCTGGCTGAGGAGTCGAAAATTGCGCTGTCGGCGGCCATCGCGGTCCCGGTCAAGGCCGAATTCCTGACGGCGAAGGGCGGCAAGGCCGTACACCTGGATTTCGTGCTGCGCCGGGCGGAGTTCGAGGATCTGATCCGGCCGCACATTGCGCGGACGATGGACATGGCGCTGCAAGCCGTGACAGCCGCCGGCCTGCAAGCGGCGGACATCCAGCGTGTGTGCCTGGTCGGCGGGTCGACGCGCATTCCCTTGGTGCGTCAGATGCTGGGCGAAACGTTCGCTGCTGACGTGCACGAGGAAATCGACGCCGATCTGGCGGTCAGTCTCGGCGCTGCCGTGCAAGCAGCTGTGATGCAGGGTGAAACTGTCGAGAGAATCTTGGTCGACATCGCGGCCCACGATCTCGGCGTCCATGTTCGCAGTGATGGCCCCTGGGAGCCAAACGATTTCGCTCCGATCATCCACCGCAACACCGTGCTGCCGACCCGGCGCGAGCGCGAGTTCTACACGGTCCATGATGGCCAGCCGGCTGTCGATGTCCTGGTCTTCCAGGGCAATGCGCCGACTTGTGCAGGCAACCGCCGTGTCGGCCAGTTCGAATTCAAGCTCAAGCCGGCGCCAAGCGGATCGGCGGTGCAATGCGCGTTCGAGTATGACCTGGACGGCCTCGTGCGCGTGTCGGTCGCTCAGATTGGTACAAAGCAGCAAAAGACGGTGGCTTTGCGGCTGGCGGATGCGACCGAAGCGCAAGTGCAAGCACCCGCGGTGCCCGCCGGCGCCGTGCAACGAAAAGCCGAAGCGCTGCGCGAGCGGCTCAGCGGCCCTGCGCGCGAGCGACTCGATATCCTGCTGGCGCAATTCGTCGGCGCAGAGGGCGAACAGCGCGTCCAGGCGGAGGAAGCCTTGCTGGACTACTTCGTCGATCACGAGGCATGAGGCGCAATGTCAAGGCGCGACAAACAGGCGGATCAGAAGCAGCGCCGGCTCCTCGACGAAGTCCACAAAGGGATCAGTCGCGGGGACGCTGCCTTGGCGGTTGATGCACTGCTGCGCCTGCCGATCGGCGACCGCGGACCCTGGCTCGCGGGTGCCGCTGATCTGACTGCCTGCGAGGTCGGACGGTTGCGCGAGCGCAAGGATCCGCTGCACGCCTGGGCGGTGCGTGTCACGGCCGAGACGCGGCTGCTGGACCACGCGCTGGGGCGGGACACGGCGTGGGAGCTGCTGTGGGCCGCGGCCGCGACGCGCGATTGGCCGCGGGTCCGGTCGCTGGCGGCGAGGGCGGTGCCCGATCTGCATAGTGCCAACGATCCATGGTCGACATCGCTCGCAGCGTGGCTCGATGCCGAGGGCCAACCGGAGGCGAGCGCATTCCACGCAAGCCTGCCGGACAGCCTGACACAACTACTTGAAACAAAGACGGACACTTCGCAAGTGCCGCCCGTTGAGCTGCCGCCGCCTCGACACGCCGCAGACGCTGAAGATGCGGTGCTGACTGCGTGGCTGACGCTGCCATGGCGCACATTCGCTCAGACCGTGCAGCATTGGTGCGCGCGGCTGCCGGCGCCGCTGGCAGAGGCGTGTAGCGTGACCGCGGCGCGCCTGGCCACGCGCGAGGCGCTGCGGCGCCATCTGGACGGCGATGCGCGCTGGGCCGACCCGATCGACCTGCTCTTCGCAATGGCGCTGGCCGTGCGTCCCACCCCTTTGCCCGCGAGCGACGTCGCGACGGTGTTGCGCCTGTGCCGACTCGCGTTGCCGGCAGACACCGACCTCAGCGCGCAACCGCCCGACGTCCTGCAATCCGCGCTGCAACTCGGTGCGGCGCATCGCGAATGGGCGGCAGTGGCGGTGGATCTCGTGGTGGACGTGATCGGCCGGTACGACGGTGAACCGGTGGCGCCAGGATGGCTCGACCTGCTCGCCAGAGCGAATGCCGGCATCGACGACGCCCGGCTGCCGTGGCTGGCCTTGATCGTGCTGCAGCATGGCGACGCCGATGCCCTGACCGCGCCGAAGTGGCTGGTCGATGCGTTGGCCCACCGTGCGGCCGCCGATGGGGCGGATTTCATCAAGGGCGCCCAGTCGTTGTCGGCGCAGCAGCGGAACAGCGCGATCGATGCCCTGGCCGAGGCCGTGCCGGTCGATGTCGCCGCGGATGTCATCGACGTTTGCTGGCCCGGATGGGCGCGGACTGAGCGAACGAATCTCGGCGACGCCATTTTGTCGCTGTGCGAACGCGCCAGCGTCCGCATGCCGGAGCGCTTTCCGGGCAGTCGCGCTGGCCTCACGGCGGGGACCGCGCTCTTGATCAAGCGCATGTTGCGAGACGGACAGTCCGAGGCGGCGGTGCTGGACGAATTGGAAGCGATCTGCGGGACCGAACTGGGCCCGCGTGCCGCACTGCGCGATTTCGTCGCCCGCAACCGGCTGATAGCCGACGGCGGGCCGGCGGCGCCGCAAGCGCACGTCGTGTGGCACCGGTTTGCCGAGCGGCTCGTGCCGTATGATGAGGAATTCCTGGAGTTCTCCTTGAGGATGGCGCGCGACGACGCCGACCTCCACACGGCCTTGCGGGCCTGGTTCGCGTCGCGGCGAACCCACGCCGACATCCACTGCGCGCAGGACGCACGCCTGGAAATCGTGCCCAGATCGGACGTCGATGTGCTGGCGTTGGCGCAGGAGGCGCTGCAGAGCGACGTCGCCGGTCTCGCGGGTCTGCTCGAGCACGCGCAGTGCACGCGGCGACCCATCCAAGCGCGCCGCCAATTGGCAGAGCGGCTGCTCGGCGCGCTCGCAAGCCATGTCGGGGCCCGCACCGAGGAAATCGAGGACGCGCGACGCCTGGCGCAACGGCTGCTGGCGCCCAAACAAGCGCGCGAGAAGCAGGCGCCGACGGGCACCCGCCGCAAGAGCGAGCCCAAGAAGCCACGCGCGAGAAAGCCGGTGCAGAATCCCCTGCCGTTCGAGGATCCATGAGCGACGACTCGAAAGATCCCTTTGCAGTTCTGAAGATTGCACCAACGCTGGATGCGCGGGCGGTGCGCGTGGCTTGGGCCCAGGCTGTGCGCGCACATCCGCCCCACGCCGATCCCGAGGGCTTTCGCCGGGCGCGCGCTGCCTACGAGCAGTTGCAGCATGCGCGAGACTTGCGCGCGGCGTGGCTGTCGGCACCTTTTTCCCCGGTCGAGGCGCGGCGTGGCTACGAGGCCGAGGACGAGGCGAAGCTGGCGGGCTTGCGGGAACGACTTGCTGTTGCGCGGGCCGGTCAAGCTGCCGACCGCGCGCGCGAGGCGGCGCCGCAGCGGTTCGGGCAGGTGCTGGCCACATGGACGCTGGCGCAGTGGTTGGCGCGGCGGGGCGGTGGAGACGGAACCATTGCACCGTGCAGGTGATCGTGCATCCGACTCATCGGCCGGCGCGGGCTGCGGCGGGTGCCCGCCCGAGGCTGGCCAGTACCGCGAACACGCAAGCACCGATCCACGCCACGTCGCGCAGCGGCGTCGCCGAGGGGTAATACCCCAGATCGATGGCAGCCTTGCGGGGAAACAGGACGCGGCGGTAAAAGACCTCGGGGTTTTCGCCCGGCGGATACTCACCGGCTTCGTCCAGGGCGATGCATTGCGCCGGGCCGAACAGGCCCGGGCGGTGCGCGAGCAGGGCGGCGGCGGGACCGGCAAACAAGTCCTCGAAATACAGCGATTCCGGCCGCGGCCCGACCAGCGACATCTCGCCGCGCAGCACGTTCCAGAGTTGAGGCAGCTCGTCGAGGCGCGAGCGCTCCAGGAGGGCGCCGACCCGCGTCAGGCGCGGATCGAGGGCCACCGTCAGCGCCGGCCCGTCGGCATCGGCGTCGGCTTGGAATTTTCGCAGTTTGTACAACCGGAACGGCCGGCCACCGCGGCCCAGGCGCGGCTGGGCGAAGAAGACCGGCCCGGGCGACTCCACCGTCAGGGCCAGCGCGGCCAGCCCGACGACGGGGGCGGCGGCTGCCAGGCCAACGGACGCCAGGACGATGTCGAACGTGCGCTTGGCGTCCATGAACTCACACCCTTGCGCGGCGTGGCGGCGCCGCCAGCAACGCGACCAGCCACCAGGCCAGACCGCCCAGCAGCGCGGCACCCGGCACGGCGGCCGGCAGCGCAACGCCCAGTGGGCGCGGACCTGCCTGCGCCGCATCGACCTTGAGTTGCCGATCGATCGCCGCCGAGGCCACTTGCAGCCGCTCGCGCAGCGCCGCCAGATCATCTCGCGCGGCGCGGCTGTCGGGATCCGCCGCCTGGGTCAGGGTCGCGAACTGCTGGCCGGCCTGGGCGGCCGCCTGGGTGAGGGGCAGGCGCAGGTGGGCAGCCAGCGCGGCACGCAGGCGCTGCGCCAGGCGCGGGGCCTGGCGGGCCAGCAGGTCGGCATCGGTCGCCGTCATGCGCACTTCAGTGGCGCCGCGCGAAGGCGTGACCACCACACGGATGCCGGCCGCGTCGCCCAGCGTCGCGGTGCCGTCGAGGACGCCTGCAGTCAGTTCGCGGCCCGCGCGGCCGATGCCGGCTCGCAAAACCGCAGTCGCCGCGTCGGATGAGAGGAATCGCGAGTCGAGCCCGCCTGCCGCTGCGTCGGCGAGCAAGATTCGATAGCGCGCCTCGTAGCTGCGACCGGCGCTGAGGAAAACCAGGACGACGGCGGCGCCGAGCAGGACAAAGAGCCCCGCACGCAGGGGCCGCGCGCGTGTCCAGAGCCAGGCTTCGTGCTGCCAGGCGAGCAGGTCGTCCAGCACACTGGCACGTGCGGACTCGATCATCGCGCCGACCATTCGTAGCGAAAGCGCGCCAGCGGGCGCGGCAAACGGGGAGGACAGCACGAACGACACGGGGAGGCGACGGGCATGGTCGCGGATTGTGTCGGAACGCGCGGCAAAGGCCAAGCGCGCGGTGATCCTGGTTCACACATGGTCCCGCAGCAGAGCCACTGCCACGGCGAGATCAGCATCGGTGACTTGGGGGTCGGTTGGCAAGTTGACCATGTGGCGCGCGGTGTCTTCGGCCACCGGGCAGGAACCCTCGCGGTAGCCCGACTTGTGCCAGTGGACCAGATTCGGATGCAGCGGCGAGACGAACCAGTCGCCCAGTTGCACGTGCCGGCGCCGCGCCGCGACCAACGCTGCCGCCTTGTCGGCGACGCGAACGGGATAGCGCAAGTACACCGGATCGCTCCCCGCGGGCAACTGCACGGTTGGCATGCCGCACTGGCGCAGCAGGCGTTCGCAGGTCGCGGCCGCATGCCGCCTGTGGCGCACAACTGTCTCGCGACGGGCCAAGTTGTCGGCCAGCAGCGCTGCCTGCCAGTCCGACATGCGCGTCGCGTAGGCGGCGGGCTGGCGACCGGCGAGTTCCTCGCTTGCTGACGAGCCGACCAGCAGGCCGGCAGCGGCGAGGCGCCGATACGCAGCCCGGGCAGGCCAGAAGTGCACGGGCGCGAACAGCTTTGCGTAGGCAAGGTACTGGGCGCGCAACTGCCAGGTCGCGAAAGTGGGCGGCGCTGGGAACGACGGGTAAAGGCGATCCATCTGCGCGGCCAGCGTGGGATTGTGCACGATGGCCCAGCCGCCCAAACCAGTCGTGACGGGCTTGGACCATTGTGACGAAAAGAAGGCGGCGTCGCCGAACGTGCCGACTTCGCGACCGTCATGGCGTGACCCGAGTGCGTGGCAGCAGTCCTCGATCAGAGAGAGCCCGCGCGACTTGCACAGGGCGACGAACCGTCCCATGTCGGCTGGGACGCCAAGGGTGTGCTGCACGACGACGACCTTGCTGGCCCGGGTGATGGCGCATTCGGTCTGTGCGGGGTCGAGGTTGCAGGTGGCCGGGTCGATGTCGACAAAGACGGGGCGTGCACCGAGGTACAAAACGGCATTGGCGACGACCACGCAGGTATAGCCTGGCAGGATCACTTCGTCGCCGGGCCCGACACCCATTGCTTTCAAGATGGCGTAGAGTGCGACCCGACCTTTGGAGAACAGGTACTTCATGCCCCCCACGCATACGATACTGAAGCCTGGCCGCGGTGAACCTGCAGACGCGCCATGGGCCGGCCGCCCATCTTTTCGTAGAAGCGGCGCGCCGCCAGCCGATCGGCGCCGACCACGACGTGGATGTGACGTACCTGGCGCTGCTCGAACTCCTGCATCAGCCTTGCGAACAGCCGGGCCGCGACGTCGGTGCCGCGCCGATCCTGGGCGACGGCGACGCTGAGGATTTCCGCTTGCGGGAATGCCGATCGCCAGCGCAGAGGGTACACCAGCGTCTCCACGAGCTTGAACACGATCGTCGACGTGAGGAGCTTGGGCGCCAACATGCCAGCACCGCGCAACCCGTGGCGGCGCGCGAATTCCCGGTAGAAGGCGCTCAGGCGCGTGGCGCCGGCCGCAAAGCCGACGATGCGGTCCTCCTCCCTGGCCACAAAGCAGAAGGCGTACTGGGAGCTGGCCATGCTGGCATAGATCAGACCCAGGAACTCCCCGCCGAGGGAGCTGAGAAAGCCCTCGCGCAGTGCGTCCTTGTGCAACCTGGCGACCTGGAGCGCGTCTTGCGGTTCGATGGCTTCTACGCTGGGCGGCACGGCTTCCCCTTCTGGTCTAGCAACTTGCGGTAGACCTCGAGGATACGGGCCACCAGTTGCTCTTCGTCGAATTCGCGCAACGCCTTGGCCCGGCCCGCGTGGCCCATGCGCTGGCGCAGCCCGGCATCCTCCAGCAGTGCAACCAGGCTTTGCGTCAGGGCCGCGGCATCGCGGGGCGGCACGAGAAGGCCCGTCAAGCCATGATCCACCGCTTCGCGACAACCGCGGATGTCGGTGGCCACGATCGGTCTGGCCATCGCAGCCGCCTCGACCAGCGAGCGCGGGAAGCCCTCGCGGTGCGATGGCAGCACCACGATATCGAGCATGGCGTAGAGCGCCGGCATGGCCGCGTGGGGCTGGTTGCCGAGTAGCGTGACAGACTTGGCTGCTGCCAGCGCGCGACGATCCGAGGCCGAGATGCCATCGCCGCGCGAGGCGTCCCGGGGACCAATCCACACGAACTGCACACCGGGATGCCGCCTGGCCGTGGCCTGCGCGGCGGCGAGAAACTCGCTGAGACCCTTGCTTTGTGTCAGCCGGCCCACGACGCCGACGACGAGCCCATCGGGCGCGAGGCCGAATGCGGCGCGCGTCGCCCGCACTGCGGCAGCGTCGAACCGGGCGGGGTCGAAGCGGCCGCGCACATCGGTGGCATTGCCGAGGTAGCCGAGTCGGTCTGCGGATTTGAAGTGCCAGCGCTGCATCCGTGCCAGATCGTCGCGGTTCTCGGAGAAGGCGTAGTCGCACAAGGGGGCCGAGGCCTTCTCCAACAGCAGAATCGGCAGCTTGCGGTACCACGGTGCATCGTCCTGGAAGAACAGGCCCCACGACGTGTGCACCACCACCGGCACGCCCGCGAGCCGGGCCGCAAGCCGTGCGTAGATGCCCGGCTTCAGACCGTAGGTGGCGACGATGTCCGGCTGCTCGCGCTGGAACAGGCGGTAGCTTTCGAGGCAGAACAGCAGGTCGCTGAGGGGATCCATCGTGCGCGTCAGGCGCTTGCTGGGCAGAAACCGGAGCCCCAATTTCGTGAACTCACTGGAATAGTCGTCCACGGAACTCAAGCCCGCTGCAGCCATTCCGGCCCGCTGCAGCAGGTGCAGGCGGTTGCCCAGGAGGGTCGCGAGGCTCATCGGTGCCGGGGTCACATGAATAGTCTTGCAGGTTCGAAGCATGTCCGGACCAACACCGCACCTCGGGCCGGTCGCGCGCGGGCGCCGCGGAGCGTACCCGCCTTGGGCAACCGTCACAAGCGTTGGCGTGCCGCCCCGGGCGCCCGGGTAGCCGCGGGCAGTCACCCGCCCGCGGCTCCCACAGATCCGGACGTGCGGATTTCCTGCATCCGGCTCGTCGCCGTACGGATTCGCTGCAGACATCACCACGTCGCCGCGTGCACGACGCGCGGGTTGGGCAGCGGCCAGTGGCGCAGAAAGCGGTGAAGCCACTCCCACGAACTCTTGGCGTGTCCGGACCTGCGCGCCAGCCAGTAGCGCCATGCTGCGGCGGTCTCGTAGGCAAAGCCCTGGAGCGACTGGATGTTGCCGGTCACGCCGTAGTAGGCGTAGTGCCCCTTGAGCGTGCGACAGAGGGCCGTGTGTTGCTGCGTCAGCCCAAACCTGCCGAATCGCTTCGGCAAAACCGCCATCAGCCGCTCGGCGT
>Ga0172369_10007265_pt1 | contig 12899 bp, 14 predicted proteins | sample LakKiv25m_FD_114539 | JGI IMG/M metagenome (GOLD analysis project Ga0172369, IMG submission 114539) | Freshwater microbial communities from Kabuno Bay, South-Kivu, Congo - kab_022012_11.25m | ecosystem: Environmental > Aquatic > Freshwater > Lake | place: Democratic Republic of the Congo... | reverse complement strand
TTAAAAAATGGTGATATTGTTGAAATCATGAATAGAAAAGATGCTAATCCTTCCGGCAAGTGGCTTGATTATGCTAAAACTTCTAACGCAAAAAAACACATCCGTAATTATTTAGAAAAAAATAGTCTTTTGGCAAAATTAAAATCCTTCGGACGATCTTAAAAAAATAGGATATAAATCTTGGGTAAAAAAATAATTAAACCAACAACAACTGCCATAATAGCAGAGATTAAGACTGCTCCTGCAGCCACATCTTTGGTGTCTCGAGCATAAGAATGATAATCAGGAGAAGTTAAATCAATATCAATTTCTATGGCCGTATTGATAGCTTCTGCTGTAAAAACAACCCCTGTTGCTAATATTATAATTAACCATTCAATACAAGAGATTTGAAATATGAAACCAAAATATATAGCAAGTAATAAAAAAAATATTTGTACCCAAAAGTTATGAGTACTTTTTATTAAAATACCTATACCACGAAAAGCATGAGTAAAACTTTTTGCTCTAGCTACGATTGAAAATCTTTTTTCTGGTGTTTTATACATAAAATATTATTTCCTAAAAGAAAAAATGAATTCCTTTAATTTAACAACATATAATCCTGCATTTCCCCAAACAAAAAATAACCAAACTGGTACCCCAATAAATACAGGATTACTATAAGTCCAGGTTCCAAAATATATTGCAAATGCTTCAGCAATTGGCCCACTAATTAGTATTGCAAAGTAAAATATTAGATTTTTCTTCCTCCAGTCTATACTTAACATAATTAATCCTATAAAAAATAACATTATAGAACTTAGAATTTGATTCTTGCCTAAAAAAGACGGGATAATTAAAGTCAAGAAGGCTAGAGGGCAAATAATTAAAAAATTTCTTATTTCTTTTTTCATGTTAAATTAAACACTAAAATTGGAAATATCATAAAGTTTGGAGTCATCCTCTTTTATTTCATCTCCAGTCCGATCATCTACGGCTATTTCATTTTCGCTCAAAGATGGCACTTCTTCCTTCAAAATTTCTGGTTGTGGTTCTACTACTACCTCTTGATTCTCATTTTTAGCAATGTGACGTTCTAGCATTTCGATTGGGCTCTTGGAAACGGCTGATTTATTAATCAAATCCAAAATTGCCCGTAAATCTTCGTTGGAAAAAAAATCAATCTTAATTTGTCCACCATTTTCTTTTCGATCGATATGCACTCGAGTACCTAATTTTTCTTGAAATTCTCCTTCTAATTCAACCAATTCTGGATCCGGCATAAAATGTTTTACCCGAACTCGGTCATATGCAATTTTTCGAGCCAGGGCTTCTGCTTCTCGAACAGTTATTCTTTTATATAAAATTTCTTTAAATAAAACTATCTGTTCTTCTGGGTGATCCGCCAGCATAAGCAAAGGTCGAGTGTGTCCATCGGTAATTTTCCCTTCAGATAAACCATTCAAAATTTCCTCCGGCAAAGAAAGAATGCGTAGCGAATTAGAAACATATTCCCTGCTTCGTCCCATTTTCTTGGCAACCTCATTATGAGTAAATTTAAATTCATTTACCAATTGAGCAAAAGCTCGTGCTCGGTCTACTGGATTTAGGTCTTCTCTTTGGAGGTTTTCGATTATCGCAAGCTCTAATTTCATCATGGATGTATCTCCTTCCCGAATCACTACCGGCACTTGTGACACCCGAGCTAAAATGGCTGCGCGAAGTCTTCGTTCCCCAGCAATAAGCTCGTATTCCGTAACTAAACCTCCATCTTCTTTCTCTCTTTCGTTGCGAGAGACGATAAGGGGTTGCAATACGCCATATTGTTTGATTGAATCAGCCAAGTCCTGCAAACGTGCTGCATCAAATTCGCGCCTTGGCTGATAAGGATTTGGCTTGATTTTATCGGTATCAACCCAGAAAATTGAATTGGAATATAAATTAGACATAGAGCTATTCTAACATAAAAATTATTTTTCAAAAAATTGATCCCGTTAGAAATTTTGTTAATTAACTGTGAAAATGTAAATATAGCAAGAAAATTAAAAGTTTTTGAATTTCTAACGGGATTGATTTTGGTAATAAATTTGTGTAGAATATGTGTATTGCAGAGCTTTGCCCAGATGGCGGAATTGGTAGACGCGATGGACTCAAAATCCATTGATGGCAACATCATGAGAGTTCGATTCTCTCTCTGGGCACAGAAGTTATCCACAGCTTTTATTTACAATATATCATATATGATATATTATTTTAACATGCAAAAAAATACACAACAAAAACAAATTGGGGAATTTATTAAAAATTTAAGAGAAACAAGAGGGATGACTCAAGGTGATTTTGCTAAAGCACTCGGTACATCCCAGTCGGCTGTCGCTCGAATGGAAAAAGGAGAGCAAAATTTTTCGACTGAAATATTATCTAAAATAAGTAATGTCTTAGACCACCGGGTTGTATGTATAAATGATTCGATAGATTTCCAAGTGAATGGTGGTAAAAAATTGAGTGGAAGCATCAAAACAAATTTTTCTAAAAATGGCTCCGTCGGACTTCTGTGTGCTTCCCTATTAAATAAAGGCGCAACAACACTTCACGGCATTGCTCGTATCGAAGAAGTAAATCGTGTAATTGAAATATTAGAAAGTATTGGCGTCTCTGTAAAATGGCTAGACAATAATTCTGTTTTAATCAACCCGCCTAAAATATTTAAGCTAGGAAATATAAATGTAGATTCCGCTATTAAAACTCGTTCAATTGTGATGTTTGTGGGGCCTCTTATTCACTATTTACAATCTTTCAATCTCCCTCATGCCCAAGGATGCAACCTCGGCAAAAGAACCATAGCAGCTCATACATATGCCTTAGAAGAATTTGGAGTAAAAATCAAAACAAATACACACGATTATGCTATCTCTTCAAAGAAATTGAAGCCCACTGATGTCGTAATGTATGAATCTGGAGATACAGCTTGTGAAAACATCTTGACAGCCGCTGCCCTTATTGAAGGAAAAACTACGATCTCTTTTGCTAGTGCAAACTATATGGTACAAGAAATTTGTTTTTTCTTGGAAAATCTTGGAGTAAAAATAGACGGTATTGGCACTTCTACTCTCACTGTCCATGGAGTAAAAGAAATAAGTAAAAATGTCGAATATTGGAATAGTGAAGATCCGATAGAATCTATGATGTTTATTTCAGCTTGTATTGTGACTGATTCGAGACTCACAATTACCAGATGCCCAATAGATTTCCTTTCTTTGGAACTCGAAAAATTGAAGAGGATGAATTTGAAATATAAAATATTAAAAAAATATTTTTCATACAACGGGAGAACAAAACTTGTTGATATTGAAATTTTACCAAGTAAATTGACTGCCCTACCGGACAAGATTCATGCCAATCCATACCCTGGTATCAATATAGACAACTTGCCATTCTTTGTCCCTGTCGCAATTCGCGCCAAAGGACAAACAATGATTCACGACTGGGTATATGAAAATCGCGCAATATATTTTACAGAATTAAATCGTCTTGGTGCAAATGTAACATTGGCTGATCCACATCGGGTTTATATCCAAGGTGGTACCACATTAAAACCTGCACAAGTCGTCTGTCCTCCGGCACTTCGTCCTTCAATGGTTATACTTATCTCAATGCTCGGTGCTCCAGGAATATCTATACTACGAAATGTATATATGATTAATCGTGGTTATGAAGAAATAGCCGAAAGATTAAACTCTATCGGCGCAGATATTAAAATTTTGAAATAAAAAAATGAAATCCAGTTTTACAATCGGAGTATTTGGATTTATCACAGATGAAAAAGATCGTATTCTTTTGTGTTTAAGAAATGACTATGATTTATGGAATTTACCTGGCGGAGGACTTGAAGATGGCGAAACTCCTTGGCAAGGGGTAATCCGAGAGGTAAAAGAAGAAACTGGGCTAGATGTAGAAGTGGAAAAATTACTTTGTGTTTATAGTAAACCAGAAAAAAATAAAATTGGTTTTGATTTTAAATGTAAAATAATTGGAGGTGAAATAACATTAAATAATGAAGCAAAAGAAATAAAATATTTTAAACTTGATGAAATTCCTAAAAACACAATACCTAAACAAGTAGAAAGGATAAAAGATTTTTTCGAAGACAAAAATTCTCAAGTAAAATTAAAAGTTCAAATTGGAAAACCAGTTTTAGAATTAATCAGAGAAGGAAAATTATAAAAATGCAAAAACAAAAAGTAATTGTAATACTAGGTCAAACTGCTACGGGGAAAAGTGACTTAGCAGTAAAAATAGCCCTTCGGTTAGGCTCAGGACATTCTGCCCAAAAATATAAGGGTGAAATCATATCTGCTGATTCAAGACAGGTATATAAAGGGCTTGATATTGGTACTGGTAAAATAACGAAAAAAGAAATGAAGGGTGTCCCTCATCACATGCTTGATATTGCAAATCCTAAAAGGAAATTTACGGTTGTCGAATATAAAAAATTAGCCGAGAAAAAAATCGAAGAAATAATAAAACGAGGAAATATTCCGATAATTTGTGGCGGTACTGGTTTTTATATTGACGCCATAACGAATGGCACGATTTTTCCAGAAGTAAAACCTGACAACAAACTCCGAAAAGAATTAGAAAAAAAATCGGTTAACGAACTTTTTAAAATTCTCTCAAAATTGGACAAAAAAAGAGCAAAAGATATAGAAAATAAAAATGAATTAAATAATAAAGTTCGCTTAATTCGAGCAATCGAAATTGCCAAAGCTATCGGGAAAGTTCCCAAAATAAAACAAATAGAATCTCCTTATGAATTTATAAAAATTGGATTATGTTTACCTGAAGATATTTTAAAAAAGAAAATAGTAAAAAGAGTTAAAAAAATGTTCCAACTAGGACTACTAAAAGAAATTAAAAAAATAAAAAAGTCTGGTATTTCAGAAAAAAGATTGAAAGAATTTGGTTTTGAGTATAACAATCCAACTGAAGAAAAAGTCGTTACCGAAACTATCAAATATGCCAAACGCCAGATGACTTGGTTCAAAAGAGATAAAAAAATTAAGTGGTTTGATGCTTCTCAGAAAAATATCTGGGAAAAGTTACCCACAGAAAAGGTATTCCTTTTTAAAAAGAAATAATATACTTAAACAAATGATCCCAGCACCAATTCCAGAAAATGAAAAAGAGAGATTGGAGGCAGTCCATCAAATGGCAATCCTGGACACTGAACCAGAAGAGCGTTTTGATGTTCTAACTAAAGAAGCGATCGAAAGACTTCATGTTCCAATTTCTACGGTTACAATCATCGATGAAAAAAGAGAGTGGTTTAAATCGTGCCAGGGAGTAAATGTAAGAGAAAATAGTCGCGAAGTTTCATTCTGTGGACATGCGATGTTTTCTTCCGTTCTATTTATTGTGGAAGATACTTTTAGAGACCCACGTTTTGCCGACAACCCAATGGTTATCAACCCTCCTCACATCAGATTTTACGCTGGAATTAGGCTCTTAGATCAAAGAACCGCTCTACCAATAGGCGTATTTTGTATTAAAGATACTAAACCAAGAAAATTGACCCTAGAAGAAACCAATATTTTTATGGATATTGCCGGTCGGGTTGAAAATGAGATAAATAGAAAAGTTTAAGAATTTGCAGTTAAATTTTTTGTAACTCTTTCTTTGGTAGTGAGGCTAAAATCATGCTCAAAAATTTTGCCAGTAATCATTTCATATATTTCGATATAACGACGAGACAGTTCGGCAATTAATTCTACTGGCGCTTCAGGCAATTTTTCATCTTGATATGGATCACAGTTATCCTTGAACCACATTCGTAAAAATTCTTTATCAAAATATTCAGGCTCTTCATTTTTTTCAAATCTTTCTTCATAAGTGTTTGCTTTCCAATATCTCGAAGAATCAGGAGTATGTATTTCATCAATCAAAATTAATTTACCTGTTTCATCAAGGCCAAATTCATATTTTGTATCTACCAAGATAAGTCCCCGAGCAAGTGCGATCTCCTGCCCTCTTTTAAATAATTCTTTTGCTACTCTTTCTACTTCCTCGGCAATTTCTTTGCTGACCAATCCTTCTGCTACCATTTCAGCCGGTGAAATCGGTCGATCATGTTTCTCGTGTTTGGTAGTAGGAGTAAAAACAGGCTCAGCCAATTTTTCATTTTTTTTCAAACCTTCCGGTAAAATAAAATTACCAAAATCTAGTTTTCCATCTTGATAATGAGTCCAAAGCGAAGTGGAGGTGACACCGGTAATATATCCGCGCACAATTGCTTCAATCGGCAAAGGAGTACACTTTCGAGCAACCAAAACATTTGGATCAGGAACACTCAAAACATGGTTTGGAATAATATCTTTGGTCTGCTCAAACCAATACAAGCTAATCTGATTCAGTACTTCACCCTTAAAAGGAACCAGAGCAATAACTCGATCAAATGAAGAGTGGCGATCGGTTGAGATAAGAGTTATTTTGTCGGGTAGAGTATAGACATCTCGTACTTTTCCTACTTTCTTTTCACCTAAATTGGTGAAATTTGTCTCCTCCAAAACATCATTAATATGCTCTTTTATTTTTTCTAAATTCATAAATTTATACTAAAATTACTTTTTTATTACCACTAATAATCTTACCTATTTCATAAACTTTAAATTTCGGATAATCCAAAAGGATTTTTTCAATTCTATTTTTTTCTTCTTTTGGAATTATAATAACAAGACCAATGCCCATATTAAAAGCACGATACATCTCAAGCTCAGGCACATTTCCTATTTTTTGCATAATAGGAAAAATAGGAACCATAGGCCAAGTTCCCTTTTGAATCTCAATGTCAACGTTTGCAGGAAGTACACGAGGGATATTTTCAATAAATCCTCCACCAGTGATGTGCGCTATGCCGTGAATATCAACCCCAGAATCGAGCATTTTAAGCACTGGCATAGAATAATTTACATGAACCTTAAGTAGTGCTTCCCCGACTGTTTCTCCTAACTCATCTAATTTGGTATCTACTTCATGTTTAGCTACTTCAAAAAATAACTTTCGAGCCAGTGAATAGCCATTGGTATGAAGCCCGCTTGAAGGAAAACCCAAAGCAATATCTCCTGCTTTTATTTTTTCACCAGTGACAATTTTTTCTTTTTCAACTACTCCAGTAATACAACCAGCAATATCATGTTCTCCTCTGGCATAAGTCCCAGGCATCTCAGCTGTTTCACCACCCAAGAGTGACACGCCATTTTCTCTACAAGCTTTCGACATTCCCGAAACCATATCTTCCATAACTTTAGGATCTAATTTGTCGTGTGCTACATAATCAAGAAAAGTTAACGATCTTGCTCCCATGGCAAGCAGGTCATCGCAACAATGATTCACAATATCTTCGCCAACTGTTTTATATTGATTCATCATTCGAGCAACAGATAATTTCGTACCGACCCCATCAATACTCTGAACCAACACTGGATTTTTGTATATTTTTAAGACTTCACCAATATCATAAAGCCCACCAAAACTTCCAATACCTGTGAGTACTGCTTTGGTGTGCGTACTTGCAACATCAGATTTTATCCTTCTTACAACTTCATTCCCGGCATCAATGTTCACACCTGCATCGTTATATAAATCACTCATGATTATTTTTCTAAATATTTTTTATAACCAATTTTTGATAATTTTTCACCTTTTATTTTTACTTCATCAAACATTTTTTGTTTATAGGCAACTAATTTTTTCTCTAAATTCTTATCAGAAAGAGATAAAATTTGAACTGCTAAAATTCCTGCGTTCTTAGCTCCATCTATTCCAACTGTTGCAACCGGAATTCCTGGAGGCATTTGTACGGTGGACAATAACGAGTCCATTCCATCTAGGGTTTTTGCTTTAACTGGAATACCGATAACAGGTAGTGTTGTCAGAGATGCTATAACCCCTGCTAAATGTGCTGAGCCTCCAGCTCCCGCTATGATAACTTTTATCCCTCGAGAAATAGCCCCAGTTGCGTATTTATGAACTAATGCTGGAGCTCTATGAGCAGACGCGACAGTAATATCGTAAGACACATTAAATTCTTCTAATAACGTAGCTGCACCCGACATAATAGAAAGATCCGAATCAGAGCCCATAATTATCAAAACTTTTGCATCTTTTTTCATTATTTAATTATAACAATAGAAGTACTATAAAACAATAAGAAGGGCGCCTGTAATAGGTTGGCCCTTCAAAAACTCTTCGTACAATGTTCACTTTATAAATAAGTTGAACACCACAATTATCCACACAAAAGTGAACAAGGGAGTTTTCTGCCTAAAGTATATAACAAGAAAATTATTTTATCAACAAAGCTTTTTTACCTATGTCTTTGCGATATTGCATCCCATCAAATGAAATCTTACCAGCTGCTTTATAGGCTAAAATAAGAGCAGATTCTAGGCTGTCTCCAGTAGCACTTACGCCGAGAACTCGCCCACCATTAGTGACCAATTGATCATTTTTTAAAAGAGTTCCCGCCTGAAAGACTACAATATTTTTCTCTTTTTCTGCTTCTTTAATTCCAGAAATTATTTTTCCTTTTTCGTAATTTCCAGGATACCCTCCTGAAGCAAGAACAATATTGCAAGCACAAAGATTTTTCCATTCTATTTTTTTCTCTGCTAATTTTTTGGCACAACAAGCTTCTATAATCTCCAAGAGGTCAGTCTCCAGCAAACGTAAATAAGTCTGAGTTTCCGGATCACCAAAACGCGCATTGTATTCCAAAATCTTCGGTCCATCCTTGGTTAAAATAAGTCCTGGATAAAGCACTCCTTCGTATGGGATACCTTCTTTTCGCATTGCTTCTAAAGTTGGTGCGATTATTTCTTGCTCAATTTTTTCCATGATTTCTTTTGTCACAAAAGGTAAAGGTGCAACAGTCCCCATCCCCCCGGTATTTGGTCCAATATCATTTTCCCCGATTCTTTTATGGTCTTCGGAACTTGGAAAAACTTTATATGAAATGCCGTCTGAAAAAGCATGCGTAGAAATTTCTGGGCCTTCCAAAAATTCTTCAATCACCACTTCATTTCCGGATTCACCAAATATTTTTTTAATTAAAATATCTTCCAACGCTTCTAGGGCTTCTTTTTTGGATTGAGCAATAATCACTCCCTTACCGAGCGCCAGTCCACTTGCCTTAATGACAATCGGCAAACTCTCTCCTTCGAGATAATCTTTGGCTTGCCAAAAATCAGTAAAAACTTCAAATCGGGCAGTAGGTAGATTATTTCTTTTCATAAAACGTTTGGCAAAAGCTTTAGAGGATTCAAGTTGGGCAGCTCTTTTGGTCGGACCAAAGATTTGTAAATTATTTTTCCAAAACTCATCTACAATACCAAGAGCAAGTGGGTCATCGGGAATTGCCAAAGTTAAATCGATTTTTTCTTTTTGGACAAAATCGAGTAATCCTTTTATGTCTGTCGCTTGAATCGGAACATTGGTGCCTAAACCAGCTGTCCCTCCGTTCCCGGGGGCAAAATAAAGCGAACCACACCTTGGTGATTGGGCGATCTTCCATCCAATTGCATGTTCTCTCCCCCCACTTCCAATAATCAATATTTTCTGTTTATCCATATTTATATAATAACTGAATAATAAAATTTCACAAAACATTACTTAGCAATCAAAAGAAGTCCTGCAACACCCAAAATAACAGCAATAATCTTTGAAACAATATTTTCTTTTTCTTGTAAATAAAAATAGGCTGCAATTACCACTGTAACAGAAAGAAAATCAGAGATTGAGCTTATTACCGAAGCAGTGCTTAGCTTAAGTGAGGTAATGAAAGAAATTGATTTCAAAACACTAGTTAAGGCCCACAGAAGAACTAAATTTTTTACTTCTGACCCTTTGCCTATAATTTTAGGAATTAATTTTAATTCCTTTCTGGCCAAGATCAGCGCCCAGGTTATTTGAGCTCCCCATCCATAAACCAAGTACGCACCAAAATCGACTCTTGTTAGCATAAATTTTTCGTAAGCGACAGCAACACCTAGGACAACTGCTGTTAGTAAGCAAGTCAGGACTCCATTGAGACTAATAGATCTACTAATTTTCAGCTGAGAAAATGCTGCAATTGTTGCCGATAAAATAAGCATCGCAAAACCAAAATATTGTAATCCTGTTAATTTTTCGTGAAGAAATGGAAGTGCAATAACAAGTGTAAACAATGGGCTTAGATTATTTATTATAGTAAATACTCCCACATCTACTTTTCTATTGCTTTCAAAGGCTAGAATATTAGCAACAGGCCAAACTAGACTTCCTCCAATAAGGAGGATAAAGTTAATTTTCCCCACATTTAAATTGTGAGGGGAAAAAAATAATAAGATAAAAATAGCTGGTAAAAGAAAAAATAAAAAGAAAATTGAATTTATCAATCTATTATGTTGTCCAACCTTTTGAGCAATTTTCCTACGCAAAATATAACTCGCTGTTCCAAAAACAAAATAGAAACCTATAAGTATTTGCCACATATTAATTAATATTTTTTACGAAGTTAAATTTTTTAAAACTTCCACATACATTTCATTTTCTTTCTTTTTTAATCTACTGTATAGAGAATCAACAGTATCATTTTCTTCTACTTTCTCAAAAACCCTTGCCAATACTGGGCCAAAATCAAAATTTAAAGTTAAAAAATGAACCGAGGAACCAGCAAAAGTACATTTTTGATCCAAGAAATTTTGAATGGCTTTATCAGTTAGCATTCCCTTATTCCAAAGTGCATCCGAACCATCTGGATTTTTTACTTTCTCTTCTACGCTATCCGGAATAAGTCCTGGGTGTAAATTTAAAATTTTATCAGGATACGCCAAAATTACTTCATCTAAAATAATTTGTTTCCAACCAGCCAAACAAATATAATCGGGATTTAATCTATCCAAAAGTGGTTTTAATTCTTCTTTCTTAGGACAAATTTCAATTTTTAGATTATGTTTCTTTGCTCGCTCCAACCCCAAGCTTTCTATTTTGTCCGAAACTACTGCACAAATTTCTGCCTTCAATTTCTCTTGCTCGATAGCATCGATAATTGCTTGGAGATTTGTCCCAGTGCCGGCATTTGAAATAAGTATTACAATTCTCATCCCGTACGAAATAGGACGCGTACGCTTACGCTTCGTTGTCCTTTTTATTATTTATAATATATTTAATCAATTTCATAATTTAATTTATTTTTATGCGTCCGCGATTTCGTACGGGATTAATCCTTAAATTTTAAACTATCATACTTCACTTCTTTGGCTCGTTCATATATAGGCAATGGATACTCTCCATTAAATAAATGAAGAGAAAGTTTCCCTTTAGGTAAACCAGTCGCACGCACCATGCCTGCAATAGATAAATAAGATAGCGACGTTGCGCCAATATCTTTGCAAATTTCTTTAATCGATTTTTGCGAAGCTACCAGTTTTTCTTGTTTCGGAGTGTCGATCCCATAGAAATCTGGGAATTTTACCGGAGCAGAAGCAGACATAAAATGTACTTCTTTCGCGCCAGCATCAAAAAACATTTTGACAATAGGTCGAGAAGTTGTCCCTCGAACGATTGAATCATCAATCACTCCTACTCGTTTTCCTTTTACTACACTTTCTAAAACCGAAAGCTTCATCTTCACTTTATGAGTTCGATCAGAGTGAGGTGGTTCAATAAAAGTACGATTGATATAACGATTTTTATTTAAAGCAAGTTCGAAAGGTACCCCAGAAACTTCCGAATAGCCGATAGCCGCCGGTACTGAAGATTCGGGGACAGGTACCACTAAATCGATTTTTATGTTGGGATGTTCTTTATAAAGCATTTTGCCTAAGTTTTTTCGCACATCATAAACTAATTTTCCTAATAAAACACAGTCATGTCGAGCAAAATAAACAAATTCAAAAATATCAAATTTTGGTTCTTCTTTTGCCAAGATAATGCTTTTGACTCCCTTATTTGAGACAACTATCATTTCTCCCGGTTTGATTTCTCGTACAAATTTCGCTCCGGTGGTAGAAAAAGCGCAAGTTTCCGAAGCAACAATAATTTCTTTTCCTCTTCGTCCAAGCACTAAAGGTCGAATTCCCCTGGGATCTCTAAAAGCCACCATTTCTTTTGTAGAGAGAGCTACACAAGAAAATGCTCCCGTAAATAGTGGATAAGCTTTCACAATGGCCCCCGACAACGACAAACCTTTTTTCATAAAAACATTTATTGCTTTGGCCATAAGTTCCGAATCCGAATCTTCTCCGAAGGAAACTCTGTTTTTTCTTAAAAAATCTTCCAATGCTTTGGTGCTAGGCAGGTTGCCGTTGTGCGCAAAAGCACTATTTTTATTTATTAAAATAGGTTGAGCATGTTCTACGCTCGAGGTACGAGAAGTAGAATAACGATTATGACCTATGGCACTATGCCCCGGTAATTTTTCAATTACTTCTTCGGTATAAGCCTGACTTACTAAACCTTGATGCTTAAAAGAAAATATTTTTTTACCATCAGTAGAAGCAATGCCTGTTTGCTCCTGTCCCCGGTGCTGCAGAGCAAAAAGCCCGAAATAAGCATGCCTAGAAGCCTCTTGTCCATCCCAAATTCCAAATACCGCACATTTCTCGTTCATCCCAGTATGAAAATTTTTACCTTGATTCATTGTATTTATTTTAGGGTTTATTTTAAATTATTTTTAATATTAATATTATTTAATCAAAAATTTCATACGGTACAAAAATCTCTTATTTTTTAAAATAATTAATTGCGTTTATAAAAATCTGTAGACCTGCACCTTCTTCTTTATTTTGCTTGTCCCGTACCAAACTTGCTTTGGTTTGGGACCAAAGAGGCGAATGGTGAAAAAACATTGCACGCTCTGGGTGAGGCATCATTCCAAGCGC
>Ga0172369_10007262_pt1 | contig 12902 bp, 6 predicted proteins | sample LakKiv25m_FD_114539 | JGI IMG/M metagenome (GOLD analysis project Ga0172369, IMG submission 114539) | Freshwater microbial communities from Kabuno Bay, South-Kivu, Congo - kab_022012_11.25m | ecosystem: Environmental > Aquatic > Freshwater > Lake | place: Democratic Republic of the Congo... | reverse complement strand
AATAAACTGCAACACGACCATACGAACCACGATTGTTATTACTCGATGTTCCTGATCCTGCTCCACCATAATTAGCTGTTATTTTGTTTGTGCCAATGTTAATATCTTTACCTACAATTAAAATACATCCACCAGCACCACCTGATCCTGCACGTCCACTAGGTGAGTTTGGAGATGTTTCACCATTTGCAGATATTACACCAGTTGGAGAATTAAATGTTCTAGCTATTATCGTAATACATCCAGCTCCATATCCACCTCTTGTATTTGATGATGTTCCTGATGTACCACCTCCACCACCAGCACCTAGGCTCATTTCAGTAAGTTGAGCGTTATAAACAAGTGTACCAGTGGCTACGTTTCCACCACCATTATCTGTAATTATTGTTTCAAGATTTCCACCACCCGCACTACCTACATAGTGGATACCACCACCAGATCCATTTGGATTTTTATAATCATCTGGAACTGTTGGTGGGCTTGGGGGAGTTTTATAATCCTCTCCACTACCTTCACCAGTATATGCTCTACCATCTCCACCTTGTCCTGCTGGACCACCGTAAAAACCCGATGAATTTACTGAGATATTTCCTGTTGTTGTGATATTCTTACAAGCAAATATAATTTCACCACCAATATTTTTGTTCCAATTTGAGGTTGGTGTCCATGTACCAGATTGAACTGTTACATCTTTATATTGCCAAACTTTGATTGCTTGTGATTGATCATTACCACTATCAACATATGTATTGACCAAACTTCTTGAAAGAGTAAATGTGGTTGTACCACCTCCAGATGCAATTCTTACATATTCCCATATACCAGTATTTATGGTACTACCATTTGTACCTCTTGTATATACAACTTTTAGTACCGTTCCATCTGTTAGAGAGTTTGCTCCAACTGTGAGAGTTTTTGTACCAGCCGTACCAGAGCATGATAGATACGTCATTGTTGGGGCTGTTGAACTAGAATAATCACCATCTAAATATGTTCCAAATGGTTTTCCTGGGAGTACCCAATCTAATTTTTGCCAAGAATTAAGTGCCATAATTAAGCCTCGTCTTGTGCTACTAAAATGTGCCAAGTAGTCGCTGCCGAGTTATATTTCGCCCCTACATATCCCCATTTGCCCGCAACCGTAGTTGTAGGAATGGTAGCTCCAACTGCGGTAAATCCTGTAAATGTTAATCCCTTGGCAACTCCAGCGTCTTTGTATCTAATAACTAGAGTTTGTCCGTCTGTGGGAGTTCCTGTAACTGTAAATTCGGTAGCGTTAGCCACTGCTGATAGTTCGTATTCATCGGTTGTATCACAGTTTATTTCTGCGGTTGCGTCATCCGTAGTAGTTACTACTCTCTTAGTGATTTTAGGAGTCGTTAATATAGGCGAAGTTAGTGTCTTATTAGTAAGAGTCTGTGTACCCGTTGGAGTGACAACTTTAGTTACATCATGTACTCCTGCGACTGAGTGTTCTACAACAAAAGCGTCAACAAAGTCATTTTGATCTGCACCGCTATAGATGTACTCAACAACTGGCGATGTATGAGCCTGTTCGGTTGTACCATCATATCCCCGACCACCAGTAGCAACAACAAAATTACCTCCTGATATATATCCAAGTATGCGTTCTACCTTGCCAGCAACCGACCTATCAAAAGTTAAAACAATGTTACCTGTTGGTAGTCCAGCTACATCATTGGGGGTGATGGTTACTCCCTCTCCTGTGCTAAAAGAATTACTAGTTGTAGCGAATAAACTTTTTCCTTTACGAGCATCGGCTGCCATATTTTCTCCTTATACCAAAATAAACACAATCTCTTGTGCCTCTCTGTATACTTTTACAGTATTGGTGAATATATCTATTATACTACACATATTATTATACCTTCCATGCCCTAGGTGGGCGCGTTGCTGTCGCAAATCCCTCGACAATAAAGCCTAGAATAGTGTACTTGCTGTTGGTCGAGTTAGAGGTTACTCGAAGTTGAAAGTCTCTGATCTTTTTACGGATAGAAACATAGCGTATATCTGCTGAATCTGAGTAGAGTGATGGTGTAACATCTGATGTTCCCTCAAGGAATGTTCCCATAAGATCGTACCCATGTCCAGACAAAGAGTAAGCAGGGGTGATTGTCTTAGTGGCTACGGCAGTAAACGGTTTGGTTCTCTCCGTTCCTGCTACCTCAAAGTTAATTGATCCCCTCGGACGACCTAGTTTAATAAAGACTCTTTTAATCCTTGCAAACTTGTTCCATAGTTTATCAACTGAGATACGACCAGATAGATAACTTGTCTCAAATGCTGCGCCAAAGTCACCTTGGATATTCTCTGATAACTCTACGAGTCTAGTACCAGATACGGGGACATATAGTAAATGAGAGACTCCTAAAGTATCGGTATATTCTAGGAATTGCTTAGTCCCAAATGACCAGTCAACTGTCCAGTTTCCACGTTCTGTATCCATAATAATTGTGCGAGAGTTGCCTGTTGTTGTAGTAGGTACGGAGATAAATATCTTGGCGTCATAAAAGAATGAGCAGATCTTATCTAATTGTGAGCCAATTAGCGATCTCCAGTACGGACGGATGATTGAACTTGCCTCACGGGTACGAAGAATACCATAATAATTCTGTTGCGGACCAAGGAAGAAGAAACCTGATTTATTGGGGAAGCCTATGTCCGTTGTGGTTGATACTACTCCAAGAATAGATGATGTACCATACGATCCAATAACCTTTTGAGCTGAAGGGACGCTAAATGTAGTGTCTCCTACAGTGAATGAAGTAAGTGCAATTTGCCACACTGCGCCCTTACCCTCTGGTGTACGAGATAGAACGGTAGCCCTACCTTCGCCACCTCCCGATTGATAGTGGACTACAACACTAGGCATTTCCCTACCACCTTTTTCAAGGTTAATCCACCCTCCACCATAGAACTCGGAGAACTTACCCATGCTAAGACCTGTCCCCGACCATCTAACAATAAACTTTTCAGTTGTGTCATTAGTCGCCCAGATACGATTTCCAGATACTACCGCACTCTTAAACTTAGGTGCTGCCGTTGTGTTATCAAGTGGTACTTTGACGTACGGATTGATAGGTAGAGTTCCATTATCATCAAACTGGGTATTTTCAGTAGACATGACATAGCTTTCGTCACCATCCTCATCTGACAAATAAAATTGGTATCGCTCTGCACCAGATACAGCGTTCCAAGTCCATCTTGCATTAGCCGTATCAGAGTTCCAGCTTTCCCGTAGAGTGTTGACGTTTAGAATGGCACAAGCTGACCCTACTGTCTCGCCTACATCATTAAGAGCCGTAACGATTCCATAATACTTATATGTTCCACTGGCTATCCCACTAGCTGTAATGCTTGCAGAAAGCCCCGTAGGAGCGCTTAGTGACGTGTAAGTGGTTAAAACAGTACCATCGTACCTAGCAAGGCTATCTGTGCCGTTAAATATGTATAGGTAGCCTGCAATCTGCATGAAATAACACTGAATACCTGCGGTGAATGTTGCGCCTGTTACGGTAGTCCAAGCCCCGCCATTTGTAGACTTTTTAACTACTCCATCTGTTACTACAATTAGCTCGGTAGTACCTGCGGAGGTGACATATTCGGCTGCGCCGTCAATGTTTGTGGTTAAATCTGTACCGTAATAGTCGCGCCCATATCTTGTAGTCCACACACCGTCTTGAGATTGCATCAAGTTTGTTGCTTGTACTGCCTGGTTTATTCCTACCCGAGCGTCATCAACTAAAAGATTTGATCCACCATTAAACTTATCAATTGGAAACTGTAGCTTTTGTCTACTTTTCTTTCTACTTGATAGTTGCATAATCAAACTCCAAAGCCAAAGTCATCCGTTAGTGGAGACTCTATATTACTAGGTACACCAAAGTAGCCTGACATATTTAGAATCTTCATTTGCTGTAACTTATTCTCCGCGATGTTAAATAGGTCAATATCCATTCCATCCTCACCCAGCTTACTAGCAATCCAGTATGAGAGGAAGTTGGGATCAGACATCTCTACACTATCTGTAGAAGTGGTAGTTTGTGTTGCTTTCTTATAGAACTCATAATCAGCCGTACCCGTAGGCATGGTTATATTTGGATTAAAGTTAAGTGTGTGACCATCTTTAGCGTTACCTAGGAAATAGCAATAGTATGCGTCTGATCCAGAATAATCAGCAATTCTTTCGGGTTGAATGACATCCCAAAATTGATCCCCCGTTCTCACCCATGATCCAGGAGAGAATAGGGTTGATGGTGTTGCGTATGAATGATCAGAGGTTAGCGGGGTACTTTCGGTGTCTATTAACTCTCTCCACTTAGTGTTCTCGAAGTTTTCCCATCTGTTTATGCCGTCATTAAGTAGCTGTCTGGCGAGGGCATACTCGTCACTGTCTGTATCCCAATAGTCTATATCCAACTCGGAAAGGTTAAATGCTAAATTGATAATTGATTCTTCGTTCATATTGCTCCCAAAAAAGCCCGAGCAATCTTGTTACCCGAGCTTAATACATATATTCGTTATGTTATCAGCACTTAAATTATACTACAATTTTCTTAGGCTTGTAGTTCTTGAGAGATAGTTTGCGTTTCTTAGTTGTGAATGACTTAATAGGAGTCATCTTGGTAGCCTTGGCGATCTTAAATTTGATAGTCTTTGGCTTACTCACCTTGATAGAGATTTTCTTAGGCTTGGTACTTCTAGATCCAGACTTAGTCTGTAGTTCTTTTATCATCTTCTCGGCCTCATCTTGCTTGATTTGACCAGCTTCGTAGAGTTTGACTATATCGTTAATTCTTGAGGTAATCTTACCTTTGTAGGCAGACTTGAGTTTCTTGTCTAGTTCGGTTTGACCGGTGAGAGTGGGTTGCTCGATGGGTTTGCTTATGTCGATAGTAACAATCTCATCTTTTTGTGGGTCATACCATGTATATCTACCCTCACCTAGTTTAGCCACTTCTCCATTATTAGATTTCTTTAGATCTTCTTTAATTTTAGTTTCTTTTGAGTCTTGTAGAGACTTGGCCTTGATCTTCGCAAACTCCCCCACCTTATCGGTAGATTTAATTATCTTTTCTGTTTGTTTCTCTCCCAATACACTTTGACCCTCTCTTAAATACTTCTGTGCCTCTGGGGTAGACCATTGTCCAAATACTGCTGTCTTGACTCTGTTCCCAGTAGTTTGTGGGATCACAAATCTCACTCTTCCGCTTGGAGATTTTGAGTAACCCCTATTGTATGCCCCTATTCCCTCGATTGTTTTTTTGATCTGACCTCCACCCGCCGGAAGCATAAATTGTAATGGTTTGGTTAGTTCTTTTTTGAGATTAGACTCTCCAGATACTACCGCGAATAGGTTTGGTATTGCTGATGATATTGGTAGTCTACCTCCTGTAAATGTAGAGACAAATGGTAGTTGATTAGAGACATTGGATACTAGGTTTTTAGTTGCCTGACCTTTTTTCATGTCCTCATTTGTATAGTCTTCGTAAGTATTTTGAGCTAATCCAATAGGGTCAAATGCGGGTCTTCTACCGGCTACGTTCTCATACAAGTTGTTGAATAGGTAACTATATAGGAATAATTGAGCCATAGCTGAAGCTGCGCCAACCCTATCGAAGTTCCTAGGAATATCCTTACCCATAAAAGATAGCTGATTATTTACCTCAAGTTGGAATTGAGTTAAGAATCCTAGGGTCTTAGAGTTAAATAGATTGGGAATTTCCCCTTTACCACGTCCAGCCATGAGTTTTCTTGCCCAGTCGTCGGCATATTTGATAGCAGATTCCTCTCCCATGCCCTTTTTCAATCCTTCAAGATATTTAGATCTAACTACAATTTGAGACACAAAACTATCAACACTCTTAAATAACCATCCAGCTTTATCCTGTGTTGACTTCCATAAATTGCTAGATAAATTATCTGATCCAAGTCTGGTAGTTAAGAAGTTTGACTTGTTTATAAATCTGTCATCTTTGGCAACATTAGATATGGTCGAAGCTAGAGCTTGTAATACTGATCCTTTATTAGTTGTTGCTAGTGTTTGAGTTAATGGAATAAAGTTAGTTAGAGTCGATGATACATTCGCCCCAACCATATTCGCTCCAACCTGTCTCTTTAATATATTCGCTCCTTCATATATTTTTCTACCTACCACCGCCTCTGCCGCCCTATCAATCATGGCTTTTTTACCAGCTATCCCGTTAGTGTATTCTGTAAGTGCTGAAACAAAATTCGTTAAATGATCTGTCCCTGCATACTTTTCTCTTAATGCGTTTTCAAATGATCTTAATGCTTGGATATTATCTGTATGATATATCTGGTTACTAGCTCCCTCAAGATACTTGTCGATACCACCAATCGCATCAATGGCTGACTTGTCTCCTTTTCGCTGTAGTGCTGCTGAGAAGAATGTTTTACCTGGCTTGAAGTCTGCCGTTAGTCCGTTTATATCGGTTGGCAAATCACTAGCCTTTAGAGACACCCCTACCTGATCAAAAATACCAGTAAGTTCCTCGAAGTGATGGAAGTAATCTGATCGCTTGGGAATTGGATCATACCCGTTTCTAGTCAAGACAGGATTCAGTTTAGTTAGGTATGTGTCATACTTTGATCTTAATACCCCTGAGGCTTTAACTATTTTCTCTGGGTTGTTGGTTTGTTTCTTTAATTCTTCAAGTGTCATCTTCCCCTCTCCATACTGCTGTACTAGAGCCGACTCTTTACTTCCCTGCTTGATACCTAGTGACTTAATCTCTGCACGTTCTTTATTCAAGAATCTAGTACGCTCCGCCTCTGCCCTATACACTGGATCAAGTAGTTTGCGCTTCAACTCTGATGATTGAGTCCTCATAATGTCCTCAAAGTTTCGATCCATTGTCTCCCTACCAAGTGAGAGCATATTCTTATCTTTCCAGGTATCCGCATTATCTAGGTTGAATGACGACTCATTTGTATTTTTCTTTACCGCAGCTTCAAGATCTTTCATGGCTTGGTTGGTGGTTCTAGTTTTAGCCTCACCAAATACATTTTTCTGCCATTCTTTAGTTGCTTCCATATCCTCAACTACCTTTGGTATTAGGTTTTGTTTTGTCTTAAATGATGGTTCTACTGACACTGATCTACCATGCCTTGTAATTCCATTAGCTTCATCCGATATTGCCCTTTCCCATTCTTTTGTAGCTTTATCAAAGTCTGCCTTAGTTACCGCCTCTCCAAAGTCTTTGTTGAAGTCTTTTGTTTGTAAGTCTGTCTCACGCTGTAATGCTCGGAGATTAGCCGTTTCCACTCTCTTAATTTTAGTCATTTCTTTGGTAGGTAGATTGAGAGCTATATCTAGTGCTTCACTATCTGATAATCCTTCATATTGTTGGTTCTCTCTTACCGCCTCTATTACATTCTCTGTAAGTTTGGGATATTCTTTTCTAAAGGTTTCAACATCTCCAGATGCAAACTTGTCTGTATTCGCAACTCTTTTCAAGATGTTTATATCCTTAATAGTCTGATTACTAAAATTAGATCTCTCTAGTTGTGCAATTTCTGCTTTTGCCTGATTCTCTTGTAGTTGACTACCTACTACCTTTTGCTCCGCCTCTAGTTTTTTACCAACTGGTATAATGGATTCTGATGTTTTATAAGAAGTTGTTTGTTGACTTGGTGTTTGGATATTTAATTTTGGTGGTTCCGTCACTTGTGGTACTTCTGGCTTTGTGGTTACTCCTTTAATAGTTGGCTTTCCTGTAGCTTGGAATACTTTTGGTTGTTCTTGTTTTATTGAGATTGGTTCTGGTGTAATGCCTTGTTGTTTCAACTCTACTGCGCTTTTTACATCGCCAGTTACAGAGTTGCGATAGAAGTCTCCCTCAAAATCTGGTAGTGGTTGATATTCCCATTTTCCTTTCCCTGCTCCCGTAGCTTGGTTGTAGAGGGAGGTGAGAGATTGTTTTGGTAAATACTCCGCATTTCCAGTTGTACCCATACTGCCAGGAGTCATTGGAGTATTAAATCCCATCTTCTTCCAGTAGGTAGCACTATTATTCATTACATCTGTGGCATAAAGAGGCGTCTCTGTCAGTTCGGATGCCTGTTTCATTGCATCTACTATTGAAGAGCCATAGTTTTTCCCCCTATATTCTGGTTTGATGTAGATATTATTTATTACCAATTCGTTTTTGGGAGTTCCAGGTAGAGATCTAGTTTTAACAATATTACCACCAGTAAAACTACCTATTTCTTTACCATCTTTGAACAACTTAAACCTACCATTGCTCTCCGTTGGTCTAAATTCTATCCCCGTCTCCCTTTGCAAATATTCTGATGTTGTTCCTCTTGTTGCTTTGTTAAATAACTTAAACTCCTCTGCACTCTTATACTTCCTAGCCTCCTCAAGTAGATCCGTAGCTTGTCCTGCTCCTGTAGCTTGGTTGTCAAGAGTAGACAATTTAAGATTTATATCTCCTAATAATTTTTGCCCAGATTTACTCTTAACCCCAGCCATCATCGCAAATCCAGCCAGCCCTTTAGCAGTATTGTATTTGATCCCAGTCAACTTTCCATCCTCGTCGTACTCTGGTTCAAACCCAGCAACCATACCAAAAGCCATATTGTTTTGGTCTGCAACTTCTTTGATAACTTTTGCTCTTTGCCCCTTTGCGTAGGTATAAACTTTTATCCCCTTAGATCTTAATATGTCTAAAATACTTTTATCAACATCGTCTGGAACTACTCCAACCTTAAATTCACTTAAATCAACTGCCCTCTGTGGCTTAACCTCAAAATACTCTGTTGGAGCTTCTCTGACTTTTTCTAAGAATTTTTCAATCCTTATAGTATCAACACCCTTAAATCCGAAATCCTCAAGTTCTGCTTTTATATTTCCCCTCTTAATCCCATCAACTAAAGCATTCGAAAAGCGATCATACTCTCCAAATTCAGAACTAGAAGAATGACTAACTCCATCTTCCATTATTTTGTCCCACTCTTTATCGAGAGATTTTCTGACTTCTTCAAAGTCTTTTTCTGAAATAATTTTACTTCTATCTTTTTTAATATCTGATAGTTTTGTATACTTTTTGGCCACCTTAGACCTTATCGTTCCCAGTCCATAATTAAACCCCTCACCCTCTCCCATTGCCGATTTCATTTCTTTAACAACATTATCTAATGTGTGTGGAATGTAACGACGATTACCAGATTGAGTATATCCCTTAAATAGTTGTTCTTTATCTACAATGCTATTTGTTAAATCTTGAGTAAATTTAGTAAATTCTGGTCTATTATTTTCAATAATATTATATATTTCTTTATAATCAGCGCTTGGTCTTACCCCCTTTTTCATTGCAAAATAACCTTTTATTAAATCACTATTTTCTATGAGGTCGGATCCCTTTCTTTCAAAATCTCCACCCTCAAGAATAGCTCTAACAGGAGATCCATAATTGTCAATGTACCTTGGAACAACGGTTGAGCTATTATTAAAATACCTTCTAGTTTCCTCTATTATTGGAGATAAATTTTGTTCCGCCTTTTTATAGTCAACTTTATAGTTTATTGATGGATAACGAGGAGAATATGCATCAGCATTATAAATTTTATTTGTTCTGATTTTAGGATCATATAGTTCATTACCAGCAAGCAAACTAATATCCCCAAAGTTCTCTAATGGGTAATCTTTTCTTGAAATAGCAATGCTTGGAAGAGGTAATCCACCCATCTTTTCTGCATGTAGTACCCCTTGTGGTTTTATGTTGTGTTGTGCTATTAGATTTTTATTATTTAACCCCTCTGCAGTCTTATACTTACTGGCTTTGGAGGCGAGGTCAGCCAAAGACATAATACCAGGCTCATTCTGCAAAGCCGATGCTATTTCTTTTCTACCCTGAGTCTTAGTCATACCTACAAGTAGTGGTCCAGCAAAAGGTAACGCGCCAAGAGCAAGATCTTGACCAAGATTAACCCCTAGATCCTTTAATGACTGTTTTCCCCTGGTCTCTTTGTTGATATTTTGTAGTCCTGCAAATGCCATTGAGTATGGGAGTCCTTGAGATAAGTTAGCAACGCCAGTACCAGCTAGTTTTGATAATCCACCTTTAGCGATTAACTTACCAGCTCCAGTCCCAATCTGTTTTTGAGCCATACTAACAAGCGGTGCTTTAGAGATTAGTTTTCCACCAATACCAAGAGGATTTGGTAGTAAAGTGCCACCTATAGCCCCAGCTACTTGAGATACTTTACCTGCCGTAGTTTGTGGATTATATGATGTAAAAGTCTTGAATTGTGGTAGTTTATTTTCGAGTCCAGTAAAGCCAGCCAAATTACTTGCTACACCCCTCATCCCACCTAGCAACATATCGGGTGTAACACCATAACCAGCTACCGATACTCCTGGTATTGGTTTAGCCATGTTGACTGGTCTCTGTGCCAGCTCCTCTGCCCATCTACGTCCAATAGTCGCTAGAGTGCCTGTTTTAGGCGTGAAATACTGTTTAGCGCTAGAGAACACACCGCCTATCTTTTCGTCGATTGTAGTGCTATCTAGCAGTCTCTGACCGATGTTACGCAAGTTAAGAGCCATTGTTAGCTCCTTATCCTAGTAATTTCTTTAGAGTGTCATCAAAGTTACCAAATCCACCACTGTATCCTACTGCGGGTGTGGTTGTGGTTATTGCCCCTTGGTTACTGCCAAGTCCAGATAGATTATATTGAGGTAAAGCTCCTAAAAGCGATGGATCAGTCATGGCAGTTAGATTACTCTTAAGCGAGGCTAGGTTTTTAGAGTTAGATATTGCCCATGAGTCTAGTGCTGATTGTTTAGCATCGTAGTTAGATTGAATACGGTTAAGTTGCTGTAGAGCCATATTCATATATGTTTCACCAGCCGCCTTAGCGTCTTGTAGTCTCATTTGAGAGATCTGCATCTTGGCGTTGTCAAACCATTCACCAAGTGAGGCTAGTTCACTCATTTTAGCCTGCTCAAGTGTGTTTTTCTCTTGCATTACTGTATTTTTAAGCTGTGTTTCTCTTGCGTCAATCTCTCCAATCTTGTCGGCAGTAGTGCGATTTACCTGACCTCTTTGTTGAGCCTCGGTACGAGAGAGAGCATAAGGTAGCATTACTCTTGAAGCAGATGAGTCACCTGCGCCCATGTTACCTAGCTGGTTAGAGAATGTGTTGTAAGACTGTGAGATGGCGTTAGAGAGGTCTTTGAGGTTACGAGCTTGATTAGTCATCACTCCTTCTCTTTGAGTTCCTAGAGTGTCTAGCCCTGCTTGCTGTTGAAGATCAATGTTAGCTGATTGTGAGTTAGCCATGTCATTGATTGATTGCGCCCTGCGGTCATACATTGGTTGTAGATCACCTGACATTCTGTCGTAAGCGCCAGATAGACCAGAATAGAGAGAGTTTAGATATTGTTCGTATTGATTGGGTTGGGGATTAGGATTTGGAGTGGGAGTTGGATTTGGAGTGGAAGTTTTGGATATACTTGATGTTGAATCACCAAGAACTGACCCAGTTGGACTAGTAAAATTCCGATAAACGGGCATACTTACCCCAGGAATAACTGAAGGATTAGTTGTTGGACTAAGATTGGTAGGAGAAGGAGGTCCATAAACTGGTTTCTGTGTCCAGGTATTAACATTAGAATCTAAACTGTAAGACATATATTTTCCTCCACAAAAAAAGACCAGACTTCCCGTTTAGGTTCATCCAGTCTTACTAATACATTGTTAGTATTGACTAACTAAAATAAGTATATCACAAATGTCAATTTACAATACTCTTAATCCAATCCGCAAATAGGCGGATGTTTCCTTGTATAGTCCAGTTATCTTTGACATATTGGTAGGCACTCTCACCGACTTCTCTGCGCAACTGTTCTGACTCTATGAGTTGCTTAATAGACTCATACCACTCATCCTCTGTCTTAGCCAAAAATCCTCTACCTGGCTCGATTAGCTCCTGATATTGTCTGATTTTAGAATACACGCCAGGTACTTTCCCTGCGCTAAACTCAAGGTATTTAATTCCTGATTTACAGATTGTAGCCTCATCAAATGCTAGAGGGACAACTACAATATCTGTAATCGCACACATTTCAGGCCACAACTTGTCGATAAACTCATATACATCTGGCTTGCCCTGCATTTGCTTATATCTGCCACCGGCAATAGTCTGCCACTCTGGTATCCAGTTGCCTATGGTCATAAAGTCTACGTTGTCGTACTCTTTTAGAATCCGTTTCATTCCACCCATAAATCCGCCCTCGGTTAAGTCCTTCCAGTGGGTTGATGACCCTGCATGAAGTATGGTTATACGGTCTTTTTTGACGGGTTTGATCTTAGTAAAATCATAGGCTGTTAAATCAACATAATTGGGGATAACTTTGGTAAGTTCTCGGTCATAGTTTCGGTTACAATTTCTAATAATCTTATTTCTTAGCACCGAGTTTGTGGTCATTACCCACTTACAGTGATGAAAGATTGAGGTTAGGGTATAGAGTGCCTCCGTTCCTTTGTGATAGTTCTTGTATACGGGGTTATCTGGAGTGAGTTCAAACACGTTATCGTCAAGATCTAAAACAACTGCACACCCGTTTTTTTCTGCGCTGAAACCCATTGACACATACCCCCAAGGGGTATCAATATATGAGGCGACAATCACGTCCCAGTATTTAGTGATCTCATCCCAATTCTTTTGATCTTTAGTAAATGGGTCTTTTCTGATCTCTACCTCAAACTCTGTATCTGGGAGGTATTTACCTGGTAGGATTGTTCTGGCGTAGTCCACGCCTGATGTGGTTGATATATCATTCTTATTCGTCTTCATGTGTGTCTCAAGACAAAGCACTCTTATTTTACTTCCCTTCATTTTTTAACTCCCTT
>Ga0172369_10007261_pt1 | contig 12903 bp, 10 predicted proteins | sample LakKiv25m_FD_114539 | JGI IMG/M metagenome (GOLD analysis project Ga0172369, IMG submission 114539) | Freshwater microbial communities from Kabuno Bay, South-Kivu, Congo - kab_022012_11.25m | ecosystem: Environmental > Aquatic > Freshwater > Lake | place: Democratic Republic of the Congo... | reverse complement strand
TATATACTTCAACATCTTCCCCTACTCCATTTATGTGGTGTCAATTTTCCACCGGGGAGTTGGAGAGTATCCGATGGTTTCAGGAATCACCCTTTGGTCAGGATTTTTATACCTATGTGATCCGGTCGTATCATCAGGGTAAAGGAATAGATAAGGTGGAAATTGACCCCCATCTCCGTCAGAAATTGAAGGAATCCATGATGTTCGTCCTGTTCGACCGGGACTACAAACATCGAAACCATATCCCCGATATCCTTAAGTTCCGGTCTGTATTTCCCGGAGTAAACAAATGGATTGAACAAGTCCACCGGATCATCGGTCCGGAACGATTTTCGTACCTGTTACAACGAACCGAGAGTTACCTGTTATTGAATGTCGTGTGTCGGGAATTTCACGACCTGTATCCGGCCGCTCCGGTTTTTACCATCCACGACGCCGTGTTCACGGATGAAGAACACCACCGGGAACTCATCCGGTTGATTCTGGGACGTTTAAAAGAAATTACAGGTATAGATGTCGGGGTTAAGACGAAAATGTCTGTAATCGACCTGGAATTGAAACCGGTGGATGTTGATGAAGTGTGGGAAGATATCAGTGGTATCACAACCGACAAAAAATTCGTTCAGGTGTCCGCCGAGGTGTTCAGCTCCAATGTGGAACATGGTTCGGATTTTCTGAAACATCCGGAAAAATTCCGGAAAATTTCTTCGACGGTATTGACCCCCATACAGGGACTCAGAACCCGGCCGGTAGGAAGGGGGGGATACAAGTGAGAACACCACCAGTTGACCCCCGCCGGGGGTACTTCTCCTGTTTTGTGGAAAAGTATCAGATGTTCCAATGAATCGGTCGGTAATTGCCAGGAACCCTACATTGAGCGTCTTTACTGGGTTTCGGGTACTTGACTTTTAATTTTCTTTTCGTTATATTTTATCAAAAGGTTGAAAATTTTTAAAAACAAATAGATATGAATGAATCAAATTTTATGGATATCCCGATGCTGGAGGGATACATCCATTACAGTAAATCCAGCATCTACAAAATGGTCGAACGGGGTCAAATACCCCACGTGAAAGTGAACAACCGAATCCGATTTGTGAAAGACCAGATCGACGTCTGGATGTTGAACAATGGTCGGATGTACCATCTTCCCCAATTACCCAATCTTGAATAGGAGGTAGGCGTATGGCGACATTTACAATAACATTGGATAAACGGGTTCCATTGAAGGATGGTAGGTATAATCTAACCGTCCGGGTGGTTGATGGGAAACAGGTTCAATACCTGAACCTCGAAAAACTGACACAGGATCAGTATAATATGGTATTCGTGGATAAATCACTCGACCCGGAGTGTCAGGAGTTCCGGAAAAAGTGTAATGGGTACATCAGTAAGTGTGAACGGATTTATTCACAGATGGGTGTTTATGACCGGAAGGAGTTCAAACGGTTGTTCTTCCTGAAGGACGATGAAGAACAATCACCGAAACACAATCTGTCCGTGGTGGAACTGTTCGAAAGATACGCCGCCGGGAATGACCTGAAATTAAAAACAAGGAATCACTACCGGATGGTGGGTCGGATATTGAATACCTTCCAACCGGGGTTGAAGATTACCGACATCACCCCTGATTTCCTGAAGAAATTCGAAAATTTCAAACGGGATGCCGGATGTTCATTGGCGACGGTGAACTCTTACAACCGTGACCTCCGCAGTATTATCCGGTATTACACATTTGAAGACAAGATAATACCCCAGTCATATTCCTACCCGTATGGTCGTGGCCGGTATGTCATCGGAAGTTTTTTTCCGAAGAAACTAGTGCTGGGTCGGGATGAAATTCAAAAGGTGTTGGAGTTTAAGGATATCGATAACAAGGATTTGGAATACGCCCGTGACATCTGGGCGTTGTTATACAATCTGAACGGGATGAACATCGGTGACTTGTTATGGTTGAAGAAATCGGACATCAACGGGAAGTACATCCTCTATCAACGCCGGAAGACCCTGACGACCCGTAAGAACAACATCACACCGATTACCATACCGGTGACCCCTGACATTGAAAATCTGATGAAACGGGTTGAGAATAACGATAGTGAATATCTGTTGGGGCTGGTTCGGGATAACTATGATGAACAGAGGTATGAGAACAAACTCCGGAAAATACGGAAGAAGTTGAACGGGAATCTGACCATCATCAGTGAACGGTTGAACCTGTCCGTACCCCTGAAATTGGAGACCGCCAGAGATTGTTACGCCTCGACCCTGTTACGGGAGGGTATATCCAAAGACGATATCTCCGTCATGCTGGGTCATTCGAATTCCGTGGTCACGGAACATTACCTGTCGGGGATCGATTTGGAGAAAACCTTTGGTATTAACTCGGTGCTGGTAAAAAAACCGTCTGCCGGATCGGAGAAGAAATTCACCGGAGGTATCAAACGGAAAAACATCAAGAAAAACGCCAGGTTCCACGCAAGACATAAGGATAAACGGGGATAATGGAGGATAAATCACGTGAATACGCTCATTTTGAATACCTTAAATATCAGTCATTTATGTAAATTTCTATTCCATAGGTAGTTACCTGTTAATCAGGGGGTCCAAGGTTCAAGTCCTTGATGGAGCGCGAAAATTTGTAGAGACGCAAATATGCGTCTCTACGTCATTTATACAGGTAGGTGTTTTTTCGTTTGTGCCAGGTTTGCGCCAGAGGGTGATTTCTTGTTACCCTGTATTTTCGATTTATTATTTGAGATGGACAACATACACTCATCATTTCAAGTTATTATGAGACACAACCATCCAACTCCATGAAAACCAATTTATTTATTATCCTCCTAGTGGTTTTTACCATTCCTTCATTTTCTCAAATTACAAATGCACAAAACGACAAACTGAGTCACCACAACAGCGTTCAGTTTGAATTATTCGGTCATGGATTGCTATACTCCCTTAATTATGAGTACATAGTCATTAACCTAGATATACCGGCTTAAGTGAGCATCCCATTTCGTGTCCGATACCCATTCTGGTTGAGTTGTTTCGATATCTCCGAATAGTTCAGGTATCCGTTTTTCATTCCAAATCGCCAAGAATAAAGCCTAAATAATTTTCCCTGTTTATGACCGCATAATCCGACTCTGGATAACTGGTTGAATAGGCTCTCGGAGGTTTCTGAACCTGGCTGCCCCATTTGAATTCAAAGGCAGAAAGTTTATTTTCCGATTCTTCAATCAGGTCGATTTCCTGGCCATCGTAGGTGCGCCAGAAATAGAAAGATTTGTTCTGACCCAGGTATGAAGCTTGCTTGATCCGCTCGCTAATCAGGTAGTTTTCCCAAAGTTGCCCGATGTCATTTCGCAGGGGAATCGGGCTGAAGGCTCCGATCAGTGCATTCCGTATACCGTTGTCATAAAAATACCATTTTGAAGATTTTGAAATTTCCTTTCGCAGGTTCCGTGAAAAACCTCCCAAACGGTAAACCACAAAAACTTTCGACAGCAAATCCAGATATTTCTCAACCGTATTCCGGCTTAGTCCAAGCTGCTTACCCAATTCATCAAATGAAACTTCACTTCCGGTTTGAAAGGCTATCAAACGAAGTAATCCTGTCATTTTAGTGGAATTTTTCAGCCCGTCGATTGACAAAATATCCTTTAACAGATAAGCGCCGACGATATCCCGTAAATAATCTTTCTTATCCTGGAACTTAGTTAAATTAAATACTTCCGGGTATGACCCGTATACCAGTCTTTCTTCTAAATTTTGTTGCGTTTGCAGTCGGTTTTCTACCATGGAAATTTCGGCCTGGCTGAAGGGGAACAAATGAAATTGAGTGCTTCGGCCAACCAGTGGCTCACCGGCCCGGTTCAGCAGGTCGAAAGAGGAAGAGCCGCTTGCCAATACTCTGATTCCCTGAATTTCATCGACAATTAATTTCAATTTGGCACCAATCTCAGGGATGTTCTGAGCCTCATCAATGGCAAGCAATTCAATTCCCTCCAGAAGCCGCCTGTAATTGGAAACCGATTGCGGCTCCAATAGGGTCAGCGCGTCAAAATCCTCACCATTCAGGACCAGCTTTCCACCGGGAACCCGTTGGGTAATTTCCTGCATCAGAACAGTTTTACCTACCCTGCGTGCACCAAAAATCAGAACCGCCTTGTTGGCAGCCAGCTTGTCGTGGATTCGATCTTCTAACAATCGCTTTAACATTTTAATTCAATTAATTACTACAAAAGTACATATTTCCTGCTTAAAACTGAATGTATTACTATTAATTTCTTCAACATGATTAACGTATTAGCAATAACTATTTACGTAAATTATTATTCCATTGGTAGTTAAATACTAATCCGTCCCGATTCATCGGGAAAGATTCAAGTCCTTGATGGAGCGCGAAAATCCCATCTGTTAACCCCACCCACCCAAAGGGAAATTGATGCGCTTTTGGGTCAACTCTGATCCATTAATTTGTCGGTTGAAACTCTTTCGTTATCTATTTTCGTCTGAAAATCAACCAAATCCAAATGAAAACCTTATTCATCCGGTCGATTCTGCTTGTGAGCTGCTGCCTGGCAGGAGGCCTGAATGGGATGTCACAGTCCCTGTTTGATGTGATCCAAAACCCTGATACTGCCGCCCTGAAAAGACAACTCAAGGAAAATCCCGGCTCCATTGACGCCAAAAATGAAATGGGGAATACGCTCCTGATGGAATCCATTATCCGGGGATATGATGCTCTGGCATTACTGCTGATCAGGGAAGGGTCCAACCTGAGCACGACCAACGCGAGCAGCTTCACCCCTCTGCATATGGCAGCCACACGCAACCGGTATGCCGTGGCCGAAAAACTGCTCCATTCGGGTGCCGATCCGAACTGCCGCGATAAAATCGGCCAAACACCGCTCCTTCTGACCACCAGGGTGACCCAGAATGCGGATATGGCAAAACTGCTGATTGAACATGGCGCAGATCTGCAGGCCCAGGACAATACCGGTGCGATGCCGCTCAACAATTCAGTCACCTACGGTGGCAATCTGGCGCTGATTGACCTGATGATAGCCCATAACGCCCCATTCGACACGACCGGTACCAACTGGCGCTACCTCGTGTACGGCACCACGGCAGCCGGATCTGCCAATCTGTTCAGATATATTACAGCCCATTCGGAACGCTCTCCCCTGGTTCCCCCCATAGATCCCAAAAGACTCATGAGATCTGCTCTGTCGGGAGGCTGCGTCGAGATCGCCTCAGACCTCCTCTCCAAAGGAATTCCCCTTGAAATGGGTGCCAATATCAATGGCTGGACACCCCTCCACTACGCTGCCGCTAACAACCAGGCTGAAATGCTGGAATTTCTTGTTTCCAAAGGGGCCGACCTCAATGCCCGGACCCACGACGGCCGGTCGGCATACAACCTTGCCACCGAAGCCGGCAATGAGGCTCTGAAAAACAGACTGGCTCAACTGGGATGCGACACGGGTCCGGAGCGTTATCCTGTCCTGACTGGCCCCTATTTCGGGCAACCATTGCCGGGTGAACAGATTAAACCCTTTGCGCCAGGATTGATTATGATTGACCATACCTCAGTCAGTTTCAGCCCCGATGGCACTGAAATGTACTGGGGCACTGGCACATCCATCATGACCAGCAAAATCGAAAACGGAATCTGGACCAAACCTGATTTTGTGTCCTTCAGCGGACCCCGTACCATCGATTTTTATGATGATGTACCTTTTGTTACGCCCGACAACAAGCGCCTGCTCTTCACCTCAAAAAGGCCGATTGGAACAGACTCCCTTACGAGAAAGGAGAACATCTGGTTTGTCGACCGGAAGGCTGGCGGCTGGTCGGAGCCCCGGCCGGTGGGACCTGAAATAAACTATATGGGTCTCCACTGGCAGGTATCAGCCACCGCTTCCGGAACCCTGTATTTCTCAGGTACAGCACCCGACGGGTACGGGGCTTCGGACATCTACCGTTCGAAGCTGGTCGATGGAAAGTACCAGAAACCCGAGAACCTCGGACCTGTAATCAACACGGCAGATGGAGAAAGCATGCCCTTCATCGCCCGCGATGAATCCTACCTGATCTTCGTCAAGGTAAAAAACCAGCGTCCACAGCCCTGCATTTCCTTCAGGTCGCCATCCGGCACCTGGCAGGCGTCCATTGACCTGGTTCCCTATGTGGGCGAAAACGGTTGCCTGATCGTAACCGCCGACGGGAAATACTTGTTTACCATGAACGGGGGATGGCGGGATGCAAAATTCATCGAAAAATTGCGCAAATGATTGGTAGAGACGCATATATGCGTCTCTACGAATGTTTGATCGCCTGGGAACCTTGTAGAGACGCATATATGCGTCTCTACGGATATTTGATTAAATTGGAGCAACATTTTGCAAATCAGCTCCAAATCCAAGATCACCCGCCGCTATTTTCTTGGTGCCCTGGCTGCCGGCTCGGCTGCGGTTGCCCTGGCCGGATCCCCGATACCGGCAATAACAAAAGCGACCCTGATGCCTGAACCCTTGCCACCACCGCCCTCGACCCCCTGATGGCTCCGGCAGAGGTGGTTAAAAACCTGAAAGGTTTGTTCAGAACACCACCGCTACAATCCTGAGCGGGGCTCCGCTGCCGCCTTTGATCTTCATCGGAAGGGCCATCACCCAGAACCCTTTGGGAGGTAGCTGGTCGAGGTTGGCGACATTCTCGTAAGCGGTCAGATTATTGGCAAACAGGATCCGGTGGGTCATAAAATCCTTCGACTGGCCAAAGTCGATACTCGGCGTATCCAGTCCGAATGCTTTCACTTTCCTTTGTTCCGCCAGCCATTTGGCAGCATCCGGGTGCAGACCCGGGAAATGGAGGTTCGCAACCCCCTCCTGGCCGGTCAGCGTAGTTCCGGTATATTTTTCCTTATCAGGATAATATTGGGCAAATCCAGTATTTACTAGAACGATGGCCCCCTCAGGGATCCTTCCGTGCTCCTTCTCCCACTTCTCAAAATCCCCGACTGCAATCTGATAATCCTTACTCCTTTCTACTTCCTCCTTCACACTTACCACAATCCCTTCACCCACGAGTTGCTCAACCGGCACCTTCTCAATGGAATTGGCCCCCTGGGCAAAGTGCATCGGGGCATCGAAATGAGTCCCACCATGCTCCTCTGCACTGAACTTGAAGGACGAATAGTAATAGCCCTTGTCGTTAATCCCCTCGAAAACAGTGTCATGTTTGTATGGGATATTGGTGGGCCAATACACCGAATTTTCATCGAACGACCAGGTGAGGTCAATGTACTTCGCAGATTTCAGGATCGCGATCGGATCCGGCTTGGGAGCACATCCGGCCATAAGGAATCCTGTTGCCAGATAAAGCAAAATTCTTTTCATGGGAGGCTTGTTTCTGAAAGTTCAGGTAAAAATAAAACAAACCTTTCAGCCAACACCTTCACCTTTTGGCCAAGGGCTCAATTTCGTAGTGGCTAGTCGAATTTCAGAATGGTAAATTGCTCCATCATGGAGTTTTGATATTCAATCGGAACTGGCAATATCAGGGAATCCGGATATACCCCGGTTTTGATGTAGCTTTTCAGTACAAACGGCACTCCCATGGACTCAAACAGCTCTGGTGCGTCACAAATCTGAAAGTGCAGATGTGGAGCCGTGGAGTTCCCGCTGTTACCCAGGAGGGCAACAGGGTCTCCCTCCTTTACTGCCTGCCCAGGTTCAACCAGGAAGGAATTGGGAACACAGTGCCCATAGATCGCATACCGGCTTTCCCCCAGATCAAGAATCAGATAATTTCCGGCATACTCGTCACTGCTGCTGAATGTAACATCCTGAGCATCCCCGTGATTTTCAGGCCTCCCGTCCCTAATCATCACCACTTTTCCGTCGGCAACCGCATACAATGTGTCACGATAATTAAAATAGGAATAGTTGTCCCTGGGATCCCCGGTAAATATGTCGGCAAGATCATCCCCAAGCTTTACATTGTCAAAAGCGAACCTCTCCGACCTGAATAGGTCCCCGTTTTTGAAGTACATCATGTAAAAATGGTAATCATTGGTCGACTGGTTGATGAACACCCAGTTCCCACCCTTAACAGGCGAGGCAATGGCCACAGGGCTTTCTGATAATCTCGGCTCAAATACGGCTCCTTCAAATTCAATAACCTTATCATTTACAGTATTCCGCAAGGTAAACCCGTGAATAACACGACCTGGGGGAACCTTCGCAAGAGGCACCGAAAGCTGAATGGAGGTGTAATAATCGGTGATTTCATCCACGGGCATCAGGGGGTTGCTTTGCAGGGGAGATTTAATGACCAGCGGCAGTTCAGCAGCCGTCAGCTCCATAAGGATCTCATCAGATTCTCCGTCAAATGCCGTAATATTCTCAAGCACAAAGCCTTCCTTCTGGTATTCCCACATTTTGAGCGTATAGGGAATCCGCAGGAACTGATCCGTTTTGAACGGTATATCGTTGATAACCACGGAGACCTTGTCGCCATAAAGATCATTCAGCCTGTCCCTCTCACAGGAGATCAGTCCCAGGATCAGGCCCATCAGGGCAAATACACGGTAAAATGGTTTCATAACAGAAGTAAAATTAAAGCTTCCCGGCGACCCGCCGGATTGAGTTTCAAAGTATTTGACCAATAACGGGTTGTAACGATCCTGGCAAACCTGCGTCCAACTTCAACAAACAACCAACTTCACAATGAAACGAATATTCAAACTTGCCATGGCAGCTGCCGTTTTTATGGCCAGCCTTCAATCCGCAACAGCCCAGGATATAAAAAACGACTCCCTGGCTATTATCGAAACAGCCCTGAATTACGGAGATGGCTTTTACAGCGGTTCAGCGGAGCGTATGGAAAAAGCCATAGCTTCTGACCTTTTCAAGGTAGCTCCGCTGAAGCTTCCCAATTCGGACCAGTGGGTCCTGACCCAATCCACTTTCACCGGCCTGGTTGAAATGTCAAGGGCTAAAGTAGGGTTCATCCCTGAAGAGGCAAGGAAGACTGAGGTCAAGGTGCTGAAGATAGACGGAGATCTGGCCTTTGCCCGGCTGACCTCTGCACAGTTCAACGATTATCTGGCCATGGCCCGGACGAATGGTCAATGGAAAATTGTCAATGTCATATGGACATACGGCCCGGATTCCAGGAACCGCTCCATGGTGCCGGTTCTCGATGCAAATGCTCAGAAGCCCCTGGTGGAGCAGACCGTCCGCGACTATTTCGAGGGATTGCTCACGAGTAATCCGGAAAGGGTAAGTAAAGCCTTGCATATCAGGTTCTCACAAGCTACCCTGATCACCATGCCGCAAACCGGCAAAACCATGATCAGCCGCGACGGATATGATCAGCTTTTAGGTTACGCTAAAGCAAAGCTCGCGGCACAAGATCCGGCGAAACTGAATATTAAGGTGGAAATGGTTGATTACATGGACGGCATCGCCATAGCACAATTAACGACTGGCCAGGCGATCAGCCTGATCCAGCTGGTTAATCTCAACGGCGAATGGAAGATCACCAGCCTCTTGAGAAAACGATGATATTCCCTATCTTTCGTCTTTCGCCTTTATTCTTTCGCCTTTATGCCCATCCTTGTCATCGGCAGCACCAATACCGACATGGTGGTTACCACTGGCCGTTTCCCCCGGCCGGGTGAGACTTTGTTGGGAAATGAATTCTTCCTTTTTCCGGGAGGCAAGGGAGCCAATCAGGCAGTGGCTGCAGCCCGGCTGGGCGCAAAAGTGACCTTTATCACCTGCCTCGGGGATGACCTGTTTGGCAGGCAGGCCCTGGATGGACTGGCTTCTGAAGGGATTCGTACGGAGCATTCGCTGATCCGGACCGGGGTTGCTTCCGGGGTTGCCGTCATTACGGTTAATAAGGAAGGCGAAAATACCATCGTTGTTGTCCCGGGCGCCAATGAGAAGCTTACAATGGATCATTTGGGCCCGTTGGAAACCGTGGTGTATTCTTCTGACCTGATCCTCATGCAGCTTGAGATACCGATGGAAACCGTGGAAGGGTCAATACGGATGGCTGCCTCCCTGGGAAAAAGAGTGATCCTGAATCCCGCACCAGCAAGGCCCCTCCCCGCAGGAATCCTGAAAGGCCTTTTTGCCATCACCCCCAATGAGACCGAGGCAGAAGCCCTCACAGGTATTAAGGTCAAAAACCCGGTCAATGCCGCCAAGGCAGGCTCAGCTTTGCTGGCCATGGGCGTTATCAATGTGATCATCACCATGGGATCATCGGGAGCTTTTTTCATGGACAGGCACACCCAATTTATGGTACCTGCCGATCAGGTGGAAGCGGTTGACACGACCGCCGCAGGGGATGTTTTCAACGGAGCCCTCGCTGTTGCCATCTCCGAAGGACTTGACTGGCATGACGCTGTTGCGTTTGCAAACAGGGCGGCAGGTATTGCCGTTACCCGTATGGGAGCTCAAACCTCCGCCCCGTTCAGAAAAGAGATAAAAGGTTGAATCCCCAATAGCACTTTTTCTCCAACCCCTTCGTTATCATAAGGCCGTCAAAAAATAGTTCTATTTTTGACCCGTCATGCGAAGGGGATTACTGTTTACATTTATTCTGATCTTGTTCAGCACCGGGCCTGATCCTGCCATAGGGCAGCAGACACCGGAAAAGGAGATTTACAGGCTCGCAGCAGCCTGGCTCTACGGACATTCACCCCTGAAATCCATCCCGGTTGCCGAAGCCCTGTACTCCTATCCCTCCGCCTCCGGATCTGCTGTTTTTGCTGTCACTTTTTCACCGGCCGGCTTCGTCATCCTGCGGGATGATTCCAACGGACCATCAATTTTGGGTTGGTCTGAATCATCCAGCTTCCCGGATGATCCTTCCCATCCACTCCTAAGCTGGCTGATCCCTTCATACGCCAAGGGGCACGATCAAAAAACCACCCCGGGAATTTTGCCAAAACTAAAAAGCTCCACCTCAACGGATGATGCGGTAGCCCCGCTTATCCCGGCGCAATGGGGCCAGGGCAATCCCTGGAACAGCTATTGCCCGGCCGACAGTACTGGAAAGAGAGCGCTTGCCGGTTGTGTTGCCGTTGCAATGGCCCAGGTGATGGACTACTGGGACTGGCCCGAACAGCCCACCGGCACCGTAGTGTATACCCCTTTGTCGCATCCTGATTATGGCGAGCTTAGGGTCAATCTGGAAACCGCACATTATGCCTGGGACAGCACCCATCCCGTCTATCCGTCAGAGATGGCAAGCAGGGTACTGTACCATGCAGGCGTTGCCACCCGGATGAATTACGGACCAACGGAGTCAGGTACCAGTGTCGATGGCTATGCCCTGGAGGCACTGAAAAACAATTTCAGATTCCAGAAAGGAATCATATACCGGAACAAGGAAGAAATGGACTACGCCTCCTGGATCCGGATGATGAAACAGGAACTGGTGAACCGCAGACCCGTGATCTATTCAGGCACCTCCCTTGACAGGAAGGTTTCCCATGCCTTCAATATCGACGGATTCAGGAGCGATGATTATTTCCATTTCAACTGGGGCTGGAACGGGGCAGGTGACGGATGGTACAACCTTTCCACCATGGGCGGAGGCAGTGCCAATTTTTCCCTGAACCAGGGAGCAATCTTCGGACTCCAGCCCGACACCCTGCCACTCCACGACAGGCCCTCGAAACTGGAAATCCTGCCCGGCGACAGGTTTGTCAGACTTTTCTGGGAGGAGCCGGTGATGGCTGATCTTTCCCATTACTCCATCTACAGGAACGGTGATCTCATCGGCATCACCACCGACAGGGAGTACACTGATGAAGACCTTGAGAACGAACAGGAATACAAATACGAAGTGTCGGCCAGTTACGTGGGACAATCCACGGGTGAATCCTTACCCACACCATCTGTCAGAACCAGTCCCTGGGAAGCCCTTGAGCCAGGATACCAGCAAACCTTTGAGGCCGGCCTGAAAGGCTGGCAACTCCAGGGCGATAACACCGGCTTCATTATCGGAGCCGCATCAGAACTGGGCTTCGGTGCCAACAGCGGGCACATCGCCGCTATACGGTCAGAAGGGTTGCCTTCCGGGTCGAGAGCGGCGGATTATCTTACCAGCCCGATCATCTACTCTTCCAGATTCAAACACCTGGCCATTTCATTCGATTATTCATACAAGCAGAATCCGGGCTCCGACATGTTTTTCCTGATGTACCGCGATTTTCTTACCGGAGTGTGGCAACCGCTGGCAAGGATGGATTCAACCGGTGGCAGGAACGACTGGAAAACATTCCACATCTACCTGCCGGCTCCCGCTTCCAATTCGCCCATCCAGATCGCATTCTACTACAACGATTTCTATGGAGATGCATACGGCGCTGCGGTTGACAATATCCGGATCTATGACGTGGAGGAACCTGCAGTACCGAATTTTAGCGCCTCATTCACAGACATCTGCCAGGATCAGTTAATCACTTTCACTGATCTTTCAACTGGCCCGGTCTCCTCGTGGGAATGGGATTTCGGCCCCGATGCAAATCCCAGATATGCAACCACCAAAGGGCCCCATGAAGTGTCTTACTCAAGCCCGGGAAAGAAAAAGGTGAAACTCTCCCTGAACCACCTCGACCACAAAACCGAGAAGGATTATCTCAGCGTGAGATTCAAGCCCGAAGCCGCTTTTAGCTATTCAAGGCTCGCAATGACCATCACCTTTACCAGTCGGGCCACCAATGCTCCAACCCTGCTCTGGCTCTTCGGCGACGGGAACTCTTCAACCGAAACCAATCCGGTCCACACCTACATAACCAAAGAACTTTTCGAAGTCAGGCAGATCGCCTACAACGGCACCTGCCCGCCCGATACGCTTACTATCTCCCTTGAT
>Ga0172369_10007257_pt1 | contig 12907 bp, 11 predicted proteins | sample LakKiv25m_FD_114539 | JGI IMG/M metagenome (GOLD analysis project Ga0172369, IMG submission 114539) | Freshwater microbial communities from Kabuno Bay, South-Kivu, Congo - kab_022012_11.25m | ecosystem: Environmental > Aquatic > Freshwater > Lake | place: Democratic Republic of the Congo... | reverse complement strand
CCACCGCCCGCTGGATAGTTGAAGAAGAACTCGGCTCATCTGAAAATAAAATTGAGTTGGGATTTGCGGAAGCGCCGGTAATAAAATCAAATTATAAAATTTTATTGAATACCCTTCTTCAATTTGAAAAAGAAGGATATAAAATTTTTATCGCTTCGGAAAACGATTTGCAAACAAACCGATTGAATGAATTGTTTTCTGAATTGAGCGATGAGATTTCAACCTTTATAGATGAGGGGAAAATCAAAATCTTTTCTCTTGCCGTTAAAGATGGTTTCATCAACAAAAAAGAAAAGATGCTGCTGCTTACCGATTATCAGATGTTCGGCAAGCCGTATCGCACAAAACTTCCATCGCACAAACCTGTAAAGAAAAATCGGAATAAAGAATTTGCATCAATTAAGCCGGGCGATTTTATTGTGCATGAAGAATTTGGAATTGGGCGCTACGCCGGATTAGAAACCATCAAGATCGGCGAAGCTGAACAAGAATCGATGAAACTTTTTTATAACGCCGGCGGAGTAGTTTATGTAAATCTCAATTATCTCCATCTTGTAAAAAAATATTCTTCAAAAGAAGGAATCACTCCCACGCTTTCCACGCTTGGTTCAAGCGATTGGAGCAACACGAAGAAAAAAACGAAGAAGAAAATTAAAGAAGCAGCGCGCGAACTTATTCTTCTTTACGCAAAAAGAAAAGCGGCGCACGGTTTTGCGTTCAGCGATGATTCCGTTTGGCAGAAAGAACTTGAAGCCTCTTTTATTTATGAAGATACCCCCGACCAGGCAAAGGTAACCGAAGAAGTTAAAAATGATATGCACGCCGTTAATCCGATGGATAGGCTTGTGTGCGGCGATGTCGGTTTTGGAAAAACAGAAATTGCCGTTCGAGCCGCATTCAAAGCCGTGCAGGACGGTAAGCAGGTTGCGGTGCTTGTTCCTACAACAATTTTAGCTGAACAGCATTACAACACTTTTGTTGATAGACTTTCACAGTTCCCTGTAAAGATTGCCGCGGTTTCCCGTTTTCAAACGAAAGGGCAGCAGAAAGAAATTGTTGAACAATTAGCGAAATCGAACGTTGATATCGTGATTGGAACGCACCGGCTTCTTTCAAAAGATATTACGTTTAGCGATTTAGGTTTGCTCATCATTGATGAAGAACATCGCTTCGGCGTAATGGTGAAAGAAAAATTGAAAGCGCTGAAAGTAAATGTTGATACGCTTACGCTAACGGCAACTCCAATTCCGCGCACGCTTAATTTGTCCTTGCTTGGCGCGCGCGATCTTTCAATTATTGCAACGCCGCCGCCAAACCGGCAGCCGATTTATACCATTGTTGCAACGTTCGATATGGCAAAGGTGAAAACCTGGATCAATCACGAGCTGCAAAGAAACGGACAAGTCTATTTTGTGCACGACCGCGTTCAATCAATTGAAAAATTTGCCGGTTACCTGCACCGCTTTCTGCCGGAATTGAAAATCGGAATTGCTCACGGACAAATGAAACCGGCTCAGCTTGAAGATGTTATTCACGGATTCCTGAACAGAAAATATGACGTGCTTCTTTCAACAAAAATTATTGAATCGGGAATTGATATTCCAAATGTGAACACGATGATCATTAACCGCGCAGATAGATTTGGACTTGCGGAACTGCATCAGTTGCGGGGACGCGTTGGCAGAAGCGACCGGCAGGCGTACGCATATTTTCTTGTCCCTTCGATGGAAGGCATCAACAAAAAAGCGCTCCGCCGTTTGCAGGCGATTGAGGAATTTTCAGATATCGGAAGCGGATTTAATCTTGCCATGCGCGATCTCGAAATTCGCGGAGCCGGAAATCTTCTCGGCACTGAACAAAGCGGATTTATTAATGATGTCGGCTTCGATCTTTTTGTTAAAATGATTAACGAAGCTGTTGAAGAATTGAAGTATGAAGAGTTTGCCGAGATCTTTAAGAACCTGCCGAAACCGCAAGAGCACACCGATCCGACGATTGACGCCTATTTCGAGATCGGCATTCCGACCGCGTTTATGCCCGATCAAATGGACAGGCTAAGTTTTTATACCGCGTTGTTCGGCGTGAAAAATCTTAATGAGATTGAAGAAATAAAAGAAGAAATGATAGATCGCTTTGGCGAACTGCCAATCCTCGTCCGCCGTTTGATGGCGATGGCAATGTTAAAATATTTTGCATCGCGCGCATTATTTGAGCGGGTGATCATTCAGCGGAAAAATATTTTTCTTATTCTACCCAAAGGCGCCAAGCAAGATTATTATGAAATCCGCTTTGTTGAAATGATGAGGTACATTTTAGAGCATTATAACGACCGGGTGAAATTCCAACAGCAAAAAGATTCGATGAAATTAGTTGTCGAAAACAGGTTCGAATCTCCCGAAAAGACGGTTGAGTTTTTGATAAAATTCAGCAAAGAAATAGGAGAGCTGTTCGGAAATTTGTGATAAATTTACCTTGCAAATTGAAAGCCAACCTTTTAATTTGCAAGGTATGAAAAAGAGAATAATTCAAAAAGAAATAGAAAAGTCGTTAAGTTTTTCTCCAATTGTCGGAATCCTTGGTTCGCGGCAAGTCGGAAAAACAACGCTCGCAAAGGAAATCAAAAGAAATTTTAAAAATTCAATTTATTTGGATTTGGAACTTCCCTCCGACGAAAATAAATTAAAGGAACCTGAACTATTTCTTAAGAATTATGAAACGGGCCTGGTGGTTATTGATGAAATTCAACGGAAGCCGGAATTGTTTTCCGTTCTGCGGGCGTTAACCGATCAAAACAGAAAGCCGGCAAGATTTTTAGTGCTCGGTTCTTCTTCTCCCGATTTGATTAAACAATCTTCGGAAAGTTTAGCCGGAAGAATTATTTACCACGAGCTAACTCCATTTAACGTTGAAGAAATAAAAAGTGAAAATAGTTCGGTGGAAAAACTTTGGCTGCGCGGCGGTTATCCGGAAAGTTTTCTTGCTTCAACTGAAGACATCAGCGGTAAATGGCGGCAGGCATTCATTACTACGTTTCTCGAAAGGGATATTCCGAAAGCCGGAATTAAAATTCCTTCAGCGCAGATTAGAAGATTTTGGACAATGCTCGCGCATGCTCACGGCAGCTTGTGGAACGCAAGTAAATTAGCCGCGGCGCTCGGCATCTCTCCGCCAACGTCAAAAAATTATTTGGATATTTTGGAGAATACTTTTCTCATCCGCCAACTCCAGTCTTTTTTTGCTAATGTGAAAAAAAGATTGGTGAAAGCGCCAAAAATATTTTTACGTGATAGCGGACTGCTTCACTCATTGCTAAATTTAAATTCAAGGGAAGATGTGCTGGGTCATCCGGTTGCCGGACATTCATGGGAAGGTTTTGTTATAGAACAAATCGTAAACAATCTTCCGGAAAATTTTGGAGCTTATTTTTATAGAACCGCCGCGGGTGCAGAGATTGATTTGGTCATAACTAAAGCCGATAAGCCGCTTGCTTGTATTGAAATTAAATTTTCTCTTTCTCCCAGGATTACTTCAGGATTCTGGCGCGGTGTAGAAGATTTGGAATGCAAAAAAACGTTTGTAGTTTATCCGGGAAAAGAAATTTTTCCGATAAAAGAAAATGTTTCGGCAGTTCCTGTGTTTTTAATCAATGAATTTTTGCGAAAGCAATTTTAATTCTTTTTTAATGAATTATTTCTGAAGAAATGACGTTATTGATTTTAAAATGATAAAGGATTTTTAATGTACGACATACTCATCATCGGCGCCGGTCCGGCGGGCATTAGCATGGCTGTAGAGGCTGCTCACTCCGGCATTGATTCATCTAAAATTTTATTACTCGAAAAGGCCGAAGAACATTCCTTCTCAATCAAAAAATATTATCCCGACAACAAATTAGTCACCGCAAACTTTAAAGGATTTGAAGCAAAGTGCACCGGAGTGATGTGCATTCCCGATTTAACAAAACACGAAACAATTTCGTATCTCGATAAAGCAATTGAAGAAAATAATCTGCTGGCAAAATACGGCGAGACTGTCTGGAAGATTCATCAGAACGAGGATAAATCATTTCTCGTTTATACGGATAAAGGTGAGTACCACACAAAAATAATTACCATTGCTATCGGCATCCTCGGTAAACCGAACAAACCGGAATACAAAATTCCGGCGTCGCTAAAAAATTCTGTTTTTTTCGATGTGACAACCAAAGAGATGACAAACTCAAAAACGCTTGTTGTAGGCGGAGGCGATTCCGCATCGGAGTACTGCCAATACTTGTCGCAAGCGGGTAATGCGGTTTCATTAAGTTACCGGAAAAAAGATTTTTCCAGAATGAACGTGATCAACCGCGAAAGTATTCTCGCGCTTGAACGCGAAAAGAAAGTAACTATTCTGTACGAATCGGAAGTCCTTTCAATTGAAGATAAAGAAGGAAAACCGTTTGTAACTTTTAAAGATGGAAAATATCCGGCGGATAATTATGATAATATTGTGTTGGCGCTTGGCGGAACAACTCCATCCAACTTTTTGAAAATGATAGGAATTGAATTTGACGGCGAGGAACCGATCTTAAAAGAACATCACGAAACTTCCGTGCAAGGATTATTTTTGTTGGGTGATTTAACCGCGGGAACAAAAGGCGGTTCAATTATTTGGGCGTTCAATTCATCCCGCAACGCGATGACGAAAATTTGCACCGATTATTTGAGTTGTAATATTAATTGATTCATTCTTAATCGTAATCTTTTTCTTAATCTTAATCCGATTTGATGTTGGATTAAGATTCTGATTACGAGAAAAATTACATGTCCGGTTGTTATGCTATCCTATCCGCTTTTGGATCATTGTTTTCAACGCTACAACCCAGGTATCGGAATCATTTAAACTTTCTACAAGCCGAACTTTTTCTCCTCCGTGCGCAGCAAAAAGCTGCTGGTATTCATGACCGATTTCGATAAGCGTTTCAAGGCAGTCTGCAACAAACGCCAACAAAGAAAACTAATTTTTTTACAAGTAATTAAAAACGTGGGATTTAGTGTGAAGTAATCTGGACAGAGGTTCTAAAAATGTAAAAGAGTACAACTCGATAACAACTAAGCTGCTTTCCCCTTGTTATGCACTTTCGTAATCATCATTGCTTCAACGCTCAAGTGGTAATCTATGTCCACCCATTCGATTCCCGTATTTTTACAAATGAGTTTATAATTTTTTAATTGTTCAAGGGTCGCGTGTTGTAATTCAGGGTACCAAGCTAATGGCGTAGAAACAATTCTTCCATCTTCGAGCATTACATTCAAGTAGACATCGTCAAAATTAACTTTTATGGCTTTTAAAGTATTCATTCCATTTGCTCCTAAAAAATTCTTTGTTCTCTTCAGTTATTCTTAAAACAATTTTCAATTCGTTTTTCGCAAAATAATTTTCAACTACTCCCATATCAAATAAATTTATTTTTGCATATCCATCACCTTTTACAACATGAATATGAACGGGGAGGTGTTCATTCGCATAAAAGAAAAACTTAAAACCATTTTTTATCAATAGCGTTGGCAATGATTTCTATAAATTTATTAGTAATTGTTTTAGTCGTTAGAAACTTAATATTAATGCCGTCCATTGTCAAGCAACAAAGAGAAGTGTGGTCCAACAATAAACAATCACTACACCTAAAAAGCTTTTTAAACTTACACTGAATAGGAATTGGTAGTTGAGTTAATTATTTCTTCCAATGCTGCAACCCATGTATCGGAATCATTTAAACTTTCTACAAGTTGAACTTTTTCTCCGCCGTTCGCGGTAAAAAGCTTCCGGTATTCATGACCGATTTCGATAAGGGTTTCGAGGCAATCGGCAACAAATGCCGGACTAAACACCAACACTTTTTTTATTCCTCGTTTCGCCAGCTCAATTAATGTCTTGTCGGCGAACGGTTCAAGCCAATTTTTATCCAGCCGGGACTGGAAGCAAACGGTGTATTTTTCTTTTGGCAAATTCAATTTTTCAGCGATCAATCTTGTTGTGGCATAACAAGTAGCTTTGTAACAAAAAGTATTTTTCTCTGTAATTTCATTTTCGCAATTGTGGTCGGCGCAAGCTTTTCCATCAACATGAACCTTATCAACCTGGCGAACCGGCAATCCGTGATAGCTGAATAAAATGTGATCGTACTCGTTTAAATTGTATTGTCTTCCATTTTCAACAAAGCAATTGATAAATCCTTCGTCATCATAAAATTGTGAAATAGTTCGTATTTCCGGAATGACCCACCATTGACGAACGATCTTCATTGCCTTGTCAATTGCCGATCCGGTGGTTGCCGATGCATATTGCGGAAATAAGGGAAGCAGAATGACGCGTCCGTAATTTTTCTTCCGCATTTCTTCCAAAACATTTTCCATACTTGGATTTTGATACCGCATAGCAAGATGAATATCAACTTCATCTCCAAAAGCCGATTGCAATTTTTTCTGCAAACTTTGACTGTACAACAAAAGCGGCGAACCATCTTTCGTCCAAAGCCGTTGATAAATTTTAGCAGATTTCGGAGCGCGAAACGGAACGATGATTCCGTTTACAAGAAAAAATCTTGCCGCCGCCGGTATGTCAATCACCCGCGGATCGTTGAGAAATTCCGATAAATATTTTCGCACATTTTTTACCGAAGGACTGTCGGGCGTTCCAAGTTGAATGAGCAGTACGCCGGTTTTCATTTGGTAATTCCAATCAAATTAAAAAAGAACGCGTACTGCTGCGCCGTTCGTTTGAAACGTTTAAATCTACCCGAAGCGCCGCCGTGACCCGATTCCATATCGGTATCAAGCAAGACTAAGTTTTTATCTGTTTTTAACTCTCGGAGTTTTGCTGTCCATTTTGCCGGTTCCCAATATTGAACTTGAGAATCGTGCAAACCCGCCGTTACTAAAAGATTCGGATAAGCTTTCGCTTCAACGTTATCATACGGAGAATAAGAAAGCATATAATCGTAATAATCTTTTTGATTCGGATTTCCCCATTCATCGTACTCGCCGGTGGTAAGCGGAATTGATTCATCAAGCATCGTGGTAACCACATCAACAAACGGAACGGCAGCCGCGACACCTTTAAATAAATCGGGACGCAAATTAATCACCGCACCCATCAACAAACCACCGGCGCTTCCGCCGCTGGCAAAAAGTTTTTCCGCGTTAGTAAATTTTTTAAGTATCAACGCTTCCGCGCAGGCAATAAAATCGGTAAAGGTATTTTTCTTTTTGAAAAATTTTCCGTCTTCGTACCATTGCCTGCCAAGCTCTTGCCCGCCGCGGATATGAGCGATGGCGTAAACGAATCCACGATCGAGCAAACTTAAACGAACCGAACTAAATGTTGGGTCGGTGCTGATTCCGTACGACCCGTAGCCATAAAGCAGCAACGGATTATCTCCGTTTTTCTCCAATCCTTTTTTATAAACTAATGATATGGGAATTTGTGTTCCGTCCGATGCAGTTGCGTAAATTCTTTCTGCGTGATATTCGTTCGGGTCATACTTGCCGACAACTTCTTCCTGCTTTAACAGCGTTCGCGCTTTTGTTTGCATGTTAAAATCGAATGTTGAATTTGGTGCGGTAAGCGAAGTATATCCGAAGCGAAAAATGTCTGTATCAAATTCCGGATTTGTGGAAGGATAAACGAAATAGGTTTGCTCATCAAACGGAATGGCATATTCATTTTTACTTTTCCAATTGATAACGCGGAGTTGTGTTAGTCCGTTTTTGCGTTCTTGCACAACCAAATAATTTTTAAAAATTTCAATTCCTTCAAGCAGCACCTCTTTTCTGTGGGGAATAACTTCCGTCCAGTTTTCTTTTGTGGTTTGCTCCACCGGCGTTTCCATTAAACGGAAATTGATGGCGTTAAGATTGGAAACAATGTAAAATTTATCTCCAAAATGATCGACGGAATATTCAAGATTTTTCTCGCGCGGCTGAAATATTTTAAACGCGCTTTCAGGTTGATCTGCTGCTATAAAACGGTATTCGTTCGAGAGTGTGCTTCGCGAACCGATGATGATATATTTTTCTGATTTGGTTTTATAAACGAACGCGCTGAACGTTTCATCTGCTTCATGAAAAATTTCTTTATCGCTTGCTGTTTCTTTTCCTAAAATGTGTTTGAAAATTTTGAATGGACGTAAAGCGTCGTCCTGAATTGAATAGAAAATTGTCTTGTTATCATTCGCCCAGGTAATATTTCCGGTTGAAAGGGGGATATGGTCCGTGAAGGTTTTTCCGGTTTGCAAATCTTTGATGTAGATAGAATATTTTCTTCTACCGAGCGTATCAATTCCGTATGCGAGAAGAGAGTTGTTCGCGCTAACTTCTAACCCAACAACCTGGCAGAAACTATGTCCGGCGGCAAGTTCATTAACGTTGAGCATTATTTCTTCATCGCCTTTAAGCGAACCTTTTTTGCGGCAGTAAACAGGATATTCTTTTCCTTCATCATATCGAGTATAGTAAAAATAGCCGTGCTGTTTATAGGGAACAGACATGTCAGTCTGTTTTATTCTTCCGATAATTTCGTTGTACAGTTTTTCCTGCAATGCTTCAGTTGGTTTCAGCACCTCTTTGGTGTAAGCGTTTTCGGCGTTTAAGTATGCAAGTACTTTAGGATTTTCGCGCTCGTTCAGCCAATAATAATTGTCTATCCGAACGTTGCCATGTTTGACTAATTCTTTTTTAATTTTTTCTGCTTTCGGCGGAATCACTTCGTTCCCTTTCTGTTGTTGAGAGTAAAGCGTATTTAGTAAAAGATTAAACACAAAAACGGCGGTAAAAAGTTTCTTCATTCTGCTTCCTCAAATATTTTTTTTATTGTTCCGGTGAACAAAACTATCGGTTCTTTCCTTTAATTACAAAGAATTTCTTGAAAGAAATTTAGGTTAGAAAAAATCAATTAAAGATATTTGAGCAACCGATTATTAACTTTTAGAGAGAAAGAATGTACACCGTCTTCGAAACAGAAATTGCTATCCGCCCCGATGATATAGATTTGAACAACCACGTACACAACACAAAATATTTGGAATACGTTTTTACCGCCCGCTACATTCAAATGCGCGACGGGTACAAAATGTCAATGGAGGAATTTTGGAAACGCGAATTAAACTGGGTGATCAGCATTACCCATATTGAATATAAGCGCTCAATCAAACTTGAAGATAAAATTATTGTGCGCACACAAATTGGCGAAGTTAACGGCGCGCAGGCAAAAGTGCTCTTTTCAATTATAAATAAAGAAACAAACAAAGTAGCGTCCGACGGTTACCTTATTTACACCATGATCTCGACAAAAAACGGAAGACCGGTGAGAATTCCCGACGACATTATTGAAATGTATTCAAAATAAAAACGATGAAGTATCGAAAGAATAACAGGAGATTAATGAAATGAAAAATATTTTTCTATCAATTGTCCTTTCACTTTTTTGCGTGGTAACAATATTACCGCAAAGTAATTTTAATCCCGCCGGATTGTGGCAGGGAAAATTAAAAGTTAGTCCGGCGGTTCAGCTAACAATCGTTCTTCACATTGATAAAAAAGATGACGGCTCGTTGAGCGCAACAATGGATAGCCCCGACCAGAGCGCGTATGGAATTAAAATAGATCAAATTTCTTTTGTAGGAGATTCTTTACAGTTCACTATTGCGGTAATCGGCGGAAAATATTCGGCGGTGTACAATAAAGATAGTATGATGTTTAGCGGAAGCTGGTCGCAAGGCGCGTACAGTTTTCCTCTCAATTTTAAGAAGACAGAAAAAGTTGAAGAAGTAAAAAGACCGCAGCTGCCAACAAAGCCGTATCCCTATAATGATGAAGAAGTTTTATTTGAAAATAAAATTGACAACATTAAACTCGGCGGCTCATTCACTTATCCGAAAGAAGGAAAAAACTTTCCCGCCGTTGTTTTGATTACCGGATCCGGCTGGGAAGACCGTGATGAAACTATTTTTAACCACAAACCATTTCTTGTAATTGCCGATTATTTAACCCGCAACGGTTTTGCCGTTCTCCGTTTTGATGACCGCGGCGGCGGCGCTTCAACCGGCGACGCAACCAAAGCTACCACGCTTGATTTTGTTAATGATGTTAGCTCCGCCGTTGAATATTTGAAAACGCGGAAAGAAGTAAATCAAAATAAAATTGGGTTGATCGGACATAGCGAAGGCGGAATGATCGCGCCCATGGTTGCTGTGCGGCGCAGCGATATCGCGTTTATTATTTTGTTGGCGGGACCGGGATTAACCGGCGAAGAAATTCTTCTCCTTCAATCGGAATTAATTTCCAAAGCGGAAGGAGTCCCGACGGAGGAGATTGAAAAGAATTTGAAACTATCAAAAAGCATTTATGCCGAACTTCGCAACAGCAAAGACTCGGAAGAAGCGAATGAACGGGTGAAAAAATTGTTGGAAGCGTATATTCAAAATCTTTCTGAAAAAGAAAAAAATGAACTGGGCGATACTAAAGCTTTTATTGAACGGCAGGGCAAAGCGGTTTCAAGTCCGTGGTTTAGATATTTCCTGACGTCTGATCCTATTCCCGTTTTGGAAAAAGTAAAATGTCCGGTACTTGCGTTAAATGGAGAAAAAGATTTACAAGTTCCACCGAAGGAAGATTTGGCGGCAATAGAAAAAGCTTTGAAAAAAGGAAAGAACAAAAAATTCAAAACGCTGCTTCTGCCGGGATTGAACCATCTTTTTCAAACCGCCGAAACCGGTTCGCCGAATGAGTACGGTAAAATTGAAGAAACGTTTTCCCCAACAGCATTAAAGGCAATAAGCGATTGGTTAAAAGAAATTCTCCGGTAAAAATTTTTCGCCTGAACGGTCGTAAAAATATTTTTTCGTAATTTTCCGGCGAGAAAATTATTTCTTAATCTAATTTGGAGACGAAATGGCAAATTACCCGTTAAAACGATTACGAAGGCTTCGGTATAATCCTTTGGTGCGCGATCTGGTGCGCGAAACAATCCTTACAAAAGATGATTTTATTTATCCGCTGTTCGCGGTTCCCGGTGAAAAAATAAAAAACCCGATCAAATCGATGCCGGGTGTTTTTCAAATGTCGATTGATGTTTTAGTTGAAGAATGCAAAGAAGTTGCCGCGCTTGGAATTCCGGCGGTCATTCTTTTCGGCATTCCCGAGCACAAAGATGAAGTCGGGTCAGACGCATACAGCCCGAACGGAATAATTCAACAAGCGGTTCGCGCTATTAAAAGCAGCGTGCAAAACCTGCTGGTCATTACAGACGTTTGTCTTTGCGAATATACTTCGCACGGACACTGCGGAGTTTTGCAAGGCGAAGATATTTTAAATGATGAAACTGTTTCGCTCCTTGCCAAAGAAGCCGTTTCGCACGCCGAAGCCGGCGCCGATATTATCGCTCCTTCCGATATGATGGATGGAAGAATTCTTTCAATTAGAAAAGCATTGGACTACAAAGGCTTTACAAAAATTCCGATAATGAGTTACGCCGCAAAGTACGCTTCCGGGTTTTACGGACCTTTCCGCGACGCTGCCGAATCAACTCCGGCTTTCGGCGATAGACGCTCGCATCAAATGGATATCGGCAATACGAACGAAGCGATGCGCGAAGTTGAATCCGATATTGAAGAAGGCGCTGATATTGTTATGGTAAAACCCGCCGGAGCGTATCTTGACGTAATTTATCGCGTTAAAGAAAAATTCGGTTTACCCACCGCGGCGTATCAAGTAAGCGGCGAGTTTGCGATGATAAAAGCCGCCGCGCAAAACGGTTGGATTGACGGCGAGCGTGTAATGATGGAATCACTCACGGCTATTAAACGCGCCGGCGCCGATATGATCTTAACGTATTTTGCGAAAGACGCAGCAAAGTTTTTAGAGAAGACACAGAAATAATGCCAATCGTTTTTCGATATAAAGGATATATCTTTTTTTTCTTTTCTAATGAAAACATGCCTCGTGAACCGATTCATGTACACGTTAGAAAAGCTGAAGCCCTCGCAAAATTTTGGGTAGAGCCTGAAGTAAAAATTGCGGAAGCCTACAGTTTTTCTTCTTCCGAATTAAAAGAATTACTTGAAGTAATTGAACAAAATAAAAACTTATTTATTAGGAGTTGGCATGAACATTTTGGAGAATAAACCACTCGCAAAATCGGTTTCTTTTGACGATGTAAATCTGTGTGTTGAATTTATCGACGGTAGAAAACTATTAGTTCCTATTGCTTATTTCCCCCGCTTATTGAAAGCGACGACTGAACAAAAACAAAAAGTCATCATTTCCGGCGGCGGCATCGGATTGCACTGGGAAGAAATTGATGAAGATATTAGCGTGAAAAATCTTCTTCTTGGATTTGGCGATACAACTAAACCGAAAATTCAAGATTTTCAAGTTGCCTAAAATTTCCAAAATAAAGCAAACAAAAATGTTACGCTTAAAAAAAGTCTTGTTTATAGAAAGATATTCTGAACAACAATGGAGAAATAATGAGAAATCTATCTATAAAGAAAATGTTCTGTTTTAGAGGAAGTACAAAAGGTTTGCTAAAGGATGTCATTCCTTTACGAAATCCACTTGACTGGGATGATCCCAAAAGTGAAGAGAAATTGCTTTTTGATCTTTATTATTACACGCCTAAAATTATTTCCGAAACCATTGGTAAACCGCCTTCTGGAAGCGGTTTCAAAAACGAAATTAAGAGAAAGGATTTTGAAGAAATTTACGATGAAGATTGGTATGAATTAACTTTTGTATACGACAATAACAATGCAAAACATAGAGAATACTGTTACAAACTACAACATATCATACTAAATCTTATCCGATGGGAAAAGAGAAGATATTATCATTTTCATAATGAGTTTGAAAAATATGTTAAACAAAATTCT
>Ga0172369_10007253_pt1 | contig 12909 bp, 14 predicted proteins | sample LakKiv25m_FD_114539 | JGI IMG/M metagenome (GOLD analysis project Ga0172369, IMG submission 114539) | Freshwater microbial communities from Kabuno Bay, South-Kivu, Congo - kab_022012_11.25m | ecosystem: Environmental > Aquatic > Freshwater > Lake | place: Democratic Republic of the Congo... | reverse complement strand
GGGGGATATTGAAGGGAAATAGGACGAGGGGCGCTTTTAATTCCGAAGGCCATTACGATAACCTGGCTCAAAAAGACAAAAAATATCAATTCCGGCAACAGTTATTTATGCAGTATGAAAACAGGGCTTGACATAGGGTAGGGGGGTATGGTATACTTTATGCTTGGGAAAGGAGGATGTGCATGAAACAGGCTACTACACATGAAGGACAGCTTGAGTTTCTGAAGAAGATAGAAGGCCAGGTAAGAGGCATACAGAGTATGATTGAGGATAAGAGATACTGTGTAGACATACTAACCCAGATACATTCTATTATCGGAGCGCTCTACAAGGTAGAAAATGAGATATTCAGGAAACATACGGAAGGCTGTGTGGTAAATGCGCTGAGAGGCAGGTCTGAAAAAGAAAAACAGGAAAAGATAGGCGAGATTATAGAATTAATCTCAAAATTCAGGAGGATAACATGAAAGCCATTTATTTAGTTATTCTGGGATTGGTTGTGTTTGTCAGCGTGGTGTTTGCCATGTCTTGTGGAGCTGATATGGACCATGGAGATCACGGTAAAACCCTGCAGGCAGAATCAGCAGCTGTTGACGCAGGCAATAAAATCTGCCCTGTTACAGGAGAAAAGATTGATGAGGCTGCAAAAGCAACATATGAGTACGAAGGTAAGATTTATAATTTCTGCTGTCCGATGTGTATTGATGAATTTAAGAAAGAACCGCAGAAGTATATTGATAAAGTGAATAAGGAACTGGATGCTGTCCAACACGTAAAATAATCGTTCCCGTTCGCCGAACGGGAATCGGGCCTATGCGGTAAAGCTATTGATTATATGCATAACATATGATAGGATAAGTATATGAAAAATAAGCTGACGAGGTTTGTAGCTTTTTTTATCTTGTCAATTTCTCTGGTTTTTTCAGGTAATGTTTTGGGCCAGGAAAAAGAAAATATAAACCTTGGCTTATTGATCGAAAAAGTCCTCAAGCAAAATCTGCAGATAGAAATTGCTAAATATAAATATGAAGCCTCCAAAGCAAGAATTCCTCAGGCCTCAAGTTTAGAAGACCCCCAGTTTGAATATAAATACGATAAAATCAATGCCAGCATGGATGCTCTGATGGAAGGCAAAACTGCCCCCATGCGTACCTTCGGCGTTTCGCAGGAAATCCCGTTTCCTACAAAGTTAATTCTCAGGTCGCAGATTGCTGTAAGAGAATCTCAGATGGCCTATGAAGAGTATAAAGAAAAAGAAAATGAAATAATCTCCCGGACCAAAAGCCTTTACGCTCAGCTCGCCTTTATTTATAAATCAATAGATATCACTAAGGAAAATAAAGCTTTTCTTGAACAGCTTGCGAAGACAGCTACCAACCAGTATTCTGCCGGCAGGGCAAAACAGGAAGACGCCTTAAAAGCTCAGTTAGAAATAGCGAAGATGGAAAGCGAGCTTATCATGCTCGAACAAAGGCGCCAGATTATACAGGCAAAGATAAATGTTCTATTAAACCAGGAGCCAAGCGCAGAATTGGGAAAACCTGAATTAATAGAAGCTAAGGATTATAAATTTAATCTGGAGGATTTAAATAAATCAGCCAGGAACAATAGGCCTGAACTCAGGGCATTCAAATTTGCGCTGGAAAGGGCGAAAAAAACATATTCGCTTGCCAAGGAAGGTTTCTTGCCGGATTTCATGGTTAAATATGAGAGGATGGAAAGAGATAATAACCTTAAAGAATGGGCAGGTATGGTAGGGGTCAGCTTACCGATATGGTTTTGGCAGAAACAAAACTTTAATGTAAAAGAAATGCGCAAAGAATTAAAGGCAATCGAGGCTGAATTTAAAGATAGAGAAAATATGGTTCTTATGGAAGTAAAAGAGGCGTTTTCAGAATCAGAAGCGCTTAAGAAGTTAGCTATTTTATACAGGACTACATATGTGCCGCAAGCAGAGCAGCTTTTAAAGTCTTCTTCAGCCAGTTACGAGGCAAATCAGGTGGATTTTTTAAATCTTCTGGACTCCGAGCGTATGGTTTTGGAATTTAAATTGGATTATTTTAAAACAATAATAGATTTGGAAGTAAGCATTGCTGAATTGGAAAAAGCAGTGGGAACTCAATTAACGCAATAGCGGATATATCCCTTGCGGCTTAATTGTAAAACTATAGTCGCTCGGGATCAAGATTTACTTCGCAAATTTTAAGAGGTGAATATGAAACAGAAAATTTTAATAATAATTTTATTGATTTTAATTACAGGGTCAACGCTTGAAATTTCAGGGTGCGCTAAGCCGGGAGATGTTGATAAAACCGCACAAGGCAAAGCCGTATATTATTGCCCAATGCATCCAGCATATACATCTGACAGGCCAGGTGATTGCCCTATATGTAATATGAAATTGGTAAAGAAAAATACGAACGACGAGGGACGAACGACGAGCGACACTCATAAATCCAATATTAAAGATGTTTGCATCGAGCATAACTGTACTATGAAAGATTGCGGCATGCATGTAAAGGTAGCTTTGAAACCAGGCGAAAAGGTTTCTTGTCCTATATGCGGAGAATATATAACCACAGCTAATAGTAAGTTAGCAGAAATATCAAATCAATCTGCGCCAGCCAGGAAAGAACGTAAAATTCTCTATTATCGTAATCCAATGAATCCAGAGGTTACTTCTCCTGTGCCTATGAAAGATCAGATGGGCATGGATTACGTGCCAGTGTATGAAGAGGGAAAGGGCCAGGCTGCTGCAGGGCCTGCAATAACCATGAGCCCTGAAAAACAGCAGCTTATAGGAATAAAAACAGGACTTGTAAAGAAGATGAATCTTTCGAAGATTATTATCGCTTCCGGGAAAATTGCATATGACCCGGACCTTGTTATTACACAGCAGGAATTTATCCAGGCGCTCAATAATAAAGATAGTCTCAAAGGCGATGAATTTAGGGATGTTATTACCAGGGTGCAGTCGCTTATTGATGCATCGCGGAATAAATTAAAACTCCTCGGTATGGGTGAAGATGAAATCACTGAGCTTGAAAAGACACGAAAAGCTCAGACAAATCTTTATCTTCCAGCTAAAGGAGAAAATGTGTGGGCATATATAGCTATATATGAATATGAGATAGGCCTTGTAAAAAAGGGAGATATCGTAGAAATAGAAGCAGTTGCCTATCCTGGGGAGGTTTTTCAAGGGAAGGTACTCTCAGTAAATCCTGTATTAGATCCTTCTACAAGAACAAATCAGGTACGCGCAGAGGTTTCTAACACAGAAGATAAATTAAAGCCGGAGATGTTTGTAAATGCGAAGATATATGCAGATATCGGAGAAAGATTGGCAGTTCCTGAATCAGCTGTTTTAGATACAGGACTCAGGAAGGTTGCTTATCTCTTAGAAGAGGGCGATGTCCTGGAGTCCCGCGAGGTTACTCTAGGCCAGAAAGCAGGCGGTTACTATGAAGTTTTGGATGGCCTAAAAGAGGGAGATGTTGTAGTGACTAGCGGAAATTTCTTAGTAGATTCTGAAAGCAAATTAAAATCCTCTAATTAAAAATGATAGAGAAAATAATAGAATTTTCATCAAAAAATAAATATATAGTAATTATTTTTGTTTTTGTAGCTGTAATAGCGGCAATTTACAGCATTAAGAATATACCTCTGGATGCTATTCCAGATCTTTCCGATACTCAGGTTATTATCTATTCTCGCTGGGACCGTTCGCCTGACATTATTGAAGACCAGGTAACTTATCCTGTAGTGACTGCGATGCTCGGCGCGCCAAATGTTAAAGCAATCCGCGGGTTCTCGGATTTCGGATTCTCTTACGTATACGTGATTTTTAAAGATGGGACGGATATATACTGGGCACGCAGCCGAACATTGGAATATCTTAGTAAAATTATACCAAAACTTCCGGAAGGCGTGCAGACAGAGCTGGGGCCTGATGCCACGTCAGTTGGATGGGTGTATCAATATGCGCTTGTGGATAAAACAGGCAATAACGATCTTTCCAAACTCCGTAGTTTTCAGGATTGGTATCTGCGTTACTATCTCCAGAGCGTACCTGGCGTAGCTGAGGTTGCATCTATAGGCGGATTTCAGAAACAATATCAGGTAAATGTAAACCCCAATGCATTATTATCGTACAACATCCCTCTTAATAAAGTCGTAGATGCAATCAGAGATGGAAATAATGATGTGGGCGGAAGATTAGTGGAATTTTCCGGCACAGAATATATGGTAAGAGGCAGAGGTTATGCAAAATCTGTTCAGGATATTGAGAATATTGTAATAGGTAATGATGTTTCCGGTACTCCTGTCTTAGTAAAAAATATAGCTCAAGTTGTTCTGGGGCCTGAGATACGGCGTGGAGTCGCGGAATTAGATGGCGAAGGTGATACAGTGGGCGGCATAGTGATCATGCGCTCAGGCGAGAATGCGCTAAATATCATTAATCGCGTAAAAGAGAAAATAAAAGATATAAAATCATCTTTACCTGAAGGTGTTGAGATTATTACCACATATGACCGCTCAGAGCTCATAAAGCGTTCTATTGATACGTTAAAGCACCAGCTCACAGAAGAGATGATTGTAGTAAGCCTTGTGATTCTTTTATTCCTGTGGCATTTTCCTTCAGCAGTTATACCTATAGTAACAATACCAATAGCAGTGCTATTGGCCTTTATACCTATGTATGGCATGAGGCTTACCTCAAATATCATGTCTCTTTCAGGCATAGCGATTTCAATAGGAGTGCTCGTAGACGGCGCTATTGTAGAGGTTGAGAATGCTTATAAAAAATTGCAATTATGGGAAGCTGACGGAAGAAAAGGAGATTATCATGTAGTGAGGTTAAATGCATTAAAAGAAGTAGGCCCTTCAGTATTTTTCTCGCTTTTAGTAATTGCTGTTGCATTCCTGCCTGTGTTCACATTGGTTGACCAGGAAGGAAGATTATTTAAACCTCTGGCATTCAGTAAAAACCTGGCAATGGCGATAGCCGCAATACTGGCTATTACGCTTGATCCTGCAATGCGCATGTTATTTACCAGAATGGACTATAAGCATTTTAAGCCCAGATGGTTATCAAATATATTTAATTCAATGACAGTTGGGAAATATTATCCTGAGGAAAAACACCCTGTGAGCAATGTCCTTTTTAGAATCTATGAGCCTCTGTGTAATTTTGTGCTCAAACATTGGAAACTCACATTAATCTCCGCTGGTCTATTAATGCTTTTGACTATACCTGTATATTTTAGATTAGGTTCAGAATTTATGCCGCCATTAAATGAAGGCACTATTCTTTATATGCCTACTACACTTCCTGGGATTTCTGTAACCGAGGCCCAAAAATTGCTTCAGAATCAGGATAGAATACTCAAGTCTTTCCCTGAAGTGGAAAGGGTTTTTGGAAAAGCAGGAAGAGCTGATACTTCTACAGACCCTGCGCCGTTTTCTATGATGGAAACTACAGTTGTCCTGAAGGATAAAAAGTTCTGGCGTAAGGGCATGACCTGGGAAAAATTGATAGACGAGATGGATAGGACTATTCAGATTCCAGGAACTACTAATGCCTGGACAATGCCTATTAAAGCAAGAATAGATATGTTATCTACTGGAGTGCGCACGCCTGTAGGAATAAAGATTTATGGCTCTGACCTGAAGGAAATAGAAAAGATTGGCATGGAACTGGAGACTATTATAAAGGATATAAGGGGAACGCGCAGTGTATATGCCGAGCGCGTTACAGGAGGTTATTTTATAGATTTCGACATAAAAAGAGACCAGCTTGCGCGGTACGGGCTCAGCGTAAAAGAAGCGGAAATGGTAATTATGTCTGCAATAGGAGGGGAACCTGTGACCACTACTATTGAAGGCAGGGAGCGGTATACAGTGAATGTGCGCTACCCAAGAGAACTGAGAGATGATTTAGAAAAGTTAAAACGCGTATTAGTATCTACAATGTCTGGGGCTCAAATACCGCTTGAACAATTAGCAGACATACATATGTCGCTTGGTCCGGCCATGATAAGGGATGAGAATGGAATGCTCGCTGGCTATGTATATGTAGATATAGCCGGCCGTGATGTGGGCAGTTATGTTACAGAGGCGAAAAAGATAGCACAGAAAAAACTCCAGGTTCCCACAGGTTATTCTCTTGAGTGGAGCGGCCAGTATGAAAATATGCTAAGGGTAAGAGAAAGATTGAAATTAGTGATACCTATTACGCTATTTATAATAGTTATATTACTCTACATGAACACAAAATCCTGGATAAAGACTTGTATTGTAATGCTTGCGGTGCCGTTCTCCTTAATCGGCGCTATCTGGTTCATGTATATTTTACATTATAATATTTCTATTGCTGTGTGGGTGGGTATGATTGCGCTCATGGGGTTAGATGCTGAGACAGGCGTATTTATGCTTTTATTTTTAGACCTTTCCTATTACAATGCGGTCAGGCAAGGGAAGATGAGAACCTATGAAGATCTAAAAGAAGCAGTGATGCATGGAGCAGTTAAGCGTATAAGGCCAAAGATGATGACAGTTATGACAACGTTTATAGGTTTAATACCTATAATGTGGTCCATGGGAACAGGCGCTGATATGATGAAGCGAATAGCTGCTCCTATGATAGGCGGAGTATTTACCAGTTTTATCCTGGAGCTATTAGTTTACCCGCCGATATACTCAATCTGGAAATGGGAATATGAAATGAAACACGGCACTGTTGACGTTTCAAAATTATCCGTACCGGAATTACGGCCGCATTAAAAGGAGAATTCGGATGTTAGTCCATACTCAGAGTGGCCCGCATATAATGAATTTTGTCTGCTTATTAACTTTTTTGACCTTTATTTTTATCTTTGGTTTGATTATCTGGGAGAAAATTCCAAGGGTATATTTAGCGATATGCGGCGTTGTGTTTGTCATTATGCTAGGCGTATTTGACATCCAGGAGGCAATTAATACTGTCAACTGGGAGACTATCGGATTTTTACTGGGGATGTTTCTTTTAATAGAGATACTGATTGAGTCAGGCTTTTTCCGCTGGATAGCTTTGGTTCTGGCCAGAAAACTTAATTATCAACCGCTCAAAATCCTGCTATTTTTTCCTATTCTTTCTTTTGGCTTGTCCGCTTTTATTAATTCGATAACCGTCATGGTATTTCTCACCGTGATCACTTTGGAATTAAGCAAGCTGCTTAAATTTGACCCGGTACCTGTAATAATAAGCGAGGTTATATTATCCAATATTGGCGGAGCAGCTACGCTTGTTGGAGATCCGCCGAATGTGATTTTAGGTACTATGTTAGGCTTCAACTTTAATGATTTTCTTATTCATAATGCGCCGATAGCGATACTGGCTGGTATGGCTGCTGTAGGAGTAAGTTTTCTGATGCATAGAAAGAGTTTCTCTGGGCTGCAACCACATGTAAATTTAGAGGAAATAAAAAATATCGAGCCGCGTTTACAGATAAAAGACAGATACCTGCTGTGGTGTGGTCTTATAGGAATAAGTGTTGCCTTAGTTTTACTTATCGGAGGGCCTTTATTTGCCAAACTTGGCATGCATATCTATATTTCTATCGCATCGCTTCTTCCTGCGTTTCTCATTCTTACTTTTGGAGGAAAGCGCGTATATAAGCATCGTTTTATACGCAAGATAGACGCTGAAACTATAATGTTTTTTATCGGCTTGTTTATCTTAATCGGCGCTTTGGAGAAAAGATTTATTATTCAGATGGCGGCAAATTTCCTTGGAGATATATTCAAAACTCCGGCAGGTTTTTTAAGCTCTATTTTTTGGGGTTCAGGAATATTTTCTGCTTTTGTAGACAATGTGCCTCTGGCAATGGCAATGACTTATATCATAAAACAGAGCGTTGCCGGTAACATTGTCCCTGGCTCCGGCATAATGGTTTGGGCCACAAGTTTAGGCGTTGATTTGGGAGGCAATCTTACTCCTATTGGAGCTTCAGCCAATGTAGTCGCTTACTCCTCGCTTGAAAAGAAAGGCATTAAGATTGGCTGGGGCCGCTGGTTAAAATTAGCCTTGCCACAAGGATTAGCCGCGCTTTTAGTAAGTTATCTGGGTATTCTTCTCAAACTGCACTTAAAATTCTTTTAACATACCTATATGGTTTTTGGACACAAGCAGTGATAGTTGCCATGCCGCTTATGACAGGGTTTATTTCTAAAAAAGTATAAATAGCTCTATGTCCACCTTTTTGGTGTTGATATTTTGTAATCTTTTATCTCTATAAAATATCGGACAAATTGGATAATTTTAACCTGAACTTTATCTTTAAATTGAACTATTTTCCTGATATTCGTGGCATTTTTACTATAATAACAGCAGATATCAAACGTATTTTATATTGCCCAATCTCAACTGAAGGGCTATAATAATTCATCAGTTCTAGTAGAACGATATATATAATATTTACATTTTGCGGAACAAGCAGCAAATAAAAGGAGAACTTATGGAAACAAAAGATTTAGGAAAGACGATGACTGGGATGCAGCCTAATGTAGTTGCACTTTTGAGCTATGTACTGGGATTTGTGACAGGGCTTACCTTCTTTCTAATAGAGAAGGAAAATAAATTTGTGCGTTTCCACGCGATACAGTCAATGATAGTTTTCGGAGCCCTGTTTGTATTACAGATAGCCGTAGGCATGTTTTTTATTATGTTTGCTATGATGAGGCTTGGTTTTATGCTGCCCATGTTTTCTTTTATAACGGGCCTTTTATATCTGGCGGGCGCCATACTCTGGGTTATTCTTATGGTGAAGGCATACCAGGGAGACATGTTTAAACTCCCAATAGCAGGCGATATAGCTGAAAAGCAGGTAAAATAATAATAGATATAACTTTGGTATAGATTATAGCCGTCTTACTAAAATGAACCCCTTATTTTAAAATAGTTCTATTATGCCAAGAAAAATATGGCTTATTCGTCATGCTGAAAGTCAGGCAAATTCCGGGATGAGGACATCTTATCCTCATGGAATCAAGCTTACTCAAGCTGGTTTTGAGCAGGCGGAAAGATTTGCTGAAAAGTTATCAAGATCTCCTGATTTAATTATAACCTCTCCGTATATCCGTACAAAGCAAACCATAGAGCCATTAATAAAGAAATATAAGAAAGTACCTCATGAAGAATGGGAAGTCCAGGAGTTCACTTACATTTCTCCATATAAATGCCAGAATACTACAGAGCTTGACCGGATACCAATGGCAGAGGAGTATTGGAAGAGAAGCGAACCGTTTTATTGTGACGGTAAGGGTGCGGAATCTTTTAGAGATTTTATAAAGCGGGCTGAAGAGGCTATCAATAAATTAAAAAACAGGCAAGAAAACTTTATAACCATGTTTAGTCATGGGCAATTTATTGCAGCAATGTTATGGATTATGAATAACGATCCAACAAACCTTACTTCTGAAAAGATGAAAGAATATAAATGTTTCTTTACTGCTAACCAGCTTGCGAATTGCGATTATGCAGAGATTAGTACGATATGAGAAACGGTGATAATTTGTGGTTACAACGAAAACAGTAAGCGTGAAAGAAATGCAGGAACTGGACCGAATGGCGATAGAGGAGAGAGGCGTCTCTTCTATTGCGCTTATGGAAAATGCAGGTAGGGCTGTGAGCGAAGTAGCGTTAAGCGAATTAAAAGGTATTAAAGATAAAAAAGTGGCTGTTTTCTGCGGCGGAGGAAATAACGGAGGAGACGGGTTTGTAGCAGCGAGGTATCTTTTTAATAAAGGCGTAAAGGTTAATGTTTATTTAATAGGTAAAAGATCTGATCTTAAAAATGATCCGGAGATAAATGCCCGTTTACTGGAAGATATCGGGGTGGAAATATGCGAGATTTCCAGGCCGCTTAGCGTAGATTCTGATCTAATAATAGACGCTATATTTGGGATAGGACTTAAGGGAGAAGTTAAAAAGCCTGCTAAAGATATAATTATCGATTTGAACAAAAAGCCAATACCGGTGATTTCTGTGGATGTTCCTTCTGGCTTAGACGCAGATACAGGAAAAACCCCGGGAGTTTCTATAAAGGCTGATATTACCGTTACCATGCAGTTTCCCAAAAAAAGGCTTTTATAAAAATAAAGGCCCTGAATATGCAGGAAAAATTATAGTAGCTGATATCGGCATTACTTAAGGTCGTCCATATTTGAAATAATCTTGACAAAACTAACATTGTCAAGATGTCAAGTTTATATATAGCCTCTCATAATCTTGACATTGGTACATTGTCAGTTTTGTCAAGATTATTGAGGCTTTATTTCAATCGCGCAAGAGATCCGGAGGCCTATAAAGATAAATGGCAAAGATCAAATTGGATTTGCATGGTATTTTTAATAAAGGCAGTTCGATCGATGAGGAACTAGACCGGGTTGTCAAAGAAGCTGTGGAGAAAAGGATTTCTCTGGTAGAGATCATTCCGGGCAAGGGGAGTGGGCAATTAAGAAAGCGTGTTTTACGGTTTCTGGAACAAAATAAGATAAAAAAGCTCTATCATCGGGTGGAAAAAGACGAAAAAAATTTTGGAAAAATTTCTGTGCATTTTAGATTTTAAAAAAGAACCGGCAGTTTGCAGCAATATATTTAAAACAAGATGTTTTTAGAAGATAAAGACAATAGCATGACCTGCAAGGAATTTGAAGCATTAACCAGGGATGCTTTAGAAGAGCTGCCTGAAGAGTTTAAAGATAAACTTCAAAACCTGGATGTTGTCATTGAAGAAAAGCCTGATATGGATATGGTAAAAAGACTTGGGCTGGGCGCCAAAGGGAGGCTTCTGGGGCTTTATCACGGCGTACCCCTGAAAAACAGGACTCATTATTATGGTATGGTGATGCCGGACAAGATCATCCTTTACAGGCAGAATATTGAACGAGAATGTAAAGAAAACGGATTAGACATTCGTAAAGAAGTAAAACATGTCATACAACATGAGATAGCACATCATTTTGGGATATCTGACAAGCGCTTAAAGGATCTGGGCGTATATTAAAAGGTATTTTATAAATATGGTAACTTGGATTGAGAAATGAAAACCCGGATAGAATTTCTAAAAGGGGATATTACAAAGGTTAAAGCGGATACTATTGTGAATGCGGCCAATACAACTTTGCTGGGAGGAGGGGGAGTAGACGGTGCCATCCATAGGGCTGCGGGTCCAGAATTATTGGAAGAATGCAGGAGGATAGGAGGGTGTAAGACAGGCGAAGCAAAGATAACAAAAGGATATAATCTTCCTGCAGAATTTGTTATACATACTGCCGGCCCTGTCTGGCATGGAGGGGATAGCAACGAAGAGAAGCTTTTGGGATTGTGCTATACTAATTCTTTGGAATTGGCGAAAACTTATAGCCTGAAGAGCGTAGCGTTTCCTTCTATTTCTACGGGCGCATACAGGTTTCCCATTGCACGGGCAGCTTCAATTGCGCTAAAAACAGTAAAATCATATATAAATAAAAATCCGGATAGCTTGGATAAGGTAATATTTGTCTTGTTTTCAGACGAGGATCTTCAGATCTATAAAAGATTAAAGGATATTTGAAAGGAGGGTAAAATGAACTGCCCTATATTGGATTTATTTGCTAAATGTTCCTGTCATGGAGGGGTGATCTGCCGGTTTTGTATGCAGCTTACAATTGCGGTTATAGCGATTGCTTTCGGTAGCCTGTTAGCCTGGAAGCCCAAAAAAATCATAGATATGCAGATAGCTCTCTACCGGCGCCTTAACTGGAAAATAGAACCTATATCCATGAAGAAAGAGATAAGGAATACACGTATCATGGGGTTGGTGGTCTTTGTCCTCGGGGCTCTTTCGCTCGGCCTTGTTTTATTAAAATAAATAATATAACAGAATGGATATTAAAAAGCAGCTCCATCGTTTATATTCTTAAAATCCCATCATTTAAAATAATTCATAAACTTGACACTTTGACAATGTTAGTTTTGTCAAGATTATGATATAATTTAATAAAAAGAGATTTCTAGACAGTCATGTACCGCACAATATGACGCTTGCATAAACATAGGAGAGAGCATGAAGAATGAGCGCAGGAAGAATTGGTTTATTCCGCTGGTTTTGATAATCTTAGCTATTTTTTGCCACGTTGGTTATACTGCAGAAAAAGCTTTTCAGGAATTCTCGGCGGATATGGTAAGCCGTTCCGGTCGCCAGACTGTACAGGCAAAATTCTATGTTTCCGGAGATAAGATGCGCACTGAAATGCCAGGCAATGTCGTGATCATGCGGCTTGACAAAAATCTGACCTGGATTATCATGCTGAAACAGCGTATCTATATGGAGCAGGCGCTTAAGCCAAAAGATCTTCCTAAGACATCTAAGGAGCTTGGCGGCGAGATAAAGCGCGTATCTCTTGGTATTGAGACGGTGGATGGCAAACCGGCTGAAAAATTCAAAGTTATCTATGTAGAAAATTCAACCCGTCTTACCGTGTATCAATGGCTAAGAGATTCCAAGTTTCCGGTAAAGATAGAAGCTGAAAATGGAAGCTGGAGCATTGAGTATAAAAATCTTTCCGTAGGGCCTCAGTCAGCTGATCTTTTTGAACTGCCACCTGGGTTTCAGAAGTTATCGATGTCTTTTGATAATAAGTTGTAGGGGATAAAATATTTAAAAAACTTTATCCTCCTCAGTTTCCATAAGCTTGACCCCTCGCCCCGATAAATCGGGGCTCGCCTCGGTGCCGAGCGCTTTGATAGCTGGCACCTCGGCGCGGGGCGGGATTCGCTTAAACAAACCTGACAATAAAAGATACCATAGCTGTCCTTCGGCAAGCTCAGGATGGTCCGAAAGATGGTGAGCGTCCTTCACTTTGCTCACTACTTTAGAAGTCCCGATT
>Ga0172369_10007251_pt1 | contig 12910 bp, 17 predicted proteins | sample LakKiv25m_FD_114539 | JGI IMG/M metagenome (GOLD analysis project Ga0172369, IMG submission 114539) | Freshwater microbial communities from Kabuno Bay, South-Kivu, Congo - kab_022012_11.25m | ecosystem: Environmental > Aquatic > Freshwater > Lake | place: Democratic Republic of the Congo... | reverse complement strand
TTAGAAGAGCTTGATAAAGAGTTTGATTTAAAATGTCCTGATTTTCACGACCCATTTACCCATATAAACTATCCCAGCACGTACATTGAAAAGATGTTTAAGATAAAAGATTTAAAATCCTTCTTCTCCCTTAAACTCCAAGAAGCGATAGAAGATAGCAGAAAACAGACGATTGAGGAGATTGTGGGAGTGATAGAGAAAAGACTGGAAGATGTTGATAAAAACGAAGCATTAATCCGAGAGCATAATTTATTAGTTGGACTTTTAACTAAGATAAAAGAGATATAATAATAATTAATAAACAAATGAAAATACATCCAACATCAGATTATGTTTTCTTCTCTGTCATTGAGGAGAAAAAAGAAACCAAGGGAATTATTCTTTCTGATATTTCCCAAGAAAAGCAGTTGACCGGTCGCGGAGTGGTCGAATCCGTAGGGCCGGAAGTTAAATTGGTAAAAATAGGTAACAAAATAATTTTTAACGCTATTCCTGGAATCTGTAAAAGCTTTGATTTAGATGGAAAGAAGCTTTACTTTTTACAGGAGAAACAAGTCTATGGAATCATCAAGTGAAGACCTAAAAATTAAAAGATTAAGCGGAAGAGAAATTTTAAATTCTTTTTATAATAAACATTTTGAAGAATTTATTTCTTCTATGATTAATATGGATATTTGGAAAGAAAAAACAGATGTAAACGCCACGGCATATTTTGAACCGATGAAAAGCATTAACTCGCAAGGTGGCATTCAAGAAACACAACGCCGAGTCACCATATCAGAAGCAATTGAGCGAGAAGAATATAGGTTTTATGCACAACAGAACATCTTGCTAGCTATTAAAAAACTTGATAAAATTAACCTAGAAGACGAGATTGGTAAAGAACTAAAACCAAAATTTGCCAAACTAAAAAAATGAGTAATGAAATTACATTCGGCGATCTGGCCCGCCGCAATCTCAAGGCTGGGGTAGATAAGTTAGCTAATGCTGTTAAGGTAACACTTGGCCCAAAGGGTAGACTGGTAGCATTTAATCGCGGCACTCCCATCTTTTCTTTAGATGGGGTGACAGTCGCCAAGCAAATCTATTTAAAAAACGAGGGCGAGAATACCGGCGCCCAACTGGTAAAGAATATAGCCAGCAAGACAGACAAGGAGGCCGGAGACGGAACGACCACAGCCACTATTTTGGCTCAGAGTATTTTAGACAAGGGACTACAAGCATTATCAGCCGGGTTAGATCATACCAGGATGAAGCAAGGAATTGATGAGGGTTTGAAAATTTGTCATGAGATTATAAAAAAGTCAGCCCGGAAGATTAAAACCAAAAAAGAGATTTCAGACGTGGCGACAATTTCTTCGCGCGATCGGGAGATTGGTGATATGGTGGCCGAGATTGTCCATCAGTTCGGAAGTGAGGCGGTCATCTCGGTTGAGGATTCCAAAGTCGTGGGGCTACACAAGGAAGTTGTCGAGGGAATGCAACTAGACAAGGGTTTCATTTCTCCCTACATGATGACCGACCAGGATCGAGGCGAGGCCATACTTGATAAGCCGTATATTCTGGTCACTTCTCAAATAGTGAATCTTAATCAGCAGATTATTAAAATTCTAAATGAGATAATTCAAAGCGATCGCCGGCATTTGCTTTTGATAGCCGACCAGGTAGGCGGCGAGGCTCTGCCGACTCTCTTGGTTAATAAATTTCAGAACAGACTTTTAACTGTAGCGGTGGCTTGTCCCGGTATAGGAGACGATAAGAGATCCCAGATGCAGGACATTGCTATTCTAACCGGGGCCGAGTTTATCTCTGAGGAGTTAGGCAAGAAAATTGATGACGCTTCACTTGATTCTTTAGGATCGGCCGATAAGGTCATTATCACTAAGGACTCCACAATTATTATCGGCGGCGCCGGCAGGAAATTAGAAATCAAAAAGCGAGTCGCCCAGATCAAACAGGAGATTGAGAATGAGAAGTCAGATTACGAACGTGAACTCAAGGAACGAAGACTGGCCCGGTTGAAAGGTGGCGTGGCTGTGATCCGCGTAGGCTCAATTTCAGAATCCGAGAATATGGAGAAGCGATACCGAGTAGAAGACGCCGTCCGGGCGGCCAAATCTTCGTTAGAAGAGGGAATCGTGCCGGGGGGTGGTCAATGCCTGGCTGAGTGTTCAAAGGCCCTTTACAATCGATTACAGCGCGAAACAGATTTGTCATTTAGGGTCGGAATGAGCATTTTAGCCGAAAGTATCGTCGAACCGGCTAAACAGGTTTTAATCAATGCCGGTTATAAACCAGACGTTATTTTAGCCGAATGCGATAGATTGGGAAAAGGATTCAATGCGGCCACTGGAGAGTATGTTGATCTGATTGATTCGGGAGTCATTGATCCGGCCAAGGTTGTCAGGTGCGCCCTGGACAATGCCGTGTCGGTTGTGAGTTTAATTTTAATTACTGACGCTTTAATCACCAATGAAACAGAAGACACCAAAAAAGACAAGAACTGACATTGTTAAAAAAGAACTCAATCCAAATCAAAGAATGTTTTGCGAGTTTTATGCTAAGCCCGGAGAATACTTTGGTAATGGAGTGGTGTCATATATCTTAGCTTATAAATTAGACATCCCTTTGGTTGGCTATAAGGCATTAAATGATGATCAGCAAAGACGATATAATTCTGCTTGTACATTAGCAAACCATTTATTGAGAAATGTCAAGATAAAGGAAAAGTGTAATGAACTGTTGGATTCTTTAATAAAAGATGAAGTTGTTGATAGAGAATTAGTAAGAGTTATTGTTCAGAATGAAGAACTTGCGCCAAAGGTTTCGGCGATCAAGGAATATAATCTTTTGAAGAAAAGAGTGAGTGATAAGCCTGCATTGCCGTCGCCTGAATTACATTTACATTTGCATCAGAGTCCAAAGGTTGTGCAAATAATAAAAACCGCTGAGGATGAATTGCTAAAAGAAATCCAAGGCGATATAAAATGATTGATTTAGTTGCTAATGTTTATCTTATTACTCTTACCGTTTATTTTTCAGTTTGGATAGTCTATTTATTGATTCAAAAAAATGATTAATTTATTTATGTTCTATTTATTTTTATTTGTTGGCGCATTTTCCGGCGCGATGTTTGGTTCGTGGCTGTGGTCTAAGAGAAAATGGCGATTGGTTATCAATGAGAAGGATCAATCGCTTGATTTGATTCAAGATGACCCTAGCGAGGCGACATTCCTTTCTGATCCTACTGCCGAGGAGTTAGAGGAAATGGAAGCAACGGGATTGAGAAAGTTATTGCTTAAGTTTAAGAAAAATGAACGAACTTGAATTGGCTCGTCAGCGAGTCGCCGATACCCAGTTGTCCCTATCGCGCGAGCGAGAGTTACATAAGATTAAACCCAATCAGAAGATGGCCGAGGATACGCCGGACTTTGTTGAGTCATATGATTTTTGGTGCAATGACTGCGACAAGGATTTTATCGCGCCGGCTTATAAATTTTCTTTGCGCTTGCATGGCGAGTGGCTGATAACCTATGTGGCGGTCTGTGAGTGTGGCCGGGAATGCGTTAGGCTTCTATCTCATCGCGATCTTGATCCATATTATTACCTTTCAGAAAAAATCCAGGAGAATAGAAACCTCTATGCCAATGATGTTTTAAGGCATGACCAGTATGGTTTTGAGACACATTATGGGCGGCCATTCAAACAACGCGAGGACGAGGAGCGGGCGCGCGAGGAGCGAAGACTGGCCGCTGAGCGCGATAAAGGATTTAAGTTATCAAGGTTATGATTGATCCATCGGAATTTAGTGTGCCACTTTGGATAGTAAAAAATGGCATTCGCAATGAGAAGAGCGACCCGATTGAGTTTAGGAATCACTTGTTCCTTTTCGATTACCTACGCGACCAGTCAAAGAATATCTGTGCTAAAAAATGCGCCCAGATTGGCGGCTCGGTAGTGGAGAATCTTAAAACATTTCATTTGGCGCGATATCGGAAGATTACGAGCATCTACACAATGCCGAGTGATTCTGACGTTGAGGAGTTTTCCAAGACCAAGACCGATAAGATATTCCAGGCTAATGCCTGCATCCGTGATTCCTTAAAAATTGACAATGTTTTCCTTAAGCAGGTGGGCGATACTTTTTTATATTTCAAAGGCACGCGAAGCAAGGCCGCACCTATCTCCACGACCGCCGACAGATTGGTTCACGATGAGATTGACCGGTCTGATTTACAGATTTGCGATTTTTATCAAAGTCGTATTGCCGATTCAGAACATAAGATGACGGTGCTTTTGTCTAATCCCTCGGTGAAGAATGTCGGCGTGGACTTGGCTTGGAAGGAGTCCGATAAAAAGGAATGGTTCATCACCTGCCTGGGATGTGGAGAGAAGCAGTTCCTTACTTATGAGAACAACATTGACGAGATTGGAAAACGAATTGTCTGCAAAAACTGCAACAAGGAACTGACTGATGATGAACGCAGATTTGGCAAGTGGGAGCCAACTGGGTCTTTTGGGGCCAAGTGGTCTGGGTATCACTTCTCTCATTTGATGTATATTCGCCATAAAGCCGATGAGATTATCGAAGCTAAAGAGAAGCGTGGAGTTGAGTATTTTTATAACTTCGTGTTAGGCGAACCCTACTCGGCCGGTGAGATTACCGATTTTAGGCAGGCCATTTATGATGTTTGGGTTCCTAAGTCACTTGATACGCCGCCGTTCTTTATGGGCATTGACGTTGGCAAGGAGAAACATTGGGCGATTGGCAGTAAAGATGGTATTTTCAAAATTGGCAAGTGCGAGTCGCGCGAGGAACTTGAGGCAGTCATTACTCGTTACAATCCTTTCGTGGTGATGGATTCAGGCCCGGAGCGCATTTGGTCAGAGGAGTTCAAGCAGAAGTTCCCTAAAGTCAATTTGTGCTTTTATCGCAAAGACAAGAACGTGGCTGATATGGTTACCTGGGGGGGAGACAAGGGCAACTTTGAGGATTCAAAGAATTGGGGATATCTGTGGATTGATCGCAACCGGGTGATTGACGCTTGTGTTTATGATTTGCAACGAGGCAACTTTTTCTTTTCTCTTAATAGGGAAGATTTAGAAAAGTTTATTTTACATTGCGAAACTATGCGGCGAATCCCCGAGGAAGTGCCGGCGCTGCATACTTACCGCTACGTTTGGGATTCCACGACTGGGGTCAACCATTGGTTTTCGGCAATGTATTTTTGGTGGCTGGCAATGAAGAGAGGGTCGATGCCGGCTGAGTTTTTACAAGAGAAACAAGTTGATAAAAATAATCTTATTCAGATTAACAGCGAAGGCAATCCCCAGATGGTTGATCTGAAAGAGCTTATCGAAAGTCGTCAAGAATATGATTGACGCTATCAAGCCAAAGAATTACTGCCAGGTTTCAATGACTGAAGAAGAGGCCAATATTTTTTATTGGATGAGGCAGTATCAGGGTATCTGGGAGAAAGCTTTTAACGAATTGCGTCCCGGATCGTTGGTGCTTCACTTTAATGATGTCGGAAAAATAAAGAAGCACGAGTTTCATTTTTATCAGAAATAAACTGTGGATAACTCTACCTGTTGACAGGGTTTTATAAAATTTAGTATAATTAAAGTGTACTCATTCCGTCCTACTCTACGAAAGAAGGGCGGGAACAGCATCTAATCTTTTAGATTTTGTTTCCGTCCTTTTTTATTTCTTGCCGTGGCGATTAAATCTTGTAAAAGATAATTGCAACGCGGTTAATCGCCGCGATAGTAAATAAAATGTTTAAAGTATTGTTCGACTTAATCTGGCATCCATTTATTTATATTTTTGTTTATGGATATTCGCTATTTTTAAAACGTTATGGACATTTCTAAATTAACTGATCAGCAGTTAAGTCAATTGATTGAGAATCGGTGGAAGGATTCTGCTTCGCTATGGAAAATTGTCGAGGATGCTTATACAAAGAATAAGCGTGTTTGGCAGAATAACCCCGAGTGGCTTGAAACCTTGCCCCCAAAACGCTCCAAGGCGCGTGACAATCGCACCTTTCTGGCTATGGAGAGCGTTATTAAGACTCTTACCGGCCGTCCCTCTAAGCCCAATGTCCTTTCGACTGAGACCTCGCCTGATGGCAAGCAGATTGCCTCTGATTTACAAGACTTTTTCTTGGCCAAGTACCGCAATCTTATGGTCAAGCCTAAGATGAGGCGCGGTTTGCGGTGGTTATTCCTCTCTCGATTGGTAGTTTTTAAGGTTTTCTGGAATAACGAGACCGATGACTTTGATTTGGCGCCGGTTGATTCCAGGAGGGTTAGATTCTCTAAGCGGTCAACTTCAATGTATGACACTAAGTTTGCCATCGAGGAGGTTCCGGACAAATTAGTTTCCGAGTTAATCGAAGATTTCCCAGATAAAAAATCTAAGATTCTAAAAAAGACTGGTTTTGCCGAAGAACAGGTTTTGGTGGATGATCCTATCTGCTCAATCCGCGAGGCGTGGATCGGTGATTATGTTTGTTGGGAGCTTAATGGCCTTATTTTAGGAAAGGAAGAACATCCCTATTGGGACTGGGACGGCGTGCCGCTTACCGCTTCGGAGATGGCTGATGTTAAAAAAGCCAGCAGCGGGGTTGGCTTGAGACTTAAGATGGCCTCTCTAAAGAAAGGATCGGCTGATCGTCGATCTAACGGCAAGAACTACCAGTCATATCTTTACAACTACTTTGACCGACCGTTTCCGCCTTATGTTTTTGGCACGGTGCTTAACGTTGAGAACCAGCCGGTGGGCGAGACGTCGTTGATTGAACAGGTTATTCCCTTACAGGAGGAGATCGACAAAAGAAAGCGACAGATTTCAGATAACGCCGATATGGTCAATGGAATTGTTAAGGTGGATACCAATCTGACAAAGATTAGCCGGGCTGACGCACAACAAGCCAAAGCTGACCCCAAGGGAATTTGGTATGGAGCTGGAGTAAAAAATGGCGTCACGCGCGAGGTTGGATCTCCTTTGCCAGCCTATGTCAAAGACGATATGGTTCATTCGACCGTTGATTTGGATAATCTTTTTGGGACGGGCAATACCTTTCGAGGAGAACAAGGACCAAAGGAAACTGCTACCGGCCGGGCTATTTTACGAGAGGAATCATATAAATATCTAGACGAGTTTATTGATTTAGTTGATACCCTGCACCTACAAATTTACGAGTGGATGTATCAGCTTATGAAGGTTAGATACACCGAAAAGCACTACACCAAGATTTTAGGTTCTACCAAGACCAAGCGCGTGCTTGAACTATCCCAGGATGATTTGGGCGAGGGAATTGAGATCGATATTATCCCCGGCCAGATTATGCCCGATGATCGGATGTATCGATCGGAGCGCGCCAAGGAGGAGGCGACTGCTGGGTTGATTGATCCGCTTACCTACTTTGAGGAGACCGAGCGCGAGAACGCCCAGGAACTGGCCAAGCGACTGATTATGTTTAAGATGAACCCCTTATCTTTAGTTGATATGACGCCAGAAGATTTACAAAAACTACAGGGTGCGGCCGAAATTTTTAATCCTCAAGAAAATGGCCCGGCTAAGGGAGGCCCACTCGATAAGAATGCCCAGGCGGTTATGCAACTTAAGCAGAAAGCCGAAGCCATTACCCAGAGTCAAGAATTTCAGAAGATGGCGCCGGAGCAACAACAGCAGGCGATTAAACTTATTCAAAATCAGATTAACAAATTATCTCAATCGGCCGCCGCGCCAGTTGAGCAGGGTAAAAATAACAAGTTTAAAAAATAACTATGCCTAGCGCTTTAGAAAACGAATTGAAGCGACGCGCCCAAAAAAAAGGAATGACTGGTGAGCGCAAGAATGCCTATGTTTATGGCACGATGCGCAAGACCGGGTGGGTGCCTAGCACGCAGAAGAAGAGTTCTTTAAAAGACGAAATAAAGAAGCGAAGTAAATAATAATTGCCTAATTTGACCAAGTGGCTTGCCAACTCCTTTGGAATAATTGGCAAGATGGCAGTCAATATGGCTAAAAGTATGTTAGAACCAAACGAATTGGACGATCAAGATTCTTCGTCAGTCGATGACGACCAAGACGATGATCAATCGGACGATGAGGGAGGCGGAGCAGGAGATTCGGTCAATACCGTTAAAATCGGGGATAAAGAATATACCCTCGATCAATTAGCGGAATTTGAAAAAAAAGCGTCAGGTTATGACGCTCTACTCCCCGAGTTCACGCAGAAAAGTCAAAAGTTGGCGGAACTTGAGAAAGCATCTAAGACCAAAGACGAGAATTTACCCTCTTACAAAAAAGAAGGCTGGCAACCCAAAGACTTTTCCGAGTTGTCTAAGGCGCTTGAGGAGGCCGAAGAACGCGGAGTTCAGCGGGCCTTATCAACACTTGAACAACGTCAGGCCGAAAGTCTAGCGCAATCGCAGAAAGTTAAGCAAGAAGTTGATGATTTTGTCGCCGAGGTTAAGAAAACCGACAAGGAATTTGATGATAAAGATTTCTTTTCTTATGCGACAAAACATAAGTTTCCTCTTAAGACAACTGGTGATTTGCGCGCGGTTTATTCTTCTTATGCCGAGATTCAGACGCTTGCTGGCGGATTGCCTAGGGGCAGTCGCAAGGACAAGGTCAATATTCCCGGCGGAGGCGATCCTAAGGGGCCAGACCTTTCAGATTTAAGAGGAAAAGAAGGTTCAATTCTTGAAAAAGCTTTGGATGCATTAGACAGATTTAAAAAATAATTTTACCAAAATGGAATTTTCAGGAACAGTTACTTCTATTACCAGGGAATCCATTGTCCCATCGGTTTCGGATACGATACTTAAGGGCAATGTATTCTTGCTGCGAATTTTGGGTAAATCCAAATCGTGGCGGTCAGGTTACAGAATGGACGTGCCGGTTAAGTACCAAAAATCAACGACTGGCGGCATCGTTGAGGTTGGCGGCACGCTCGATACGACTCGCAATGAGACACGTATCAAAATGTCGTTTGAGCCGCAGCGGATTCACAAACCAATTGTTGTTGATGATATCGAGCAGGCGGTTAATAAGGGCGATGCCCAGGTTGTAGAATTGTTGGCGACCGAGGCTGACTCTATCGCCCAGGATTTAGTTGATGATTTGGGCGGGTATCTTTATACCGGCACTGGTGCGACCGGTTTGTCGTTTGATTCAATTTTGAACGCGGCCGATGACAGCACCAATTACTCCACTTATGGAGCGCAAGCTCGCGGTACCTATACCTCTCTTAAGGGATATTATGCGGCTTCGATCGGAGCTTTAGCTCTAGCCGATCTTCGGACTTTGTCTAATACCGTGACGATCGGTTCCAAGAAACCGTCTTTGCTGGTTACTACTCCAAGTATCTGGTCAGCCTATGAGGCATTGCTTACACCGACTGTCCGAGCTGGATACCAAGTTAATGGTTATCCTCAGATTGGTCGAACCGGTATGGCGCCATCTCAGCAAGCATTAAAAGGCGACATCGGATTTGATGGCCTGTGGTGGAGGGGTGCTTTGATGGCCAAGGACGACAAGTGTACTTCCCAGAAGTTATTTGCCGTGAACGAAGATACTTTTAGCTTTTATGGCTTGGATTTATCCGGCGTTAAGGGCTATGAGAAGATCAATGTTACCGGCACCAAAGTAGTTGATGGGCCGCAGGGTATGCCTATTCCTAAGGGATTTAATTACTCTGGTTTGTTAAGGGGAGTCAATCAACCGGCGGTGGTCGGTCACCTGTACTATGTCGGAAACTTCATCTGCACCAACCCGAGATACCAGGGTCAATTAACCGGTATCACTGACTAAAGGTCGCTACCGACGGTGGAAATTATGCCATCGTTAGATTCATCAGAAAAGCGAATACGGATATTGAAATGTTCTTGGACATGTATTTTGAATAGGACTTAATACCAATACCATGAAAAAATTACTAAATATTTCAGGCGAAAATATCTCTGTCGTTATGCCGGTTAAAAACGCTCGGGACGACCGGTTTGATTTGCCGGCTGGCGAGACAGTTTCGCTATCTGACGACAAAGCCAAATTTGCCATGAAAGAGTTCGAGGGAAAGGTTAAGGAGATTAAAAAGTAATTAAGCGTCTGATGTCTTTGGGCGGGACGTTTAGTTCCGGCATTGAAAGGTCGCATCAGACTTAATTAATAAAAAAACAAAACAATGCAAATAGGATTTCAAAGTATTTTTGACACCCCGACAGTCAAGCAATTCTCGATGAATGGTCAGTATCAGACTCCGGACGGCCGAGTTTGGGAATACCTTTATGCTTCCGAGGCTATCACCAAGGGCATGATTGTAACCCGTCCAGCTAATACGGCGGTCACGACTGTTTCTTCATCGTCCAATGGCGCGAGCCAGGTGGTTTATATCACCGAGGGTTCAGCCGGCTGGACAGTTGGCGCGTATCAGGAACATGTTGCCTATATTTATACCGGCACCGGCGAGGGTCAATGGGGAAAGATTAAAGACAATTCAGCGGACACCTTAGAGCTGTTCCCTGATTATGCCTTGAGTACTTCTTTGGATGTAGCCGATTCCGGCGTGACTATCGTGCATGAACCTGACGCCGAGAAAGCACCGGTTACCGTGGACATCACTCCGACTAAGGGAGTAGCCCAGGTTACCTTTGCTTCCGGAGATTATGGTTTCTTCTTAAAGCGCGGCGTGGGTTTTGTCACTTGCGGTATTGCGATCACGGTTAACACCGGTATCAAAACTGGTGACGACACAGAGGGTTATGGAACAATCGCCGCCACCGGCGAAGGATTGTTCGATGCCAATTGGGTCGGTCGATGTTTGGTTGCTAATGCTTCAGCTGACGTAGCTTGCTGTGCTGACGTGGGCGCGATATAAGCTAAATTGGTTTGGGGCCGGGGAAACTCGGCCCCCCCCAATAAAAAATCAAATGAAAAAATATCTACCATAGACGGTGATAATGGCGCTGTTTATATGGAATTTATCAAAGACGATGATTAAGTTGCGATCTGAAACTCAAGCCGGTAACGGCCCACAGTTTCAGTTCGGAGTTTAATCTCCACAAAGGTCGGCACTATTAATTATTAAAAATTAATTGTTCACCAATATGTCAGAAGAAAGACCAACAAAAGAGGCGCTGGAGATGCAGCGCCGAGCAGATGAAATTGAGAGACAAATAGTTCGTTTCACCAATATCGACAGCGAAAGTTTTACCCACTCTTTTAGGGGAATATCAAATTCTTTCGCTCCCGGCGCTTCACAGGCGATGCGCTTGCCCGAGGCAGACCATTTGGCTATTCACTTGGCTAGGAAGATTATCTCTCGCAATAAAAGAAAGTTGCCCGATGATAAGGTTGTCAATCTTTGGACGGATGCTGAGATTGAAGATATGAAGAAGAAAATTATCAGTCCATTGGGTGAAGAAGAAGGCACGCGCCTTACTCCCGATCAGGCCCACACCAAAGATTTGGAAGCGTTAAATAAAAAGTTTCCTAAACCGTCCGAACCGACAGTTTCTAATACACCGGTTTTAGTGACAAAAAAAGACGTAATCGCGGACTTAGAAAAGCGCGGCGTTAAGGTGGATGTTTCTCTATCAAGAGAAGAATTACTGGCCCAACTTATGGATCTTGAGGCCAAAGGAATTGAATAATAATTTGTTGGGGGGACTAATAATCCCCCCAACGATGAAGATGAAATATAATACTAGAGGTGTAACCAATCCAATGGATAGTCAGTTTACCGGATGTTACGGCGGAGTTGATTTGGTGTTGCTTCCTGGTGAGACCAGATGGTTGCCATCGACAATTGCCCAGCATGTTGCCGGTCAGTTGGCCGAGTATCTGTTTAAAAAACAGGATCGCCGCAACCCCAAGAACGTTATTGGTGTTCCGCAGATTTTGAATAGCATTTTAGGAGATGAGATTATCACCAAAGACAGAGTTGAAAACTTGTCATTGGCCGATGAAATAAGACAGCACGAAGAGGCTTACGCGCGATTTGTCGAGGCAAAACGCCGGGAAGATCTCTTGAGAGATGCTGAAAAAGTATGATGGAAGTTCTTTATGAAAAGTTCAAAACAGAGTTTGGTGATTTAGTTAAGCGGATGGAGATGGAGTTTGGCAAGACCATTGACGAAACCCTAGAGGGGTTGGCTACTAAGAAGGCTTCGCTGGAAAACAAGGTTAATGAATTAATGGTTAAGTCGGATGAGTTATCAAAAGAAATAAAGAAAATGTCAACTGATTTGATTGAGCTTAACGATAAGTTAAAGACCGCCAACGCAAATTACAAATCACTTGATGATAAGAGAGTGGCGATGGCCGAGGAAGTTTTATCATCTGAGAATATCATCAAAGACGCTAAATTTAAGATGGATGATTTAGCAAAAAAGGAAGATGAAATAAAGGATCGAGAGCTAGCATTAAAGATTAAAGACGATGCTTTGCGCACGCGCGAGGCCAGGTATAACAGCATAATGAATAAAGTTAATCAACCATAATGACTGACGATGTATTAAAAAAAGACGTAAATAGTCGATTTGTTTCTGCAGGGGTTACCAATGATTCCAACCAGGATATTAAAATGCTTAAGGTTGGAGCAGATTCCGGTGGAGTAATGTCCGAATTGATTTTGCCATCAACAATAGTGGATGGCCGAAAGACTGTAGTGGCGGCTGGCACAGCCGAGAAGTTGGTGGCGACAGCCACGGCTTGCCGGCAGGTTACGATTACAGCCCTACTCACCAATAATGACTATGTCGTTGTCGGATCATCTACGGTAGTCGCCGCTTCGGGAACTCGCCGAGGAATACCGTTGGTGGCCGGACAGTCGATTACTATGGACATTGATGACGTTTCCAAAATTTATATTGACGCCGTCGTTACAGGGGAAGG
>Ga0172369_10007249_pt1 | contig 12914 bp, 13 predicted proteins | sample LakKiv25m_FD_114539 | JGI IMG/M metagenome (GOLD analysis project Ga0172369, IMG submission 114539) | Freshwater microbial communities from Kabuno Bay, South-Kivu, Congo - kab_022012_11.25m | ecosystem: Environmental > Aquatic > Freshwater > Lake | place: Democratic Republic of the Congo... | reverse complement strand
GCGCACCGGCAAGTCCGAGGCCGGGCGCCAGTCGTACTCCATTGATGCGGTCAACGACTTTGACCCGTTCTTTATGGAGCTCTCGCAGTTTTGCAGCGTACACCGGCTGGGCGTGGAAACGCTGATCCACGAGGCCGGTGCAGGCCAGATGGAAATCAACTTCACCCATGGTGACCCGCTGGACCTGGCCGACCGGGTGTTTCTGTTCAAGCGCACGGTGCGCGAGACGGCGCTGCGCCACGGCATCTTTGCCACCTTCATGGCCAAGCCGATGGAGATGGAACCCGGCAGCGCCATGCACATTCACCAGAGCATTCTGGATGCAGCCACCGGGCAAAACATCTTCTCCAACCCCGACGGCTCGGCCAGTGACCGGTTCAGAAACTACATCGGTGGCCTGCAAAAGTACGTGCCGCAGGTGATGCCGATGCTGGCGCCGTATGTCAACTCGTACCGGCGCCTGTCGCGTTTCATGTCGGCGCCGATCAACGTGCAGTGGGGGCTGGACAACCGCACCTGTGGCATCCGCGTGCCCAAGTCAGACGCGCAAAACCGCCGCGTTGAAAACCGCGTGCCCGGTGTTGACGTCAACCCGTATCTGGCCACGGCGGCCACGCTGGCGTGCGGCTACCTGGGCATGATGGAGCGCCTGCAACCCACCGACCCGATGGACAGCAGCGCCTGGGACCGCGACTACGAGCTGCCGCGCCACCTGGAAGACGCCATCTTGCGCATGCGCGGCTGCGACGCCATGGCCGAGGTGCTGTGGCCGGCGTTTGTGAAAGCGTTCTGCGCGGTCAAAGAGCTGGAATACGCCACCTACAACCGTGTCATCAGCTCGTGGGAGCGTGAGCATTTGCTGTTGCTGGTATAAAAAGTATAGCTGCTGCCGCAATGAATGAAAGGGCTAGGGGCCAAAAATGCTTATAAAAACTGTTGCCGCACGCAAGGCCTTGGCGCAGCAGGAATGCGCCCGCTTCATCGCCACGCATCCCCTGTCGCAAGCGCTGGCGCAACAAGCCGCACCGTACTGGTTGTTTGGCGTGCCGCTGCACTGGATGAGCGACTGGGCCACGCCGTTTGCGCTGCACGTGGCCAGCGCACAGGGCGCGCACCTGACCGATGTGGATGGGCTGAACTACGTGGACTTTTGCCTGGGCGACACCGGTGCCATGTTTGGCCACGCGCCACTCGCCGTGGTGGCCGCTGTGCAGCGCGAGGTGGCGCGCGGCTGCACCACCATGCTGGCGAGCGAAGATGCGGCATGGGTGGGGGCTGAACTGGGGCGCCGCTTTGGCTTGCCGGTGTGGCAAAGCGCCTTGTCGGCCAGCGATGCCAACCGCTTTTTGCTGCGCTGGGTGCGCGCTGCCACCGGACGCAAGAAATTGCTGGTGTTCAACGGCTGCTACCACGGTACGGTGGACGACGTATTTGTCGATCTGGTGGCTGGCGTGCCCACCGCGCGCAACAGTCTGCTCGGGCAAGTGCACGACCTGACCGCGCACACGGTGGTGGTCGAGTTCAACGATATCCCCGCGCTACAAGCGGCCTTGCAAACGGGCGATGTGGCCTGCGTGCTGGCCGAGCCGGTCATGACCAACGTGGGCATGGTGTTGCCCGATGCTGACTTCTGGCCGCAGGCGCAGGCACTGATTCATCAGCATGGGGCCTTGTTGGTGCTGGATGAAACCCACACCTTCAGCAGCGGCCCAGGCGGCTACGCGCGCGCCCACGGCTTGCAGCCCGACGCGCTGGTGCTGGGCAAACCCATTGCCGGCGGCCTGCCGTGCGCCGTGTATGGCATGAGCGCCGCGCTGGCCGCGCGCGCCATGCAAGTCAAGCGCGCCGCGCCGCCAGGCCACAGCGGCATCGGCACTACGCTCACCGCCAACCGGCTCACGCTGGCGGCGATGCGCGCCACGCTGGCTGAAGTGGCCACCGACGCCGCCTTTGCAAACATGATTGCACGTTGCACCGAACTGGCCGAGGGCTTGCGCGCGTGCATCGCCCGCCACCACCTGCCGTGGTGCGTGACGCAGGTTGGCGCGCGCTGTGAATTTCAGTTTGGCGCCACACCGCCGCGCAACGGCAGCCAGGCACACGCGCTGATGGACGATGGCCTGGAGCGCCTGATCCATCTGGCGCTGCTTAACCGGGGCGTGTTGATCACGCCGTTTCACAACATGCTGCTGTGCAGCCCGGCCACCAGTGGCGACGACGTGCAGCGCCTACTGGCTGCGTTTGATGCGGTTCTCTCAACTCTTGATGAGCGGATGGCGTGACAAAATCTGTCCATGCCCCGATCGATTCAACCGCCGCGCACGCCATGGGGCAGGTTCCCTGGTGTGTTGATTCACGCCGCTGAATCCGCTGTGAAGCAGCACCCTGCCTACAAGGCCGCGAAAACGGGCGACGGACTTGCAGCGATGGTGCTTGTTCGAGATACCATGAGTGCGGATCGCAACCGAGATCTGGAGCAGTTATTGGTTGGGAAAGCGCCGACGCTGGTGAGTGCCCATGCTTACGAACGCAACGCTGTGAATGCCATCCCTGAGGTGTTCGCCGACTTGCTGGGCCAAAAATTGAATTGGCCGGTGGATCACGGCGTTTACCAGGCAAACGTGGTCTTCCACACGGGTGCAAATGGATTTTCACGGCTCGCTCGTCAGGCTCGCTTTGATGGTGCAGTGAACGCCGGACAGGATTACGTTCTGGTCGATGACTTCGTTGGAATGGGCGGTACGCTGGCCAATATGAAAGGTTACATTGAGTCCCAAGGTGGTTTTGTATTGGCAGCGGTCTGCTTGACGGGTAAACCGCACTCCGCCAAACTGGCAGTATCGCCTGCGCGACTTGCAGAATTGAGAGGAATACATGGAACAGAGCTTGAAAAATGGTGGACCGAGCATTTTGCTCACGCCTTCGACGCGCTTACTGAATCAGAAGCTCGGTACCTTGCACGCACCGAGGGATCTGACACCATCCGAAGCCGCATTGCTGCTGCAGAGTAAACGTGAACTGGCTGCGCTGGTTCAAAGTAAAACGACAACGCGCAAGGCGATGACATGACCCTTTCCCCCACCCCGGACCTTGCGCCGGAAGACTTTGACGCGCTGGAGGCCGTCCTGGACGACCTGCGCACGCGCGACGACGAGGTGCCGCAGTGGGAGTTTTGTGATGGCTTTCTGGCGGCGCTGGCGTGTTGTCGGCGCGCTGTTGCGCCGTCGGAATTTTTGCCTGAGTTGCTGGGTGTGGACCTGGATTCAGGCAGCGCCGACGCACCCGCCCCGTTTGCCGATCGCGCCCAGTTTGAGCGTTTCATGGCGTTGTGGTCGCGTCGCTTTGACGCGGTGGTGGCGGCACTGCGCTTGCCCACAAAGGCATTGGACGACGACAACGCTTACCAGCCCGAGGTGATGGACTTGCGCGGCACCATCGCCGCGTTACCGCCAGAGCAGCGTGCCGAGTTGGGTGACGCGCCGGTACCGTCGTTTGGCCAGATCTGGGCGATTGGTTTCATGTACGCGGTGGAGTGCTGGCCCGAAGAATGGGAGTTGCCCCGCGACCGTGACCACGCCCGGGCCATCGACGCTGCGCTGCAAAGCATCATCGCCTTGACCGAAGACGATACCGATCCGCCCACGGTGTGCGCTTTTGACGACGACAGCCCACCCAGCCTGAGCCAGCGTCGGCAGGATGACTTCGCCGATGCCGTTTGGGCGGTGTACGACCTCTTTGATGCCTGGCAGCATATCGGACCGCGCGTCGAAACGGTCCGGGTGGGTATCAAGCCCGGCCGCAACGACCCGTGCCCGTGTGGCAGCGGCAAAAAATTCAAGAAGTGCTGTGGCGCTTGAGCGCTTGCAGCACTCTTGCCGGCGTGATGTCGTTCAAACAGCGCGTGTGCTCCAACGGGCAGACCCGTTCAAAGCAAGGCGCGCAGTCCAGCGGCGGTTGATAAGCTGGGTCGGTCTTGAGCCACAACACCTGCGCGGCGTCGTTCAGGGGCGGTGTGTGCAGCGGGCTGCTGGAACCAAACACGGCCACCTGCGGCACGCCAAAGCCCGCCGCCACGTGCATCAACCCTGAGTCGTTGCTGATCATGGTCTTTGTAGCACTGATCACAGACAGCGCTTGGGCTAGCGTCGTTTTTCCTGCTAAATTGACGATGCCGTTTGGCGCGCTGTTGCCGACTATTTCCTGGCATAGATCGGTTTCTTTGGCCGCGCCCAGCAGCACCACGGTCAGGTGCAGCTGGCCGGCCAGCGTGGCAAAGTGCTGCGTTGGCCAGCGTTTGGCCGGGCCGTATTCGGCACCGGGTGCCATCACGCAATAGTTACCACGCTGCAGTCTCAAGGTGGTCAGTGTGGCGTCCACCTTCGCGGCGTCAAGCTGCAGGCGGGGGCGGTCGTTGGTCACATCTGTTTCGCCGCTGAGCGCCGAGTAGAACGCCACCATCGGCGGACGTTGACCTTTGGGCGGGTTTTTCAGGCGGTGCGTCAGCAGGCCAACGCGCGCTTCGCCCAGGTAACCCACCCGTTTGGGGATGCCCGCCAAAAACGGCAACAGCGCGCTTTTGAGGGAGTTCGGGCAGAGGTAGGCGATGTCAAAACGCTGGCGCAACTGGCGCGCCAGATTTTTGCGTGCGCGCCATTGCAGGCCACCGTGGGCGAAGGGAAATTCAATGACCTCGGCGACCTGCGGCATCGCCCGGTACACCGGTGCGACCCAGGGCAAGGCACCCACCGTGAGCCGCTCGCCGCGCGCGTGCAGACGGCGCAGCAACGGCTCGGTCATGACCGCGTCGCCAATCCATTGCGGTGCGATGATCAGCGAACGCGTCATGAATGACGAATCAAAGGACAAGGCATCGCGAGGCCGTTAACCGGGCGCACGCTTGGCCCGATGCGCGCTCAGTGCGCGTGGACGTGCTCGCCGGCCTTGAGCTTATAGACGGTGCTGCAATAGGGGCACTTGGCTTGGCCGTTGTGCGCCACGTCAAGATACACCTGGGGTGCGTGTTGACCACGGCCATTTTGGCCAGTGGGTTAGGGCAATAGACGCCACCGGCGTGGTTGAGGTCTTTGGCGGTGAGTTCGACGGTTTGGGTGGTCATGGGGGGCTCCTCGTGTTGGTCTGTCCAGCAAGGTTTGAACAGTTGAGGACAGAGCAAATCTCGAAGTGTTGAGGACAGAGCAAATTTGCTGCGCAAATCTTGGTCTGTCCCGCAAATTCATAAGTATTTGGTCTGTCCCGCAAGGTATCAGCATTTCGCCAGCCAGTGAGCGTACTTGGGGTTGCGACCGCTGACGATGTCAAAGTACGCGCTCTGGATTTTTTCTGTGATGGGGCCGCGGCTGCCCACATAGCCGGCTTTGCCCAGCTCGATGCGGTCGAGCTCACGGATCGGCGTGATCTCGGCGGCGGTACCGCTGAAGAAGGCCTCGTCGGCGATATAGACCTCATCGCGCGTGATGCGCTTTTGCACCACTTCCAGCCCCAGGTCCTGGCAGATATGCAGCACGGTGTTGCGCGTGATGCCGTTCAGGGCACCCGCTGACAGATCGGGCGTATAGACCACGCCGTCTTTCACGATAAACATGTTTTCGCCCGAGCCTTCGGAGACAAAGCCGTTGGCGTCGAGCAGCATGGCTTCGTCGTAGCCGTCGTCGGTGGCTTCCATGTTGGCCAGAATCGAATTGGTGTAGTTGCTCACCGCCTTGGCCTGTGTCATGGTGATGTTGACGTGGTGGCGCGTGAAACTGCTGATCTTGACGCGAATGCCGCGTTTCATACCTTCTTCGCCCAGGTAAGCGCCCCAGGGCCAAGCCGCCACCATGAGGTGAACGGTGTTGCCCTTGGGGCTCACGCCCAGTTTGCGACTGCCGATCCAGCTTAACGGGCGCAGGTAACAGCTATCGAGCTGGTTGGCGCGCACCACGTCGATTTGCGCCTGCATGATCTGCGCTGGCGTAAACGGAATTTTCATGCGCAAGATCTTGCCGCTGTTGAGCAGACGCTGGGTGTGTTCTTCCAGCCGGAAAATGGCCGTGCCAGAGTCCGTCTTATAGGCGCGCACGCCTTCAAAAACGCCGCAGCCGTAGTGCAGCGTGTGCGTCAGCACATGAATTTTGGCATCGCGCCATTCAACCATCTGGCCGTCCATCCAGATTTTTCCATCGCGGTCAGACAGGGCCGGGGGCAAGGCAGTCATGGGGTCATCCTTTGTAACAGGTGCGTGCAGTCACGCGAAAACCCGATTCTACGGGGGCCAGATGGCCGCGCGCCAATGTGCGCAGTTCAACTTGATACTGTTTCAGCGGGGCGCTTGCGCGGCCAGCGCACGGTGACGCACAAACCGCCGAGCTGGCTGGAGCGTTGCACGGTCACTTGCGCCTGGTAGGCCGTGGCAATGCGCCGCACAATCGACCAGCCCAGGCCACTACCGGTCTGCTCGGTGCCCAGTACTCTGAAAAAGCGCTCGCCCAGGTGCGTCATATCGGCCTCAGACAGCCCGGGCCCGCTGTCGTCCACTTGGAGCACCACTTGCGTGTCAGTGCAACGCACGGCTGCTTGCACATGTGCGCACGGCGGGCTGTAGCGCATGGCGTTGTCCAGCAGGTTGCGTACCAGCACGCTGGTGAGCGTGTCGTCGGCGGCAATCGGGCACGGTGCGTCTGCTTGCAGCACCAGGTCTTGCGCTCGCCCCAGCGCGGCCAGCGCCAGATCTGCGGCCACGCGTCGTGTGACCGCGCTGACATTAACCGTGCCCGTGGGGGCGTTCGCGCTGGAGGCCTCCAGGCGTGACAAGGTGAGCAGTTGCTCCACCAGATGGGTGGCGCGGTCACAGCCGGCCAGCGTGTAGGCCAGCGCGTGTTCCCGCGTGGCAGTGTCCTCACCTGCGGCCAGCGCCACCTGCGCCTGCATGCGGATGGCGGCAATCGGCGTGCGCAGCTCGTGCGCGGCGTCTGCGGTAAAACGCCGCTCAGACGCCATCATGCGGGCGATGCGCTCAAACAGCGCGTTGAGCGACTGCACTACGGGTTGGATTTCGCTGGGCACGTCTGGCAGCGTGACGGGCTCCAGCGCCTGCGGCTGGCGGTGGGCCAATGCGCTGCTCAAGTGACGCAGTGGTGCCAGCCCCTGGCGCACCGCCAGCCAGCCCACCACCGCCAGCAACGGCAAGGCGTACATCAGCGGCATCAACACGCCCTTGAGCACCGCCCACAAAATGGAGTCACGCGACTTGACTTGTTCACCCACAAACACTTGCACGTCGGTTTCACGGCCCTGCGCGCCAAAGACACGCCACTGTTTCTGATCGGCGAGCTTGACGGTAGAAAAGCCGTCCACCTTGTGTGACATCGGGGTGCTACCAGCGTTGGCCGAGCGCAGCACCAGTGCACCTTCGTGAAACACCTGAAACGCCACGCGCGGCGCGTATTTGTGCAGGGAAGGTGCGTCTTCCAGCGGTGGCGCGTCGTCGTCACCGTGGCGCTCGGGCAGGTTCTTGCCTTGCTGCGCCACCAGCAACGCAGCAGATTGCGCCAGGTGGCCGTCCAGCAGCTCATCGAGCTCGTCGCTGGTGTCAAACCAGGTCAGTACTGCGGCGCTGAGCCAGACCAGTGTGACCAGCAGCACCAGCAAGCTGAGCAAGCGCGCTTGCAGCGAGGAAAGGCGGGGCAGTCGGGTCATGACTGCGCTTAAAACCCAGACTCAGCCTTGGGTTGCAGCAAGGTGTAGCCCACGCCGCGCACGGTCTGGATCAGCTCGGGGCGCAGTTTTTTGCGCAAGTGGTGGATATGCACCTCGACGGCGTTGCTCTCCACCTCATACCCCCAGCTGTAAAGTTGCTGCTCCAACTGCTCGCGCGAGAGCACGCGCCCCACCGCAAGCATCAGCACATGCAGCAGGTCAAACTCGCGTGTGGAAAGCGTCACCCATTGCCCGCCCAGCGCCACCTGCCGGGCGGACGGGTTGAGCTGCAGGTCACCGCAGGTCAACAGGTCTTGCGTCTGGCCGTGGGAGCGGCGCACCAGCGAACGCAGGCGTGCGCCCAGCTCGCATAAATCCACTGGCTTGAGTACGTAATCGTCAGCGCCCAGATCCAGCCCCTTGATGCGGTCGGGCACCGCGTCACGCGCAGTCAGCACCAGCACCGGCGTGTTGTTCTTTTTGCTGCGCAACGCTTGCAGCACGTCCAGACCGTCTTTCAGTGGCAGGCCCAAGTCGAGCACGGCGGCCTGGTAGTCACCGTTTGTGATTTCGCGCTCGGCGGCCTGGCCGTCACGCACCCAATCCACCTGAAAGCCTAGCTGGCGCAACCCGGCACGCAGACCGTCTCCCAGCATGGTGTCATCTTCTGCCAACAAAATTCGCATGATGCCGTCCTGAGGTACTTGACGCTGCCATGTTAATCGTCCTCGTCGCCGTGGCCCACGTTCAGGCCCACGACGGGTGTTGTGCTCAGCACAGGGTTTTGCCACTGTATCCACCAGAAGCTCAGCACCGCGCCCATGAGCAGCACTGCAAGCGGCCACCAGCTCCACCGGATGGCATCACCAGGCCGCCCCCGCTTGTGGCCGTTGACCATGCTGCGCGCCAGGTTCTCATGCTGCATCAAACTGGCCAAGATGACGCCTGCCACGTGCACGCCCACCACCGCCAGCATCAGGCTGGCGCTGGCTTCGTGCAGCTCCTTGAGCAGACGCGGCCCGCCGCTGAAATAGACCCAGCCGCTGCCCACTATCATCAAAGTGAGCGCCAGCATCAACACAATGGAGACGGCTCCCAGTGGGTTGTGCCCGACCGCGTGGCTGGCCGCAGGGCGCAACATGCCACGCAGGTAGGCACCGATCGCCCGTGGTCCGCGCACAAAGTTGGCAAAGCGTGCGTAACGGGTACCCATCACCCCCCAGAGCACGCGCCAACCCACCAACGCCACCATGGTGTAACCCAGCGTCAGGTGCACGCCCAGCAAACGATCACTCTCTGCGGTCAACCAGGCACCCGCAAAGCAGGTCACCATGAGCCAGTGGAACAGGCGTGTGGGTGTGTCCCACACCAGAATTTTCTGTTGCGTCTGCATCGTTGGTTTCACCCCGGAATGCGCACGCTGTGCTCGTTGAAATTGCCTTGCTCGGCACCCGCGTGGCAGGCCGTGCAGTTGCTGCGGCTGCCGATGGCCGCTCGACTCCAGACGCTGGCGTTCACGTGCTTGTCGTGCTTGCGCGTAAACCAGTACGACTGCGTGATGCGGTCTTGCGGCGGCATTTCGCTCACGCGCTTGTAAGTGCCCGCGTTGTCCGTGAGGTACTGGGCAATGGTGTTGGCGGTAGTTGCGTCCAGCGACGCGTCACTGCCAAAGTGCTGACTCAGGTTGGCCATCAGGTGTTGCCACGAACCCGCGGGCAACAAGCCTGCCGGGTAAGCGATGTGGCACGACGCACATTCTTTCTGGAAAGATGCAGGCGCTGGCTGCCTCGTGCCAGCGCGGCCATAGGAACCCTCTTGATGTTTTTCGCCCTTGCCCCACTTCCACCAGGAACCGCCTTCATCGTCGTCGGCCCAGACACCGCTGGTCAAGCTCAAGCCGAGCAACAAAAAAAGAAAGGATTTTGAAACAATTTGTGACATAAACAACCCCGCCAATGATCTGAAGAAGTAACTGTAAACACACCACATTAAGCCCGGCTTAACCGGCTATTTCAGTGCAGCCCGCCGCCGTGCGGGTGAAACATGACATGGTCAGTGCGCCTGAACAGATGTATCGCACAGCACTTGTGGTCATTCGTCTTCGCTGTATCCTTGGCACCGTCGCAGAAACGCTGCGATGGAATATGAAGGAGATTGCATCATGTTGTTGATTCGTTGTAGCAAAGTCGTTGCCGCCATCGGTCTGGGCGGATGGGTGTTAGGGGGCCAGGCGTTGGCGCAGAGCACCACCTGGTCTTCCAACCCGCAGGCAATTCAGACGCAGCAACAGGCCAAGGCGCAGTTTGAGGCGGACAAGAAACTGTGTGCCGACGAACAATCACCCGAGGCGCGCATTCAGTGCCGCCGCGACGCGCAAACGTTGTACGACAAAGCGTTGGCGAACCTGCGCCAGCCAAGAGGTGTGTATGCCACCCAGGCCGCAGTTGACTGCGCCACGTGCGGCAAGGTGACCGCCGTGAACGTGAGTGAACGCGCTGGTGACAGCAACGCCGTCGGTCTGATTGCCGGTGGCGTGGCCGGTGCCGTGCTGGGGCACCAGGTGGGCGGCGGTTTTGGCAAAGACCTGGCAACCATTGCAGGCGCAGCGGGCGGCGCTTATGCCGGTAAAAAAATCCAGGAAAACATGAACGCCAATAAAGTCTGGCAAGTCAGCGTCACCTACCCCGATGGTCACAGCGCCACCTTTGACTTTGCCAACGACCCGGGTCTGAAATCCGGCGACGCGGTCAAGAACTCGGGCAACACTGTGGTACGCCGGTAGCTTGTTTTGGTTTGCAAGAAACAGGCGTTTAGCCCTTTCAATGCAAGCACTGGTAGCTATCAAATAAATACTGAATCAGAGACTTCGCACAAGCTCAAGTGCCTGTTCAACACGCTCCACCGGGTGGATGGTCAGGCCTTCAAAGTCTTTGTTCTTGAGGTTTTTGGGTACGTTGGCTTTGGGCACCACGGCCACACTGAAGCCCAGTTTGGCGGCTTCTTTCAAGCGCTCCTGGCCACGCGGGGCCGGGCGCACCTCACCTGCCAAACCGATTTCGCCGAACGCAAAAAAACCTTTGGGCAACGGCTTGCCGCGCAGGCTGCTGGTAATGGCCAGCAGCACGGCCAGGTCCGCCGCCGGTTCGCTGATACGCACGCCACCCACAGCATTGACAAACACATCCTGATCCATGCACGCCACACCGGCGTGGCGGTGCAATACGGCCAGCAGCATCGCCAGGCGGTCACGGTCCAGCCCCACGCTCAAGCGCCGCGGCGACGACCCGCCGCTGTCCACCAGCGCCTGTATCTCTACCAACATCGGACGCGTGCCCTCCAGCGTCACCAGCACGCAACTGCCGGGCACGGGCTCGGAGTGCTGGCTCAAGAAAATGGCACTCGGGTTGCTGACGCCTTTGAGACCGCGCTCGGTCATGGCAAACACGCCAATTTCATTGACCGCGCCAAAGCGGTTTTTGATGGCACGCACCAGCCTGAAGCTGCTGTGCGTGTCGCCTTCAAAGTACAGCACGGTATCAACCATGTGCTCAAGCACGCGCGGGCCGGCCAGTGCGCCTTCTTTGGTCACGTGGCCGACCAGCACGATACAGGTGCCGCTGGCCTTGGCTGCGCGCGTCAGATGCGCGGCGCACTCTCGCACCTGCGCCACCGACCCTGGCGCTGAGCTGAGCTGATCCGAGTACACGGTCTGGATCGAGTCGATCACCGCCACGTCGGGCTGCATGGTGTCCAGCGTCGCCAGAATTTTGTCGAGCCCGATCTCGGCCAGCACCTTGACCTGCGAGCCCTCCAGCCCCAGGCGGCGCGCACGCAGCGCCACCTGGGCACCGCTTTCTTCACCGCTGACGTACAGCGTGTTTTGCCCGGCGCGTTGCAGCGCGTCCAGCGCCTGCAGCAGCAGCGTGGACTTGCCAATGCCGGGGTCGCCGCCGATCAGCACCACACCGCCTTCAACGATGCCCCCGCCCAGCACGCGGTCGAGTTCTTCGTGCCCGGTGGGGGTGCGCTCAAAATCCACCGCCTCAATGTCGGCCAGCACCGCCACCTCGGCCGTTCTGGCCAGCGCGGCAAAACGGTTTTTGGTGGGGGCGACGACGCTCTCGGCCACCGATTCGATCAGTGTGTTCCAGGCGTTGCAGTGTGGACACTTGCCCAGCCACTTGGGGCTGATGCCGCCGCAATCCGAACAAACAAAACTGGTTTTTTCTTTGGCCATGATGGCATGTTACGGTAAGAACCGACCAAAGTGCCCGACTTTTCCTGATGCAAGGCCCCACCATGCAGGATCGACAGGCGGTCGTCAACGAGGTTTGATCCCGCCGATGGTCAAGGCAGATCAGGTCGTAAATGTGTTGAGTGTTGTGAGTCGATAGCCTGCACTCAACAGAGTCTGACGCAGCGTACCTGCCGTGGCCACGGCATCCGCCCCGTCGCCATGCACACAGATACTGTCAATGCGCGTGGGCAGCTGTTTGCCGGTGGCGGTGACGATGGCTTGCGCTTGCAGCATGCGCAGCACGTGGCCCACGCAGGTCTGCGCATCGTGCAAGACAGCGCCGGGTTGAGAGCGTGGCATCAGTTGCCCGTCGTCCAGATAGGCGCGGTCGGCAAAGACTTCGTAGCGCAAAGGTGCGTTGGCGGACTCTGCCGCCTTGGCCAGTTCAGAGTGGGCCGGGGCCAGCACGATCAAGCTGCGGTCAAGACTCTGAATTGCGCGCACCACCGTGGCCGCCACGCTGGCATCGGCGCAGGCCACGTTGTTCAGCGCGCCGTGGGGTTTGACATGGGTGACGCGCCCGCCTTCTGCTGCGGCCATGGCCTGCAGCGCGCCCACCTGGTAGAGGAGGCTGTCTTCCAGCTCCTGGACCGACAACTGCATCATGCGTCGGCCAAAGCCTTGCAAATCCGGCAACGATGGGTGGGCGCCCAGGCTCACGCCGTGGGCCAGGGCGGTGCGCACCGTCTGGCGCATGATGCCGGGGTCGCCTGCGTGCCAGCCGCAGGCAATGTTGGCGCTGTTGACGATTTGCAGCAGTGCAGCGTCGTTGCCCATACGCCAGGCGCCAAAGCTTTCACCCAGGTCGGCGTTGAGGTTTACAAGAGGTGCGGTCATGGTGTGTCTCCGGTCAAGGGGTCAGCGCGCAAAACGCCGCTGATCAGGTTGTTGTGGAACAGGGCGTGATCGTCGATGAAACCGG
>Ga0172369_10007247_pt1 | contig 12921 bp, 4 predicted proteins | sample LakKiv25m_FD_114539 | JGI IMG/M metagenome (GOLD analysis project Ga0172369, IMG submission 114539) | Freshwater microbial communities from Kabuno Bay, South-Kivu, Congo - kab_022012_11.25m | ecosystem: Environmental > Aquatic > Freshwater > Lake | place: Democratic Republic of the Congo... | reverse complement strand
GACACCGAAGAGGACGACACGGAAGAGGACGACACCGAGGAGGACGACACCGAGGAGGACGACACCGAAGAGGACGACACGGAAGAGGACGACACCGAGGCGGACGACACCGAGGAGGACGACACCGAGGCGGACGACACCGAGGCGGACGACACCGAGGAGGACGACACCGAGGAGGACGACACCGAGGAGGACGACACCCAAGAGGACGACACCGAAGAGAACGACACCGAGGAGGACGACACCGAGGAGGACGACACGCAGGGCCCGACGCCGCCCGGCGACGACCCGGTGCCTCCGGCCGACGGGGCGGTCGCGATCACCGTCCACGTGCGGCGCTTCAAGGCCGGCGAGTTCGGAGACCGCAGGTTCGAGTCGTTCGGCGATCCGGTCGTGCGCTCCCAGGAAGGCTTCATGTGGAGCTCGAACGACGTGGGCCAGATTCCGCCCAAGACGCAGGCGCCCACCGTCGAGAAGAGCCACGTGCTGCTGAAGTCCGTCGCCGAAGCCTCCGACTGGGGCGCCAAGACGGCCAGGAGCATCGAGTTCGCCGCAACCATCGCGTGGTTCCCGTACAAAACCCTCGGCAAGCACTTCAACGTCGCCTACGACGTGACGCTCGGCCACGGCGGCAGCACGGTCTCGCTCCGCTTCGACACGAACCACGGCAACAGCCCGCCCAAGCTCACCGCCAACGGAAAGACATTCAATATCGGCGCGGGGCAGGCGCCCGGCGACCTCGGCGGCGGATTCACTTCGAAGTTCGGCAAGGGCGGCAGCGGGCTCACGTCGAACACCGTGGGCGACAGCCTGCTCGTGACGACCCCCGGAGGCGACAAGCTGCTGTTCTACTGGTACAAGTACGAGAAGTTCTCGTCCGCCGACGGCAAGCGCACCATGTCGCCCTGGTACCTGAACGTCGCCGTGCAGCTCGTGCAGTGGCCGTGCGACAAGGTGCGCGGACTGCTCGGCTCGCTGTACGGGAAGTCCGGCTCGCCGTCGGCCGAGTATCGCTCGCAGGACGGCGGCGAATGGAAGAACGGCGCCGCGAACTCCAAGGCAGCCGTCACGGCCAACGCGAACAAGTGGTTCACGTTCCAGGCCGACCTGATGTGGAAGACGCCGCGCGACTTCGTGCGCGCGTGGGAGGACTGAGTCGGCTTTCGGCTTTCGGCGTTCGGCTTTCGGAAGAGATCCCCGGTGCGTGCGTCCCGGGGCATTTCGGAAGGGCGAACGCCGGAAGCCGTCGTTTTCAGGTAGTCTCCCGCGCGAGGCGCGGACGCTTGGGAGGCGACGTGGCAGCGAGGTCGAAGTCCGACGCGGCTGGCGCGCAGGCCGCGGATCGGCGCGTCGTTCCGGTTCTCGCGGGAGACGGCGTCGGGCCCGCGATCTGGCGCGCCGTGCGCCCCGTCCTCGACGAGGCCGTCCGGCGCTCGTCCGGCTCGAAGCACGGGGTCGAATGGCGCGAACTCCCCTGCGGCGACGGCGCGATTCCCGAGGAAACCGTCCGGGCCGTCGGCGACGCGAAGGTCGCTCTGCGCGGGCCGATCGCCTCCGGTGCGGGCGGATGGCCCGTGCGAGCTCTCCGACGCACACTCGACCTGCACGTGATTCGCCTTCGTTTCACGTCTTTTGCGATCGCCGGGCGGAGCGGGTCGCCGCTGCACGCGACGCTGTTCCACGACGCGAGCGAGGGCCTGCACGGCGCGCAGGAACTGGCTCCGTACGACCCGCGCGGACAGGACTGGCTGGCCCGGCTCGCCCGCGACGAGCCGTCCGAGTCGGCGCGCATCCGCTTCGGCACGCGCGAGCGCGTCGACGCCTGGCAGCGCTCCACGGGACGGCGGCGGCCTCCGCTCGTCGAGGTCGGCCTTGCGTTCCAGCCCGTGTCGCGCATCGCCGTGGAACGGCTCGCGGCCGCTGCCATCGCGCACGCGCGTGCCGAACACGCGGAATCGGCCCGGATCGTGACCGATCCGTGCTGGCCGGCGGCGGAGTCGCAGCTCGTCGGATGGGTGTACCGGCTCGCGGAGCTGGAGCTGCGCGGCGAGGTGCTCACCGCCTGGGACGTGGGGCGCGAGCAGGCACGGGAAGGCCCCGAAGCGGCTGCGGAACTGCGCCGCGACAAGCGCGAGGCCGGAGCCGTGTTCGTCGAGGACGTGCCGCTCGCGGCGGTGCTCGCGGGGCCCTATGCAGAAGGGCTTCAGGTGTACATGGCCTCCTCGTCCTGCGCCGACACGCTCGCGGCCGCGCTCGCAGTGCGCGTCGGGGGAGCGGCCATGGTGCCCGAGGTCTCGCTGAACCCCGAGACGGGCGTCGCCGTGTTCGAGACGCTGCACGGGACCGCTCCGGGTCTGCCCGTCGACGCGGCGAATCCGACGGGAATGCTGCTGGCGGGCGCGGCGCTGCTGCGCCAGGTCGGGTGCGGCGAGGCCGGCGAGAAGGTCGAGCGTGCCACGGCGTTCGCGCTGGAGAAGGGGCCCGTGACGGCCGACGTGGCGGCGCCGGGGACGCGTTCGGCGGGATGCGCCGAGTTCGCCGAGGCCGTGCGCGGCGCTCTGTAGTCCGCGAGGGAAGGGAGCCCGGATGCCAGCCGCGCGAATCACCGCCGACGCCTCGGGTGCGCTGCGCGTGCCCGACGAACCCGTGATTCCCGTCGTCGCCGGCGACGGGTCGGGACCGGCGCGGTGGCGCGCCGCGCGACCCTTGCTGGAGGAGGCCGTCCTGCGCGCCTACGAGGGCCGCCGGCGGCTGCACTTCCAGGAGCTTCCCGGCGGCGAGCGCGCGCGGCGCGAGCGCGGCGATCCCGCGCCTGCGGAGACCGTCAACGCCTTCCGCCTCCACCGCGTCGGCCTGCGCGGTCCGATGGCTCCGCCGCCGGACGCCGACGGCAGGCCCGTCACGCTGGACGGGGAACTGCGCGAAATTCTTGACCTTTTCGTCGCCGTGCTGCCCGTGCCCGCGATGCCCGGTCCCGGCGCGGCGGGCTCGGACGTCGTGATCGTGCGCGAGGAGCGCGAGGACTCGGCCGCCGGCTTCGAGTGGCGCGCGGGATCGTCGACGGGGTTCCGACTGTCGAAGGCGCTGGAGGATGCCGCTCCGGAGATATTGAATGGATTGCGGTTCGGGACGCCGGAGGCGGTCGACGCGTGGCTGAAGGGCCGCGGGCTGCTGGAGACGGGCATCGTCGAGACGGGGATTTCGGTGCGCGCCCAGAGCCGGCCGGGCGCGGAGCGGCTGGCGCGCGCGGTGCTGGCGGTGGCGCGGCGTCTCGGGAAGCGGAAAGTGACGTGGGTACACCGCGCGGAGCTGCTGCCGCTCGTGGAGGGTTCGGCGCTCGTGCAGGCGATGGAGGTCTTCGCATCGGCCGGCCGGGGTGCGCCTGCGCTGGAAGATGTGCGGCTGCCCGCGGTCGTGGCGGAGCTGCTCGCGGGGAGGCGCAGGGACGGGCTGCTGGCGGGGTTTTCCTCGACGGCGACGCACCTGCAGCTCGTCCTGGAGCCGGGGGCCGGCGGCGAAGGGCTGCTCGCGGCGGCGCGGCTCAACCCGGACACCGGCCACGGCGTGTTCGAGGTGCGCGGGTCGGCCTCTCTGCCCGGGGACGACGACGATCCCGTCGGCACGCTCCGCGCGGGCGAGCTGCTGCTGCGCCACCTCGGGTGGGGCGAGGCGGCCGACCGGCTGCGTCAGGCGCTCGACGCGGTGCTCGCGTCGGGAACGGCCACGGCCGCCGCCGCGCCGGTGCTGCACGCACTCGGCCACGCGCAGGTGCGCGAGGTACACGGCGCCGCGTTCGCCCGGGAAGTCGCGGCGCGGCTGTAGGATGTCGCCGGAGCGCGTCCGCTCCCGGGATCTCCATGCTGGCGAAAGTCCGGTACGACAAGACGGAATTCCCCATCCACGTGCCGGACGGCCCGGATTTCATCGGCGACCTGCTCGCGGGAGGAAGACTCTACGAAGAGGATATGCTCGACCACATCCGGCGCCGCTACCCATACCAGCGAACGGTGCTGGACGTGGGGTCGTTCATCGGCACGCACGCGGCGTTTTTCGCGCGGTTTCTGCGGGCGAACGAGATCCACTGCTTCGAGCCGGCGACGGGCGCGCTGCCGGTGCTGGAGAAGAACCTCGAGCTGCTGGAGGACTGCCCGGTCTCGATCAAGCTTCACCGCTGTGCGATCGGTGCGCGCAACCTGGACGGATGGATCACGGTGCCGGACCCCGCCAACCGCGGCACCGCGCGATTCGTCGCGGGCGAGCCGCCGCCGGGCGTCGCGCGCGTGACCATGCGAACGCTGGACGAGGTGGCGCGCGAGGCGGGCATCCGCGACGTGACGCTGCTGAAGCTGGACGTGGAGGGCGCGGAGCTGGAGGCGCTGGAGGGCGCGCGGAGACTCATAGAACGCGACCGGCCGGTGATGTTCCTGGAGTGCTGGGACACCCGCCTGCTGTACGATCTGAACCTCTGGTTGCAGCCGCTCGGGTACCGGCTGGACGGGTGCTTCAGCCGGAGCTGCGTCAACTTCGAGTTCGTGCCCGACGCGCCGCGCCGCCCGCTGCCCGCGCCGCCGCAGCAGGCCACGCAGGGCACAAGCGCTTCTGCAAAGACGGCGGAGCGCCTGCTCGTCGTGGCGCCGCACCCGGACGACGACATCCTCTTCGGATCCGGGCTGATCCTGCACGCGCTGGAGCGCGGATGGCCGCTGCGCATCGTCCTGGCGACCATGGGCGACGCGTACGAACTGGCGCTGCGCGCGATGCCGGGCGTCGCGAAGCAGCAGGTGCTGCAGGGCAAGGACTACCGCGCCATGGGCGAGGAGCGCTGGCGCGAGTCGCGGCGCGCGCTGGCGGAGCTGGGAGTGCCGCCCGGCGACGTCGTACACTTGGGGTTTCCGGACGCCGGGATGATCGAGCTGTGGAGCGCGCACTGGTCGCGCCCGTACACGAGCCGTCACACCGGGCGCGACTACGTTCCATACGCGGAGGCGTACCGCCCGTACGCGCCGTACACGGGGCTCGAATTCGCGCATCACCTGGCGCGGATCGTCGACGATTTCAAGCCGACCGTCGTCTGCACGGCGGCGCCGGTGACGGGGCATCCCGACCACGACGCGACCTCGTTCTTCGTGAAGCACGTGCTGGCGCTGGGCGATCGGCGCGACGTGGCGGAGGTGGCGTTCGCGGCCCACGCCACCGAGGGCTCGGCGCGCACCGTCGACGACGTCGCGGCGCTGAAGGACCCGGGATGGTTCCCGCAGCCGCTGGAGGTGCGCCTGCCCGACGCACATCGCGAGGCCAAACTGAGGGCGATCCGGCGGCACGCGAGCCAGGTGCGCATCGCGTCGTGGTTCGTGACGCACTGCGAAAAGCCCGTGGAGCACTACCGGGTGCTGCCCGCGGCGCCCGTGCGCCGGCGCGGGGCCGATGGGATGGAATGGCATCCGGTGCTGGGCTCGGCCGAGCGCGAGATGCCCGAGATCGACGGCGCGTGGGACGACGAGTGGGTCCGCCTGGTCGTGCGGCCGCGCGAGAGCGGGGCCGAACTTACAGCAATGGAATACCGATTCGAAGTGCGTCTGCCCGAGTGGAGCGTGCGGCAGCGCACTGCGCGGCTGCAGGCGGGCGGATTCCCCATGGAGGAGCGCTGCGGCCCGCATCCCGACTGGATTCGCGCGTCGCTGGCGGACGGCCTGGAGATGCACCTGCCGCGTGCGAGCCTGCCGGGACCGCAGTTCCTGCTCTGTGTGACGTGTTTCCGCGACGGGCGCCAGTCGTACACGACGGGGTGGCGGCGCGCGTGTCTCGTGGATTGACCGGCGCGCCGGGCGTTGGAGCATCCAGTCTTGCAGCGACGGGCGGGCGTCGGCCGGCGCGCGCGGCATTCCCTGACATTCTGCGGAAGCCCTGCTGTTGACAGTGCCAATACTCGTGCCATAGTCGGCCCGGACTTCCGGAGTGCGGAAACATGCGCGGCGGCACGGCAGCGGCGTTGGTTGCAGCGATCTTGGCGGCGGCGTTCCCGCGGGCCGCGTCGGCGGAGCTGCAGCGCGCGAAGGTGGCGGTCATCGCGCTGTCGACCGGAGAGGGCGTCAGCGAGAAGACCGCCGGGATGATCGAGGAGGCGCTGCTCAACGCCCTGCACCGCACAGGGCGCTTCACGGTCGTGGGCCGCAGCGACGTGGCCAGCCTCATCGGGTTCGAGCGCCAGAAACAGCTCGCCGGCTGCTCCGAGAGCGCCTCGTGCGCGGCCGAAATCGCGGGCGCCCTGGGCGTGCCGTACGTCGGCTCCGCAAGCCTCGGACGCATCGGGCCCTTCACGCTCGTGAGCCTGAAGATCATCCGGGTCGCGGACGCTCGCGTGGCCGCCCGCTGCGAGGAACGCGTGAAGTCGGACGCCGAGCTGCCCGACGCGCTGGACCGGATTGCCTCGTCCGCCGTCGAGGGCTGCGAGGCTGAAGGCTGCTTCGTCGTGCCGCGGACGGCGGCGCCGGCTCCCTCCGCCGTGCCGGCAGCTGCGCTCGCTCCCCCGCCGGCCTCTCCCGCACCCGCGCGGCGGTGGCGCGCGTGGACCTGGGGGCTGGCCGGCGCCGGCGTGCTCGCGGCCGCCGGCGGCGGAGTTCTCGGGTGGCAGAGCCGCGGCATTTCCGCGGGAGATCGGATCCTGCCCGACGGGGCGCACTCGCTCACGCAGGCCGAGGCGGAACGGGCCCGCACGCTGGGGCTCTCCGCGGACGCGCTCTTCGGCACGGCGGCGGCGCTCGGTCTCGCCGCCGGCGCTCTGCTGCTGTTCGACTGAACCGCCGGAGACCGGCGGCGCTTTCAGGGGCCGGAATGAAGCGCGCAACGACATGCCGCCTGGTCGCACTCGCCGCCTTCGCGGCGGGCTGCCTGCCGCCCGACCCGCGCGACGGCGTCTTCTCGTGCCGCTCGGACGGCGACTGCGTGGACGGGTACCGGTGCAGCGGCGCCGGAAGGTGCGTGCGCGCAGTGCAGGGATTCTGCACGTCCGACGAGACATGCGGCGCCGGAAGCTACTGCGGACCGTCGGCGGCATGCGCGGCGTGTTCGGCCGCCGACCCGCAGCGCTGCGGTACTGCATCGGCGCCGGCGGGGTGCATGACGTGCGGAGGCGCGACGCCGGCGTGCTCGCAGGGGGCGTGCGTCTGCACCGACGCGAGCTGTCCGGCGGATCGGTACTGCTCGGAAGGGGCTTGCCTGCCGCGGTACGCGACCGCGTCGGCGTCGCCGGCGAGCCTCGTGTTTCCGCAGACCTACACCGGCCACGAGAGCCCGCCGCAGACCGTTTCGCTCGCGAACGACGGGAACACCGACCTGCGGGTGTCGTCGGTCGCGGCATCCGCGGAGTATGCGGTCGTGTCGGACGGCTGCACGGGCGCGGTGCCCGGCGGAGGCGGTTCCTGCAGCATCGCGGTGGGCTTCCGCCCCGGGAACGCGGGAACCAGAAGCGGATCGCTCGCGATCGCGTCGAACGCGGGCGAAACGTCGGTGACGCTGGAGGGCACGGGAGTTCTGTCGCTGCCGCTGGCCTCGCTGTCGCCCGCGGACCTGGAGTTCGGGAATGTACCGGTCGGCGGGACCGCTCCCGCAAACCCTGTCGTCCTGGAGAACACGGGCCGGGCGCCTCTGGCTGTGACGCGCGTCGAAATCGTCTCCGGTGGAAGCGACTTCACGCAGACGAACGACTGCCCTGCGTCGCTGGCGCCGTCGGCCACCTGCACCATCCAGGTGCAGTTCACGCCTTCTGCCCTGTTCGCGCGCACGGCCACGCTGCAGGTCGAGGACGACGCGGCGGGAAGTCCCCATTCCGCATCGCTTTCGGGTACCGGCACAGGTGCAGCAGTCACCGCATCGCCCGCGGCTCTCGACTTCGGGGCGACCACGTACGCCGCACACACGAGCGAGGCGCGCACGATCACCGTCTCGAACGGCGGCAACCTCGCGCTGACCATCGGTACGCCGGCGGTCGACGGGCCTTTCGTGCCGGCCGCCGGAACGTGCACGGCGCCCGTGGCTGCCGGGGAAACCTGTACGCTCGCGGTCGCGTTCGCCCCGCCCGCGGCCGGTCCGCATTCGGGTTCTCTTGCGATTCCCTCGAACGCGGTCGACGGATCCCCGCTTTCGATTCCTCTCTCCGGCACGGCTCTCGCCGCGGAGCCGGCGGTCTCACTGACGCCGGACGGACTCTCGTTCGACGCGCAGCCCTGCGGGGTCGAGTCCACCCCGCGCACCGTGGTGCTTGCCAACACCGGACATGCCCCGCTGGCGATCGCGTCCATCGGCACCGGCAGCGGCGAGTTCGCCTCGACGCACGACTGCCCGGCATCGCTGGACGAAGGCGCGAGCTGCGGCGTCGCCGTGACCTTCCGGCCTTCGGCTCCCGGGAGCAGGTCCGCGACGCTGAGCGTGGTACACGCGGCCGCCGGAAGTCCTCATGTCGTCGTGCTGTCCGGCAGCGGAAGGGGCGCCACCGCACAGGCATCGTCCGAGGGCCTCCTGTTCGGGTCCGTCTTCACGGGATACTCGAGCGCGCCGCAGACCGTCGAGATCAACAACGGCGGGAATGTCGATCTCGTCATGAGCGGAGTGGAAACGACCGACGGGTTCGCCGTCGCCTCGGATGGCTGCACGGCTCCGGTGGTACCGGATGGCTCATGCACGGTGTCCGTGACCTTCGCCCCGTCGAGCGCCGGCGACAAGAGCGGCACCCTGCGTTTCGTCTCCAACGCCGTGGGCGGCGACGTGACCGTGGACCTTGCGGGAACCGCCGTGCAGTCCGTCCCGATCGCGCAGCTCTCCGCGCAAAGCCTGTCCTTCGGCGGCCGGCGCGTGGGCACGCCGTCGCCGCCCATGAATGTCACGCTGGCCAACCCGGGGCAGGCGGCGCTGGCGATCGCTATATCCTATTCCGGGGACTTCTCGGGGTCCGATACTTGCGGGGCAGGCGTCGCGCCCGGCGAGGACTGCACTGTGTCGGTCGTCTTCACTCCCGCGGCGAGCGGCGGGCGCACAGGCGCGTTCACAATCACCGACAATGCCGAGGGGAGCCCGCACGTCGTTGCCTTGGACGGCAACGGCGTCATCGGGACGGCGGGAGTGGTCCCGTCCGAGCTCTCGTTCACCCAGCGCGTCGGAACCGCGGCCGCGGCGCAGGTCCTGACCGTGACGAACACGGGGACCGACGGGCTGCACGTTTCGGGCGCGGTCACCGTGGCGCCGTTCTCGGTCGCCGCGAACGGGTGTACGGCCGTTGTCGCGCCCGGCGGCTCGTGCACGATCTCGGCGGCTTTCGCGCCGACGGAACTCGGAACCGTCGCGGGCACCCTGACCATCGCGTCGGACGGATCCAATCCAAGCGTCGCGGTCGGCCTCGCAGGGACGGGGACGGGCGCGGTCGCCGCAGTGACCCCGGCGAGCCTTTCCTTCGACGACACGTTCACGGGGTACGAGAGCACGTCGATGGCGGTCGTCGTCGCGAACTCGGGCAACGTGCCGCTGGTACCCGGCGCGGTCGCGGCATCGAGCGGCTTCGAGGTCGTCGGCGACGGCTGCACGGCGGCGGTGCCGGCCGGCGGGACCTGCACCGTCGAGGTCGTGTTCCATCCCGCCGCGGCGGGCGAGCAGACCGGCACGCTCTCCATCGCGTCCGACGCGCTGGGCGGAACTGTGGTCGTGACGCTCTCGGGCTTGGGAATCCAGTCGATCGCGATCGCGCAGGTGTCGCCCGAAAGCCTCTCGTTCGGCAGCCGGCGCGTCGGGACCGCATCGGCGCCGGAGCAGATCAACATCGCGAACCCGGGACAGGCGGCGCTCGCGTATTCGCTTGAATATACGGGCGACTTCTCGGGCACCGACGCCTGCGCGGGAGCGGTCGCGCCGGGGGCGACGTGCGGCGTGAGCGTGCAGTTCACACCCGCGGCGTCCGGGGAGCGCGCCGGGACGCTGACGATTGCCAGCAACGCGTCGGACAGCCCGCGCGTGGTGGCGCTGTCGGGCACGGGGATCATCGGCACGGCGAGCTTTGCGCCCGCTTCGCTCGCGTTCGGTGAAGTGGCGGTGGGCGCCCTGAGCACGGCGCAGCCCGTCCAACTCGCAAACACGGGGAGCGACGCGCTCGCGATCTCCGGCATCAGCACGACCGGGCCGTTCGCGGTGTCGGAGAGCACGTGCTCGCCCGTGCTCGCGGCAGGCGCGCCATGCACGGTCCAGGTGAGGTTCCTGCCCGGCGCTCCCGGTTCCGCGCAGGGCAGCCTGGTCGTGCTCTCGGACGGATCGAACAGCCCGGCATCCGTGCCTCTGTCCGGGATCGGTCTCGGGGCGACCGCCGAAGTCGCGCCTCCGGCGCTGGAATTCCCGACCACGTTTGCGGACCATGCGAGCGCCGCGCAGACCGTGGCGGTCGCGAACAGCGGCAACGTCGAGCTGCACGTCGCGTCGATCGCCGCATCCGGCCCGTTCGAAGTCGCGTCCACCACGTGCGGCGCGACGCTCGCGGCCGGCGGGGCCTGCACGGTCGATGTCGTCTTCGCCCCGAAGACGACCGGAATCTCGACGGGAGCGCTGTCCCTTTCCTCCGACGCCGTCGGAGGAGACGCGACGGTCTCCCTTTCGGGCACGTCGGTGGCCGCGCCGCCGACGCTCGCCTCCGTCTCCCCGGGGAACGGACGCCTGGACGGCGACCAGACGGTGACGCTCGCAGGCACCGGATTCACCGCGTTTTCGGCCGGAACGAATACGGTGACCTTCGGCGGGGTCGCGGCGACGTCGCTCGAGGCCGTGTCGGACACGACCCTCACATGCCGCACGCCCGCGGCCTCCGCCGCCGGAGCCGTCGACGTCGCCGTGACGAACGCGAACGGCACGGCGGGGCTCGCGGCGGGATTCGTCTACGATCCGAGGCCGATCCTCTCCGCCGTCAGCCCGGCCGTCGGCGCCGTCGCGGGGGGCACCGCGATCACGCTGACGGGAGCGGGCTTTGCGTCGGGTGCAGCGCAGACAGCGGTGCTCCTGGGCAGCAAGGCTCCGGACGACGTCGTGGTGGTATCCGACACCACCATCACGGCCGTCACGCCGCCGGGGACGGCCGGGGCGGTGAACGTGATCGTCTCGAACTCCAACGGCGTCGTGAGCCTTGCGGGAGGGTTCACATACTCCGGCGGCGCCTGGTGCTGGGGCCGGCAGGACTACGGCCAGACGGGCGATGGCGGCACGGCCGTGCCGGTCGCGGTGCCCACGTCCTCGACGTTCGCATCGATCACTTCGGGCCTCAGGCACCTGTGCGCGATGGCCTCGGGCGCATCGACAGCGTTCTGCTGGGGCGACGGCAGCCGCGCGCAGAGGGGAAACGGAGGCAACTCCGCTGCCCCCAGCCAAATAGGCGTGATCAACGTCCACACGGTCGTCGCGGGCCACGAGCACGCCTGTGCGGCGAACACGTCCGGCACGGTATTCTGCTGGGGTAATAATGACAACGGACAGCTCGGGCGCGGGTATCTCGGAGGCTCGCTCAGCGCGGGCGCCGTGGTCTCCGGGCCGACGCTTCCCGGCAGCAGGGGAGCGTTCCTGGCGGCTGGGGGCCGCCACACGTGCGCGGTGGACGCAGCGGGGGCCGTCTGGTGCTGGGGAGAGAACGATCGCGGGCAGGTCGGCGACGGGACGACGGTGCAGCGGACCCTTGCCGTGCCGTTGCCGGGCCTCGCGGGCCAGAGCCAGATCGCCGCCGGTGCGGACCACGCCTGCGCTCTGTCGTCCGCAGGCACCGCGTCCTGCTGGGGCCGGAACGACTCCGGACAGCTCGGGGACGGGACGACGGCGGATCGGAACGCGCCGGTCGCGGTGCCGGGTGGTCGCACATTCGCCGCCATCGTCGCGGGCGCTGCCCACACCTGCGCCATCGACGCAGGAAAGGCCTTCTGCTGGGGAGCGAACGAGTCGGGGCAGCTCGGCGAGGGCACGACCGCGGCCCGAAGCGTGCCGACGGAGGTGGCGGGAGGGCTCACGTTCGCCGGGCTCGCAGCGGGAACCGCCCACACGTGCGGCTGGACTCCGGCCGGCGTCGCCTGGTGCTGGGGGCGCAACGACCACGGAGAAACGGGCAGCGGCGCGAAGTCGGCGTGGAGCCCGCCGGCGCCGGTGGAGGGTGGCCACGTCTTCGTCGGCCTTGCCGCTGGCGACCATCACACCTGCGGCGTCGATGCCGCCGGCGCCGTCTGGTGCTGGGGCGACGGATCCTCCGGCCAGGCCGGCCATCGCGCGGCGCCCGTGACGGTGGGGGGCGGCGTCGCGCTGTCCGGCATCGCGAGGGGAGCGGACCACGCGTGCGGGCTGGATCCCGCCGGCCAGGCGTGGTGCTGGGGACGCAACTCGGCGGGCCAGCTCGGCGACGGCACCGTGACGCATCGCGGCACGCCCACGAGGGTGTCGGGGGCTGCGCCGTTCGTGAGCCTCGCTGCAGGGAGCAACCACTCGTGCGGACTGGAGGCGGACGGCAGTGCATGGTGCTGGGGGCAGAACAACTCGGGTCAGCTCGGCGACGGATTCACGCTGTCGGCGCGGACACTGCCGGTGGCCGTCGCCGGCAGTCATGCCTTCAGCCAGATCGCGATCCGCGGCACGTTCGCCTGCGGGCTCGAGGGCGGCCGGGCCTGGTGCTGGGGGTACAACTCCGGCGGACAACTCGGCGACGGGACGACGACGATGCGACCGCTCCCCGTGGCGGTCGCGGGTGAACACACGTTCACCACCATCGCCACGGGGGCCTACCACGCGTGCGCGCTGGAAGCGGGGCAGGCGTGGTGCTGGGGCGCCAACAGCTACGGCCAGCTCGGCGACGGGACGACCGTGCAGAGGACTGCGCCCGTGCCGGTCGCGGGAGCCATCGCGTTCACGAGCCTGGTGGCGGGT
>Ga0172369_10007246_pt1 | contig 12923 bp, 12 predicted proteins | sample LakKiv25m_FD_114539 | JGI IMG/M metagenome (GOLD analysis project Ga0172369, IMG submission 114539) | Freshwater microbial communities from Kabuno Bay, South-Kivu, Congo - kab_022012_11.25m | ecosystem: Environmental > Aquatic > Freshwater > Lake | place: Democratic Republic of the Congo... | reverse complement strand
GTTGTTACAGAAATCCTTACAGATTGGGTGGACATACATTATGGCAGATTCCTTCCCAAGGAATATGTTTACCAGTTTGCTGCTTTCCTTGTAATATTTGTTGTAATATTTGTTGTCTACCGATTAATAAAAGGGACTAGAAAAATCCCAACTCTTCTCTATTGGCTGTTTGTATTTATCTCAATAATATTATCATATAGATACTTAATAACTGCTCCGATTGAGATAGTTCACTACCCACAGTATGCAATATTGTCAATACTTTTAGCAATTTCACTTGATCCTAAGAAAGATAAATTCTTTATCGTTAGGATATTATTAATAGTGACTCTTCTTGGTATAATAGATGAAGTATACCAGTATTTATATCTTACAAAGAAGTCTTCAGACTATCTCGATTTTAACGATTTTTTATTAAATCAAATAGGTGCTGCCATAGGGATTATGATGTATTATGGATTTGTCAAAGAACCTGTAATAGTGGACAGTGTATATAAAATTAGTCTCTCAATGAAAAAAATAATTATTTCACTAATAGTTTTAACTACTCTATTTACTTTTTTGAACAATCGAATTTATTTTCGTACTTCCAGCGAGATCGAACCCGGGGGATTTACAGTTAAAGAAGGGAAAACGGTTTTTTATTTGGAAAGAAAACCTGGAAAATATGGCAATTGGGTTGAAGACGATAAAGGCACTGGTAATTTTTTCATTTTGGATCCAACACTCGGAATATTATTTATGATTTTATTTGGAGCCTTATTCGGAACATTTGACAATAGGTTTTATAGTAATGTTGTTGAAATTTTCATTAGAAAAAATAGTTCTTCAAATAATGTTGTTGAAGTTAAAGAATAGATTTTAAGATTAAATTATAAAGATTTCCTTCACTTAAATCGAACATTAGAAAATTACAATCCATCAGCATTTCTCAGAATTTGTTTCAAATTTGTATATGACATGGTTAATTATGATTTTTTAGTTGTATAGAAGTACGTATTTTTATTTGGACAAATATTTAATTGATTTAATAATGGGTAATATCTAATGATATGAATCAATCTCCTTTAATTAGTATAATTACTGTAGTATTAAACGGCGAAAAGTATTTAGAGAATGCAATTAATAGTGTACATTCACAATCTTATCGAAATTATGAGTACATAATCATTGACGGTTGTTCTACTGATAGAACAATAGAAATAATTAAAAGACACGAAAAAGAGATTACCGTTTGGACTAGCGAACCTGATAATGGAATAAGCGATGCGTTTAATAAAGGAATTAAACTTGCTCGCGGTGAGATCATTGGTCTTCTAAATTCCGATGATTGGCTTGAACCTGAGGCAATTAAGAAAATTGTCAAAATATTTATATCTGATAATCCGGATATAATTTGCGGGGCAGTGAGATTCTGGAAAAAGGGGAAAGAAGTAGTCGTATCGTATCCTGATCTCCAAAACCTTAACCAAGAGACATCAATTCACCATACCGGTGTTTTTATTAAAAAGTCTATTTATGAAAAATTCGGATTATACGATACCCATTTTAAATACGCGATGGATTATGAGCTGCTTTTAAGAATGAAAATGAACAATGCACAATTTTACACGCTAAATGATGTTGTATCAAATAGAAGACTTGAAGGCATTTCTTATAAAAATAAAAGATTGGCTTTAAGAGAAACTATGTCAGCCAGAAAAAATTATTTCAATACCTGGAATGTCTGGATAATTTATATATACGCGTCAATCAAAGATTGGGGAGGTAGGTTATTAAAAAGCAGCATATTAAACCCTCTGTATATAAAATACTGGAAACTGAAAAACAGAAAACTTGCCAAGGGTATTAAAGAATGAGAGTATGTTATATAACCGATTCTTATCCCCCGAATATCGGTGGCGCAGAGATTGCGATCCAAAAAATAGTAGAAGAAGCTGCCGAGAATAATATTGATGTATTTGTCATTACTTCCGAGGCAAGGGAAAAATTTTCTTTTATTTCAAAAATTTCCGAATCTGTTATTTTGAGAATAAAAACCCCGCAAGCATTGCATAGATTCTGGTTCATTATCTTATCATTTTTTGCAATCATTAAGAAATGTAAAGAAACTGACATTCTTCATGGAACTAGTTATGGAGGTATTCTTCAAACTTTCATTGCCGCCAAATTATTAAGGAAGCCATGTGTTGTTACTATTCATGAATTTATGGGAAGGAGATGGAACAAATTTGCATCAAATTTTATAAGTGCATATTTCTTTAGAGTAACTGAAAAAATATTCGCCTCCTTTTCATTCGACCAATTTATTGCAGTTTCAAATTATACTAAGAAATGCTTAATAGAAGCAGGAGTATCGGAAAGTAAAATAACTGTAATTACAAATGGAAAGAGTGATATTGATTTAGGTACATTAAAAACTAAGCATGAAGTAAGAAAAGAAATGAATATTCCGGATGATAAATTTGTTTTTGCTTCCTTTGGAAGGACGGGATTGACGAAAGGGTTGGAATATGTTGTAGATGCTATCCCTGAGGTACTGGATAAAATTCCGAATGCAATTTTTATTCTAATATTTTCTTTTGGTGATAAAAAAATTTGGAGAAGAATTACTAATAAAATAGAAAATTTAGATCATGGACGTATATTATTTTATTCTTCTCTTGAAAGATCACAGATGCTGGATTATTTGAATTCATCTGATGCCATCATAATTCCTTCTTTGTCTGAAGGTTTTGGATTCACGACTCTTGAAGCATGTATGTTAAATAAAATAGTAATTGCTACTAATGTAGGGGCCATTCCAGAAGTAATATCCGGAAAACACATTCTTATTGAACCAGCATCAATTGGAGCTTTACTAAATGGGTGTATCGATACGGTTTTGGGTAAATACAATAATAGACCGATAAAAGAATTTAATTGGGAAGAATCTGTAAATAAATATATCAAAGTATATCAGGAAGTTTTACATTTACATTAGAAAAATTCTGGGGAAGTAATTTTGGAATTAAAAAATTCAAACATTGAAAAGACACTGATCATTATTCCTGCATATAATGAAGAGGAAAGAATTCAAGATGTAATTTCCAGATGTATGAAATATGTTTCAGATAAAGTTGATCTCATTGTTGTAAACGACGGCTCGACAGATAGGACTTTGGCAATATGCGATGATATAGGAGTCAATGTTATATCTATTCCCTTTAACCATGGTGTAGGGAATGCTTTGAAGACAGGATTTCTTTATGCACTCAAAAATAATTATGAAAATGTTATCACTATCGATGCCGACGGCCAGCATAATCCCGATGATCTTCCGAAGTTCATACAAAAACTGGAGACAAAGCAGGTTGATATAGTAATTGGATCAAGATTTATAAACGGTATAAAATATGACGGGTCTATAGCTAGAATTATCGGTAATAAATTTTTTGCATGGGTCATATCTGTTCTAATTCGTGAAAAACTCACGGATGTTACTTCAGGCTTTCGTGGAATGAATCGTGCTGTCCTCAGTTATTCGGTTGATGATGTATTTAACTTTGATTATCCCGATGCCGATTTCCTGCTTACACTACACCGTGCAGGCTTCCATTTTAGTGAAATTCCGGTTGAAATGAATAAAAGAATTGGCGGAGAATCCCAACACAAAGGGGTTAAACCAATTTATTATATATTCAAAATGTTGCTGTCAATTTTTATTATCTTGATGAGGAAAAAAAATATTAAAAAACCGTAGGAGGTAGTTATTTCTACCCGTTTAAATATAATTTTGATATTTATCGGCGCCATTATTCTTATTAGTATTGTCGAATTGGTTAGAAGAAGAAAACTTAATGAAGAGTACTCATTTCTGTGGTTGATAATAGGCTTTTTACTTTTATTAATTACGTTTTTCCCCAAATTCTTTTATTTTATCTCAGATTCTATTGGCATAGAACTTCCAATAAACACATTATTTTTTGCAAGCATCATATTTTTAATGCTGCTCGGATTATTCCTTACGTTAAAGATTTCGATATTATCTAATAGAGAGAAAAAACTTAGTCAGAAAATTGCGATTCTCGAATTTGAATTGAAAAAAAATAAAGATGCAGAAAAACAAAATTAATTAATAGGCTTTACTTAGTATCCACGCTTGATAACTTTTTCCAGATCTGACTTTATCATAATTTTTACCAAATCACTGAACTTTGTTTTTGCAACCCAGTTAAGTTCTTTTTTAGCCTTAGTGGCATTTCCAATTAGTAAATCTACTTCTGTAGGTCTATAATAATTTGGATTGATGACTACAACTACATCGCCGATTTTCATTTTTTTAGAAAGTGAAAATCGTTGATCTTTTTTATCAATTTTTATTAATTTTTCTGCAACAGAAAGATCGAGTTCTTTTATAATTCCTTTTTCATTTTCAGCTTTTCCTTTCCATTCTAATTTGACACCCACTTCGTTAAACGAATGTTCGATAAATTCTCTAACCGTATGAGTTTCTCCTGTTGCAAGAACAAAATCATCCGCTTTATCGTGATGTAAAATTCTCCACATTCCTTCACAAAATTCAGGTGCGTAGCCCCAATCTCTTTTTGCATGCAAGTTACCAATTGATAATTGATTATCTATTCCAGTAATAATTCTGGCAACTGCCCGTGTAATTTTTCTGGTTACAAAAGTTTCGCCTCGTCTCGGTGATTCATGATTAAACAATATTCCATTTGATGCAAAAATATTATATGCTTCACGGTAATTCACAATTATCCAGTATCCGTATAATTTAGCTACACCGTAAGGAGAGCGCGGATAAAATGGAGTCTTTTCAGATTGGGGAACTTCTTGTGATTTTCCAAATAGTTCGCTTGTGGAAGCCTGATAGAATTTTACTTTCCGCAAACCTACTTCTCTTATTGCATCTAAAAATCGTAGCGTACCTAATGCATCTACTTGGGCTGTATAATCCGGTATTTCAAATGAAACTTTAACATGGCTTTGAGCTGCTAGATTATATATTTCATCAGGTTCAATCTTTTCAAGAAGACGATTCAAATTACTGGTATCGACTAAATCACCATAATGAAGGAATAATTTCTTATTCATTATTTCATTATCATTATAAAGATGATCAATTCTATTTGTGTTGAAAGAACTGCTACGCCTAATAATGCCATGAACTTCATATCCTTTCTCTAAAAGGATCTCAGTTAAATAACTTCCATCCTGGCCAGTGATTCCCGTTATTAATGCCTTACGCAATTTTTCACCTATAAATTTTTTACGTGATGATCTAAATACCAATTATAAGTTAATCTTATTCCTTCTTCTAAAGTTGTTTTATGTTTCCATCCGAGTTGATGAAGTCTGGAGACATCCAACAGTTTTCTCGGTGTTCCGTCTGGTTTTGAAGAATCATAAACAATATTGCCCTTGAAGCCTGTTATTTTCTTGATAATTTTAGATAATTCTGAAATAGAGACGTCTTCACCTGTACCTATATTTACGTGAGTAAGATTATTTTCGTAAAGATTCTCAGCATTTATTCTATCAAATAAAAAAAATATTGCATCAGCAAGATCATCGACAAACAAAAACTCTCGATATGGTTTACCAGATCCCCAAATTTCAACTTTATCATTATTACTAATTTTTGCTTCATGAAATTTTCGTATTAAGGCAGGTAAAACATGAGACGATTCTAAATCGAAATTATCATTATAACCATATAGATTAGTCGGCATAATCGAAAAATAATTGCATCCATATTGCCTATAGTAACTTTCACAAAGTTTTATACCTGCAATTTTTGCAATTGCATATGGTTCGTTTGTATACTCTAGATAATTAGAAAGAAGGTATTCTTCTTTTAATGGTTGAGGTGCAAGTTTAGGATAAATACAAGAGCTTCCTAAAAAAATTAATTTTTCAATTCCATTTTTATAAGCTTCATTTGTAATGTTAGCTTCAATCATCAAATTGTCATAAAGAAACTCTGCGCGATATTTGTTGTTGGCTAAGATGCCTCCTACTCTTGCGGCAGCGATAATTACAACTTCAGGATTTTCATTCTTAAAAAATCTTTCTACTTCATTTTGTTTGCGCAAATCTAATTCTTCGAAAGATCTTAAAACGAAATTGTTATATCCCGCACTTTTAAATCTTCTTAATATTGCTGAACCGACCATACCTTTATGACCGGCAATATAAATCTTTTTATTTTTCATAAAATATTTTTTCTCAATCTAATTTTAACCGGCTAAGATTTATAAATATGAGAACCTTTAATCCCATGGCGTTCAAACGCATTACGAGTATCTACGATTAGCTTGGAATTTTTCGCAATCATTTCATAATCGAAATTATCATGGTCTGTACTTAAAAGGACTAGATCATAAGAAGATAGAATTTCGGCATTTAGATTAACAGACTGTATATTATAATCATATTTTCTTGATGGCGTTAATTTAGGAGCGTACGGGTCGCTAAAATCAACTTTCGCATCTTTGTTCTGAAATATTTCAATGAGTTTTAATGATGGTGATTCGCGTTTGTCGTCAATATTTTTCTTATATGAAACTCCTAGAATAATAATCTTAGCGCCCTTTATAGATTTTCCATTTTGATTAAGAACATTAATAACTTTTTCGGCAACATAATATGGCTGATACGTGTTGATTTCACCAGCAAGCTCAATGAATTTAGTATTGATATCATATTCGCGCGCTTTCCAAGTTAGATAAAAAGGATCGATTGGAATACAATGACCGCCAAGCCCCGGACCAGGATAAAAAGCATGAAATCCAAATGGTTTTGTTTTTGCCGCTTCAATTACTTCCCAGACGTCAATATTCATTTTATCAAATACCATTTTAAGTTCATTCATTAGTGCAATATTTACACTTCGATAAATATTTTCTAATAATTTTGTTGCCTCAGCAACTCTAGTTGATGAAACGGGGACAGTTTTTACAATTACATGATTGTATAACGAACATGCAATTTCAAGACACTCCGGGGTAGTTCCACCAACTACTTTTGGTATTGTTGATGTTGAATAGTCGGGATTATTAGGATCTTCTCTCTCAGGGCTAAAAGCTAAGAAAAAATCTTTTCCAACCTTGTATTTTTCCTTACTTTCTTTTAAACCGCATTCTTCAAATAACGGCAAAAGAATTTCATCGGTTGTTCCTGGATAAGTTGATGATTCCAATGTGACTAACTGTCCTTTTCGTAAATATTGAGCCACGGTCAGAGCGGAATTTTTTATATAAGTAAGATCCGGTTCGCGATGTTCATCTAATGGAGTTGGGATACATAATAATATTGCATCGGTTTCCTTTAGTCGTGAAAAATCTGAAGTTGCAAAGAACAATTTTGATTTAACTGCAAGGTTAATTTTTTCTGATGGAATGTGTTTAATATAACTTTTGCCGTTCATTAAGAGAGGAATTTTATCTTCATCAATATCAAATCCTATTGTTTTGAATCCCTGTTTTATAAATTCTAGAGCGAGCGGCAATCCAACATAACCCAGACCAATAATTCCTACAACTGCAGTTTTTGAATTGATTTTGTTAATAAGTTGATCACGATAATTCATAATTAATTCTAAATTTTATTTACTAGTAATAATTAGTTAGTTAGTAGAACGTATTTTGACTGCACTACGACATTATTTATTTCAAAGTTAAAAATATTTATTGCAGAAATTTTTTCGAATGGATTAAACTTTTTTTCAAATATGCCGAGTATTGAACCTGGAATTAAGAAGTGATTCAATATTACTTTTGAAGAATAGGCTGATAATTCACTCTTTTTTGCTTGAAGTGTAAAAGCGGCGTATCCTTCAAGTTTATCACCCGGGATAAATTTGCTTATAATTTCAGCAGTCTCTGAAGCAATTTCTTTTTTAGGTACATCATAAAAACATTCTATAAATGGGGGGGAATATTTTAACCGGATATTAACATTGTTCTTCCCCAATTCTTTTGCTTTAAGCAGCAGATAATTTTGCAAGCAGCCAACAGAAAGGAGAATATTTACCTTTTGGCCTGAATGTGATAAGAGTTTCAATTTGCCTTTTTTGTTTAGGGCCTGATTATCCAACACGGGGGAACTATACTGAATAGTAATAAAATCGGCAGTTATACCTCCTATGTTAACACCGTCCATTCTAACTGCCATGTTGTTTATTTTGGAAGAATTATTCTGGCTTTGAATAATCTTAACCTTTATCTCTTTGCAACTGATTTCACTTTTAATTGCTTTACCGATTGCCTTCTCTAGTTCTTCCTGACTATTGTTCGGAAAGGAATATATTATTATCGCAGGAAGTATAAGAATAAAAAGAAAATAAAATCTAATTTTTAATAAGGTTACCATTTCTAATTCTGAATTCCTTTAAGTTATATTTTTGTGGATTTTGTACGGAAACTTCATACGCTGAGTCTGCAAAAACTTTATATATATAATCCTTGTTTGTTTGAGGTTCACTGGGCAGTTTATTTATAAAATCAGGCACTAAGTTTTTCAATGAAGATGGGTATGAAAGATTGATTGCATAATATGATTCAACAGCATGGGAAAGAGAAGTAAGATCGTTTATAACTTGCTGCTCGTCTGTATTGACCTCAACAGTGGGTGGTGTATAGTTTTTTTGACTGCCTTGAGTATATAAATAGCCGACGTAAACTAAAATGCTAAGCAGAATAAGAAGTAATATATATATAATATACCTTAACGTTTTGTTCCTGGGCAGAATTTTCATGTTAACCTTTTGTTCTATTGCAATGAGTAGTTAATAATAATTTTATAATATCTGAAAATCTTTTTTTGTAAGATGAAATATAAATTTTTTGGAGTGAATATATTAGAAATTCTTATTGTTAAGTAAGAAATCTATAATAAAAAATCCCGAAAAATGTTAACATTTCTCGGGATGCAAGTAGTGGGAATGTCTTCCCTCTATAATTATTTTTAATATTGCCTTAACGGCTTAATTAATATAAAGTAATCAGGAATAAAAGAAAAGATTACCAGCGTCTTCCGCCGCCACCGCTTCCGCCGCCACGGTTTCCGCCACCACGATTTCCTCCTCCGCCACGTCTGTTATCGGTTTTTGGACGTGCCTCGTTAACAACAATTTTTTTACCCTTAAGTTCTTTTGTGTTAAGAGCTTCAATTGCTTTTGTTCCTGCTGTTTTGTCATTCATTTCAACAAATGCAAAACCTTTTGATTCGCCGGTGAACATATCGCGAATTATTTTAACGCTTGTAACAGCGCCGAACTCTTTGAAAAGTTCTTCGAGATCTTGATCATTTGCTTGTTGAGATAAATTACCTACATAGATATTCATTACTACTCCTTTATGATATTATTTTTTTCCCCTGAGAAGATGTTAAGTAATCGATTTGAACGCCGCTCAAAATAACTTTAAAGGAGTAATGATGTTTACGGTGATAAAATTGATATTAGAAAAATGAATGAATTGAGATTTCTTTTATCGATTTTTCGAATCGCTAAATAAAATAATGCTCAGAGTTGCGGGGCCGACGAGACTCGAACTCGCGACCTCCTGCGTGACAGGCAGGCGTTCTAACCAACTGAACTACGACCCCGTAAAAGAACATGTCACTAACTTACGAGCAAAAATAAGCATTAAAACTTATCCAAAGCAAGACAGTCAATAAATTTTCATTGCAAAACCAACTCCAAATGCATTTATCGCTAGTATTATTTGGTTTTTCCTGCATAATTATTTTCTGATGCGGAATCGTATCTATTATTCTAAACTTATGATTTCAGAACAGTTAAGAGAGACCATTCTTTCGAATTACTTCTTTATTGTAAGTTGAATTGCATTTGTTGTGAATAATTTGTTTTAGTATCAAGAAATATTTAGCGGTTAGATTTTATTTTTTTGTACGTCTTGAAGTGTAATTTAGCAAGCTCATTTAATTTTTCTTTGCCGATTCTATTCAATAATCTTCCGGCAAATACTTCCGTATCTGTTGAAGAACCCCTAGGCAAATTTAATCCGATTCGTTCCTTGTTTTCAAACCAATTTAAAAAACTTTCTCTTGCTATAATTGATGCGGCAGCAACGCCGACATATTTTTCAGCTTTTGTCTCTTGGATGAATTCAACGTCAGAATGTTTTGACAAAGAACTAATATCCAAATCCTTGTTGCTGAATTTATCGGTTATAACTGTTTTGCAATCAATCTTATCGAATAAATTGCTTAATGCTTTTGAGTGTGCCCAATTTAATAAACTATTCAAATTTCCAAATTGTTTATAAACTTCGTTATACTTTTTAGGATTTATACTTACAATTGTAAAATTATCCCCGACTATTTTTTTTATTTCTTTTGCTAAAAGATTTATTTGATAGTCGCTCAAATCCTTACTATCCTTAACTCCGATTTTAAGAAGATCTTTTTTTGTAAATGCATTAACAAAGACAGCAGCAACAACTAGAGGACCGAAAAAATCTCCCTTACCGCATTCATCTGTTCCTATATATTCTTCCGGTTCCTTTAATTCGGGGTCAGCCAGTTCTAGCATCAGCTCATCAGAAATAATGCTCTTCACTTTTTTATAGAGATCTGATTTTTCATCTCCTTGAGGAATAGTTTTTATTCCTTTCTTACCAAAATAGACAAGTACTTTTACAGAACTTTTTTCGTAGAAAGTATTGAATTCATAATTATACTGTTTTGAGATGATTTCGTCTGTGGGCAAATTAGAATTGTTAATTAATTTTTTTAGACTCCAAATATGCTTTTTTGCTTTTTCTTCTAGATTCATTTATAAATAAAAATAGTTTTGTTGGAGAAAAATAGTAATGCTAGTTTCAAAGACTATTGCATTTAATACAAGTACCTCGCAAAATTAAATCGGTATCTACTACTATTTGCTTATGGATAAATTTATCTTTCTTTGTAATGTTCTCTATTAATATTTCCATTGATTTAGCTGCTAACTGTTCTGTCGGTTGATTTACACAGCTTAATGGAGGAGATAATAAATTTTGTTCTTGAGAATTGCCGAAACAGATTAAATCAATATCATTAGGAATATTCATACCAACTTCTTTTGCCGCCATATATATACCAATGGCAACTGGATAGGTTACAGCAAGAATTAAATCGGGTAAATTCTTTTCGTGGTATAATTTCATGAAGGAGTCGTAACCGCTTTTTTCACCATAGTCTCCTTCTAAAATCCAATCTTGATTAACTTCCAAACCATAATCATTCATAGCCTGTTTAAAACCTAGCATTCGCTCACGTCCTATATTTATATTTGTATAACCTGCAAAATGTGCAATCTTCTTATATCCAAGTTTTATAGCGTGGTCAATCGCTTTATAAGCACCGCCACGATCATCTACGGTAACTGTATTGCAATTAATTAAATCCGGAATACGATCCACAAAAACCAAAGGGATTTGTCTGTTCTTTGCAGTTTCGAAAATTTCAAAATTTGATGTGTCCTGTGAAATTGAAATTATAATTCCTTCCACTCGCATAGAAAGAAGAGTTTGGATTTGCTTTTTCTGCAATTCGGAATTTTCTTGAGAAACGGTTAAAAAGATTTGATAATTATTTAAGGTTGCATAAATGTAGATATGATCAATTATCGAACTAAAAAAATGATGTGCTATTTCCGGAAGTACAACGCCAATAGTATTTGACTTTCTAGATGCAAGATTTCTTGCCATAAAATTGGGAGAATAACCTAATTCAATTGCTGCTTTTTTGATAAGTTCTGCAGTGTGGCTTGAAATATCAGGATGCCCTCGAAGCGCCTTTGAGACAGTTATTATCGAAACACCTAACTTTTGTGCAATATCATTAAGTGTTACTTCTTTTGGTTTCATATAAAAATTTGTATTTCCTTAAACTTTTGGCAGTATATATAATATTTACAATATAACTTAAATAATTAGAAGATTAAGGGATAGTACCAGATTTTGTTATTTATAGATAAAACGGATAAAATCAGAAGTAAGCTTTTTCCTCAAAGGGTTAATTCAGAAAAGTGTTTAGATTTTATTCGTTATAAATTTGATTTTTTGTTATCGTTTTTTGTAATTTAATGTGTGATTCGATGAATCTATCCTAATTTGTTTCATGGATTAATCTATTTGATCCATGTTTTTCACTACTGTAAGAAAATGGTATCACAGTTAAAAACTGTCTCCATATTTGTATTTTTTATTTTAATTTTTTACAACCATTCAACCCACCCACAACAGTTAGCGCTACCTAATTCTGTTATAACAGAAATTGGAACACACAAAATTTATGTTAAGGATTTTACTGATCGTTACAGTGAATATCTGGTTACTTCCGGGACAAAAGATAATATAGTTACCCGCCGCTCAATTCTTAATAATATGATTAACGAATATTTACTTTATAATGTAGATGATAATCAAAAAATATTTTCTAATCCTGAATATCAAAAAGAATTAAACTGGGATAAAAAACAAACCATTTTAGCATATCTTAAAGACCAAGAAATTTTTGCAAAATTAACCGCTACAGACAAAGAAGTAAGAGACGCTTATTATAAATCTAATGAGAAAATTTCCGTTCGGCATTTATTCGCGAGCACAGAAGAAGAAGCTAATAACCTTTATAAACTTTTAGAAAACGGTTCCGATTTCAAAATTTTAGCCAAGCAGGTTTTTACAGATACGACACTTCAGAATAATGGCGGTTACCTGGGATATTTTTCTTGGGGTGATATGGATCCTGCGTTTGAAGACGCTGCATATGCATTAAATATTGGGGAGATATCCAAACCTATTAAAACTAAATTTGGTTACAGCATAATTAAGTTAGAAGATCGAAAACCACATCCACTTTTAACAGAAACAGAATTTCTGAAAAAGAAAAAACATATGGAAAAAGTAGTTAGG
>Ga0172369_10007241_pt1 | contig 12926 bp, 12 predicted proteins | sample LakKiv25m_FD_114539 | JGI IMG/M metagenome (GOLD analysis project Ga0172369, IMG submission 114539) | Freshwater microbial communities from Kabuno Bay, South-Kivu, Congo - kab_022012_11.25m | ecosystem: Environmental > Aquatic > Freshwater > Lake | place: Democratic Republic of the Congo... | reverse complement strand
CGCAACAGTTCCTCGTAGTTCGGGTTGTAGAAGTGACGCGGCAGGAACTGGGACAGGATGGTCGAGGTCCCGTCGAGGGCGCGCAGTGTCTCCGACGGGGTCACGCCGGCCGCCAGCGGCGCCGACAGCAGGGCGCCCGCGCTGAGCCCGACGTAGAGGTCGAAATCGGTGGTCTTGCGGTTGATCAAGAAGTCGTCGAGGGCCTTGAGGCCGCCGAGCTTGAAAGCTCCGCCGGTGACCGCTCCACCCGCCAGTACCAGCGCGACTTTGGGGTCGCGCTTGCGTACGCTGAGGTCGCTCTTCTGGATGATCGTGATGCTCATGCCGCTCCCCAGTGGCCCAGCCAAGATCCCTTCCGTGCAATCGCAGTCTACCGTTCGACGCTGCGCGTTGTCTAGCCGCCGTAGGTCCTCGAGTGGCTGCGATCGCTCAGCAGCGCCTGCGCTGCGGCCAGTTCCGAAGGCGTCCCGACCGTGATCCAAGTGCCGTCGTAGCGATAACCGTAGAGCGGTCGGCCGGCCGTGAGCATCCGGGGGTAGGTGATCTTGGTGATCGAGAACGGGCCGGTCTCGCACAGATCTTCGAAGACTACCGGCTCGAGCACCTGTACGCCGGTGTACATGAACGGTTCGAGTGGAGTCCGGCAACCGGGGCGGCGATGTTCCAGGAAAGCGCCGATGCGCCCGTCCGCTTCGGTCGCGATCACCCCGAAGCTTTCCATGCGCGCATCCTTGCGCAGCACCAACGTCGCTCGCGCGGCCTTTTCGCGGTGGAAAGCCAGCACCGCGCCGAGGTCGACGTCGATGATCGTGTCGGAATTGAGCGTGACGAAGGTGTGCCCGTCGAGGAAGCGCCGGGCCTCCCGTATGCCGCCCCCGGTCTCCTGCACCGGATCCTCTTGGCTGTAGTCGATCGAGATTCCGAAGCGCGAACCGTTGCCGAGGTGGGCGCGGATCGCGGCGCCAAGGTGGTGTAGATTCACGACCACGTGTTCGATGCCGGCGCGGCGCACGCAGTCGATCGCGTACTCGATGAGAGGACGGCCGCCGACTTCGACCAACGGCTTCGGCGTCGTGTCGGTGAGCGGTCTGAGGCGTTCGCCGCGCCCGGCGGCCAGAATCATCGCGCGAACTTCCGCGTTGCCGATCGCATTGTGCTTCGCGCGCGAGCGCGAACCGGAGCGCGCTTGGTCCGCGACCGGCTCGCTCATCTGGTTGCCGGCTGGTCGCCGTCGCGAACCGCGACCGCGAAAAGTTCGCGCGTGGCTTCGACACCTTCGCTCTCGGCCAGAAGCCGCCTGGCGGTCCGGCACACGGCCGGCAGCATCGCGAGGTAGCCGGGCTTGCCCTTGACCTCGGCGAGGTAGTTGAAGCGCCCCACCACTTTGAGCACTCGTTGCAGCGCTACCAATCGGAAGGCCGCGCGCGTCGCGGACCAACTGCCCAGCCGTCCCGCGCGCTGACGCGCGTAGAAGCGCGCCAGCAGCCTTTCTTCGCGCTCGGCCGTGATGAAATCGGGCGTCATGCGGTCGGTCAGCAACGAAGCGACGTCGTACAGTGCAGGTGCCAGCAAAGCGTCTTGGAAGTCGATCAACCGCAGACGCCGCGCGGCGCTCGTTGCCGGCGCCGCGTTCAAGGGCGCGGCCGCGCTGCTTTGCACGTGGATGTTCCAGGCGTGGTAGTCGCGGTGGGCCAGCACCCGCGGAAGTGCGGCCAGTCGCGTTGCCACTGCGGTAAGCTCCGCGCGGCTCGCGGTAACGAGAGAGAGATCTGCGCCCGCGACGCCGTACTCGAGGAAGTGGTCGAATTCCCAGCCGAAGAGTCTTTCGTCGAAAGACTGCAAGAAGCCGTAGCAGCCGCTGCCGTCATCGACCGCGTCGGCCTGGAGGTCGGCGACGAGGTCCAGTGCCAGACCGAAGAGTTCCTCTCCTTGGTCCGGCGCGCAGGCGAGCGCAGCTTCCCACAGCGGCGTGTCGCCGACGTCTTCGAGGACCAGCAGCGATTGGTCCGCGGAGACGCCGTGCACCGCGGGCAGCGCATCGGTGTGGCGCGACAGGAACCTCGCGACGTTGACGAAGGCGAGTTCCTTGGGGCCGCTCTTGCCGAATACGCCGAGTTCCTCCGACGACAGCGCGACCGCGGCGTCCTGCAGGACCATGACAATCAGGGTATCGGGAGCGTCGGCGGGTCGCGGTTCGGCGAGCCGGGCACGGAGGTATCTACGGGTGGAAGCGTCGCCGCGCAGAGGCTCGACTCCGGCCACCGTGGCACCCGGCCAGCACCGGGCGCTCACCTCGGAGGCGAAGCCGGCCGCCGCCACGTTGGTTTCCGCGGTTTGATTGGAGGCACTCACGCGCCGTCTCGTACAGAGGTGAGCGCCGCGCGGCAAGCGCGGCCTGCGCGCTTCGGCGCGCGCGGCCCGGGTATCAGGCAACCCCCTGGGCGCTTACGCGCCGGCCGGCCGCAGCGTCGCCCCCGATGCCGACCTCGCGCTTCGGCCTTTCTTCTATAGAGAGATCGGACCACGGCCGCCTCCGCGTGTTTTCAGAGTTTTCCCGCGCGAACCGCTTCCAAAGTTCAAACGGTATGTGCTACTGACTAACAAACGTTCGTTAGTTTCGTTTGGAGCACCGGGATCCCGCCCACAACCTCCCGATGTGACAGCGAAACGTGCCGATCGGCCCGCGCGGACAGCCAACCGGGCCGACCAGACCAGGAGCAAGACCATGAGGCAATTCCAATCCCTCACATCCGAGCGCGGCAGGTCGCGCATCGCCGCCTTCTTCGCCGTCTATCTGGTTGCAGTGTGTGCGACCGCGGCCCGCGCGGCCACCAACGAGGATTCGATGGTGTGTGCAAAGGTCACCGACAGCTACGCGGCCAACGCCTACGTCGCGTCGTTCGCGCCGCGCTCGGCAATCTACGGAGAAATGACTTGGTGCAACATGCAGGTCAGGGCGGTAGAGCACTGCGTCCCAGTCGAGGCCGTGCTCTACGACACTACGGCTCCCGACGAAGGCTACCGCGGGCCGGCCCTGCAGGCCGAATACACCTGTTACCGGATTCGTTGCATGAACGGCGAGGGGAACTACTACCTGGGAAATTCGATCGTCGTCGAGGACACCTTCGGCAAGCGCAGGGCCGACCGGCCCAAGGTCACGCGCGTGTGTGTCCCGGACCGCTAGGCTGAAGCCGGGAAGCGGGAGAGTTGGATGAGGGCGCCGACCGGAGATGGCGACCTCCAGCGGCGCAGCGAGTCGGCGCGCATACTCGACAGCCCCGATCCTCGCGCGCCGACCGGAGGTGGCGACCTCCAGCGGCGCAGCGAGGCCGACCATTGAGCCGACGATCTCGCAAGCTGCGGCCGCAGCGGGTGTGCCGCGCGACGTGTGCGCTTCGCTCGGTTCCCTCGCCTCTATTTTGACATCGCCGGGTTCCCTGGCGATAAGGCGCGGGCGCCGTCGGACCCCCTGTAGTTCAGACGGTCTTAACCGTCGGCAGCCCGGTCTCAAACCATGTCCGACTACATTCCAGTACTGATCACACTGCTCCTCGGTGTCGTAATCGTCGCTGCGATTTCGAACGCCAACCGTTTCCTGGGGCCGCGCAGGATGACGGACGTCAAAGGCGCCACTTTTGAGTGCGGCAACGTCGCGAGCGGATCGGGCTGGGGCCGCTTCTCGATCAAGTTCTACATGGTCGCGATCCTCTTCATCGTCTTCGATGTGGAGGTGGTGTTTCTGTATCCGTGGGCGGTGATCTACCGTGAACTCGGCCTCTTCGGCTTCGCCGAGATGGCACTCTTCGTGTTGGTGCTCGCCGTCGGTTACGCCTTCGCCTGGCGCAAAGGAGCCTTCGAGTGGCGATAGACAGCGCGGATCTTGCGGCGCGAGTGGCCGCGGCTGTTCCGGGCAGCGGGGCCGAGTGTTTTGCGACCCCGGGCGGCGGTGCGATCGAAGTCGCCGCGACCACACTTCCGGCTGTCCTGTGCTTTCTGCGCGACGACCCGGAACTGGAACTCAGCCTGTTCATCGACGTCACCGCGGTCGACTACGAGCAGTCGATGGGGCAGCTCGAGTTGATCTACGTGCTGCGTTCGGTACTGCCGCACTCGCCGGTCAGCGGCGAGCGCGTACTGGTCAAGATCAGGCTCGATGCCTCCGATCCGCGCACCGCTACCGTGAGCGACCTGTTTGCGGGCGCCAACTGGGCCGAGCGAGAGGTTTACGACATGTTCGGTGTTCACTTCGAAGGGCACCCGGATCTGCGCCGCATACTGTTGTACGAGGAGTTCGAGGGGCACCCACTGCGAAAGAGTTACCCCTACCAGAAGCGTCAGCCGCTCACTCCCGAGCGCGATCCGATCGCCGACCCGTGGCCGAAGAAGCGCTAGCGACCGGACGGGAGCGGGGAGCCGGACGGACGTGCACGACGGCAGCAGCATGGAAGCGCTGAACGAGACGCAGCAATGAGCGACGACAAGGCCACATACAGCGCCGGTGGGCAGTTCCGCAAGGCCTCGGCAACGGCCGCCGACCCTCTGTCGGAGATCATGGAACTGCAGATGGGGCCGTCGCACCCCGCTTGCCACGGTACCATCAAGTTCAACCTGCGCCTGGACGGCGAGAACATCATCGGCTGCGACACGGAAGTAGGCTACCTGCACCGCGGCTTCGAGAAGATGTGCGAGCAAGGAACCTGGACCCAGGCCATTCCGTATACCGACCGCCTCAATTACGCCTCCCCGTTGCTCAACAACTTCATCTTCTGCGAAGCCGTCGAGCGGCTGTGCGGAATAACGGTACCCGAACGTGCGGCTTATCTGCGCGTGCTGCTGTCGGAGTGTGCGCGCATCGCCGATCACCTGACCTGCCTGGGCATGGGTGCGACCGAACTTGGGGCTTTCACCGCGGGTTTCTACATGATCGAGGCCCGCGAGATCCTCTACAACATGAACGCGCGTGTAACCGGGGCGCGGGTGACGGTCAGTTACGGGCGCGTGGGCGGCTTGGCCCGCGACGTCCCCGACGATTTCGAGGACATGATCCGCGCCGCGATCAAGCGCACCAACGAAGTGCTCCGCGACTGCGAGAAACTGCTCGAACGCAACCGCATCTTCACCGACCGTCTGGCCGGTATCGGCGTGATGTCGCAGCAGCAAGCGCTGAGCTTCGGCCTCACCGGTCCGTTGCTGCGCGCCACCGGCATCGCCTACGACGTGCGCAAAGCCGCGCCCTACATGGTCTACGACCGCATGGACTTCGAAGTTCCGGTGGGCACCAAGGGCGACAACTTCGACCGTTTCGCGGTGCGCTTCGAAGAACTCAGGCAGTCGATCCGCATCGTCGAGCAGTGCCTGGCCCAGATGCCGGGCGGCCCGGTGATCGCCGACGATCCGACCTACGTGCTGCCTCCCAAGAAGGACGTCTACGGCAGCATCGAAGGGCTGATGAACCACTTCAAGATCGTCATCGAAGGCATTCGCGTGCCGGCCGGTGAGATCTACTTCTCGGGCGAGGCGGCCAACGGCGAACTCGGCTTCTACCTCGTCAGCGACGGGAGCGGAAGGCCCTACCGAGTGCGCGTCCGGCCACCGTGCTTCTACGGGATGTCGTCGCTCGAGACGATGGTCAAGGGGTTCATGATTCCCGACCTCGCCGCGACCTTCGGCATGATCAACATGATCGGAGGCGAGTGCGACCGCTGAGGCGGGACACATCGCGCGAAACCAAGACAATGTCCCAGCAGATCACAACTGACAAAGCGGCAGGCAGCGGTCCGGTGGCGTTTCGGCCCGAAGCGCTGGCCGAGTACCACGAAATACTGACCCACTATCCAGAGCGGCGTGCGGCGCTCGGGACCGTCCTGTGGCTGGCGCAACGCGAGTTCGGCTGGATCAGCCCTGCGGTCGAACAGTACATCTGCGAGCTGATGGAACTCCCGAGAGCCTGGGTCGAAGGCGTCGTCAGCTTCTACTCGATGTACCACCGCAAGCCGGTCGGTCGCAGCCACATACAGGTGTGCACGAACCTATCGTGTTATCTGCGCGGCGCCGAGGACATCTACGGAGCGGTTTCCAAGCGCCTCGACATCGAGGCCGGAGAGGTCACCGCCGACGGCAAGTTCTCGCTCGAACGCGTCGAATGCCTGGGCTCGTGCGGCACCGCACCGATGCTGCAGATCAACGACCGCTTCCACGAGAATCTGACGGTCGAGCAGGTGATCGAGATGCTCGGCAAGCTCGAGCGCGGCGAGAAGCTTTGAAGAGGCGCGGGCGCGAGGCTGGGGCCGTGGAGACAATGTCATGGAATGGCTGATCGGCGGCATCGAGTCCTTGGCCATGGTTCTGGCGGTGCTGACGCTGTCGGCGTTGCTGATGTGGGTCGAGCGCAAGGGTAGCGCGCTGGTCCAGGACCGGGTCGGCGCCAACCGTGCCGGGGTCTTCCGCATCGCCGCGCCCTTCAACCTCGGGTTCATGAACACGCTGATGGCGGACCCGCTCAAGCTCTTCACCAAGGAAGACTTCATTCCGACCGTTGCCGACCGCCTCGGCCATGCGCTCGCCCCTTGCCTGGCGCTGTTTCCGGCCGTCGTCACTTTTGCCGCGATGCCGTTCGGCGACACTCTCACGATCGGCGAGCGTGTCGTCAACCTGCAGGCGGTGAATCTCGACGTCGGCTTTCTCTACATCACCGCGCTGGTGTCGCTCGGTGTCTACGGGATCGTGCTGGCGGGGTGGGCTTCGAACAACCGCTGGGCACTGCTGGGCAGCATCCGCGGCAGCGCCCAGATGATCTCCTACGAGTTGGCGATGGGGATCGCGCTGGTGAGCATGATCCTGCTCTACAACACGCTCGACATGCAGGACATGGTCAAGTGGCAGGGCAAGCTTCTGTTCGGCGTACTGCCGGCCTGGGGAGTCTTCTACCAGCCGCTGGCTTTCGTGATCGTGCTGACGGCCGGCATCGCCGAGACCAAGCGCGTGCCTTTCGACCTTCCCGAGTGCGAGTCGGAGCTGATCGCGGGTTACTTCATCGAGTACTCGGGCGGCAAGCAGGCCTGCTTCATGTTGTCGGATTTCGCCGAGATCGTGATGGTGGCGGGTCTGGTGACGACGCTGTTCTTCGGCGGCTGGCAGGTTCCGTACCTCGATTCGCAGAAGGGCTTCGGGTTGCCGGGGATGGCGCCGGTGGCGTTGCCGGCGCTGCTGATCTCCGCGCTCCAGGTCGGAGCGTTCGCAGTCAAAGTGGTGTTCTTCTGTTGCTTCCAGATCCTGGTGCGCTGGACTCTGCCGCGCTTCCGCTACGACCAGCTGATGAACCTGGGCTGGAAAATGATGATGCCGATCGCGCTGCTCAACATGGCGGTTACCGCGCTCGTCATCTTGCTCGTGGAGCAAGGCAAGTGAGTCCGCTGGTGTTCTACCCGCTGGCGTTCGTGTGCGTCGCCTCGGCGATGGGCGTGGTGCTCTCGAAGAATCCGGTGCGCAGTGCGCTCTCGCTGGTGGCCTCGCTGTTCTGTCTGGCGGTCTTTTACGCGTTCCTCCAGGCCCACCTGGTCGCAGCGCTGCAGATCATCGTCTACGCCGGCGCGGTGATGGTGCTGTTCCTGTTCGTCATCACGCTGCTCAACCTCGAATCCGACCGCGGTGTGGGCGAGAAACCGGGGCTGTCGGGGATCGGCTTCTGCGCCGGAACCGTGATCGCCGCGTGCATGGTGGCGGTGCTGTCGCGCAGCGTGCTGCCGGGGTCGCGCGTCGAGGCACTCGAACCGGCGTTCGGAACCACCATTGAACTGGCACGCCAGTTGTTCAGAGACTACCTGGTCGCGTTCGAATTGACCTCGGTGCTGTTGCTGGTGGCGGTGGTCGGCGCGGTGGTGCTGGCCAAACGTGACGGCAGCTACGAAGGGGACGAGCAAGACGGACAAGAGGCCTCACTGGTCCGCAGCCAGGAGGCACCGCACTGATGATCGGAACCCCACACTTCCTGGCGCTGAGCGCGGTGCTGTTCTCGATCGGTGCGGTCGGGGCGGTGGTCCGCCGCAACGTGATCATAATCTTCATGTCGATCGAGTTGATGCTCAACGCGGCCAACCTCGCCTTCGTGGCGGGGTCGAACAATCTCGGGTCGATGAACGGACAGTCGATCGTGTTCTTCGTGATGACCGTGGCAGCTGCCGAGGCGGCCGTGGGTCTGGCCGTGATCCTGGCGCTGTTTCGCAACCGCCAGACCGTGGCGGCCGACGAGATCGCGCTTCTCAAGTGGTAGTCGGGCAAGGGCGTTAGGCGAAGGTTCGAGGAAACAAGGCCGATGCACGCAGCAGCTACCGAAGCGACCGCCTCCCTGCCGATCGCGGTGTCGTATCTTCGCTACATTCCACTGGCGCCGCTGGTCGGCGTCCTGTTTCACATCGCGCTCGGGTACCGGCTCGGACGCCGCGCCGTCGGGCTGGTGGCGTGCGCCGCGGTGGCCGTCAGCTTCGCGCTCGCGGCCAGCGCGTTCTCGACGGTAGTGGGATCCGCCGCCGGAACCGTCGTTACCGACAACGTCTACCAGTGGCTCGCCTCGGGCGAGTTCAGTGCGAACGTGACGTTCTCCGTGGACGCACTCTCGTCGGTGATGATCATGGTGGTGACCGGGGTGGGCTTCCTGATCCACCTCTACTCGGTCGGTTACATGGCGCACGACGAGGACTACGCGCGCTTCTTCGCGTACCTGAATCTGTTCACCGCGGCGATGCTGGTGCTGGTGCTGGCCGACAACCTGCCGTTGATGTTCGTGGGCTGGGAAGGCGTGGGCCTGTGCAGCTATCTGCTGATCGGCTTCTGGTACACGGATCCCGAAAAAGCCTCGGCCGGCAAGAAGGCCTTCCTGGCCAACCGCATCGGCGACGCCGGTTTTGTGCTCGGCGCGTTCACGATTTTCTGGGCGCTGGTCGACATGGGGCAGGGCAGTCTGACTTTCGCGACCATCAACGCACGCGCCGCCGAACTGCCGGCGTGGGCGTCGCTGGCCGGCGCTTTGCTGCTGTTCGTCGGTGCCACCGCCAAGTCGGCGCAGATCCCGCTCTACGTCTGGTTGCCCGACGCGATGGCCGGTCCCACGCCGGTGTCGGCACTGATCCACGCCGCGACGATGGTGACCGCGGGCATTTACATGGTCGCGCGCTTGCACGGCCTGTTCGAAGCCGCGCCGCTGGCGTTGCAGGTGGTCGCGACGGTCGGCGCCGCCACCGCACTGCTGGCGGCCACCATCGGTATCGCACAGACCGACATCAAGAAGGTGCTGGCCTACTCGACGGTGTCGCAGCTCGGGTACATGTTCCTGGCGCTCGGCGTCGGGGCTTTCGGTGCCGGCATCTTCCACCTGATGACCCACGCCTTCTTCAAGGCGCTGCTGTTCCTCGGCGCCGGCAGCGTCATCCACGGTCTGCACGAGGAGCAGGACATCCGCCGCATGGGCGGCGTCTCGCAGAAGATGCCGATCACCCACGCGACCTTCGCGCTGGGGGTGCTGGCGATCGCGGGCGTGCCGGGCCTGTCGGGATTCTTCTCCAAGGACGAGATTCTCGCCTCGGCCTACGCCGGCGGCCACACCTGGATCTGGGGCTGCGGCGTCCTCGGCGCTTCGATCACGGCTTTCTACATGACGAGGCTCTACGTGCTGACCTTCCGCGGCCAGTTCCGCGGCGATCACCACAAGTGGGAGCACGCCCACGAGAGTCCGCTGACGATGACGATACCGCTGATGGTACTGGCCGGGTTGGCGGTGGTCGGCGGCTACGTCGGGGTTCCGGCCGTGCTCGGCGGCAGCAACACCTTCGCGGCGTATCTCGCGCCCTCGGTCGGCCATCACCAACTCGGCATCAGCGAGGGGACCGAGCTGCTGCTGATGGCGATCTCGGTCGGCGCGGCGCTGGCCGGCATCGGCCTGGCATGGGTGATGTACTCGCGTGGGCCGAAGGCCGATCGCAGCCTCGCCAACGTGCTGCGTGGCCTCTACTGGCAGATGCGCGAGGCCTATAACATCGACGCCGTCTATGACGCGCTGGTCGTGCAGCCGCTGCTGCGGCTCAGCTACGCGCTGTGGCGTTCGGTCGACATGCAGTTCATCGACGGTGTCGCCAACGGCACGGCTAGCGCCGTCAGTTCGACAGGCGAAGCTTGGCGGCGCTGGTCCACCGGTAACGTGCAGCACTATATGCTCACCGTGCTGGTAGGGGTGGCGGCTCTGGTTCTGGCCCTCACGTTCAGCGCTCTGATCGGGGTGGCAGGATGAGAAACGCGCTCAGTCTTCTGGTTTTCACCCCGGCCCTCGGCGCGCTGCTCGTCACCGCGATTCCCGGCGGCGCCGAGGCGCTGATGCGGCGCCTGGCGCTGGCGGTTTCGCTGCTGCCGTTGGCCATCTGCGTTTGGATCTGGAGCGTCTTCGACGCTTCGCGCGGCGACTTCCAACTGGTTGAGCGCGTGGGCTGGCTGCCACAGCTCGGCGCCTCCTACATGGTCGGCATCGACGGCATTTCGCTGCTGTTGGTCGCGCTCACGGTGGTGCTGACGCCGATCGTACTGATCTCGGCGGCCGAGAGCGTGCACCATCGCTTCAAAGGCTACATGGTGGCGATGCTGCTGCTGGAGGCCACCATGCTCGGCACCCTGGTGGCCATCGACCTGCTGCTCTTCTACGTGTTCTGGGAACTGATGCTGGTGCCGATGTTCCTGATCATCGGGATCTGGGGCGGCGAACGGCGCGTCTACGCGTCGATCAAGTTCCTGCTGTTCACGATGGTGGGCAGCCTGCCGATGCTGGCTGCGATCATCTATCTCGCCCTGCAGCACGCCGCCGGCGCCGGCCAGCCCAGCTTCGCGCTCGGCGATCTCTACGGCACGCAACTGACGCCGATGGCCGCGCAGGCCTGCTTCCTGGCTTTCTTCCTGGCCTTCGCCGTCAAGGTGCCGATGTTCCCGCTGCACACCTGGCTGCCCGACGCCCACGTCGAAGCGCCGACCGGAGGCTCGGTGATTCTGGCCGGCGTGCTGCTGAAGATGGGCACCTACGGTTTCCTGCGCTTTGCGTTGCCGCTGTTCCCCGACGCGATGGTGGCGGCGTCGTACTGGATCGGCACGCTGGCCGTCATCGGCATCATCTACGGCGCGCTGGTCGCGATGGTGCAGCCCGACATGAAGAAACTGGTGGCCTACTCGTCGGTCAGCCACCTCGGCTTCGTGATGCTCGGCATCGTCGCGCTCAACACCACCGGGGTCGAAGGCGCGATCTACCAGATGCTCAACCACGGTGTCTCCACCGGCGCGCTGTTCCTGCTGGTCGGAGTGGTCTACGAGCGGCGCCACACGCGTCTGATCGCTGAGTACGGCGGGCTGTGGAAGCAGCTTCCGGTCTACGCGGTGTGCTTCCTGGCGATCATGCTGTCGTCGATCGGACTGCCGGCTATGAACGGCTTCGTCGGCGAGTTCCTGATTCTGCTCGGTGCCTTCCGCTTCGACCGCGTGCTGGTCGCACTGGCCGCCAGCGGCGTGGTGCTCGGCGCCGTCTACATGTTGTGGATGTACCAGCGCGTGATGTTCGGTCCGGTGACCAACGAGAAGAACCTGAAACTGACCGACATGACCCGCCGCGAGTTGGTGACGGTCGTTCCGCTGATCGTGCTCGCGTTCGTGATGGGTGTCTATCCGCGGCCGTTCTTCGACGTGATGCACGCGTCGGTTGCCACCACGCTCGCGCACGCGAGCAAAGCCACGGCTGCTCGCGACCTGGCCGCCGGGAATGCGGCAGCCGATCGCTCCCGCGCCGGCAACGGGGCAGTGCCTCACCAAGTCGCCGCGTCGGTCGGGGGGCAAGCGGTGCCGGGGCACGGCGCGGCGCCAGAGGCTGGCGTCGGCCACGTGCGGGCGCCCTCGTCTTCGGGAGGCGCCGCCGTCGCGCCGACGCCCGAGGCCGCGGCGCCAGCCGCCGCGCACGGGGAGGCGCACTGACATGACGCAGGCTCTCAACTCCAGTCTGCCGCTGATCGTCGCGTGCTCGTGGGCGCTGATGCTGATCGTCGTCGAGATGTTCTCGAGTGACCGTCGCTTCGTCGGGGTGGCTTGGACGACGGTTCTGGGGCTGGCCGTCACGGCCGCGGTGAGCCTGCACTACAGCGGTTCCCCGGCGGTCTACGGCAATGCACTGGCGCTCGACGGCTACGCGGTCTACTTCAACCTTCTCGCGTGCGCGCTCGGCGCGGGCGCGGTGCTGCTGTCGGTCGAATACCTCGGCGACGCCGCGATCGTGCGCGGCGAATACTACTCGCTGATGTTCTTCGCGGTGATCGGTGTGGCGATCATGGCCGCGGCCACCGACCTCATCGTGATGTTCATCGGACTCGAGACGATGTCGATGGCCGTTTACGTGCTGGCCGGCATCCGCAAGTCCGACCTGCGCTCGAACGAAGCCGCGCTCAAGTACTTCCTGCTGGGAGCGCTGGCGTCGGCACTGCTGCTCTACGGCGTGGCTCTGATCTACACCGTCACCGGCTCGACGGTGCTCGCCAACGTCGCGGCAGCGCTCTCGTCAACACACTACGCCGCCGCCGATCACGTGGTGTTGCTGATGGCCACCGGATTAATGCTGATCGGCTTCGGCTTCAAGATCGCGGCGGTGCCGTTCCACCTGTGGGCGCCGGACGTCTACGAAGGTGCGCCGACCTCGGTAACGGCCTTCATGGCCACCGCTGTCAAGGCCGGCGGTTTCGCCGCGCTGCTGCGCACGATGCTGGTGGCGCTGGCGCCGCTGCGGGCCGAATTGCTTCCTGTGCTGTGGGGGGCGGCCGCGGTGACGATGACGGTCGGCAATGTGGTGGCGCTTCGCCAGAACAGCCTCAAGCGCATGCTCGCCTATTCATCGATCGCTCACACCGGCTACGTGCTCG
>Ga0172369_10007240_pt1 | contig 12927 bp, 12 predicted proteins | sample LakKiv25m_FD_114539 | JGI IMG/M metagenome (GOLD analysis project Ga0172369, IMG submission 114539) | Freshwater microbial communities from Kabuno Bay, South-Kivu, Congo - kab_022012_11.25m | ecosystem: Environmental > Aquatic > Freshwater > Lake | place: Democratic Republic of the Congo... | reverse complement strand
CGGGCCGAGCTGGAAGAGGGCTTTAAGCGCCTTCACGGCCTGACTCCGCCGGGTGGGCTGCCAGGGCCTGGGCGGCGTGGATGGCCATGCGGCTGACGCCGAGCAGGTGATCGTAGGGGATGGGCGGCGGGCCGCCGCCGCGCGCGGCGGCGAGGAAGGCGGCCCAGGCGGCCTGGTGGCCTTTATCCTGGCCGAGCGGCGAGCCGGTCTTTTTGGTGCGCCCGCCGGCGGTGACGCTCAGGGAGCGGAAGTCATCGAGCACGGCGACCGTGCCGCCGCAGAAGACCTCGACGCGCTCCTTGGCGACGGTCTTATCGCCGTTGGCCAGGTAGGTCAGGGTGCCGAGCGAGCCGTCGGGGAAGCCGAAGGTGAGCACGGCGTTATCCTGGCGGTAGCGTCCGCCGTCGGGCAGGGCGGCGGCCTGGACCCAGGCGGGCGGCTGGCCGACGAGGAAGGCGAGGAAGTCGATGAAGTGGCAGCCTTCGCCGATGATGCGCCCGCCGCCGACGGCCGGGTCGTGGACCCAGTGGCTGAGCGGGAGGAAGCCGGCGTTGACGCGGTAGTGGGCGGCGAGCGGCTCGGCGCGGCGCTCGAGGGCGGCGCGCAGCGGACGGGCGAGGGGGGCGAAGCGGCGGTTGAAGCCGACCGTGAGCAGGCCCGGCCCGCCCTGGGCCAGCTGGGCCTCGATCTCATCCAGCTGGGCGAGGGTGAGGGCGAGCGGTTTTTCGCAGTAGACGTGCTGTCCGGCGCGCAGCCCGGCCAGGGCCTGGCGGGCGTGCTGGTCGTGGCGGGTGAGCAGGGCGAGCAGGTGGACCTGGGGGGCGGCGAGCAGGTCTTCTTCGCGCGAGGAGGCGAAGGCGAAGCCGTATTTTTGGGCGGCGTGGCGCGCGCTGAGCCCGGAGGCGGAGACGATGCCGGCCAGGCGGGCGCCGCCCGCGGCCTGGATGGCGGGCAGGAAGACGGCGCTGGCGTAGCTGCCCGCGCCCAGGACGCCGACGGCCAGCGGACCGGCGGCGGGGGCGGAGCGGGGGGCGGGCAGGTCGACGCGGCGGGCGGGGGGCGGGGCCGGGTCGGCGGGCGGGGCGGGGTAGGTGAGCAGCACGCCGAGGAAGGGCTCTTTGCGGCGGGCGGTGATGACGGCGTAGGCTTCGGCGGCTTCGGCGATGGGGAAGCGGTGGCTGATCAGGGGGCGCACATCGAGCTGGCCGGAGGCGAGCAGGTCGACGACGGCCTGCAGGTTGCGGCCTTCGGTCCAGCGCACGTAGCCGGGCGGGTAGTCGAGGCCGCGCTCTTCGTAGGCGGGGTCGTAGCGGCCGGGGCCGTAGGAGCGCGAGATCTTGAAATCGAGCTCTTTGTTGTAGTAGAGGGTGCGCGGGATGTTGAGGCCGACGGCGCCGACGGCGACGACACGGCCGCGGTCGCGGGCGAGCAGGCCAGCCAGCTCGACGGGGTCGTTGGAGCGGGCGTCGGCGCAGACCAGGACGACATCGAAGCCGGCGCCCTGGCTGAAGGCCAGCCCGGCGGTTTCGGCCTCGCCGCGCAGGGCGCAGGGGATGCTCAGGGCGCGGGCCAGCTCGAGACGGGCGGGGGCGAGATCGACGCCAAAGACGGCGCAGCCGGCGGCGCGCGCCATTTGGGCGGCGAGCAGGCCGAGCAGGCCGAGGCCGATGACGGCGACGCGCTCGCCGAGCTGGGGCGCGGCCAGGCGCAGGCCGTGGAGGGCGATGGCGCCGAGGGTGGCGAAGGCGGCCTGCTCGAATTCGAGCGGGTCGGGCAGGCGGGCGAGCAGGTTGCGCGGGACGCAGGCGTATTCGGCGTGGACGGCGAAGCCGCCGCCGGCGCAGGCGACGCGCTGGCCGAGCTGGAAGCCATCCATGCCTTCGCCGAGCTCGATGATGGTGCCGGCGGAGGAGTAGCCGAGGGCCATGGGCTGGTCGAGGCGGTTGAAGGCGGCCTGCAGGGTGGGCAGGATGCCTTCGCGGCGGGCTTTGTCGAGGACCTGGCGGACGAGGTCGGGGCGCGAGCGGGCTTTGCCGAGCAGGCTTTTTTCGGCGAATTCGACGACCATGCGCTCGGTACCGGCGGAGACGAGCGAGGCGGCGGTGCGCACGAGGGCGAACCCGCGCCGCGGGCTGGGGCAGGGGACTTCGGCTACGATGGCCTGGCCGTCACGCATGTTTTGGAGGAGTTGTTTCATGCCGGTGGTTTTCTGTCGTGAGGATGGTTCTATTATAAGGGGGAATGGGGGGGAGCGGGGAGCGGGGAAGAGGGGGAAACGGGGTCCGGCGTCCGGGGTCCGCTGTCCGGGATCCGGATGTCGGGGGGCGGACGGCGGAGAGCGGATTGCAGATGGGCGCTTTTTTGTTTTTGAAAAAATCAATCATACACAAACCCCTGTTTTTTAATGTTGGGAGGCCCATTACAGGGCGCTGAAGCAGCGAGCTTAGGAAGGGCAGGCCTCTCGAAGCCCGGGGTTTCGCTTCGGGGCAGGCGGGTGTGTGAAGGTTGATTCGGTTGTACGGGATGGGGGGTGCAATGGGCAAGCTGTCAATACCTGCAATTTTGGGCGGGGAAATTGCAGAGGGGAGGGCGAAACCAGCCTTTCCAATCCACGCTCATGCCCCAGGTGCGGGGCGGGTCGGCGCCGGCGCTGACCGGCAGGACGACGGCGAGGGCAAGCACGCCAACGGCCAGGATGGTTTTGAGGATCGCGTGAACGGGCTGGGCCTGTATGAAACCCCCTTCTCTGAAAGACGGCGGGCGGGAATTGATCCATTATAAAGTCGGAAGCGTGGGCATCCGCGCACACGGGCGGAAGGACAATAGTCGTATAGTTAATTGTATCAAGGAACCCTGACCCAAAAACTTCATGGCTTGATACAATCTAATTCGCAAAGGGCATTATGTGGAGCCAGATTCATACAACCTCAGTATGTTGACTGAAATGTTCGCATACTAGTTGGTACATTGTCTGATCGCTCATACACTTTGGCGATGTTTTCTTATGTTGAGCCATGAATATCAGTACGGCATGTGAAAAACGCATATGAATCATATAATTGGTTCCAAGAAAAATTGGGAAGTTGGATACATAACATTAATAAATATTGTTTGTAGCGTAATTGGATTTGCAACTGGAATTTTTAATGCTCGAATATTAGGTCCTGATAATTATGGCGTAATCGCGGTTATTACGGGAATTAATACAGTTATGCTGAATCTCCTAGATGTGCGGCTAATCGATGTTGTTGGTAAGCTTTACTTTCAAAGGGAAGCTCGAACTACCCAAGAATTACGCGACTATCGGACCAGCGTTTTACAAATATGCCTTATTGGCAATGGTTTTGTTTCAGTTATTTTATGCTGTTTGGGATTTGTTGCGAATTATTTTTTTCTGCCGACTTTTACCAGCACAGAGATTTTTGTACGGTGGATTATCATGCAGACGATTTCAGCCGCCCTGATAAATATCATGAATACTTTTGTTTTCTTACAGAGGTTTTCGAACCAGTTTATCATTATGGGAACGTCCCGTTTAATTATCCAAATCATTGCCTCATCGATCATGGTATCTGTGCTAATGGTTTTTGGAGGACTTGATGGTTATTTCTTTGGCCAAATTACTAGTGTCTCAGTTAGCTTGATCATTACAATAGGTGTTTTTGCGAATATATGGAAAAAGGCTGAAGGGATATATTTTTTCAAAAAATTATTCCTATTTGCGTTCAAAGATTACCAAAGCAATTTTAGATTTATTTTGATGGGAAATTTCTTAGGATACTCAAAATTATTTCATCGTGGAGGTGATAGCCTATTAATCGGGTACCTCTTTGATGATAGGATAACGGGTTTGTATAAATTCGCCAGGTCATTAACAGATGGTCTGTATATGCTGTTTGATGCGCTGAACCAAGTTTATGGCCCGTTCTTTTATGAAATGCTTTCAAAAAAAAATTTTAAGAAATATATTAAGTATTGCGTTTTCTTTGTGCTTGGATCTGGCTTAGCCACTATCTTATTTGTTGTCCTTGAATTATTTTCTTTGCCTATTCTAAACACAGTATTGCTAAATGGAAAATATTCTGGAATTGAAATTCCTATAATGATACTAACCATTCCTTTCTTTTTTGTTGCTGGTTTTTATCTATGGTATTGGCCGATTTTCGTTACTTCCGGTAGAACGGGTTCTTTTGTGGCAGTTAATATGGTAGCTGTGGTTGCACAGTACGGGCTAGTACTCATCTTTCACTTCTATGGATTAAACGAACCATCAATTGGCGCGTATGGTTATTTATGCTATGAAGTAATTGTCGCAGTTGGAGCGCTCTCAATTTTAGCATCCCGTAACTGTAAAGGTTTGACCAATGCATATCGCACAAATCAGCTATGATGATACTGTTTTTCAGGATGAAGCACCGTCAGACACAATGCTGAGACAAGAAAAGTATAGGAGTGAATTGTTAAGCCGGTGTAGTGGTAGCCGCTTAACCTTAGTAGTAATCACTAGAAAGCCAATTTCAAAAGCCATTAATAAGAATAACCTATTTATCCTTCCATTGGTATGTAGATCAAGGTTTTTTATACCTTTGCTATTGGTTATCACCCTGATCCATATTCATACGAGATATCCAATCAATGTCCTTTCCCCACAGACGCTATTTGAAGATGGTTGGGGGTGTATACTCTTTAGTAAATTTTTTAAAGTACCCGTTGTCGGTCAGATTCATTACGATTTTTTTTCCCAATGGGGGAAACTATACAATGCAGGAAATGGGATATTAGGTGAAATTCGTCAATTTATTGCAATACGTTGTATGAAAAACTACCAAAAAATTCGTTCAGTAGGAATACGAGTTTCTAATGAAATAGCAGCGCGTGAGCTTCATTCATCTGTTGTTGTACTTCCAGTCCCTGTAAGGATGCCCATTTCGTTTGATGAAATAAATATAAAAAGTAAACATGAAAAATGTGTATTATTTGTTGGCCGGTTGGTACCTGAAAAAAATCTTGAGGAATGGTTGAAAGTAGCTTGTATTGTTCGTAAAAATGTACCGAACGTAAAGTTTAAAATTGTTGGGGATGGACCTGTTAAACAGAGGATCATAGAATTAGCAGATCAAAGCAATTTAACCGTAGATATCGAATTTACAGGGTATATCGCTCACGAAGATTTGGGTTCGATCTATCAATCCGCATCACTGCTGTTGCTAACATCCATGTACGAAGGTTTTGGCCGCGTAGCTGTAGAGGCTTATCAATACGGGTTGCCTGTAGTTGCACCCAAAATATGTGGGGTCGAGGATATCGTCGAAGATGGAATTTCTGGATTTCTCCTCAAAGAAAACGACATTCAAGGAATGGCTGAGGCAGTTCAAAAATTACTAAGTAATGATGATCTGCGTAGGAGCATGGGGAAAGCTGGTTGTTCTATTGTAAAAGAGCGGTTCGATCCAGATACCCTAACCAAAAAATGGATAGATGTCTTGGTCTCAGTGGGTAAACGAAAATGATGGCCTCGAAAATTTTAGGAGAATCGAAACATAATATGAAACTTCTTGTTATAAACTTTGAAATGGATGAATTGTCGGCTGTATTATCTTGGCAAGCAGAAGTTGTGTACAACTTGGCGATAAATTGTGATCGTGTTGTGGTGCTAACTGAGAAAATGGGACAAGTATCTATTCCTCATAATGTATCAATTGTCCAGCTAAGTTCAATAATAAAGAAATCAGCTAATAAAATAGAAAAAATAGTTTCCCTAAACACCTATGTTTACAACCTTATAAAGACGCTTGATATTGACGTGTGTTTTATTCATATGGCACATGAGTGGGCGTATCGTCTTTATCCCGCCTTTAAAGCTGCAAACATTCCAGTTCTGTTATGGTATGCCCATGGCAGTGTAACCAAGAAACTGAAGATTGCACATAAATGTGTTGACCGTGTCGTTACATCGACTCCCGAAGGTTTTCGAATTCCATCGAGCAAAGTGCATGTAATAGGACAAGGCATCAATACTAAAGAATTTCCGACCTTGGTCTACAAATCTCATATGTACAATATGATTTATGTGGGAAGGATTTCCAAAAGAAAAAATATCGAGTTACTGGTAGATGTAGTGCAAGAAATTAAAGAATTAGCTCCAGAGTTGCCGATACGTTTAAAATTGATTGGACCATCTTTAACGCTGGATGATCTAAGTTATGATCATGATGTTCGGATAAAAGTGTGGAAGGCTGGATTACAGGATAGGATAGATTTTATTGGATATGTGCCGCAAAAGTTTTTGTGCCGATATTATGAAGATGCGTTTGTACATATAAATGTTAGTCGAACAGGCAGTATGGATAAATCGGTTTTGGAATCCCTCGCTATGGGTTGTCCTGTTCTTACAAGCAACGAAGCTTTTTTCGACTTATTAAAAAACTTTCCAGAAATGCTTCTTAGGGAAGAAAATCCCACAAAGATTGCTAACCAAGTTCTTGAGGTTTTAAATAAGCAAGATCAATATAAAAGAGATGAATTGCAAATGCTTATACAGGGACACCATGATATTGGCAGCTTCACATCAAAACTTATGCTAAATTTGCATGAGTTATTAGGATATGATTAATCAATGCTAACCTAATGCTTGGAGTAGAAAGTGAATCTTGTGCAAGTAAATATAACCCGGAAATATAAATATGCCGTTGTCGGAGATCTGTTGTCCACCTTACCAAATGGGATGTCAGTTATTGATGTTGGCGCGCGCGATCGAATATTAAAAAAATACTTACCTGATAATTTGAAATATTTTTCTGCAGATGTTATTCCTGGACACGATTTTTTATGGAATTTGGAACTTCCTTTATCTGTTGAAGATAATTCATTCGACTCGGTGGTATGTTTGGATGTATTGGAACATCTTGAAAATATCCACTCGGCGTTCTTAGAGCTACTTAGAATTGCAAAATATAAGTTATTTATCACCTTGCCAAATATGTCATGTTTTTCATTCCGTTATACTTATTTGATGACCGGACGCCTTAGCGGAAAATACGATTTGCTCACCGAACACCAAGGTGACCGCCATCGGTGGCTGACAGGTTATAATCAATCTTGTCACTTCGTTAATTATCTCGCTATACGTCAAGGTGCGCAAGTTGATCAGTGGAACATTGTATCTGGGGGAGATTATCTTCAAAAAATGGTCAGCCATCTTCCTTTGCCCCATGCTTTACGAACATACACAATTCTTTACGAGATCACAAAAAAGAGTATCAAGTGAAACGAATTTTACTTGTCACGGATGTTTTTGCTCCTGAGATCGGTGGCCCCGCAACCTTCATAGACCAATTGAGTTTTGCCTTAACTCAAAAGGGGTATGAAGTTAAGATTATTTGTGCTTCAATAGTCAAATCAGATCCTAAAGATAGTGAACGGCCTTTTAAAGTTGTAAGGATACCAAAAGCGAATAGGCTTGTCTTTGCTATCAGTATTCGAGCAGCTTTAGTACTAGGGATTTTAACAAGCGATACGGTTTTAGTTAATACTCTTGAATATCCTACTTACCAGGTTGCGCGTCTTTTACGGAAGAAAATTGCGATTAAAATCGTCGGTGACACGGCCTGGGAGACCGCTCGGAACCTTGGCATAACTGCAGACTCTATTGATGTTTTTCAAAAAAAAATGACGAGCCACGGTCTTATCATGCAGATTCAAAATCGTCGCAATATGTATTTAGGGTTTTCAAAGTTAATTATCACTCCAAGCAATTATTTGAAGCATTTAATTTCGGGATGGGGAATCGAGCCATCCAAAATTACTGTTATTCCAAACGGTGTTGAATTATCGGCATTTTTAGTCTCGCCAAAGAAACGATTTGAGAATGAGATCCTCAAGGTTATTTTTTGTGGTCGACTGGTAAATTGGAAAGGGGTTGAGACCTTACTGTTAGCATTGGCAGATACGCCCAATATCCATCTTTCTGTTATTGGTGATGGTCCTGAACTGCCAATGCTAGAGCTTCTTGCAAGCCAGTTAAAAATCTCTGAACGCGTTTTTTTTAAGGGAAAATTGCTAGGGGATGATTATATAAATGAATTATCCCAGGCTCACGTTCTAGTTTTAACATCATCGTATGAAGGTCATTCACATACACTGCTTGAGGCAAGCGCGGCTGGCTTAGCATGCATAGCTTCAGATGTTGGAGGAAATCCGGAAATAATTAGTAATGGAATCAATGGATTATTGGTTCCATATGGAGATGTTGATGCTCTGAAATCTGCTTTGCAAACACTAAACGAAAACGAATATATCCGCTTTCGGTTAGCAAGTAGCGCAAAAGAAAATGCAAGTAATTTTTTGTTTTCTAAAACGGTAGAGCTGTTTGTTTCATCTTTAGAGAAATACATATGATTCAAGTTACACACATTATTTCTATTCAGGAAAACTCAACGGGTGTTATTTTTAGTGGAGCAGAAAATCATCTTTTTACGCTTGCGAATGCTCAATTGCGATTTGGGCTTGACGTTGAAATTATTTTTTTAATACATCGAAATGGTGCGGTAATTCAAAATAAAATTAAAGAGTTGCGCGCGTTGGGAATTAAAGTCATAGATCAAGAGGTGCCAGCAGGTGATAAATATAGAGCATTAAGATCAATCCTTCCTCTAATTAAATTACTCGCTTATCGAAAAAATCGTGTTATTCACACCCATCTTGATCAATCCGACCTGGCAGGAAAAATTGCAGCCTGGATCGTCGGTTGTAAATATATTGTCTCAACTTTTCACAATGATGAGCCGTACTATAAAACATTTCTTTGGAAAATCCGCTTAAAATTTCTTGAGATTTTGTCAAAAAAAGAAATTGTGATATCGAAAGCCATTTATAGCCAACTTGTTCGCGAAGTAGGACTTGCTTCTCAAAAAATCGAATTGATATATTATGGGGTTGAGCCGCCAAAATGTAACCGGAGTAAAGAAGAAATCCGCAAGAGCCTCAACATACCACCTGAAAAGTTTGTTGTCGGATTTGTTGGGCGACTTACTCCTCAGAAAAATATCCCTACATTCATTAACGCTATGGAAAAAATCCCCGATATTCTGGCAGTAATTGTAGGGGATGGGGAGTTGCGAAACGATTTAGAAAAACAAGTTAGAAGCCAGAATATAAAGAATATTACTTTTCTTGGGCATCAGCCTAATGGGGGGGAAATTATTTCGTGCTTAGATGTTTTGTGTTTGCCGTCTTTGTGGGAGGGTTTTGGGTTAGTCATTCTGGAAGCTATGTTGCAAAAAGTGCCAGTTGTGGGAAGTCAAGCAGGAGCAATACCTGAAATTTTGGGGAACAATCTATATGGATACCTTTTTCGCCCCGATGATTATGAAAGTCTGGCGCAAAAAATTTGGTTCGTATCTCAATCTCAAAGTGAGATAAAAGCATTGGTTGAAAAGAGTTATAAATATGCAACAGAGAATTTTACAGCAGAAAAAATGACACTAAAGACGGTCGAAGTTTATAAAAAAATTTTATCGGCTCAATAACCAATTGATACCGGTTATATTTAATGCCATCCCAGAAATCTCTTCTTTTCATAAGTCCGTCTGCCAACCATAGTGGCGCAGAAGAAGCGTTAATTGGCTATATGGAAGCAGCCCTTCAATCCAACTATCGGCCGGTACTGGTCTTACCTAATGAGGGTTGGTTGTCAGAAAAATGTAAAGAAAAGAGAATTGAATATGAAGTTGTCAACACAATCCCCAGGCCCTTTACATATGATAAATGGCAACATTTAAGAACATGGTTTTGGAATGCTTATCGAATACAGAAACTTACCCACAAATGGAATGCTGTAGCTATCCATTCCAATACTTCTCGTGCTGCCTTTCACGGTGGTTTAGGATCAAGAATGGCCGGAGTTCCTTCAATTGCCCATGTACATGAACTCATTAAACTTCCATACGAATCAAAATTAATGGCTCTGCTTTTAAGAAATTTGGTTGACTTAACGATATGCGTTTCTCATGCTGTTGAGAAAAAATTAATTTCCCTCGCGCCTTACTTAAAGGGAAAAACAAAAACTCTTTACAATGGCACATCGTCTGACATATATAACTTTGATGTCCCAAGTAATATTCGTAAAGAATTGAATATCGATGAAAATACTATGCTTTTTGGTGTTGTGTCATCACTAATTCCCATGAAAGGTCAAGATCTTCTGATTGCCGCATTTCGCGAGGTTCAGCCAGTTGTAAAGAATATTAAGTTGATTATTGTCGGAGGAGTTGTAGACGGGGTTCCTGAACATCAACAATATGCAGATATGTTACGAAGTATGGTGTATCAGTCAAACTTGGAAAAGCAGGTACTCTTTACCGGTTGGCGTGAAGATGCAATAAAGTATATCCAGGCAATGGATATATTTGCATTTACTCCTAATTTACCAGATTCATTACCAACTGTGTTAATCCATGCCAGCGGCCTAGCAAAGCCAATCATAGCTTGTCGAATTGGAGGAATACCAGAAATTATCACCCATCAAAAAAATGGCATTTTAATCGATGTTAATAATAAAACACAACTTGTGGAAGCAATGATCACTTTAGCATCCAACCCCGAAATGCGATTAAGTTTTGGCGTGCAAGCTCGAAAACAATACGATCGTCTTTTCACGTTTGATGTCATGAAAACCGAACTTGGTTCAATTTATAATGAAATAACATGTTTTCGATCTGTCAAAAAATGATAAAAAAAGCAAATCCGTTAAAATACGTTTGTGGCAGTTACTTAAAGGGACTAATATCAAAATTTAGTAAATACCTATGAAGATAATCCTTGCACATAACCATTATCAACAATTGGGCGGGGAAGATAACATCTTTGAGCAGGAAAGTAAAATCCTGCAAATGAATGGACATACGGTTTTTCAATTTACAGTTCATAACGATGACATCAAGACCATGAGTTCTTTGGATATAGCCAGAAAAACGATCTGGAATGCTCAAACCTATTCTTTGATAAAGCAACTCATCCTTAAAGAAAAACCTGATGTTATCCACTTTCACAACACGTTCCCTTTAATTTCGCCGTCTGTATATTATGCAGCTCAAGAATATCACTTGCCGGTTGTGCAAACACTTCATAATTATCGTCTCTTATGTTTAAATGCCCAATTGCTACGGAATGGCAACATCTGTGAAAAATGCGTAAACAGGGCAATTCCTTTTCCTGGAATTTTTTATCGCTGCTATCGAGGCAGTTTGTCTGCTAGTTCGGTGGTTGCCGCAATGCTGGTTTACCATCGTTTTCGAAATACTTATTTGAGTAAAGTTAATAAATTTATCGCTTCAAGCCATTTCTCGCGTGAAGTATTTATACGGTCAGGTTTGCCGGGATCAAAGATTGTAGTAAAGCCCAATTTCCTTTCTTTTGACCCTGGACATTCAGTGCACCACCAAGGCGAGTATGCACTTTTTGTGGGGCGGTTATCAAAGGAAAAAGGGGGCCAAGTTTTACTTCAGGCATGGGAAGAGGTCGGCAATCGAATACCTTTATTAATCGTCGGTACAGGGCCAGAAGAGCATTCTTTAAAATCACAATCCAACGGTTGCATTCGTTTTTTAGGAAAACTACCACAGGCCCAGGTGTTAGATACCATGAGACGGGCAAAGTTTTTAATCATGCCAGCCATATGGTATGAAATTCAACCATTGACCTTAGTGGAGGCGTATGCGTGTGGTATTCCAATAATCGGTTCGCGCCTAGGCTCTTTAAAGGAGCAGATTATTGATAACGAAACAGGGTTACACGTTGTTCCGGGAGATCCTATTGACTTGGCTCATAAGGTTGTTTGGTTAAATGAACATCCTACTGAATGCGAAAAAATGGGTGTTAGTGCAAGAGCAAAATTTGAAAAAGACTACTCTTCAAGTGTTCATTATGAACAGATCATGAATATCTATCATGAGGCGATAATCGAATGATTCTATCGCTGAAAAGAATTAACATCCTGGGAGTCGGTGTCAGCGCGCTGACGATGCCGCTGGCGCTGGAGCAGATCGGCGGCTGGATCGAGCGCGGCGAGCGGCGCTATGTGTGCTGCACGAATACGCATCTGATCACGGAGGCGCAGTCGAAGCCAGCCCTGCGCGAGGCGCTGAACCAGGCCGGGCTGGTGACGCCGGATGGGATGCCGCTGGTATGGCTGAGCCGCAGGCTGGGGCAGCCGGAGGTGGGGCGGGTGTATGGGCCGGACCTGCTGCTGGCGGCCTGCGAGGCGGGGCTGGGGCGCGGCTGGCGGCATTACTTCTACGGCGGGGGGCCGGGGGTGGCTGAACTGCTGGCGGAGCGGCTGAGCGGGCGCTTCGCCGGGCTGCAGGTGGCGGGGTGTTCCGCGCCGCCGTTCCGGGCGCTCGCGCCCGAGGAGGACCGGGCCGAGGTGGAGCGGATCAACGCGGCGCGGGCCAATCTGGTCTGGGTGGGGCTGGGGGCGCCCAAGCAGGAGCTGTGGATGGCGGCGCACCTGGGGCAGGTGGAGGCGGCGGTGATGCTGGGGGTGGGGGCGGCGTTTGATTTCCACGCCGGGCTGAAGAAGCAGGCGCCGCTGTGGATGCAGCGCGGGGGGCTGGAGTGGCTGTTCCGGCTGCTGAGCGAGCCGCGGCGGCTGGGGCCGCGCTACCTGGTGAATAATCCGCTGTTTGTGGGGCTGGTGCTGCTGCAGCTGAGCGGGCTGCGCAAGTACAAACTGTAAGGGGGGCTATGGCGCGCTTTTCCACCTTTTTGATCGGTCTGGCCAGTGCGGCGGGGCTGAGTTTTTTGATCCTGGCGCGCACGGTGCTGCTGGACGATTTTGCGAGCGGGGCGACGGCCAGCCTGGTCTTTGGGCTGGGCGGGCTGGGCTGGATCGTTTGGCGGGCGCGGGCCGGGGCGGGGCTGGCTTCGGCG
>Ga0172369_10007239_pt1 | contig 12931 bp, 10 predicted proteins | sample LakKiv25m_FD_114539 | JGI IMG/M metagenome (GOLD analysis project Ga0172369, IMG submission 114539) | Freshwater microbial communities from Kabuno Bay, South-Kivu, Congo - kab_022012_11.25m | ecosystem: Environmental > Aquatic > Freshwater > Lake | place: Democratic Republic of the Congo... | reverse complement strand
TGCTTCCGCCTTTCGGGTCCTTCTTCATTGGCATCCCGCAGCTCTGGCAATTTTTGTAAGTTTTTTCCATAGGAATATATATTTTATCATGTTAAAAGTACCGCTTACTTGGTTTGTACAGAATTTTCGATCCCAAACAAATCATACGGTTTTTCTTTAAAATTATCATTAAATAAAAAAACGGCAAGGAAAATGTAGGCTATAAATCCAAAAACAATAAGCATCTGAACTTTGGATGTTTTTTGAATTTCCTGCCTGGCTTTTACATCACAAACTTCACCCGGGCAATGCTGAACTTTATCCTTATAAAACAATGGGTAAAATTTACATCCCAGGCAAATTCCAAACGCAGATTCAAAGAAAAGGAAAATGAGACAAATGAAACAGATAAGACCGGTAATCGGGCTGTATGAATTTACAATCACCAATAGCACCAGCATGGTAATTGCCAACATAAAACCAATTATCCATGCAAACTTTTTTTGTGGTGCCCCTACATATTCGGGGACCTGATTGCTCACAATTAAACGCCCGAGGATTAAAGTAGGTGCAAATTTAGGGTTGATAAACACGCGTATCGAAATGTCAGTCAGGAAAATAACCACTGCATATTTGATCATCAAAAAATCACCTTTCATACCTGCCTGCATTATCGAAACAAACATCATTACAAACAGTATTCCTGCTGCTGCCCTTATTTCGCGTTCGTTAAATACCGGGATGTTGTATCCTTCAACATCTTCTCCGAATTTCATTATTTTACTCATTTTGTATTCTTTTATGTTATTAATTATGCAATTATTTCTGGTGTAACCTGATCAAATACTTAAACCTGCAATGAAATATTAAGTATTTGAATTTAAACTTAACAGTTTTGAAAGACCTGGCAGGTTTTTATTAGGTCAAGTATTTTTTACTTAAAATGCTATTTATAAATCCCCTCTAAAGTTAAAAGGAAAACATCATTCAGGGCGATATCCCTGAGATAATCGAAGCGACCGCTTGCCCCGCCATGCCCGAAATCCATATTCGTATGAAGCAGTAAAATATTGTTATCCGTTTTCATTTTCCTTAGTTTGGCGACCCATTTAGCCGGTTCAAAATATTGTACCTGGCTATCGTGAAGTCCGGTTGAAACGATGAGGTTGGGATAGCTTTTCCTTTCAACATTTTCGTAAGGACTGTAGCTTTTCATATAAAAATAGGCGTCCTTATCTTTAGGATTTCCCCATTCGTCGAACTCATTGGTGGTAAGCGGGATGCTTTCGTCGAGCATAGTATTTACCACATCAACAAATGGCACTTCAGCAATTACACCATGCCATAAATCGGGAGCCATGTTAATAATTGCACCCACAAGCAAACCTCCGGCACTGCCACCCTCAGCATAAAGATGCTGTTTACCAGTGTATTTTTCCTTTATCAGGAATTCGCCACAGGCAATAAAGTCGGTAAAGGTGTTTTTCTTTTTCATCAGTTTCCCATCTTCATACCACTGCCTGCCCAATTCCTGCCCACCACGAACATGCGCAATGGCAAAGGCAAATCCTCTGTTTAGCAAACTTAAGCGGGAACTGCTGAAATAGACATCCATACTGTAACCATAACTACCATATCCATAAAGCAACAGCGGGGAATTGCCGTCCTTTTTAAATCCTTTTTTATAGACAATCGAAATTGGGACTTTTGTCCCATCTTGTGCTGTTGCCCACAGCCTTTCGGTAACATAATCCTTGGGCTCGTAACCACCCAGTACTTCCTGCTGTTTCATCAGCTTTTTGTCTTTCGTGAACAGATTATAGTCGTAAACCGAGTTTGGCGTAATAAGAGAGGTATAATTGTACCTCAAAACCGAGCTGTTGTAATCAGGATTTTGTCCAATGCTGGCCGTATAAACCGCCTCACCAAAATCGAGATAATGTTCTGAATTGTCTTCCAGGTTCCTGATCCGCAATTTTACAAGTCCGTCCTGACGTTCGCTGATAACAACATAATCCTTAAACTCCTCAACACCTTGCAATAAAACATCTTTACGGACAGGGATTACTTCTTTCCAGTTTGCAATTCCCGTTTTATCCAACGGACACTCCATCAATTTAAAATTTTTGGCATCGTTCAAATTTGTACGAATCAGAAATTTATCCGCCAGAGGCGTAACATCATACAACACATCTTTCTTTCTTGGCTGGAATACCTTAAATTCGTCAAAAGGTTTGTTTGCATCAATCATTCTTAGTTCAGACGAAAGTGTTCCTGAAGAGAAAATAAAAATATACCGGCTGTCTTTCGATTTATATACGCCTATGTAATTCGTATTATCTGTCTCATCAAAAACCAGTACATCTGCAGAAACATCCGTTCCTAAAGTGTGGCGTTTTATTTTTTCGGTCAGCAGTGTTACTTCATTTTTTACCGTATAGAAAAATGTTTTGTTATCATTTGCCCAGCAGGCATCTCCCGTCGTATTTGTAATTGAGTCGTTCAGTAGTTTACCCGTTTCAAGGTTTTTTACGCGAATCGTATATTGCCTTCTGGAAACTTCATCCACACCATAAGCAATGAGTTTGTTGTCTTCACTGATATCAAAACCCGAAACGCTGTAATAAGGGTATCCTTTGGCCAATTTATCAACATCGAGCAAAATTTCTTCATCAGCACCGAGGCTTGCTTCTTTCCGGCAATATTTAAAATACTGTTCACCTGTATCGGTCCGCGTGTAGTAAAAATAACCGTTTTTGAACCAGGGAACACTTTCGTCTTTTTCTTTGATTCTTGCCTTCATTTCGGCAAACAAATCATCCTGAAATGTTTTCGTGCTGCTCATCATGGATTCAAGGTATGCATTCTCAGTTTTCAGGTTATCGACCACATTTGTGCTGTCGGGGCCTTTACCAAAATAATCGTACATCCAGTAATAGTTGTCCAAAACGCTGTCGGCATGAACTACACGCCAATGTTCTTTTTGCATGGCAACCGGTGCTGTTGCTTTCTGGAATTGTGCCTGTACAAGCACTGAATATATTACCAGAATTGAAAAAATTAATATCTTTTTCATGTTAGGATAATTATTAAAATTCGTCAAATTTACTTGTTTCTCTATTGCACGATAAAACATCATTTTGAATATTGAATTTTTGCTCCTTAATCCATGTTTATCAGCACATCCAAAATTTTTTCAATTTTTTAATTTTCCCATGCAGGATAAACATCCCCGATGAACGCAGATGATACCACCACATTCGGGACAACGCCATCTTTCTTTTTCGGTATTAATAAAGTGTTCTACTCCGAAATTTTTGATATTCCCGAGATTCTCAATCATGCTCATGTTGTATTTTGTCCGGTAACGCTTGTCGAGTTGTTTTAACCGTAAACATGGAAACTTCCCACATTCATAACAAAATTTCGACTCTGTTTTTGATAAAAGGTCACAGTTTTTAATAATACATCTGGCACAGGAAGGTGATTTTTGTTTATCGTCACCCTGGCAACCGGGACAAACGTTTTTCGTCCTGAGAAAAGCCAGGCAAATCCCACAATTCATACCACAGGGAGCAATTAATGAATGATCCATTTTGAAAATTATTTCCGGATTAACGACTTCACCGTTTCAATTGGGATACCACTTTTTTCGGAAATCTGCTTCGCTGTCATTCCATTCCGGTTCATATGATTAACAAAGACTTCCAATGGTTCGCCGATTTCGATGAGATGGTCATCCGGATCGAAAAAGCGGATTGTTCTTTGTCCCCAGGGTTCTTCGTGCACCGGGTGCAGAAACCTGATCCCTGCCTTACTCAGAACACGGGAAATTTCATCAATATTTTCGGCTTCAAAGTATAATTCGAAACGGTTTGAAGGTTTTTCTGTATCTAAATTCCTGGCTATGATATGGTTCTCATAAATCTCCCAAATCGTTAAGCCACTGCTCAGAATTACATTTTTTCCAAAATCATGTTCGATGGTAAAGTTCAGAAGGCGGGTGTAAAAATCTTTCGATTTTCCGATGTCCTTTACAAAAATTGCTGTTGAATGGAATTTCATTGTTTTGTTGGTACGTTTTAATTTTATGAAACGGACGGAACTATATGCAGTTGCCGGCTGCGGCCGGCTTTCCTGTCGAGTTACTCGAAAGTTGGAGCAGGCTACAATCCTTGAATTTACTACTATCCCGGCTATTATTTTTATACATTGTTGGCGGTTCGTTGTTTTTCTAATTACTCATGCTTCAGTAGGGTAGTTGAACGCATTCTCAATCTTGTGCAGCATATCTTTTCGACGTTAAAATAGAGAGAAATAGTACCAGTGTTATTCAAATTTTTCTTTGGCGACAAATGAAAATCCACTGAATGCCATACTTGTCATAGAACTGTCCATACGTCCCCATAGGTAAATCATGCATATCTTGCAATCTTGTGTTGTTTGTTCCGTCCTTAAGATTGTCAAAAACCTTTTTCATCTCATTATAATCATCGCCGGTAATAAATATAGCGAAAGCGTTCCCTTGTACTGGGTCAAATTCCGGGGAGGCCATCCAGTCTGTAGCAGATATCTCAATATCGCTACTCTTAAGGTGCGCATTGATAATTCTGTCGTGTTTCTCTGGCGGCAACTGAACTTTCATTGGACTATCGCCAAGCTTGGTTAGTGTCAACTCTCCACCAAGGCATTTGTGATAAAAAGTCATTGCTTCGGCGCAATTGCCATCGAATAGAAGAAATGGTGTACAGTGTAACATATTTTTGAAGCTTTAGAATTTGTGATTTTTATACTTTTCATATAATTTATCCGGTTTTCACTTAATCCAAGTTCACTCAGTTCGTAGCTTTTGTCTTTGTTTTGTCAGTCGTTTAGCGAATTAATACCAAGTTGCCTTGCTCGCTCAACATTGTCTTTCATTGTTTTAACTTGCTCATGTGAGTGTCCTTCCCAAATGGTTACTTCTCCAACAATTTTAACCGGATGGGTTGAACGATAAGATTTGGATGGGTTACCAGGGAATTTTTTATCTGTCAAGTCAGGGTCGTCTTCAATTTGTCCTGTTGGTTCTACTAAATAAATTCTTTCACGTCCTTCTCCTAAGGCGAGTTCAGCACCCCAAATGGCAGCATCTAATGTCGCTGTTAAGAAAACATATTTAGCATTTTTTCTTTGTCCAAAGTTTGAGTTGTAACCAACTTCTATTAAGTCACCAACTTTTAAGTTGCTCTTTGTTCCGTGAAAATAAGTCTGTGCGAAAGGTGTTGGACTTTGTCCATTTGATTTGTTGTCGTCTTTGTTTTTTTTTGTTGTCATTTTAGTGTGTTATTTTTTTTCCGTATTTGTTTGATCGTCCTTTACAATAACCGCCAAATAGTAAATATCATCATAAACTTGTCGCTTTTCAGATCTTTACTGTCGGCGAAATGTCAATTCCTGCGCAGACTATTACTTCACTTCCACCACCTGGTAATCTGTATTTATAAGCAAATCAGCCAACGGTTTGAGTGCCTGAACCATTTTGTGTTCCTGGCCCAAAATATCCCAGCGGGCTTCGTCCATCACTTCCTTCCCACGCGAATCCTTGGTATGCTTTTCCTTGGTTTCCAAATAGGTAAGTTCGATAAATACTTTCTGGTCAACACCTTCGGCTTTGATGGCATAAAGTCCGTCAACGATGAGCATATCCACCGTTTTGAAATCGGTGATCAGTTGATCGACCTGCTCGGTAACCAAATCCACACAAGGCATTTCCGATCTTCGGCTATGTTTAAAATCATCAATATTTTTGTGAATCATTGCCCAGTCGTATTCACCGTAGCCAACAACATTTTCGATGCCCCGGCTTATGCGCCATTCCTTTCGTTTTAGGGGATCGGTCATGTAGTAATTATCGGTGTGCAAAGGTTTTGCAAAGATTTTTTCGCGGCGCAGCAATTTGGCCAGAAGATAGGTTAATTCACTCTTGCCTGAGCCTGATTCGCCTGAGATTGCAATGACCATTTTATCTTTTCGCTGTGCAAGAACATAGTTCAGGATGGCATCGGCAGCGGCCTTGTGTTTTTCGGTAATTAAAAGTATATCGTTTAACATGGGAATTGTGATTTTTGATTTTTGATTTTTGATTTTTGATTTGATCTTTCATATTTTGATCTGCGCTCTGCGCTCTGCGTCCTGCTTTTTTTACAAATGATACAAACTCTGGTCAAAATCGATGTAAAACTCGGCATGCGATTTTAACGATTGAACCACCTCGTGTTCCCTCTGTAAAACCTGCAGGCGGTAGGCATCGATGTTTTCCTTCTGACTGTATTTTTGTGCATCGCGGGTTTCGTCGTAGGTAAGCTCGATGAAAACCTTAAAGTCGGCATTTTCGATCCTCAAAGAATACAGTCCGTTGATGATCAGCATATCCACACCTTCAAAATTAGTCCTCAGTTCGTCAACGTAGCCGGTGATCAAATCAACACAAGGCATTTTCGATGTTTTGCTATCCTTAAAATCGGCGATATTCTGTTTAACTTTTACCCAGTCGTATTCGTCGTAACCAATGCTGTTGATGCCATTTTTCAATCGCCACTGCCGGCGCTGAAGCGGTGGAATTTTATAATAATCGTCCAGATCGATAATCTTGGCACGTATCCCCTGAGGCTTCAGAATCCTGGCGAGAACGACAGAAACTGTCGACTTTCCGGATCCAACTTCACCAGAGATAGTCACAATCATCTTATCTTTTGGTAACTCTTTCCTTATTTCAATAATCCTGTCCAGAATTAGTTTTGCTGCGTTTTCGTGTCGTGGTGTAACTGTAATTAAATCGTTTAACATGTCTCTTCTCAAGTTTTCATTCTACTGCTTATCAAAACAAACTCACCCTAAATTTATTGCAAAACGATCATGTCAGTAATCTCTTTGGTAAGAAAATGTTTGACCCCATTTACGAAGATTCCAACCTTCTCCGATTTTCCTGAATACCTGACTTCCAAAAGTTCTCTGCTGACTGAAATGTTAAAACGATCTTCTTTCAGACTGAAACGGAAACTTAGTTTTCGCCATGCATTTGGCAGGTTTGGACTGATTTTGAGCTCACCCGAACGGATATCAACGCCAGCATAGGTTTGTATAGCCACCAAAACCGTTCCTGCCATTACCCCTGCATGAATTCCTTCGCCGGTAGTGCCGCCCTGAATATCGTTGTAGTCGCTTGAGAGTGCATCGCTGTAAAGTTCCCAACTCAGTTTTCGATTGCCGATTATATTGGCCAACTGCGCATGGACAACCCGTGAAAGCGTTGAGCCATGAGAAGTACGCTGAAGATAATATTCCATGTTCAGCCGTAGGTAATCTTTCCGGAGGTGATATCCCAATTTGTCGAGGATTTTGTTAACCTCATCTTCGGGCAGATTATAAAAAGTCATCAGTGTATCGGCCTGTTTTGCCACTTTATATTCGTCGGCCGATTTACCTTCGGCTTTCAGTAAGCGGTCCATCCGGTAAATATTGCCATATTTCTCACGGAAATAATTCCAGTCTAATTCTTTCAGTTCAAAATAGCCATCGTACTGTGCCAGGATATCACCTTCCATTACAATATTAAGATGGCCGGAGATATCTTTCCATTCACTGAGTTCGTTGCTGGTGAAATTAATTTTAGCATTCAGCCTGGCCTGGTTTTCGCTGTTTAAACTTTCCCATAATCCGACGGCTTTTTCCATGGCCCAGGCCACCATCAGATTGGTGTAGGTATTATCTTTCAGTCCACCCTGAGCAGATTCGGGATAGGCCTCATGAAATTCATCAGGGCCCATCACATTTTTAATCGAATAACGTCCAGTATCCGGATTTTTTACAGATCTGCCTGCCCAAAACCGGCAAATCTCAAGAAACATCTCAGCCCCAAAACCGCATATAAAATCATGATCACCGGTAATGGCGTAATATTCGTAAATGTTGTAAGCTACTGCCAGCGAAACATGACGTTGCAGCGAACTATAATCGTCACCCCACTCACCGGTGAGCGGGTTAAGGTGGATAACCTGCGTTTCTTCACGGCCATCGCTTCCACTTTGCCATGGAAACATGGCTCCTTTATAACCATATTCCTTAGCATATTCGCGGGCTTTGCCGAGACGCCGGTATCGATACATCAGCATCGACTTTGCAGCTTCCGGGAAGTGCATCGCATAAAATGGAAGGATAAATAATTCGTCCCAGAAAATGTGGCCGCGATAAGCCTCACCATGCAAACCCCGCGCTGTAATGCTGGCATCAATATTTTTGTTGTGCTCCGAAAATGAAACCATGAGGTGATACAAATGCATACGCATCAGTTTCTGCCCCATCCGGTCGCCTTCGATAACGACATCAATCTTGTTCCAGATTTCTTCCCATTGTTTCGAACTCGATTTTAAGATTTCTAAGAATGAAGTTTCGGATTTGGCCAATTCACTTGCTGCCTGCAATGGAGGTTTATCTAACTTATCATTTGAAGTAAAGATGGCAACAGTTTTTTCAACTTTAAGGATGTCATTTTTATAAACATCTGCACTAAACTCCGAATCCACACGGCTTATTTGCTTTGTAATGATTATTTCGGGATGAATTTCGATGCCATCGTTAAAGATTTTCAGTTTGGCTGCTTCAGCGATTTCGATGTTTGATTGCACCGTACGGGCCACCAAATAAGAATTATTGCCAATACCACCGCATTTAACTGGTGCCAGATGTTGTTGGTTCAACTGTTTGTAGCGTTCAACTCCGGCATTGATGATATTTCCGTCCAGACCTGACTTTACAGTAAGCTTGGCAGAATAATTTAAAGGTGTAATTTCATAACTGATGGCTGCCAGATGGGGATTTTCTATGCTTGCAACCCTGCGCGATTGGATAAGGGTTTTGTGTCCCTTTTTATCGTCAACCGTTAAAACCCTGCTGAGCAACCCTGTTGTCAGATCAAGGTTCCGGTAAAAATCGATGATTTCGGTTTTATTTGGGTCGAACCAATCACCATTGTCGATTTTAAAAGTCAGTGGAAGCCAGTTGGGGATATTAACAAAATCTTCATTCTCCACATCCCTGCCGCCAACTTCAGAAACCAAACGATTATATAGACCTGCAACATAAGTTCCAGGGTAATTTGCCTGGTTTTCGCTTGTTTCTTCCAAAGCACCCCGCGTTCCAAAATAGCCGTTTCCGACAGCCAGCAAGGCTTCGCGGGAGCGCTCCTTTTTGGGATCATAATCAAGATAGGTGAGCGACCATTTATCCTCTTCCAAACCTTTTACAAACCAATCGTTGATACCTTGTAGGCCAACATCCGCAATGTCTTTCACCACGATATCAGCCCCATTCCGGCTGAGTTCCTTTTCGTTTTCTTCACGGGCAATCCCGAGAACCAGACCGAAATTCCCTTTCTTACCAGCCTGAACACCAGAAACAGCATCTTCAACTACAACGGATCGGTCGTAAGTAACGCCAAGATTATCGGCAGCAACAGTAAAGATGTCGGGTTCCGGTTTTCCATGAAGGCCTAATTCCGCCGAAACTTCCCCATCCACTCGGGTCCCAAACAAATCCAATATTCCGGCAGCTTTTAAAACCACCTTACAGTTTTTGCTGGATGAAGCCACCCCAACTTTAATATTGTTCTCAATCAATTCGTGTATCAATGCAACTGTTGTAAGATAAACCTGCACACCATCGCGTTCGAGCACTTCATTGAAAACTTCGTTTTTGCGGTTACCCAGCCCACAAACGGTTTCCATTGAAGGCGAATCAGATGCGTCGCCGAATGGAATTCCAATTCCACGGTGCTCCAAAAATGACTGTACACCTTTGTAACGCGGTTTACCGTCAACATATGGCAAATAGTCGCGTTCGTGGTCAAACTCACGAAAAGGCATGTTGTGTTTTTCTGACCAGCTTTTCAGGAAGTCGTCGAACATCTTCTTCCAGGCGGCGCTGTGTACCAGCGCAGTTTGCGTTATTACGCCATCAAGATCAAAAATTACTGCGTCGAAGGATAGTGTTTTCATATTTGCTTTTTGTTGTGAAGTAATCCTAACAGGTTTTAGAAAACTGTCAGTTTTCGTCTTGATAGATTTTTTCGTTATGTTCTAATCCAAATATAATCCAATGGTTTCATGCTAATTTCACCCGTTTTTTTATCGAATACAATCTTTTTCCCGAAAAGATCATGCTGTCCAATTTCAACAAGTAAATTCAGACGAAAAGTCTGCTCCTGATCAGCAAGGTTATGAATGATTAGTAACTTCTGGTTTTCCCACTTACGAATATAGGCCATGATATGATTATTTACTAACCCATTTTTTTCTGTTACTTCCAACCATTCGATGCTTCCACGTCCGAAAGCAGTATATTGTTTGCGGGTTTTCACCAACCTGGAAATCTTACCGTAAACCTTCGCAGAAAAGGAATCGAGGTTTTGCAAATCATTTTCCAACTGCTGCCAGTCAATCTTGCCACGTACCAAAAAACGGGTATCGTCTTTGCCAATTTCCTTTATCTTTTCCCTGTAATAAGCTTCATCATTGAGTTTTCCGAATTCATCGCCATAATAAATAATCGGCGTGCCGGGAAGCGTTAACATAATGGAATAAGCCAAGGCAATTTTGGCAGGATTTCTCCGCATCAGCTCTGCGAGGCGGGCAGAAACACCCTCTCCCACTCTGAAATTCCATTCGGGCTGATGGCAATAATTCTTATGGATATAAGCGCGATCCTCTTCGGTAACATAAACCAACTCGAGGCTTAACTCGTCATGACAGCGTAAAAAAGTAAACCACTGTGCGTTTTCAGGTATCTTCGGTGTAACTTTCCTGTTTAAAGTAGTTTCGATCGGTTCCCTGCTTTGCATCGCAATGGCTTTGAACATTTGCGGCATCAGCGGGAAATGATAACCTGCATTGCATTCGTCGCCCTTCCCGAAATATTTAACCACCTCAATGGGCTTCTGGCAGGCTTCGGCCAGCAGCAAGGTATGCGGCCTGATGTAATCCAGTACCGCCCTGAAGAAACGGACAACCGTATGTGTCTTGGGAAGATTTTCGCAATCGGTTCCTTCTTCTTTCCAGATGTAGGGAATGGCATCGGCACGGAAACCATCAACACCCTGGCTGAGCCAGAAAAGCAGGTTCTTCGCCATCTCAGTTAATACCTTTGGATTGCGGTAATTCAAATCGGGCTGGAAATTGAAAAAACGATGGAAATAATACCACTGGCCATCCCTCTCCCAGTTGCTGTCTTCCATTCCCTTGAAAAGCAGCCGTGTTTCCGTGTAGCGGTTTGTATCTTTGTTCCAGATATAAAATTCACGATACGGGTTATCGATTCCTTTGCGTGATTCCTGGAACCAGGGATGCTGATCAGAGGTATGATTCATGGCAATATCGAAAATTACCTTGATATTTCTTGCATGCGCTTCAAGCAGGAAATCGCGGAAAGCTTTTCGTTTTTCGTCCTCAGTGGCATTGTCGGGAAGACCGAGGAGTTCATCTCTCACTTTGTCGTAATGACTGATATCGAAACCTGCATCACGCATCGGCGAATCCAGAATCGGCAAAAGCCACAGGCAGTTCACACCCAGATCCTGGATGTAATCCAGTTTTTCCTTCAGACCATTAAAAGTCTTGTTAAACAAATCAACATAAAGCGAATAAACAATGGCATCCTTGTACCATTCCGGCTCCAGTGACACAATAACATTGCCATTTTTAAAAACATTCAGATAATGAAGGAATTCGTCAAGCATCTGGTCGCTGCTCTTACCGTACAACTCATGCCAGGCAGATTGGATTGCATCAATTTCTTTCATAACAAATTTATAATCATGTTGATATATTCCGGTTTAAATTTCTGTTTGTCATTCAGCAAAATTATCTGATTATTCCGAAAAAACAGCAACTCCTATGAGAAATTGGATACTGGTAATATCAATCTGAGGTTGATGGAAAAGAAAAAAAATTCTGCACTTACGCCAGTATTTTATAACGGGGTTATGGATGGTGAATTATTTCAAACCATCACCATCTAACCTGAACACCAGCATTTTCAGCTTTCCAGCCAAACTTTACGATTAATGTATTCTTTTCAGGATGGTAAGCTGCCGCATTTCCGGCCAATCTTTGATTCGTGCTTTTGATTCGGATTAGATCAACTTCTTTATCATCAACTAAAATATTACCCGGACATTTGCCAACATTGTGAATTATCAAACTGATTGTCCTCATTCCCGGAACGCCAGTGTAATTATGCTTCTCATTGTTTAAGGAAAAAATGAGCAAATTATCCAGATTATCGGCCTTAAAATTAAGCAGTTCGAAAAGCCCTTTCTGAAAGGCATCCTTCGTTTTCCCATCATCTTCATACATTGTAAATTCAGCTTGTTTTACCAAAGAATCGAAATAATAGTTAACGATCAGGTTTTCGGAAGTATATTTTTCGGTATTCCGGATGGGTTCAATCATCGGGATGAAACTTCCTCCCCGCACAAAAACCGGGATATTTTGGAGGGTTACCGGTTTTTCAATCCATCTTCCACCTTCAGTTTTTCCCTCAGTAAAAAAGTCGAACCAGTTCCCTTCTGGCAGATATATTTTCCTGCTTTTCTGGCCTTTTTCGAGAACCGGAGCAACAAGCAAATTGGGACCCCAGAGGTATGTATCATCAATTCCGGCAATATCAGCATTGGCTGGTTCTTCAAAAAATAAAGGTCTCGTTAATGGTGTTCCCTTAGTCGAATTAAGCCATGCCATTGTATAATTATATGGCAGCATCTGATACCTCAGCCTGATAAATGCTTTGAGAATTTTCTGAACGGTATCGCTGTAAAATATCGGTTCAACGGGTGCCTTCGAATCGCCATGTACCCGGAAAACCGGGTTAAAGGTTCCGTATTGAACCCACCTGAGATAAAGCTCTTCATCTTTTTCAC
>Ga0172369_10007234_pt1 | contig 12936 bp, 12 predicted proteins | sample LakKiv25m_FD_114539 | JGI IMG/M metagenome (GOLD analysis project Ga0172369, IMG submission 114539) | Freshwater microbial communities from Kabuno Bay, South-Kivu, Congo - kab_022012_11.25m | ecosystem: Environmental > Aquatic > Freshwater > Lake | place: Democratic Republic of the Congo... | reverse complement strand
TGGAGTTTGGCGAAGAGCTTTTCGTGCTCTTTTACCCGGTCCATGTTGCGGAAGATGAAGCCGTCGGCCCGATTCTCTTCGAAGAGCCGCTCCGATCCGCTCAAGTAGTCGCGCGTTAGAACGAGGGCGTAGTAGCCCTCCTTCGCGGCGATCTCTTCGATGCCCGAGAGCAGGGAGGAGTAGTAGGAGCGCCAGGTTTTCGGCAGCATGATGCCGACGGTGCGCACGCCTCCGCCCGAGAGCGCCTGCGCGTGAATGTTCGGATGATAGCCGAGCTCGCTGATGGCGCTGTTGACTTTCTCCACTGTGAGGGGCTTCACATTCGGCTCGCCGTTGATGACGCGCGACACCGTAGCCCTCGACAGGCCGCACGCGCGCGCGACATCCTCGATCGTCACATTCTTGTTCTTCATTTCGCCTGAATCGTATACCATTGCATGAGCCTGGGAACCGTGATGCTCCCGCCAAATGCGCGAGCCGCCTCTTCCGCCGCCTCATTCGGGCTTGTGTACGCGTCACTCTGAAGATGACAGAGGAAGAGCTGGCGGACAGACGCTTCGTGGGCCGCCATACCCGCCTCGAGCGCGGAACTGTGCCTCGTCTCGGCGGGGAGTGTCGCGCTAGAGTAGGTCGCCTCGTGGATCATGGCGTCGCACCCGCGCGCGGGGGCTGCGTACTGCCCCGGTCTGTAGCGGATGTCCGAAGTATAGAGCAAAGAACCATCTTCGGCTACGAATCTGGTCATCATGGTGAACGCGCTGTGGTTTCCCGGCAGCAGCTCGATGCGCGCGACTTCATTCTGCTCGGCGGCCCCGCCCGCCAGATTCCACTCATCGCTGAACGACAGTTCAAAGTGCAGCTGTTCCGGAACGTAGTCGAAGAGGGCGAGAAGCTTCAGCACCCTGGGCTTGAGAGTGGGAGGGAGAATGATTTTGAGCGCCTTGCTTCGGTTCATGCACTCGAGGGCCGCGATGAGCGCGGGAAATGATCCCAGGTGATCGGCGTGCTCATGTGTAAGCACGATCGCGTCGAACCGCGTCGGATCAATCTTGAGGTCGAGCATGCGGCTCAGCGCGTTGTCGCCCGTGTCGACGAGCACCACGCGCTCCGCGAGTTCGACCACGAATGAAGTGTAGCCGTTCCCCGCGCTCGGTATCGCGCTCGAAGTGCCGAAAAAGCAGATTCTCATACCGCCGCTGCCTCGAGGTCGCTGTCGTGTACAATGGGCAGGCGGTCCTCATCGATCTTGATCTCGATGTCGTTGCCGAGCTCGAAGAGAGCTTTGGCCTCATACTCTTTCGCTCTGATAAAATGCTTGCCCAGCTTGAGCTGGTAGTCGAAGAGTTCGCCCGTGAAGTTCGATCGATCGACTTTCGCCGTAAAGCGATTGACTTCGGATGAGCCCGATGCCTGCCGCGCGCGCGAATCCAGCGCGATGTACTCGGGGCGAATCGCCGCGAAAGCCTTTTCGCCGACCTTGAGGTCGGTGCCGACGCCCTGCAGCTTGAGGCCATCTTCGGTCGCGATCACGCAGCGTCCACCATCGGCTGTGACCACTGCGCCCTCGACGAAGCAGGTCGTCCCCATGAAGCCCGCCACAAATTTGTTGCGCGGTCTCATGTAGATTTCTTCAGGCGCGCCCTGCTGCATCACGACGCCATTCCGCATCACGACGATGCGGTCGGAGATCACCATCGCCTCAGTCTGGTCGTGGGTGACGTACATCGTGGTGATGCCGAGCCGCTGGTGGATCGCGGCGATTTCGAATCGCATCTGTTCGCGCAGCAGCGCGTCGAGATTCGAGAGCGGTTCGTCGAGAAGAAGGATGTCCGGCTCGAGCACGATGGCGCGGGCGAGCGCGATGCGCTGCTGCTGGCCGCCCGAGAGTTGCCGGGGGTAGCGGTCGGCGTATTCGTCCATCTTTACCGAGGAGAGGACGGTCGCGACGCGCTTCTTGATTTCTTCCGTCGGGACCTTTCGCAGTTCGAGCCCGAACGCCAGGTTCTTGAAGACGGTCATGTGCGGCCAGAGCGCGTAGTTCTGGAACACGAGCCCTATGCCCCGCTTTTCGGGCGCGATGTCGGTGATCCGCCTGCCGTTCAAAAAGATGTCGCCGCCCTGCACCGGCAGGAATCCCGAAACCGAGCGCAGCGTGGTCGTCTTGCCGCACCCCGACGGACCCAGCAGCGTCACGAGCTCGCCATCCTTTATTGTCAGGTTGAGCTTGTTCAACGCGGTCACTTTGCCGTATTTAATCACTAAATCCTTGAGCATCAATTCAGCCATAGAAGTATTCCCCTTTCCCGTGGATCAGCCCATGCCGCCGACATATTCGGCTTTCAGCACTTTCTGGATGAGCAACATGAAGACGACGCTCGGGATGAGCAGCAGGAGCGCGATGACCGACGCGAACTGCATGTTGTAGCCGCTCGACGAGTAGAGCGTGAGCGGAAGTGTGTTGATGAAGGGCAAGCCGATGAAGAATGTTCCTGTAAATTCATCGAGCGATGTCAGGAACACGAAGACCGCGCTCGAAAAGAGTCCAGGCGCCGCGAGCGGCAGGGCGATTTTGTAGAACGCCTGAAAGCCGGTGGCTCCGACGCTGCGCGCCGCCTCTTCGAGGCTCGGCGGTATCGAACGGAAGGTCGCGTTGGTAATCCACACGCCATACACGAGCCCCACCAAAATATGGATGAGCATGACGCCCGGAACAGTGCCTGAGAGCCCGATGCGCGTGAAGGTTTGCAGAATGTTCACGAAGACTGGCTGCTGAGGAAACGCGTTCGGCAACAGAAACAGGAAGAGCAGGATCGTGCCGAAGGGTATCTTGTACTTCGCGAGCGCATAGCCCGCCGGAATGGCGATCAGCATGGCGATTACCACGGTGGCGACCGCGATCATCAGCGAGAGCGAGAACGCCCCCACGATGCTCACCGCGCCGATCGCGAGGCTCGTCTTGAGCCCGAGCGCTTGCGCCCAGTAGTCGAGGCTGTAGGTCTGGGGGAGCGGGCTCGGCCAGTACCACTTCTGCGCGACCGACCACAGGAAGAGGCTCAGCATCGGCCCTATCACCACGAGAAACACGATGACGAGGAGCGCGAGTTCGAGCGATTTTTTCCAGATTTTATTCATCGCGACACCTCCTGGCGCGCTTCCTTGACCTTCGACCGCAGGTAGTAGACAGCGGTGGCGAGCACGAGGATGTAGGAGCAGACGCCAAGCGCGTTGGCGACGCCGAAGTCGCGGAAGTAGTTCACGCGGTGCGCGATGTCGACGGTGATCGTGGTGGGCGTTTTGCCGCCGATCAGCATGTAGGGCAGCGTGAAGGTACCGATGATCTGCGAATACACGAGGACGAGCGCCACGATGATGCTCGACTTGTTCATGGGAACGAGGACGCGCACGATGACGCTCGGCAGTTTCGCGCCGATGCTGCGCGCCGCCTCAATGTAGCTGTTGTCGATCATCTGGAAACCACCGTGGATGATGAGCACGGCGAAGGGGATCTGCTTCCACGCGAAGCCGAAGGAGAGTCCCGCGAAATTGAAGAGCTGGAGCGGTCTCTGGAGATCGACGAGTCCGAGTTGCGCGAGCGCCGTGTTGAGGAGCCCGTGCGGTGCGAGAAAACTGTTCATCATCTGCGAAACGACCACAAAAGGAATGAAAATGGGCAGTTTGAAGATCGCGCTGAGGAGCGCGCTCACCCTGTTCTGCCGCAACCTGAAGTACACCGAGAATACGACGGCGACCACTCCCACGAGCGCGGTATTGAACAGCGTCACGCCGAACGTAAAGACGATATCCTTTCGGTACAGCTCCCAGACCTTCACATAGTTGGCGAGGGTGAAGCTCTTGTCGCTCCCCGAGCTCAGGAAAAAGCTCTGCGCCACTGAGGTGATGAAGGGCCAGAGGTACATCACCACCATGAACGCGACCGCCGGGAAGAGCATCAGGATGTAAGGGGGGAGCTTTCGCTCCCCCCATGAACTCGAATGGACAGTCGTCATTGAGCCCATCTCTCGTACGATTCGAGAATCGCGCTGTAGTAGTCCGCGAGCGGGAACGCGAGGCCCTTCTTCTGCAGGTCAGCCGGCGTCACATCGCTGTAGATCTTGTCGAAGGTCGCCTGGGGAATCGCGCCCTTGAGCGCGGAGCCGTCGATGCCGGGGTACCAGTTGAAGCGCATCACGATATCGTTCGCCTGAACCTTCGGGCTTGTCACATACTCGATGAACTTGCGGGAGAGCTCAGGATTCGGCGCGTTCTTGGGAATGACGAAGAACATCGGCTGGCCGGGCATGCCGGGTTCAGGCAGCGACAGTTTCGTCTTCGGATCGAGCTTGCCATCGTTCATGAAGGTGAAGAACATATCGACCCATACCGGTCCCATCCATATCTCGCCTCTGTTGAGAGCGTCGAGGGTGCCGACGTTGCCGGCGGTGATCACGACATTCTTGTTGAACTCTTTGAGATCCTTGAACACGGGTTCCCACGAGGCGACTTCGGCCTTGTCGAAGGGGCCGGTCACCGCGTACTTCTGGTACTTGCCGGTCTCGGCGTAAACCCAGCCCATCACAAAGGCGACGCCCGAGGCTCCGCCCTTGATGCCGTTGTAGCCGAATTTGCCCGGGTTCTTCTTTACCCAGTCGGCGAGCTCCGCGTAGGATTTCGGCGGATTCTTGACGTAGTCCGGGTTGTAGGCGATGGCGGTCTGGCTCATGAAGAGCGGCATGACATAGCCTTCGACCTTGACGCCAAGGTCCACTTTGGCGAACGGCGTGGTGACGTACTTCCATGTGTTGCACATCTGGGCGTAGGGCTGGAGCAGATTCTCGTCCATCGCCCACTTCATGAAGATCTCGTGCACGAGCGCGACATCGACATCGCCGACAGTCTTGCCGGCTTTCTTCTCAGCGAGCAGTTTTTCGAAGATGGTCTGCGAGCCCGCGTTGCCGGGGCCGGTGTGGATGGTGGTGACCTGGACATTGGGGTTCTCCGCCATGAAACCAGGCGCGAACACGTTCTGTCCCAGCGCGAGCATGTTGACGTCGCCTGCGGTCATGAAGATCATTCGCGTTTTCTGCGCGGCAAGTCCCTGCACGGAGAGAAGCCCGAACGCGAGCACGATGAGAAAAGCCACAAATATGCTCTTCTTTCTCATATCCTTTGCCTCCTGGACATTTATTGCTACATCATGAGAGTGGTTTCACAATGTAACATTTATATGGATGCACGGTTTTTTCGAGCTGTCAAGATAAAATCGCCGTGAGTTCTGAGAGATTTTGCATTGACAAATGGATGTTCCTCTCTAAAATTAGATGCAAGAAGATTAAATATTCATACACTGTATAAATTGATTGAGGGCGCGCACATGCTGGATTTGAAGACCATCTACGCAATGATGATTTTCCTCTATCTCATAAGCGGCGCCACCATGTTCGTGCTCTGGAGGGCGCACGGTTCACGCTACGCGGGCATCGGGCTCTGGAGCCTGGGACTCGCGACGCAGACTGTTGGATACACGCTGGTTGCGCTGCGCGGCATGCTTCCGGATTTTATCTCCATCACGATCGCCAATCCCGCGGTGTTCCTCGGTGTTCTCATCCTGCTGCATGGGCTTGAGCGATTTTTCGAGCTCGAACGCTCGGTGTAGCCAGCCAATGCCGTGCTCATCGGGATGAGCGGACTTGTGTTCTACTACTTCTCGAGCGTTCGTCCTATTCTGCAGATGCGCAGCCTCACCTTCTCCGTCATGGGGCTCATTCTCTACAGCCAAATCGCCTGGCTGCTCACCCAGCGCGTACCCGCATCGATGAAAAACATGGCGCGGAGGACCGCGAAATTCTTCTTCCATTTCATCCTCGCGGCACTCATCGGCGTCACGCTCCTCATATTTTTTCCGGAAAAAACGAACGATTTCTTCAAGAGCCAATTCACGTCCATTCTGTCGACGCTCATGCTCTTCACGCTCTCGGTGTTCCTGCCGATCAGCCTGGTGCTCACCGTAAACCACCGGCTCAACGCCGACATGGAAGGCGAGCGTATCAAATTCGACCGAGCCTTCTATGCCGCGCCCTACGGCATGCTGCTGAGCAAGCTCGATACGGGCATCCTCACCGAAGTGAACAAAAGCTCGGAGAAGCTCTTCGGTTGCGGCGGAGATACGCTCATCGGCAAGAATATGTACTCTCTGTCGATCTGGGAGCGCGAGCCCGACCGATCCGCGATCAAGGCTGCGCTGGAGCGCGGTGAAAAGATAGATTCTCGAGAATTGATCATTCAGAAGGGCGACAGAACCGAGATCTCGGCACTCTTCTCGGCGACGCCGATCGAGATCAATGGCGAGCGGTACTGCATCTCGAGTTTCAACGACATCTCCGAGATCACGGAGATGCGCCAGAGGCTGCACTATCTCGCCACGCACGATGTGCTGACCGGGCTGCCGAACCGCCTGCTCTTCAACGAGCGCTTCAAATCGGGGCTGGGAGAGGCCGCGCGGACTGGAAAAAAGCTCGCGGTGCTGATTGGAGACATCAACAACTTCAAGAGCATCAACGACGAGTTTGGTCATCTCGAAGGAGACCGCGTGCTCACCGAGATGGGCAGGCGACTCTCGGCGGCGCTTGTAGAGGGCGATTTGGTCGCGCGCATTGGTGGAGACGAGTACGCGGTGCTGTTCTGCAACGCCACCTCGAAGACTGAACTGATCGAGCGCGAAAAGCGGGTACTCGACGCCTGCGCGGACGATCTGCGCGTCGGCGATCGGAAGATATCGATCACGATGAGCATCGGCTGCGCGATGTTCCCGGAACACGGCCTCGATCAGGATATGCTCATGCGACGCGCGGACTCCGAGATGTACGATATCAAGCGGGTCGGGGGCTCCAATCAACTCACCTGCGATCTCGCTGAGTGATGGTGCGGAACGCCTCCAGGATATAGAATGCATTTTTCAGATACCTCGAAGAATCGCGGAGTGGCCGCGAAAAGAAAGGAAGCTCGGTGATGGCTACAACACTACCCCACTACTACGATGTCTATCTCTCGATACTGCGAGAAGAGCTTATGCCGGCAATGGGATGCACCGAGCCCATCGCGGTGGCGTACGCGTCCGCGCTCGCGCGTGAAACGCTCGGGGTGCGCCCGGAACGCGCGCGAATCAACTGCAGCGCCAACATCATAAAAAATGTAAAAAGTGTAAAAGTGCCGAACACGGGCGGCCTGCAGGGAATCGCGGCAGCCGCGACCGCGGGAATCGTCGGCGGTACGGCCAGCGCAAAACTCGAGGTGCTGGAGTCGGTCAACGAAGAAAACCGGGCAGAAATCCGAAAACTGCTGGCTGAAAATTTCTGCGAAGCTTCACTGGCGGAAGGCATCGAGGGACTCTACATCGAAGCCATCGTTTCCGCAGGCGAGCAGCGCGCCGAGGTAATCATCAGCGAAACGCACACCGGAGTGGCGAGGATCCGGAAGAATGGCGCCACCATTTTCGAGCGTGATGCCGGGATCGGCGCAGGCAACGCTGCGGCGTATGCGCCAGCGGCATCGGGCACCGCAGCGGTGGAGGGCTCGTACGCGGCCCTCAATGTCCACGACATCATCGCGTTCGCGAATTCGGTGAAAATCGAACAAGTCGCCGAAGTCCTCGAGCGTCAGATTCACATGAATGAAGCGATTGCGGAGGAGGGGCTCATGCACGCGTGGGGGGCTTCCGTCGGGAAAACGATCCTCGAACGCGGCGACAGCTCGGTCAGCGCGAGGGCCCGCGCACGCGCGGCAGCGGGCAGCGACGCGCGCATGGGCGGCTGTCCGATGCCGGTCGTGATCAATTCCGGGAGCGGCAACCAGGGGCTCACGGTCTCCCTACCCGTCATCGAGTATGCGCGCGAGCTGGGTGCGAGCCACGAAACGCTGTTGCGCGCGCTCGTGCTCTCAAATCTTGTCGCGCTTGAGCAAAAGTCGCGCATCGGCAAGCTCTCGGCCTACTGCGGCGCGGTGTCGGCCGCGGTGGGCAGCGGGGCGGCGATTACCTACCTCTACGGAGGGAACGAGGAACAGATCGCCGCGACCATCACCAACGCGATCGCCACCTCGAGCGGCATTCTGTGCGACGGCGCGAAGTCGTCGTGCGCCGCCAAGATCGCCACGGCCCTGGAGTCCGCGATTTTAGCCCACGACCTCAGCGAGCGCGGTCGCGGATTCTCGCCCGGCGAGGGGCTGGTCGGCGAGAATGTCGAGCAGACGATCCGCAATATCGGCCACGTGGGCTCGGTGGGGATGCGCCCCACTGATCTCGACATCATCGATATCATGCTGAGAGCCTGATTGGCGAAGGAGAATGGGGAGCTCTGGCTTAAGCTGTGGCGCCCCCCAGAAGCTCATACATAAGAATTCCGCCAGCCACCGCGACATTGAGCGAATCGACACCGCGCGCCATTGGTATGCACACCTGTTGCGTGCACAGGGAGAGCAGTTCGCCGGGAAGCCCGTAGCCCTCATTCCCAAGCACAAGCACAAGAGGCGCGCGAGCGTCGACCGTGGCTGCGAATCCGTGCGCGGGCACGGAGTTTTCGGTCAGCGCGGCAGCAACGACGCGAGCGCCCTCGCTTCGGAACGCGACAAGCCCGCCCGCGTCGATGCTCCAGAGAGGAATGCTGAACACATTGCCCATCGACGCACGGATGGTTTTTCGGTAGTAGGGACTCGCGCAGCCAGGCCCGAGCAGCACGCCGTCGGCGCCGAGCCCCGCGGCGGTTCGCACGAGCGCACCCAGGTTCGAGGGGTCGGTGACATCCCAGAGGCAGAGATAGCGTGCGCCGCGGGGTGGCGCATTGACACCGTCGCTGCGGCGCGCGTGCAAGGATGCCGCAGGCTGCCCTAGCTCCGCTCGCCCGTCGCTACCTATCGCGGCAAAGGTCTCGATGCGCGGCATGTCGGCAACCGCGATCGCGCCTCGGTGGAACTTGAAGTCCACCAGGGCGCAGAGTTCGGCGTGCGAGAGCGTGTGCAGCGGAAATGTGGGGCCGGCGGCCGCAGGGGCGGCCGAAGCTATGGCGGGCGCCGGATCGTATGCGATCGCGGCCGCAGCGCCAGGGCCGGCACCCACAGCTGCACGATCGGCGGCCGCCTGCTTCGCGCGCCAATATTCGGCCTCAGCCTCCGTGCAGACGAGGAGCTGCGGCACTACGCCAGTTTCGAGCGCCTTTTCGATGGCAATGCGCCCCTCGAGGATCATGAGCCCCGCCGCAGCCAGATTCTTCTCCTTCAGCTTTGAGAGCGCGGAGAGATCGGGTGCGGCGGGCAGCGCATCGAAGGCCGAGCGTGCGGCGCGCGCCACGCCGAGAACACCGCCGTCAGCGGCCGCGGCATCGGCAGCCTCACTGGCGCGCTCCGTCACTCAATGGTCTCCACGCGGATCATGTTCGTGGTGCCCTGGTGGGCGAGCGGCAGTCCCGCGACGATGACGACGCGGTCGCCGCGCTTCAGGAGCGCCTTGTGCTTGCAGATGGAGATCGCCTCGTTTACCACGGTGTCGAGGCGCGTGCCCTTGCCGGAGTGGATGAAGGGCTCGACGCCCCAGTTGATCGCCATCTGGTGGTAGAGCCGCTCGTTGGTGAGGAAGGCGTAGATCGGCATGCGGGGGCGGAGACGGGAGAGCAGGCGCGCGGCGTGGCCGGTTTCGGTCAGCACGATGAGCGCCTTGGCATCGCAGCGGTATGCTACCGATACGGCGTTGTAGGACATGATCGCGGGGATGTCGCCGTTCTGCACTTCGGGCGGCACGTCGTGGTGGAAATCGAGATAATCGAACTCCTTCTCGACGGACTCGATCACCGTGCGCATCATGCGCACTACCTGGATCGGGTACTTGCCGATCGCGGTTTCGCCAGAGAGCATCGCCGCGCTCGTGGAGTCGAAACAGGCGTTCGCCACATCGGAGACCTCGGCGCGGGTCGGCATGGGATTCTCCATCATCGACTCCATCATCTGCGTGGCGGTAATGACGGGCTTGGCCGCGAGGTAGCACTTGCGGATGATCTGCTTCTGCGCAATGGGCACATTCTCGATGGGCATCTCCACGCCCACGTCGCCCCGCGCCACCATGATGCCGTCGGATGCCTGGATGATTTCGTCGATGTTCTCGAGCCCGCGCACCGACTCGATCTTGGCGATCATCTTGATGTAGGTGGTTTTGCCCTGGGCGAGGGCGGTGCGCTGCACGAGGCGCCGCACCTCCTCGACATCGGTCGCGCAGCGCACGAAGGAGAGCGCGATGTAGTCGATGTCCTGCTGGACCGCCCAGCTGATGTCGCTTATGTCTTTCTCCGACAGGAAGGGAATTGGATAGTCGACGCCGGGCAGGGTGAGATGGGCCTTCGGCCTGAGCGCGCCCTCGTTCTCTACCGACACGACGATTTCCTTGGCTGCCTTCCGGACCACCGAGCCGGTGAAGTAGCCGTCCATCAGGATGGCTTTTTGGCCTACGCCGCAGACCCGATCGATTCCGGGCACATTGGTGTACACGTGGAAAGGCTTCGGCGAGACGAGATTCTCGATGCCCACCGCGTCGGCGCTCTCGATGGTGAGTTCGGTGCCAGGTTTGAGATTGATATCATCTTTGTAGCCATAGAGGCGCACCGCGGGGCCCTTGATGTCGGCCATGATCGCGGCGGGTCGGTCGAGAGCCTTGCGGGCATCGCGGATCATCGCGACGTCGTTGTTCGCCTCATCGTAGGTCTTGTGCGAAAAATTGAGCCTGAAAACATCGACGCCCTGGCGGATGAGCTCTTTGATCGAATCGATATTGCCGCACGCCGGACCGGTGGTCGCGACGATTTTTGTACGTTTTGCCATATGTGCTCCTGCTCCCGGCGACCGCATGAGGCGCTGCCCGGAATGTCCATATTGTACCGCAACAAGGAACACTTATTCGAGACCTGGCGTCGAGACCCGCCGGAGCGCGAAGTGGCGGATCGAGCAGGCACTCTGGCGGCGCGCGGGGAGGAGCGCGCATCGGATCGCGTCCTCCCCAGTCCTCCTAGAACAGCAGCCGCTTGATCAGCGAGGGCTCGAGCCTGAAGGGCGAGCCCCGTCCCTGGCAGAAGTGGTGCGCCCTGAGCATATGAATCGAGAGCTCGCTGTAGATCAGCATGTCTTCGCCCTCGACGCAGGCCTCGAGGGGAATTTCGGCCGGGCTCACGGACACGGCATTTTTGTGGAAAAAGCCGTCCTCCCAAGGGCATGGCAGCATGCCGCGCGCGTCGCCCGACTGCACGAGGAGCTTCCCTACCGTGATCGGCTCCCCGAGCCCGGCCTCGCCGCGTTTCGCCAGCTCCTGCAGCCTGTCGGCGACAGTGTCGAAATCGAGCCCGAGCTCGTCGAAAAAGATCGCGTCCTCTTCGATGATCCGCTCGGGACTTCTGGGATCGTCGCCTAAAAAGCCGGCAGCGGTAATGATGCCTGGCGCCATGCGCTGGAAGGCCTCTCTATCGACAGGTGATGTTTTCATGCGTTCCTCCTCGGCTCAGGCGAATTTATCATAGTAAATCTTGTTTTCGGCGATGCTGTTCTTCTTCATCACGTTGACGCAGGCATTGATCATGCCTGGCGAGCCGCAGAGGTATCCTTCCCAGCCGGCGTCGGTCTTCGCGACCTTGGTTTGAAGGTACTTGTCGAGCACATCGGTGATGAGGCCGGTATCGCCCTGCCAGTTCTCTTCGGGGCTCGGCTCGGAGAGCGCCGCCACAAAGTGGAAGCGTGGCCACTTCGCCTGCAGTTCGCGCAGCTCGTCGAGATAGAACATGTCCTTGCTCGTGCGGGCACCGAAGAAATACCATATCTCCTTTTCAGGAAAGGCGTTCGTCTCGTGCAAGCTGTGAAAAATGCTCTTGAAGGGAGCCATTCCCGAACCGCCGGCGACGCAGATCATCGCCGCGGGCGTGTCGTGCACGCGGAACTCGCCGAAGGGCCCCACAAGCTCGATCGCGTCGCCCTCTTTGAGATTCTTGTGGACATAGGTCGTCGCGATGCCGCCGGGCACGAGCCTGATGAGGAGCTCGACGTGTTTGCTGTCGGACGGTTTCGAGGACATCGAGTATGCGCGCTGCACGCTCTCCTTGATCTCGCCGTAGGGCGGAACCACGAGTTGGACGTACTGTCCGGAAACGAAGTCGATTTCACCCTCATCGAGCGAAAAGAGCACTTCCTTGATGTCGTGTGTGAGGTCGCGGATCTTTTCAACATGGGATTTGTACTTCTTGATGCTGAAGAGCTCGCGCGGCAGCTCGATTTCGAGGCTCTTGCGCACTTTTACCTGGCACGCGAGGTGGATGTTGGATTCGATCTCCTGAGGCGACATGAAGGGTGTTTCGGTGGGAAGGTGCGGGCCCACGTCGGAGATGACCTTGCACTTGCAGGCGCCGCAGGTGCCGCGCCCGCCGCAGGCTGATGGCACGAAGATGTTTTCAGCCGCCAGCGTGCCAAGAAGGGGCGAGCCGCCTTTCACTTCAAGTTTTTTCTCGCCCGCGTTAATCGATATTTCTACCTCGCCATAGTTGTTGAGGAACTTGTCCAAGACCCCGATGATGAGGGCGAGCACTGTGGAAACACCGGCGACTGTCAGAGGGCCGACTAGAATTGGGTTCATCGCCGCCTCCTCACTGTACCGCGATCATGCCGGAGAAGCCGACAAAAGCCATCGCGATGAAGCCGATCGTGATCAGCGTGATGCCGGTGCCCTTGAGTCCCGCCGGCACCGCGTTGTTCGCGTCGAGCTTCTTCCTGATCGAGGCGAGGAGCATGATGGCGAGCCACCAGCCCGCGCCCGAGCCAAATCCGAAGATGACGGCCTGAGGAAAGTTGTACTTGCGGATCTGCATGAAGAGAATAACGCCGAGCACCGCGCAGTTGACCGTGATGAGGGGCAGAAAGATCCCG
>Ga0172369_10007233_pt1 | contig 12936 bp, 11 predicted proteins | sample LakKiv25m_FD_114539 | JGI IMG/M metagenome (GOLD analysis project Ga0172369, IMG submission 114539) | Freshwater microbial communities from Kabuno Bay, South-Kivu, Congo - kab_022012_11.25m | ecosystem: Environmental > Aquatic > Freshwater > Lake | place: Democratic Republic of the Congo... | reverse complement strand
GGTCTATGTTAAACTCGGTTCTAATCGGCACATTTCGCTCTTGCATTCTCTTAATCGCACCAACATTTTCTGCAAAGAACTTTTGTGTTGCGTTCCCTTCCAATGACCTGAACAAAGAAACAATCGGAGATTTAATCCTTCCCCCTAACACTTCTTTCGTCATCTGGGCGATCGTGAAAGCATTCACCGGAGTTTTTGGAATACCACCAGATAAAAGAATGTCTTGTGCACCACCTGAAATCTTTGCACCGATACTAAATGCTTTACCTACTTTACCCGTATCTTCAGGCGAGAATATCTTATTTATTCTTTGGGCAACTTCGGTCGGAGCATAGAAATCGCCAATATAAGTTTGGCCATTAAACGAAGTAGTGGATTTGGGAAGTCCGGGAGCGTTAATTGGCATAAATCCAGGAGTCCGTGACCCGATAGAAGCAGGGACAACCAAACCCTGCGCCTTTAGGTCGTCTAATAGTCCGATATTCGCTTTAACTTCTTCTAACTTTTGGACATAATGACCGAGAATTTGAGAAGGATTGTTGTATCGTGGCGTTAAGCCCAGTACCAAACCGTCTTCGTATGAAGGGATAACTCGTTCTTTGCCAAAACTGAAATTCTTACCAGCACTTCTAAAAACCTGCTCAACCTTTTCGGGTGTTTCTTTCCAAATATGCGTAATATAGTTCTTGAGATAATTTATGTCTATGCCCGATTTATTGGCTTCATCAAACACTCGGTCGAATTCGCTTCTTAATTGAGCAGAGTACTCGGTAGATGGGGCCTGGCCTTCAAGTGCTTTAATCGTGGCTTGGGCTTCGCCGATAGGGATATTTCTGTTTTTATAGGTCGCTTCTGCTCCGACAGTTTTGGCCATTTCTCTTTTACCAATCCACTTATCAAAAATTCCGAGGAATGATTTTTTATCTTCAGCTTGATATTTGGCCATATTGACAGCATTTTGGGCTTGGTCTTGCGTTAATGTTTCAATTGGAGTATTATCTAAGCGTGAACTACCTAATGTATTTTCTAATGATGATCCCTGCACTGGCATTCCTGGCTGGTTTATTTTTCTTTGCGGCTGGAGTTCTGCGGGAATACCATACGAAGATGAGGGAGTTTCTATGGCAGAACTTGGGATATTCTCTTTTGTTCTTAGGTTTATTTGTGGTCTATTTGATAATTGCGGTTGATTGGTTAAGTTCTCTTTAGCCCCCACCCCTTTATTTGGAGAGAGGGATTGGGGTTTTCGTTCCCATAAGAAACGACCGGATGTGGTTGTTTTTTTTGACTTCTGAAACCCCAATGATTCATACCATTTAATAAGTCTATTGGACTGTTCTGGCGTGAAAGGCTCCCTTGTCTTAAGATTCTCTGGATATAAAGTGATTGTTTTGCCTTTACTATCGGCGTATTTGAACAAATCCTGCATAACCTGAGTCCCTTTGCCTTGACCTTTATTCTGTACACTTATCCAATCAAGATTGATATTTTTAGGACTTTCTTTAGAAAAGAATGAGACATCCCCATGTAGGTCATCTATAAAGTCTTGCGCACTCTTATACTTCATAGCTTCATTTCTAAGAGCATCAAGACTGTCGCCTGCGCCAGGGAGTTTGACAAACCCCGCCCTCTTGCCACCCTTAGCCGCGAATTGAAGTTCTTTGCCTACTAATTGCGCTCCCTTAGCCGCTAAAGGTAGTGCCGCACCCAAAGCCGCACCCGTGCCAACTCCCATCGCTAATTCTTTAGCGGTGGGGACTCTTTTCTGTTCAAGTCCTTGACCCGCGACATTTAACGCCCCATAGCCGGCACCCACTCCGCCAAATCGCCCCATTGTTCTCAAAAGCGAAGGCGAACCCTTAACTGGAAGAAGAAAAGAACCGGCTTCCATTCTCGCCAACTCTTTGCCAAGAAATTGCCTTCCCGCTTCTTTCATATAAGGCATAAAACCTTGCTGACGGGCTGTCATCATTTGTTGATATTGTTTGCGCGGAGATAATATATTCTCGGTAATCGCTGGAGCAATAAATCTCGCTACTGATGTTGCCGCCTGTGGAAGTTCTCTAATAACATCTCTTGTTCTTAACTGTGGTGTCGGTTGAAAGTATTGCTGAACCGGTTGGATAATTTGCCTATTAAAATTCTGCGGAGTCGGTAAAGAACTCAAAATCCTTTGTTTGAGTGATTGTTTATTGAATTGATTTTTTAGGAAATCTATTACTGACATCTATTGTTTCCTTGTGATACTTGACAAGTGTCAGGTATCTGTTATACTTAAATTATTAAACTAATTAAGGAGGCATTTATGTTCGAAAAAGGTTATACCCCGTGGAATAAGGGAAAGAACAATAAAGAAATTTCTTGTAAATCCTGCGGAAAAACTTTTAAGGTTAATTCTTATAAAGCCAAATTCAGACAATTCTGTTCTTACGATTGTCACAACAACTGGCGTAAACAGCGTTCTCTTGATGACCTTTCTCGTGTGAAGAAGTGTCTTTTTTGTGGAAAGGAATTTAGGCGGCGTCCTCAAGAAAGTGATCGCAGATGGTATATGGAAAGAAAGTACTGCAGTATAAAATGTTGCAATTCCGATCCTGGTAAAGAACACTATACTTTTCCTAAAGGACAACAGGTATGGAAACTCCGTGGCCCGTCACCAAAGGGTAAAGATAATCCGAATTGGAAAGGTGGAAAACATCAAATGGCCAACGGATACTTTATGGTTTATTCGCCTGATCACCCCAGTGCTATCAGTAGACCATATATTCTCGAACATCGATTGATTGCCGAGAAATGTCTTGGTCGGTATTTAATCATAGAAGAAATAATCCACCATATCAACGAAGACCCGACCGATAATCGCCCTGAAAATCTTTATTTATTCCCTTGTAAAGGTGCGCATCAGAATTTTCATCATTCACAACCTAAAACTTCGTTGGTATCCAATATCATCTAATAAGACATATCTGGATTCTGATAAATGTAACTGTTAATATCTTCTTCATCTATTGGGTTGCCCTCGGTATCAAATTTTTGTTGGTATGGGGCATAATTGGGCTGTGCGCCGGTAAGCATGTTGGCCAATGCCATTTGCGCTAAAGAATTTATGTATGCTGAAGTATCATAATTCTTAAAACTCGGTTGATAATTTGAAGCGATGTTCGGCTTACCACCCAATTCGGCGTCAGCGTTAAAAACTTCTCGCTGAGCGGCTAATGATCGTTCATTCTCGGTAATTTTGCGAGCGGCCTGTGCCATCGCACGTTCATTTTGCTGTCTTGTGTAATTCAAATCTGATACACCTTCTTTATAGACCTGATGAGCCTTGTTTTCATAAACACCCTGTTGCGATTGGTATGCCTCCGGCGACAAAAAATTGAAGTATCCTCTTTGCGATTCAATCGTCTGATCCCTGGTATCTCCGAGTTGTTTTAAACTTTTACCATATGACCGTCTAAGCATTGCCATTTGATTTTGGATATTGGACCTCGCCTCGGCCAAATCATTTTGTGCTTGGTCAAAACTTAAAAGTCCTGCCTTATAATTGGCGTCAATCAGTTTTGACTGATCGTTGTATGCCTTATTGGCCGCCGCCTGAACTCCACCAGCATTCTGGTTTTGCTGCATTGGTTGCGCGGTAGTAGTCGCGCCCAATACTCCCCTCGGGAAATACATCGCATTAGGACTAGAATACTTGTATATTCCCGCCTTTAATCCACCTGGTAAAAGTGATTTTAGTGATTGACCGACATTGATTCCCCATAAACCTGCCATTTTGTTCTCCTTTCTTTAGAGATACGTGCACTCGGCGCGAATTATTGTTGGTTGTTCCGACCCATAACAACTAAATAGTGATGTGGTGATACCACCACTTGCTAATATGGTGAAGTTTAAGTAATAAGAAGCGGCCGCCGCCAAAGTTAAAGTTTTCGGTATAACTGATAGGTTCTGTCTGGTATATGGGGTTACGGCCGATCCATAACAACTCGCGCGACTACCAAAGTCGGCATCAGCAGGCGCGACAGCCGTGGTTGGGCCAAAACCCGCTCCAAGTTTATCTGGGAAACCACCGCTATTTTTAATTCCCAGTAGACATGACCAACTCACATCCCAAACGCCCAATGGAAGTGCGATTGTTTCCGCCTGTGTCCAAGTTAGTGGTGTTAAACTTCCCGCCCTATCAGATGTGCTACTCACCCTCACCACCCATTTGCTCGGGTCAAGTGGGAAGCCGAACGGTGCTTTAACCGTGGAATAGTAAGGTGAAGTAATGGCCGCATTTGCTAAAGAGTAGTCCGTGCCCAAGAAAATTGTTACAGTCGTGTTTGGAGAAGAATAACTGACTTTAGTAATAATTGCGTATTTGGTTGAAGTTTGGACAAACCGAATTCTCATCCCTGCCGAGTATTTACTAGTCTTATCACCCGTAATTGTAAAAGTCCCCGAATAAGTCGTATTGGTATTTGAATGGGTAGTCGTTGAAGCATAAGTCCAAGTTTCCCCAGAGGCCGCCCAGTCGGTAATAGACGAGCCGGTGGAAATCTCTTGTAAGAAAATACTGGACATCCCGCACTGAACCTTCGCTCCGTTGGCGTGAGCCACTCCTGTTGTGCCACAACACCCGCGCGTTAAACCCGTAAGCGCACCTGTGCCTGATGTATAGGTGGCATAGTAAATAGTTTCTGGGCCGTTATCGGCCCCCACCGCTGTCGTGGAGTCATAGTCAATCTCTAATACTCCATCGGTCGCCGGTAAGTTAAGGCCTGTGCCGATAGTAGCCGAGGTTGCCCCTGCTACGATTGCCCCACTTAAAGTTGTTGTTACAAAATCTGCCGTCGGGTATGCCTGAGAAATAATTCACCTACTTTCTAAAAGTTGAAACTTTTTGGCAGAGGTTTAAGAATTCATCCTCTGACAATTCGCGTTTCATATAATTTATTCTTAATGATACCCATTGTAAGTTTTCGATTGTTGTTATGCGTTCTCTATTATTACCGCCCATACAAGGAACAATATGGTCTAATGAAGCAGTTTTACCTATTTCTATTGGTTCGCCACTATAAACACATCTGCCTTGTTGGTTGTTGAATAATTCAAGTAATTCTTGCCATCGACTTGATGAACCGAGAAATCTTGTGGCGGATTTTTTCAAGTAGCATTTAATACATAGGACTTCCGAATTTTGTTTCCCTGTCTGACTGAGAGTTTGGATTTTATATGGATTACATATATTTGAGTTTCCACAACGTGTACACACTCTCTCTAATGACCTTCGCAATCTTAAATCCTTCTGGGCATATCCCATTTTTTGGTTGCAACTATCACACCTAAGACTTGTACCATTATTTTTCTCGCCACAATCAACACATAGGCCAAGAGATTTATTTTTGTCATAGTGTTTCTTATGAATTTTGGGATAATTATATTTTTTCATTTTATGTAATTTTGAGACTTGAAGGGAACTTGTAATGGCTAAAAACTATAAACGTCTGCGTAATCGCATCTAACTGGAACGCACCCGAAGTGGAAAGATAGTATTGAATCGCGAACTTTTGACCTTTAGCGCGAAATCTTAACGGGTTCATTACCACTTGGGTAACATCTGCCACTGGTTCAGTTCGCCCCATCCCCGCCAAACCAATCACTTCAAAACCCATCCCGCCTTGTGGTTTCGCTTGTGAAAGTGTTTTTGAAACCGATATTTCCGAATCATTAAAAATAACCTTAAGCGCTACTGTTCCTTCTAAAGCGCTAAAGAAGAAGGTCGTATCAAAATATAATTTAGTAACATCGGCCACACCCTCATCAAAAGATTTGGAGTACCAACTACAAGTAATTGCCGCGCCGTCGTCATCCGTGCCCGAATACATCTTGTGAACTTCGCCAGTTGTTGGTTCGCCAAAATACAAGTCGGTTTCGTCGGATGCGTTAGTCCAAACTACCGCGTCATTGGCCGCCATATTAGTCCAAAACTGCCAACCCTGATAACGAATATCAAAACAAATTACCTCATCGTTATTCGTACCACCTTTAGAATAAAAAAGATGATATTTAAAATTATGGAATTTGCCCACTAATTTCTTTTTCAAAGTCCCCGTTAAAGCGTCAAAAACCGCTTGGATTTTAGTGGATTTATTAGTAGTTCTTGGTAAGAGGTAATTAGCCACTTCCCCAAGAGAATAAACCCCGTCTTCACCCGCAAAGAAAATATCGTTTTCTGCTTGAGCAATTGACCGATGCGAAACACAACCGACCGAAATCGTCACCAAAGTAACAGTGAAAGTATTGGCCGCAGAAGCGGGTGCTAATTTATAGATTTTATCTCGCATAAAGACATGGAGTTCGTCTTGAAAAATAATCATACCAGTTATCACTTCCCCCGAACCAGGTCTAAAAGTAACCGTGCCAGCCGAAGCGTCCACAAAATCGCCTAATTTAGACGAAGACGCCGCCCATTGACCAGAAAAATTTAAGGTATCTTGATTTTGCTCGTCAACAACCCAAATCCGCTTGTCATAGTAAATAGGATAAAATCCTTTAGTACCATTAGTCGTGGTGCTTAAAGCCGCCCCCGACCATTGTTTCATTGTATCTGTGCCATTCCCGGTATATAAAGCATCACCACCCTGGCAGACATCCATATTGATAGAATCAGTGAAAGTTATGGCAGTATAACCAGTCCAAGTCGAACCGTCAGAAGTGTAGTAAAGCGCGACATTAGAACCATTGGAAACAAATTTTATCAGTTGATTATAGGAGGCGGTTTTGAATTTCGACATCCCGTAAACTTTAGTCCGGGAATCCGTTACTGAACCAACTTGGTCATAGCCATCACGATTACGAATCCCACCCTTGCCGTAAAACTCAATATTAGAAGATTCCGGCGATTCGTTATCTTTAATCTGACGCAAACCAATATAAGAGTTCACGCCCCCGGCGAAGTCAGAGTAATAACGCTTGTTGAGTTGGTTTTCTTTAAGTGCCGGGGTGGCCATCTTACACCCCCGGTTCTGTGAGCGAATCATTATCGCTTACTTTAGAATACTCTAAGTATTTAGGTCCAAAACTTAAATCATTATTATACATTCGTTGAATACGAATCGCCGCTTCTTGTTCATAGTTCTTTTGAAGTTGTTCGTTTCGTTCATCCCCAATCCAGTTTTTCGCGGCCGCACCATAGGCCACCGCTTCGCCATCAGGAACGATACAAACATCAGCATCCAAAGTCATTGTTGCCGGCTTGAAGTAGTAGTAAATCGTTACCGTGCCGGTTTGAATTGTCGAGTTGAAAACATAATTCCCGGTTGTGGTGTCGTAAGTAATCCAATAAACATAATCGCTTGTGCCGTATTTATCGCGGTTAGTGGGGTCAATTTCCGTAAAAACATAGTCATTATTGGTTGAAGTAACCACAATTCTTGCATCGTGTAAATGCCAGTTAGGATTAAAGTCAGCAGGCAAATTCGCCACACCGGCCGCTAAAGTGAGATCGGCAGTTTTAATATTCCAACTAAAGGGGAAAGCATTGCAAATATCGGCCACAAAAGCGTTAATGTGGCTTTTTTGAACATCGGTAATCGAGGTAACATCGGTCTCACCGACGAGATACAAGAATCTTGTATAAGTTTGAAGGAAGTTCATCAATAGAATATAAAAGAAATCTTAATAGTCCTTTTTTGGCAAGTTTTTTAGCCAATGTTGCAAATTTGAGACGAATTTCGTCATATCGTACTCGTTTTTGACAAACTTTTGTTCATTTTCGCCCATTTCTTTGCGAAATTGCTTGTCAACTATCAACTTCTCTACGCTTTCGTACCATTCGTAGTTAGTTTTAGCATAAATTATCGGCAAACCCGCATAACTTATCGTTGGCGAAGCAATTAGAGGAACTCGCAAGGCCATTAGTTCCAGCAAATCTATGTTATTGCGACAACGATTATAGTTTGTGTCGGTTAGAGGCATAACCGCCATTGATAATCCCAACTTCGCTAATTGTTGCGGTTGGCCAATCACCCCGTCAATATAGGCATTTACAAGTTCAACCGGATAATGTTTGACTATTTCTTTAAAAGTCGGGGACACTAACTCCAAATCTTCTTTCCTGCCCATATAGCCAATCTTAAACTTTCGGGAAACAACAGGTTTAATGGTGTCCCAAAGTTTGAAATCTAAAACTGAAGGCAAAACATAGATATTCTCGTTTAGCCCCTCATACAATTCTTTGTTAAACTGGGTAGAAGTGATTACTCCATCCGCGAACATTAAACTGCGCTGAATGATTGGTAGATTCACTTGATAGGCTGGATTAGCGTAAATGTTTTCCGAGACATCCACTATCCATCGGCAATTATTGTGTCGGCGCAAGTTCATTATTCTTAAAATTTCCGCCTCGCTCATCACGATTGAAGTCAGAATAAAATCCGTGCCTTTTGATAACCGAACCAGCAAACTATCATTGACAGGTAAGACTGAAACATTGTCTTTGCCACTAAAAGGAACGGTCGTCGCCTCCCAACCGCTTCGTTTGAGCATTCTTAACGGTTGGATAATGCGGTAAAATCCGTGCTTGTTATCGGTGCGATTGGTGGCGAAGATTTTCATAGTTTATCCATCAATTCCTTAAATTTCTTGGGATCGTGGCGCTTCTTGTAATATGCACTGGCTTTGTGCGGGTCAAATGGTTGTTTCATTGCTTTTAGAAAAGCCTTCTCAATACTCTCTAAAGTGTCCTCGGCTTTAAATGAATATGGCTCGTCCACATCGGTTACGACTTGTCTGCCAGCCATCAGGAACTCCACGCCGCCATTACCTATCCCGCCGTTTAAGGTTAGTTCAATATGCATTGAAAACTTAGGCATCCACTCGTCCATTTTGACCCAGCCGATATGCTCAATGTTGCCGTCCTTTAATCCTTTTTTGCTCTCATCACCATAGAAGTAGAATTTAATCTTGGGATACTTCTTGGCTAAAGCGATAACGTTGCGGTTCTTATATTTGATGTAATACGGGTCGGCGTCATCCTCATAAACTCCGACAGCGTATTCTTTTGGCAAAGGCATCACATCGTAGGGGTGGTGGACTGGATAATAGATAATCTTGGAGTCAAAGCCAATTTCTTTTAAGTTGTCTTGTGAATTCTTGTCGCCGACTACTGAAATCCAACCTTCTTCCTTCCAAGTCTTCCTGCGGGCTTGTAGCGCCTCGTAGGAGGCATTGTTACGCATTTGCCAGATATCAGTGCCAATCCACATAATTATTTTCTTGCCGGGGAATCGGCCGGGTGGTGTGTCTAAATTCTTAATTTCCAAGCAGTTCTCAAACAATCCATACGAAGCCCTCGCCTGTTGGGATGTGCCTGTAAAGAACCCGACTTGTATCAATCTCTTGTACTCAAACGGCATATATTGCGGGTGGTGGTGATAATCGTAACCAGTAATCTTGGAAAGGTTAATCCCATGATACTGTGCGCCCCACGAACAGATACAAGTATCGGAAACAGGGATTTGATTCTTCTCTAAAACAACTTTTTCTCTCTCTAAGAAGTTCATTACGGCGTCAAGTGAGATACTACTTTTGCGAGTTTGTTCGGTGATGAAGTATGGTTTAGGAACATACAACCAATCTTTGCCTTGAAAGTTGTCTTTTTTTAACATACGGATATTTAAGTCCCAGTCCTGTAAGGATTTGAGTTCTTCGTCCCAGCCCACAAACGCTTCTTTCCGCACCGGGTTAGTCCCGGAGCAATAGTTGCCAAATCTAAACGCCCAATAGTCGGGGACATATCGTCTATCGGTTACAATCCCACCGCCTAAAGGAACGGGGATTGAGTAATTATTCAAGTCGTATAGCCCCCAAACGCGATTGACCTCTGGGTGGGTCTCAAAGAGATTAGCCCACTCTCTAAGCGTTCCTGGATATAAATAGGAGTCAGCATCCAAAAACGAATAAAAATCGCCAGTTGCCATACTTGCTCCCTTATTCCTGGCGGCTGGAGCCCCTTTGTGCTTAATCGTGTCATAACGAATATCCATATCGGGGAATTTCTTAATTAGTCCCTTAACTATCTCTACACCCTTATTGTCTGTACCATCAAAAACAATAATTACTTCATAGTTTTTGTAATCTTGGTCGGCGAGATGTTCTAAATTAGTTTCTAAGTGCTTGGCGGTCTTATAGACCGGAATAATTAGTGAAAATTTACCTTGTTCCTTTTGGAACGGGTTAGTAGATGGTTTCTCTGTTTCCATTTTAACTCCTTTATTAAGTGCTTATAGATAGAATCTTCTCTGTAAATTCTATCTTATAATCCACTCAAACTACGCACGAGCGACGACAATTAAACCAGCCGCAGTGTTTGTGATGGCAGCAGCTTGAATTGCTTTCCATCCAAAGGTTGCGTTTTGGTTAATCGGGTCGGCAGTACCAGCTGAACCAGCGGGCTTGGTGTATGTTTTCACACCACCATCAAGTTTGGTAACAGCTAAAGCTCCACGTCCTAAAAGAACGTTGAAGTAAACTGCGCCAGAACTCAAACCAGCGGTCGGGGCTTTCAAGATGTTGTTGTCTTCAACAATCAAGACATTTGTATACATACCCACGATGCCCTTTTTGAGGTTCTCAGGGTCAGTGTATTTGTAAAGGTCAGTGATTGAAGAGTCAGCCAACAAAGTCATCGCAATGTCGGTGTGGCACAGGAACGCATAGTAACCTTTTTCCAAAGGTGTAACGTTCTTGCCTTTTAATGCACCAGCAGCGCGTCGGATCGTCGCAGCACTAATTGCGCTGTCAACACTACCGCAAGAGTTAATGGCTGAAATCATACCTGCTAAAGTGCAGGACAAATCAACCGCTTGGGAAGTAGAAGCTGAACCAGCGAAGTCCGCATTGGCGAAGATGACCGGGAAGCCACCATGGCTTGTACCTACTGAAACCGAAGCCGTTACATCAGACGCAGTCGGGGTATAAGTACCACAACCTGTCGCGCTAAGTGGAAGCGAGCTGTTGTAAGCCGCAGTAAGAATATGCTTGTCAATCAAGTTGTTTGCTTGGACGGCAAGGTTCTTGACTACTTCTTCAGTCGTGGAATCAATCGCGGTTAATTCGGTCAAATCGGTGATACCTTTGGCATTACCGAAAGGAACGACAGTCGCGGTGATTTGTTCATCCACAAATGTTTCAGGAGTGATAGGTGTACCCTCAGTCATGATGTATGAAACTGGGGTATCAGCAGTGGCAGTCATTCTTGGGAAGTAAGCAACCTTACCATTGTGCAAGGGAAGGGGTTTCTGCATGCAGTATTCCGCTGCTTTTGGTGTTGGTTGGAACACTTCCAAGAAGACTTTGTCGTAATACGAAGGTAGAAAATATGCTACATCCGTAGTCGTTGTCATTGCCATAATAATCCTTTAATCATTCCCCCTCGATCAGATCGACCATTCCTGTCTAAATACGGGGGATATTGTACTTTTTTCTCATTTCTTCAGCAGTAAGATCCTTATCATCGGCTTCAACAGCCTTATAATTCGTATCTCCTACTGCACCTGCTTGAGTTTTTAAAACGGCCTTCTCTTGAGCCTCTTTAAAACCTTCCGTTTTTGCCTCACGAACGGCAGGATTTATCTGTTCTTCAAGCACTTTTTTGGCTTGGAGGTAAACTGTCTCACGATCGGCCATACGCCCTGCGGCGTTTTCACGAGCCATAATTTCGCGGATAGTTCCCGCAAGCGCCAGATTAGAATCTAATTCTTCTTTGTGCTTGGCGACAAACTTTTGTCGTTCCATTTCGTCCCATTCCATCCGGGCCGCCATTCTCACGGCTGGCTCAACTTCAGGGTCTAATTGAGGAACATTTGACGGGGCAGGTGGTGCGACTTGAGATTTTAACCATGCGTTTTCTTCTTCAAGCTGTTTAGCTTTAGAATTAACCTCGTGAAATCTCTCATACGGCACACTTTCACTTTCCTTTTTCTCAGGTTGATTACTCTCAACGGGAGTCTCCACTTCCTGTGGCTGAGGGGTAGTGTCTTTTTCTTCAACGGGTGCTGATTCCGTTTCGACAGGTTGCTCTGCCGGTTGTGTTACAGCGTCCTTTTCATCCATTTTTTTCCTTTCGCGCAGTTTTACGCCATGCTGGGCTTTTGAAAGGTGGACATTAAGGACTTGATTGAAGAGGAGGCAGAGAACCCTTGCGGGTAAGCCTCACGGCTCCTCCTCAACTAAATCCTTAACATCTCCTTAAATTGTTAATTTACTTGATATTCTCAAACCAGGTGTAAAACAAATCTTTTAAGGTTAGTAAGTGCTTCAGGGTTGAACGCACTTCCACCTCGCTCATTGTCTCGGCCTGGGCAAGTTTTGATTCCCATTGAGTTATCAATGGCTTGGCGACTTGTTCGCGCCAAATAATAAAATCCTCGTGTTTGTTGAGGCGTTTTAAGGCCTCTAACATTAACTCTTCAGGTGATAATGGTTTCTCTGCTTCCATAATTCTCCTTTACATTGGCATTGGTTGCGGTGGCATCGACCCTGGTATTGGCATACCTTGTCCACCCATTGGTTGTCCCATCGTCGGTTGACCCGTCATTGGGTCAATTTGGGGTTGTTGTATATCATATTGTTCCGGTTCTTTAATTCCGATTCTGGTAGCGAACTCTTCGGATATTTTCTTAAAATCAGTCGGAATAGCATATTGCATTCTAAACGCCGCCCATCTCTCAAGGTTTTGAACTTCTTTTTCGGTATCGGCTTGAGCCATTGAGCCAAGTTCAACCTTAATTACCCAATCAACATCAAATATCAGGTCTGTATTTGGGTCTTGGCCGCTCTCAATCATCATCGCCACCATTTCCTGAGTTTCCATCTCGTCTATAAGTTCGGCTTCTAATAAATCAGCCAGTTTAATCTTCCCCGTTAAAAGACCTTTAGTCACTCTCACCC
>Ga0172369_10007232_pt1 | contig 12936 bp, 9 predicted proteins | sample LakKiv25m_FD_114539 | JGI IMG/M metagenome (GOLD analysis project Ga0172369, IMG submission 114539) | Freshwater microbial communities from Kabuno Bay, South-Kivu, Congo - kab_022012_11.25m | ecosystem: Environmental > Aquatic > Freshwater > Lake | place: Democratic Republic of the Congo... | reverse complement strand
CGGTTGAAAAATCACCAGCGCACCCAGGATGATGAACACCGACGCCTTGTCCAACAGCCAGCGCAAAACGGTGAGGTCGAGCAGGGTCGCGCCCAGCGCCAACGCCGCCAGCACGGGCGACATGCGCACGAGGCGCCCCAGGGACGCCGACGGGAATCCTTCAGCCTTCATCCTTCATCCTTCATTCTTCATCCTTCATCCTTCATCCTTCATCCTTCAAAGCGCCACCACCTCGCGCGGGGCGAGCCCCTCGGGACGGCGGTCCGCCCGCATCGAAACGACGCGCACCTCGACACCGCGCTGCGACAGGGCGCGCGCCAGACGCAGCCGCGGCTCGTCCCAGTCCATCATCACGAGCACCGCCCCCGAGAGGCTCTCCGCCTCGGGCACGAGCAGCGCCTCGACCGCGCCCACGTCCAGCCGCGGCGTCGGCTCGCAGCAGGCGAGCACCTCCAGCACCTGCTCCAGGTGCGCCAGTGCGCGCCCCGAACGGAATCGGTAGAGCCGATCGCCGGCTGCCACCAAGTCGATGACCGCGTCGCGCCGCGCGAGCAGGTCCGCGATGCCCGCCGTCACCGACAGCGCGCGCTCGAATAGCTTCTGGTGCCGCGCGCGGCGCACCTGCGCATCCACGACCAGCGCCAGGCGCACGAAGTACTCCTCCTGGAACTCGCGCACGACGGGCCGTCCGGTGCGCGCGAACGAGCGCCAGTGGATGTCGCGCAGCCGGTCGCCGTCGCGCCACTCGCGCGTGCCGGAGAACTCCACGGACTCGCCCACGCGCGAGGCGCACGCGATGCCGCCCGGCTGGTAGCTGCGCCCGAGCGGCAGATCCAGATCGCCCGGCGGCTCGGGGCGCGGGTGCACGATGAGCCGATCGCCCGGCGGCGCAGGCGATCGCGCCGGGATCTTGAGCAGACCGGCCGGGAAAGAACTCGATGCCTGCAGGCGCCGCAGCTCGTAGGCGCCGCGCTCCACGCAGCGCAGCTTCACCAGCACCTCCGCGCTTTCTCCCGCCCCGATGCGCTCGACCATCGGCGCGGAACCGGCGGGCCGCAGATCGGCCGGCAGCGCGCGCTCGTGTACGTGGACGAGCCGCGCCGGGCGCCGCCCCATATTGCGCACGCGCACGCGGTAGGCGACCGTCTCGCCGGCCGACGGCGGCTCGGGCAGCACGCGCTCCACCGAGAGCCGGGGTCGCAGCAGAAACCCCAGCGCCCACGCGCACGCGAGCGCGCCCGCCGCGAACGAGAACAGGGCGACGATGGGCGGCGGCGGCCCGGCGAAGACCAGCGGCCCGCCCCCGAGCAGCAGGCCCGACGCGAGCGTCGCCCACATGAGCACGCGGCCGCTGTCCGTGAGACGCGCACGGTAGGCGTCGTCGAGCCAGCGGATGAAGCCGTGGTCCATCGGCCCCATCCAGAACGACCAGCGTCGGCGGGCCACACGCCCTCCCGGTCAGCGCGGCACCGGCACCTGGTCCGCGATCTCGCACACGAGCGCGTGCCGGTCGGTGCCCGCGTAGCGCGCCCGCGGGTCGAGCACCAGCCGGTGCGCGAGCACGGGCGCCGCCAGCACCTTCAGATCCTCCGGCAGCACATAGTCGCGTCCGTGCGACAGCGCGCGCGCCCGCCCCATGCGCGCGAAGTGCAGCGCGCCGCGCATCGAGACCCCCAGCCGCACCGAGGCGTGGGCGCGCGTGGCATGCACGAGGCGCAGCAGGTAGTCGGCGACCGTGCGCTCCATCGCGACGCCCTCGACGGCGCGCTGCAACGCCACGAGATCGGCCGGCGCGCACACCGCTCCGAGCGAGTCGAGCGGATGGCGCCCCGACTGTGCCTCCAGGATGGCGTGCTCCTCCTCGCCGCGCGGGTAGCCCAGCGACAGACGCACGGTGAAGCGGTCGAGCTGCGCCTCGGGCAGCGGATAGGTGCCGTGGTACTCGACGGGGTTCTGCGTCGCGATGCACAGGAACGGCGGCTCCAGCCGGTGCGTGATGCCGTCCAGCGAGACCTGGCCCTCGCCCAGCGCCTCCAGCAGCGCGCTCTGGGTGCGCGGCGAGGCGCGGTTGATCTCGTCGGCGATGAGCACGTGGGTGAACACGGGCCCCGGCTGGAAGCGGAACGTGCCGTCGCGAGGGTTGAAGACGCTGGTGCCCAGGATGTCGGTGGGCAGCAGGTCCGGCGTGAACTGCACGCGCCGGAACGTGCCGCCGACGGTCGCGGCGAGCGTCTTCGCGAGCGTCGTCTTGCCGGTGCCGGGAATGTCCTCCAGCAGCGCGTGACCGCCCGCGGCCGCGCAGCACACGAGCAGCTCCAGCGGGTCGCGCAGGCCCCGGACGACCTTGCCGACGTTGCCGACGATGCGCTCGACGAGTTCGCGCGGGGCGACGGCCGGCTCGGGCAGGGCCGCCGAGGCGGCGTCGGGGGCGCTCATGCGGGCCAGTATAGCGCGCGGTCGCCGTGCCTCTGAGCGGCCGCAGCGGGTCGCGAGGCGGCCGTTGTCCGCCCGGCCATCGCCCCGCAGGCGCCGCCGCCGGCGCTCAGCGGTCGCCCGCGCGCCGCAGGGCGAGCCCCACGGACACCGCGGCCACCGGGGCGATGTCCACCAGGTAGGCGGGATCGAACCTGCGGTGGTCGATGTCGACGGTCCGGAACGGATTGACGATTTCCACCGGGATGCCCAGCCGCGACTCGACGACCTTGAAGAGGGGTCCGACCCGCGCGGTTCCTCCGCACAGGAACACCTTGGAGACCGGAGCGTCGGCGGCCGAGGCGGCGAAGAAGTCCAGCGAGCGCTGGAGTTCGCCGGCCACCTGCTCCGCGACCGCCGAGAGCACGTCCTCCACGGCCTTGGGCACGATCCCGTCGGGGTCGTCGGAGTCCCCGCCCATCTTGAGCCGCTCGGCCTCGTCGAATCCGACGTGGAGCTGTTTCTGCAGCTCCTCGGTGAACTGGTTGCCCCCGATCGAGATGTCCCGGGTGAAGAGCGTGACGCCCGCGCGCACGACGTTGACGTTCACCACCGAGGCCCCGGCGTTGACGAGCGCCAGGGTCTGGTCGGGCGGGAAGCCGTAGTTCACGTCGAAGCAGTTCTGCACGGCGAACGCGTCCACGTCCACGACCACCGTCTGCAGGCCGGCCTCCGAGATGATGGCCGTGTAGTCGTCGATCATGTCCTTCTTGGCGGCCACGAGCACCACGTCCATCTGCTGGGTGACCTCGTCGGCCTCGCGCACCACCTGCACGTCCAGGCTCACGTCCTTCACGTCGAAGGGGATGTACTGCTCGGCCTCCCACTGGATGGACTCCTCCAGTTCCTCCTGGCTCATGCGCGGGAGCTGGAGCTTCTTGACGATGACCGAGTGGCCCTGCAGTCCCAGCGCCACCTGGCGGACCTTGAGCTTCGCCTGCCAGAACAGCTCGCGGACGGCCTCGACGACCGCCGAGCTGTTCATGACCGCGCCGTCGACGATGGCCTCCGGCGGGAGCGGGGCGATGCCGAAGGCATCCAGCGAATACCCGCGTCTGCCTTCGACCAGATGGGTCGCCTTCACCGAGGAAGACCCGATGTCGAGTCCCACCGCGAGTCGGTTCGCGCGCATGGAAGGCTCCTTCCGAGGCCGACGAGGGAACGTCCGTCGCTCTTCCCGGCGCTGCAGTCCGCGTGCCCGCCCGCCTCCCGATTCGTTGACGCGGCATTGACGCCCGCACTTACACGATTGCCCCTTCGCGCCCGTTCGATTGGGGCCAATGCGGCGACCGTTGCCTCCCAATGGAGCCGCACGTCCGGAGACCGCCCACACGCACCCACAGGGGCTGCTCGCGCCGGGCGGCACAAACGTCATGTCGGTGCGTCGCCCCCAATGCGTTCCCGGCCTGTCCGACGGTCCGCACCGCGGCCCGGCGCCGCGTCTGGCCGGATTTCAGGCGGCACCCGGAGTGGTCGCCGGTGGGAGGTCCGGCCCTCTCTGCGGCGACGGCTTGCAGGGAATTCCCACTGCCGCCCGCCCGATCCGGTCGTTCCGACAGGGGGACCCGCCGGCGGGTCGCGCAAATGCCGTGCCCGGGGGGCGCCTTTGCGGGCACGCGGCTGGCATCCGTGCAAAGCGGGATTGAAGGCGAGGCGGCCCATGGGCGACAAGCATCCGGAACCATACGAGGGCGCGCATCGGCCGCCGGAGCGGCCCGCTGCGGTCGCGCTGCCGCCGGCCCCGGCGGGCGCCGGCCTGCTCCCGGGCCTGACGGCCGAAGACCTGCCTTCCGACGCGATGACCTACGTGCGCCTGGCCGACGAGCACCGGCGTCGCGGCGAGAAGGCCGCGGCGGCCGAGTGCCTCAAGATTGCGGGCGCCACCTACGCGACCCGCGGCCTGCTGGCCCCCTCCCCGACCCTCCCCCGAAAAAGCCCGGGGGAGGGAGTGTGCGCCGAAGGCGCCTCCGGCGCGATCCCCCTCCCCCGCGCTCTTTGCGGGGGAGGGATGGGGAGGGGGCCGCTCTTCAGGACAGCGTCGCGCGGAAGCGAAGCAGGGGATGGTGCGGGGCTCCGGCGCGCGGACCTGAGCGAACCGGAAAGCCCCTCAGGAATGAGACCGGTGCCGCGGCCATTGGGGGCTCCGGCCATCGGCCGGAGCCCCCAGCAGCGCAGCGCCGGTCTCATTCTCGTTCCACGCCGGATGGGCCGCAGGTCGGGAGTTCCGAGGCTACGGCGGGCCCCAGCGCACGCACCGGAACGCCGCCCCGAGCTGGGTCAGACTGCTCATGGCGACGCCCTGCATGAAGTCCACCTCGTAGGCGTAGGCCGCGTCGTGCGGGTTGGCGGTCGACGACCACGCCTGGTTCGTGGTGCCCGGGAACGCGGCCGCGTCGACGTGCTGCGTCGGCATCCGCACGTCGACCAGGGTGAAGAGCTCCTTGACGTTCGGCGCGTGCCAGTCGGAGAGGCCCGCGAGCACGAGGTTGGAGCAGTACGACGACACGCCGGCGGCCTGGCCGCTGGACGCGAGCGCGCGCTGCCAGGCGAGGTTCGTGAGGCGGTCGTACACGGTGTCGGCGGCGACGACGAAGCGCGGCGAGACGTTCGTGCCGGAGGCGTCCGCCAGCAGCGAGCGCACGCAGCGCACCCGCTTGGCCGCCGCGACGCGGTCGGGCGCCACCCAGCCCGACACGAAGCTCACGTACCAGGCCTGGCTCGCGGACGAGCTCTTCTTCGTCGCGGTCCAGAACTCCTCCCAGGGCGTGTCCGGGAACGCGCCCACCGCGATGGACGGGTTGATGCGCCCGTAGTGGACGATCGACTGCAGCTCCACCGCGGTCGGCAGGCGCCAGCCGGCGCGGCCGTCCAGCGAGAGGCCCTCGCAGTAGGTCTTCGCGCCCGCCCACGCGAGCTTCTGCGCCGGGACCGCCTTCTGCCAGACGAGCTTCGTCGCGTCCGACACCACGGTGAGCGGGTCGGCGCGGTAGGCGGAGCTCGCGGGCGCCGGCGACGGGACGTTCCAGGCCGCCCACTCGAGGTCGACGACGCACTGCCCCGAGCGGCAGCCGTCGGGCCCGGGGCACGCGAGGTCCGCCTCCGCCGCGTATTCGCACCGCCCGGCGGGCGAGCAGGTGCCCGTCGCGGCGCATAGGCGCCGGGTCGTCGGCGTCGCGCACGCGGGCGCGGGCGGCGTCGGGCACGTGCCGGCGCCGCACTGCCCGGCGCAGCCGTCGTCGCCGCACTGCCTGCCCTCGCACGAGGGCAGGCAGCACTCGCCGGGGCGCACGGCGCCGCAGGTGCCGCCGGTGCACGGCCCGCACGAGGCGACCTGGCGCGAGGCGTCGCAGTTGTCGAAGTCGGCGACGGGCCCGCAGTCTTTGCCCAGGCGTGCGCAGAACTGCCGGTCGGTCTCGGGCTGGCAGGGCCCGCTGCCGCACGAGTAGGGCCCGCCGACGCCGCAGGTCTGGCCCGCAGGACACGGGCCGCAGGCGAGGTGCCCGCCGCAGCCGTCGTCGGGCGCGCCGCAGCCCGCGCCGACCTGCGAGCAGGTTCTGCGCACGCAGGCGGCCGTGCCGCAGACGTTCGTCGTGCCGCCGCCGCCGCAGGTGCGGGGCGCCTCGCACCGGCCGCAGTCGGGCGTGCGCCGCGAGCCGCAGTTGTCCGACGCGGCGACGGGCCCGCAGTCGAGGCCGAGCCGCCGGCACATCGTCGCGTCGGTCTCGGGGGTGCAGGCAGGCGCAGGCGCGCAGGTCCCGTCGGTGCAGGTCGCGCTCGCGCAGTCGGCCGGCAGCCGGCACGCGGCGCCGTTGGCGCAGGGGGCGCACGCGCCGCCGCAGTCCGTGTCGCTCTCGTCCGCGTCCGGGACGCCGTCGTCGCAGGTCGGCCCGACGGGTGCGGACCGGCGTGGCGGCGAGCCGCAGCCGACGAGGAGCGCGAGCCCGACGACCGCCATGGACCGGCGTGTCTTCGCGCCGGGCGCGCCGCCGGCCCGCGGCTTCTTTTCGGCCACCGGCCGGCAGGCGCGGCGCGGTCCGCGGCGCGCCTCCGGGACGCCGGCGCAGAGGCGCCCGGCGATGCGCTCGCGGTTGCGGTCGAAGTCGGTCGTCGACATGGCGCGCCACCGTAGCACGCAGGAGCCGGCTTTCGACTTTCGGCTTTCGGCCCTTCGGCAAGCTCAGGACAGCTCCCCGGAAGTGCCGGGCCGGTCGCGGAGCCTCCGGCACGAGCGAAAGGACCGCCCGGCAGCACCGCGTCCGAACCGCAAGTTCCGCGAGGGACGGCCCGGCGCCCACTGCGCGTCGACCGAGCCTCCGCGAGGCGTGCGCGGGTGCCTCGGGGCGGGCCAGGGGTCCGCCGCGGCGGACCCCTGGTCCGCCCAGCCGCACTCCGAGCACGACCGGACCGGACTGCATGCCCCCATCGGTCGAACCCGCGGTGCGGCCGGGGGGGAGACCGACGCCGGCTCGATCGCACCCCGACCCGGTCGCACCGGAGCCGGAGCGCGCCCGGGCCGGCCGCGCAGCCCGGTTGCGGCGCGCCCGGGGTGCGGCCGGGCGACCCGGGCCGTTCCACAGGGGGAGAAACGCACCGGGGGAGCCGCCACGCACGGCTCCCCCGGAAAAGTCCGGACGGGTCGGCCGGCTACTTGTCGACGGGCGTCTGCTGCTCGGCGGCGCGCGCACGGCGCGAGGCGAACACCTCGGCGATGGGGTCCACCACGGTGCGCAGCTTGCCGTCCTGCCTGGCGGCCACCTTGGCGACGTTGTAGGCGGCCAGCGAGGGCGTCCACGCCTCCGCCTGCCACTCCAGCCGCGTGTCGGCGAGCTGCTGCGCGAGCTCCGCGACCTTCTCCGTCAGCGACGCGAGGGCGGCGACGTTGGCAACGTCCTCCCGGATGGCGGCCGGGTCGGCATTCACGGCCGCCGCGATCTTCGGGTAGTCCGCCAGCGCGCGCGCCAGCGCCAGACATGCTGCGGCGTACGCCGCCGGAGCGCGAGGGACCTGCGCGCGCTCCTCGTCGGTCATCACGGCGAGGTAGGGCCGCAGGATCTCGAAGGCCTGCCCGATATGCGCGGCTGCCTTCGCCCCGTCGGCGATCAGTTTCGGGTTGTCGACTCGTGTCTGCGTCATCGCGCCTCCCAGCGCTGGCGCCCTGTCCCGGGCGCCGGGGGTGCCGTGCGTGGACGGCAGAGGTGGCGCGGAAGAGAACCCGCCGCACGGCCGCTGTCAAGTGCCGCACACGGGGAAGGGAGTGCACGACGGCCCTGGTCGTCGCGCCCGCAGCCCGGCCGCCGCCCCCGTCATGTGCCGATCCGGCCGGAAACGGGCAGGAACGCGCCGCGACACCGCGCGCGCGAGCCTGATCCCGGAGTCGCGCGCGCAATCCGCCGCGATCGCCCGCGTTTGCGCGCCCGCGCCGGCGGCGTCGCGACGGGCCGATCACCGGTCGCCCGGACGCGCCGCGGAATCGCGCCGGTGCAGGCGGCCGCCGCGGGTGGCAAGGCGCCTGCAATCCCCTTCGCAGGGTCGCCGGTCGCCGGCGCGGGGCCGGGCGGAGCGACCGATCGAGGTGGGACATGCACGCGGGGACTGCAAGGCACGCAACGCTCCAGGCCGTGCTCGTCGCTGCGGCACTCGTCGCCGCGGTGCTCGCCGCGTCGGTGCTCGCCGCGTGCGGCGGCGCGGGGTCGCAGGGGGACGTGCAGGAGACGGCGACCGTGCAGGGACGGCTCACCGACGAGGGCGGCGCGCCGCGCACGCGCTTCGGTGGCCAGGGCTCGCTCGCGGCCGCGACCCGCGTGGAGTTCGTCGCCGCCGGCGGCGTGTCGATCGTCGCCAGTGCCGCGCTCGACGCCGCGGGACGCTACGAGGCCGCAGTGCCGGCCGGCGCCGGGTGCCTCGTGGTGCGCGCCGTGGACGCGTCGGGTCGGGTGGTCGCACAGGCGGTCATCGTCGCCGCCGAGGCGGGCAGGGCGGTCGTCGCCCCGCCCATGAACGTCGAGTCGTCGGTGCAGGCGGAGGTGCTCGCGCGCCTCGCCGCCCGGGGGAACGCCGATGCGTACGCGGCCGCGGAGCTGAACGCGCGCGTCGACGCGCAGGTGGCGGCCGCCATCCAGACCTCCGCGCAGGCCGGCGAGGAGATCTCCGCACGCTTCGAGGCGCTGGCCCGGGCGACGGCGGCGGCCGTGCGGGCGCGTGCCGGGGCATGGACCCGCGCGGGCGCCCGGTTCGCAGGCGAGGCCGTCCTGCACGCCACCGTCGAGGCGGTGCATGCGCGCGACGCGGCGCTCGACGCGGCCGCGCACAGCCGCGCCGAAGTCGACGCCGACTTCCTGGCCGCGCTGGAGGCGACCGCCGTGCAGGCGGGGCTCGACGCGCGCGGCCGTGCTGTAGCCGAGACCGACTCCGGGCTCGCGTTCCGGCTCGTGGCGACCTCGAAGCTCTCGGCGGCGGCGGGCGCGCACGCGACGCTGGACGCCGCGCTGCGGGGCGCCGCGTCGCTCGAGGCGCGGGCCGTGGGCGAGGCGGTGGTGCGCGCGGTCGAGGCTTCCGGCGCCGCGCAGGCCGCGGTGACGGCGGCCTTCCAGGCGGCGGCGGAGCTGCGCGCGAACGTCGGCGCCGCGGCGACGGCAGAGGCGGCGGCGCAGGCGTTCGCGGAGCTGCGGGCGACGGTGCAGGGAGGGGCCGACGCCAGGGCAGGCGTGCTCGGGCAGATGCTGGCGGCGCAGGCCGGCGCCGGCGCGGAGGCCGAGGCGCAGGCCCGGGCCGCCGTGGAGGCTGCGGCGGAGGTGGCGGCGCAGGCCGACGCGAAGGCCGACGCCGCGCTTTCCGCGCTGGCCGACGCAAGCGCCTCGCTCGACGCCGCGGCGCTGGCCGAGGCCGTCGGCCGGGCGCACGCGGAGTTCGCCGCCGAAGTCGAAGCGAAGGTCGCGCAGGCGTCCGCGCTGACCGGCCACGCGGAGGCGACCGCGGATCTCATCGTCGTCGCCGAAGGGGCCTTCCGGATCCCGGGTGCGTGACGTTTCGCGGGGCGGGGAGCGGGGGGGATGGCGCGCCGCGGAGCCTCGGGCTCCGCGGCGCGCCGCTTGTTCGCCGCCCGGTGCATCACCGTCGAACGTCGCCGAAAAGAGCGAGAGTCGAGTCAGAACACGTGGCGTGGCGCCTTCCATGCAAGACCAAGGCGCCCAATGAATTCCCTCTCGACCCTGGCAAGGCGCGTGCGTCGTGCCGCCAGCAGGGCGTCGGCATCGCCCGCAAGAAGGTCGGGGAATCCGAGCCGCTTCAGGAGATTCCGGGCCGCATCATCCCCGGCCCCCTCCGCGACACTGTGCAGGGCCTTCTTCACGTCGGCCAGCGAGGCCCCTTCCGGCACGATCACGCAGGACCACCACTCGGAGCGGCTCCGACTCAGGGGCTCGATCGCCCTGGCCCCGTGGGTTGCCAGCAACGTGTGGGCATGGCCGCGCGTGGTCCCGTCCTGGTCCGTCGCCATAGACAGCGCGCAGGCCTTGGCCCGTGCCGTCCGGAAGTCGAACCGGTCGGGCTCCTCGACGGAGCGGGTCATGTCGCGCAGCATTGCCGTGTATCCGCCGCCGGCAACCATGTCGCCCAGCGCGGTCTGTGCGCGGTCGAAGATCGCCGAGTTCACGCCTGCGAAGACCTCGCCGTAGGTCGTCAGCCAGAACCAGCGCTTCATCGCCTCGTTCTCGTCCGACGTGAAGGCGCGCCCGCAGCGGCCGATGAAGACTGCAAGCCCCGTGAGCTGGTAGGCATAGGGGAGAGCTTTCGGGCCCAGGACCCCGCACTCCCCGAGGATCAGCGCCGCCTCGCGGGCGGCGGCAAAAGTGCGCTCGACAAGACCGCCGTCCGATCTCAGACGGGCGGCGGCCGCCTCGACTCCGAACTTGAGGGGATTGGTCTTCGGGTCAAGTCCGACGCAGACGCGCAGCAGGTCGGTCTCGTCCACGTCTCCCCAGCCCAGAGGCGCCAGAACCTCCTCTGCCTGTTCGGCGAATGCCTCCTGGAGGTCGACGCTGCCGCCGTAGGCAAGGGCCGCCACCATGTGGAACGTGCCCATGGGAGCGCCGCTGGAGTTGATGCGCTTGAAACTCTCGGTGGCCTCGTCGATCGACTCGGCCGCCAGGACCGCAACGGGAATCGTGTACTCGCGGATCCGATCCCGGAGCCCGTCCAGCAGGAGGATCTGCTTCGGCGACAGCTCGCGGTGATCGCGAATCCACCGGTTGAGCTGCAGTCGGTCCAGCGCAACGCCGAGATCGATCTGCGTCGAATTCGGTTCCGCGCCCTTTGGAAGCAGCACGAATCGGTCACGGGTTCTGGGGGCGTCCTCCTGGTTCTCGACGTCGAACACCCAGCGCTCCTCATCGGGAGCCGACGGCGGCAGTTCCCGGCCCGTCTCAGCCGCGAGTCCGCGGCCGAGAATGGAGACAAGGGTGGACAGCCGCTGGTGTCCGTCCAGAAGCAGCCGCTGCACGCCCGCGTTTCCCGGCTGGAGCGGGGGAATGTCGAAGGGGCCGACTCGGGAGCGCGTCTTGACCTCGCTTCGCGTAGACCAGAGAAGAATCATTCCGATCGGAAAGCCACGGTAGACGCTGTCCAGAAGGTCGCCGCGCTGCTCGGGGGTCCAGGTTTGTGCCGATCCGGGCCGTTGGAAGCGGGGCACCCGCACCTCGCCGGCGACAACCTCGGCCACGAGCTGGTGGAGCGACTGGACGTAGGGCTGTCGTTCGTAGAAGGGCACGGGTCAACCTCCCGGGACTTCACCTTGCCGCGTTGATCGACTCCGCCAGCCGCTGGAACTCGTCCCGGCTGCCGTCGGCCTCGAACCAGGCGTCCGACCAGCGTTGGGACTCCTCCGCGAAGGCGAGCTTGTAGAAGCTGGCATTCCCGCCGAGGCACGGAAGCTCGCTCCAGTGCCGCTCCTGCGACTCGAAGTGCGTCGCGACCTCCGCGAGCAGCTTCTCGCGATCCTCCTTCGCGGTGATCCTGCTGCTCACGTAGGCCTCGACAGCCTGTCGCGGCAGGTAGTTCTCCTGCTTCCGACGTTCGAGGAAGCAGACGCGGGTCGATCCGGCCACCTGCACGCGGCGGAAGGCACGCTCCAGCGTGCGGGCGTTGTCTCCCAGGTGTCCCGGCGGCGCATCGCGGTCGCCGACGACGAAATGCCGGCCCTGCCAGGCGCGAGGCTCGAGGCCGCTGAGTCTCGGCTCCCCTTTGCCTGCGTGATGGTCCACAAGCCGCGCCATGGTGCCGGCGCCGCCGCCGTGCTCGAAGACGACGAGCCCCCTGGCGAGCCAGTCCAGAAAGGTCTTGCGCCAGTCGGGCGGGAGCACCCGCAAGAGAAACATCGCGTCGTTGACGCCGTGCTCCACGACAATCGCCAGCGGCGTCTGCAGCAGCCGGACGGCGTCCTTCAGCTCCACGACCACGTCCGTCGGCCGCCCGCGCCAGTCTGCGGAGACGAGGATCGCGAACGACCCGTGCGCGCTGACGCCCGCGTCCACGGACTTTGCTGCCTCGAGCAGCGCCTTGACCTCGTGCTGGAGCTTCCCGTGCAGTCCGCCCACCCAGCGGTCGCGATGGGGAGCCTCCCCCTCGCGTCCCTTCTTGTCGGTGACGGCGAGCGCGTGTTCCCCCACCACGGCGGCGCGAAGCAGCGCCACGAGATCGACGGTCCGCGATTTCCCTTCCGAAAAGAGCGCGTCGTCGATCCAGGCGATCATTCGCCGCCCCCGCGCTCCCAGCGCAGCAGGGCGACCTGGCGGGCCAGCTTCTGCTCCTCGTCCAGCACCGCCGGGGGCCAGTTCTGCAGGATGGCCTCCGGCGTCACGGTGATGGCACGGACGCTCGCGGCACCGCCCGTGCGGTCCACCCAGTACACGCCCACGTCCTGCGGCCTCAGCCGGCCGTCCAGCACGGCCTTCTGCATGGCGCGCAGGAGAGTCGCGGAATGGGTCTCGAGCACGACCGGGATGCCGGCGCTTGCCGTCTCGACGAGACGATCGAGCACGGCAGTCTGGATCTCCGGGTGCAGATGCGCCTCGGGCTCTTCGATGGCCAGCATGGTCGCAGCGCGGGAATCGCGCGACTCCGCCCAGACCGCATGGGCAACGATGGGCAACAGGGCACGCGCACCCTCTCCAGCCAGCCGCAGGGGCAGCCTCTCCGACCCCTCGGCGCCGAGCACGAAGCCGGGTCTGCCGCTGGAATCGTCCTGAAGCGCGACGCCCTCGCCGAGCACGCCCGCGCGTTGCGTCCACTCGGAGATCCGTTTCAAGAGGCCGCTCTCCCCGCGAAGTTGAAGCGCCAGATCCGCTCCGTCGGGCGCAAACATCCGGGCAGGACGCGTCGAAGGCGCGTGCTCGACGCCGCAGCGCCCGGCATGCAGCCACTGCACGCGCTGCAGGGGCAGGAGGGCCTTCGCGAGCGCGTCGACGACTG